>Ga0172376_10003356_pt1 | contig 18972 bp, 20 predicted proteins | sample Lak35m_FD_121114 | JGI IMG/M metagenome (GOLD analysis project Ga0172376, IMG submission 121114) | Freshwater microbial communities from Kabuno Bay, South-Kivu, Congo - kab_092012_35m | ecosystem: Environmental > Aquatic > Freshwater > Lake | place: Democratic Republic of the Congo: South-Kivu... | reverse complement strand
TGACGATCTCGGGCTTGGAGTCGGGCATCGCTGCAACCTAGTCCGAACCGTCACCACGACGGAGTTCGATGGTGCACCACTCACCGTCGCGCTCGAGCTGCGCGGGGACGAATCCGAAGGCGCCATGGGCATCGATCACGGCGGCGGTCTGGGTGTCGAGCACACCACTGAGCACCAGCACACCCTCGGTGGTGACCAGCGCGCACAGCCCCGGTGCGAGTTCACACAGCGTGGCGGCGCCGATGTTGGCCAGCACCACATCGTGACGTCCCGCGTCGAGCTGCTCGACGGAGCCGACCATGGCCTGCACCCGCGCGCCGACGCCGTTGCGCTGCGCGTTGGCCTCGGTGGCGGCGACGGCGCGTGGATCGGTGTCGACGGCGTGCACGGCACTCGCACCCCGGCGGGCGGCGGCGATGGCCAGCACCCCACTCCCGCATCCGACGTCGGCCACCACCATGCCGGGCCGCACCCAACGCTCGACCGCCACCAGACAGGACCGGGTGGTGGGATGGGAACCACTGCCGAAGGAACGGTCGGGATCGACGACCAGGACGATGTCGGCACCGGTGATCCACTCGGGTGGTGGTTGCCAAGCCGGGACCACGACGAATCGCTCTCCGGCCCGCCACGCCACTGCGTGTTCGCGCCACTCGTCGAGACCGGCGTCGCCCTCGGTGCGCTCGACGTCGAGTGACCATCGTTCGGTCAAGGACCGCCGGACATCCTCGATGACTTCGGCCCGACAACCGGCGCGGAGTTCGATCCGACCGTCAGGTTGTTCGATCTCCTCGATACCGGCCACGCCGGCCGCCCACAGCAGGCCCGAGACCAGTTCGTACTCATCGACCTCGGCGACGACCACGACGGTCGCCCACTCCTCGCTCACGAGCGACTCACGTCGTGAACGCCGGACCATCGAAGCGGTCGACGGTGGTGAACGACTCGACCGCTTCGCGCCGAAGACGCGTTGGTTGGTGCACTGGATGGCCGAGCAGCACGACACAGGCCAGGGACAGACCCGCCGGGGCACCCACCAGTTCGTTCACCTGCTCCTCGACCCGGGCATGCATCGTGGTGAGCACCCCGCCGAGTCCTTCGTTGCGCGCCGCGAGGAGCAGGTTCCACACGAAGGGATAGATCGATGCTCCGGCCACCATCGTGTAATGACCGAGATCGCGGTCGGTGGCCACCAGTCGATGCAGATCGCCGTGGACGACGAGCTGCACGGGCGCGGCGAACGTGGACTCGACCCGGGCCCGCACCGTCTCGACCAGGTCAGCGGACTGGCGCGCGGCATCGATGATGCCCTGTTCGGCATCACGATCGGCGAGGGGCGACCAAGGCGTGATCCCCGCCATCACCTGAGCGAAGTACTCGCTCCATGGTTCGACGTAGAGATCGCGCAGAGCGACACGTTGCGCCGGATCCTCGATGACGGTGACGTGCCACGCCTGACGGTTCCCGCCGTTCGGCGCGAACCGCGCCGCGTCGAGGATCCGCCACAGGGCGGCGCGATCGACCGGTTCGGCGGTGAAGTCGCGCACCGCCCCGGTGCCCGTGAGTGCATCGAGCAGTTCCATGGGCCCTCCGGAGCGTGATCGGTGTGGCCGCGACCGATCGACGGCCGCGCCGTCGTGGTCAGTCGCCGCCGTTGAGCAGGGTCAGGGCCTGACGGCAGCCCTCGCATACCGGGTACTGGTAGGGATCACGGGTGGGCACGAACCGTTCGCCACACAGCGCCGTGATCTCCTCGCCCATGACGTACCCGCGCATCTGATCGGACTTGCGGATGATGTGCGCGACCTTGCCGTCCTCCAGATCCGGATCGGACGGTCGCGTCCTGATGTCCTCGATGACGTCACTGGCCACGAAGTCAGGGTACTGCCGCCACCCATGTGACGTGATGACACATCGGTCCCTTCGCGCGCCGACCGTCAGCCCGGATGGGACCAGTGCCAGGGTTCGCTGGGGAGGTTGGTGAAGCCGAAGCGACCGGCGTTGGCCGAGAGCCACACGAATGCGGGATCGCGACGAGAGTTGAGGAACCGACCGTTGGCGGTGAAGTCGATGGCCAGTCCTCGCTCGTGCGCCGAGAACCCGGGACGCGCCGTCGGGGGCGAGCACGAGTCGGCGGGCATCTCCCACACGGCGTAGTTGGAGGTACCGCAGTTCTGTCGGCGCAACTGGATCTGGACGTTGATGTCGCGGTACCCGTAGCCACCCAGCCGATGACCGGCCGCTGCAGCCGCCGAGAGCAGGGCGCGCGTGTCGTCGGCGATGCTGCTGGCCACGGTGATCCCGCCCACGGTGGTGAGCGCAGGGCGGGTCACGGTCGGTGGGGTCGAGGTTCCGGGTGCGGGCGGCGGGATGGGCGCCACGGCCCGGGCCAGTGCCGCCTCCTCGGCGGCGATCTGGGCACCGAAGGCGGCATCCAGTTGGGACAGGTAGGCGGCATCGGCCAATCGTTCGTCCAGCCGGGCCCGGACCTGAGAGGCCAGGGTCCGCTGTCGGGCCCGGGCCGCCTCCAGGCGCTCGAGGGCGACGGTCGACTCGGCCAGGGCCCGCTCGGCCTCGGCCCGGGCCCGCTGGGCCCGGGCGATCTGCTCGGCCAGTCGGCCCTTGGCGGCCCGGAGTTGGTCGACGACATCGACGTCGGCACGGGACTGGATGGCCAGCAATGCCTGCCGGGTGGCGTCCTCCTGCGCCGAGGCAGCCCGGAACCGTTGCAGGAGGTCCTCTCCCGGCGGCGAGACGTAGGACTCCACGGCGATGCGAGCGATGCGGGCCCGCATCTGGTCGATCTCCCGGGCGGTGGCCTCCGATTCCCGCTCGGCCCGGGCCGCCTCGGCGGCGCTGGTGTCGGCCCGTTGGCGCAGATCACCCACGATGGCCTGCTGGGTGCGAACGTCCTGGTCGAGCACACCAAGAGCGGCCAGCACCTCGGCCTGGGTGCCCTCCATGGCATCCACCTGCGCTGCGAGGCGCGCCTGCTCGGCCCGGACCTCGGCCCGACGGGCCCGGGCATCGGAGGCGGCATCGGCCGACCGGCCCGAGACCGTCGACGCACCCAGAGCCAGCCCGAGGGCCACGACGAGGACCGCCGACCGGCGGGCGGTCGGTGGGAATCGTCGTGAATCGCGCTCGGGGCGAGTGGCCATGAGTCTCCAGATGAACGGGGTGCGCACCGGGATCCGGCACGCACCATGGAAGACCCGGACTCCGCCCGAGGACTCCTGCATTCTAGTCCGGGGCCTCCGACAGCGGTCGACAGTCTCGTCAGGCCCCTGGTCGCTCCGGGTGCCAGACCCCCTCGGCCATGTAGTCGACCGGTGCGAACTCGTTGATCCACACCCGGATCGAGGGCAACGAAGCGCCGATGGAGGTGTGGACGGCATCGGTGACCGCCGCCAACAGGGCCTTCTTCTGCTCGTCGGTCCGACCCTCGAGCATCGAGATCTGGATGAGTGGCATGGGTGTCCTCCCGGCGTGGTCGTGGGCCACGAACGGTACTGTCGTCGCCATGCCGCCCCCCGGAGACGTCGATCGCCTCGCTGTGGTGGAGGCGATCGCCCACTCGCGTCGCTCGAACCTGCGCATGGACCCGGAACGACCCGTGGCCGATGATCTGGTGGACCGCCTCATCGCCATGGCCAGCACTGCGCCCAATCACCGCCGGACGTTCCCGTGGAGGTTCCGCGTGCTCACCGGCGAGGCGCGCGCCGCGCTCGGGGAGGCACTGGCCTCGCATCTGGTGACCGCCGGTGATCCACCCGAGAAGGTCGCCAAAGCCCGTTCGAAGTACCTGCGAGCGCCGACGATCGTGATGGCCGCGTCTCGGGCCGGTGACTCGGCGACCATGACGGCCGAGAACCGCGACGCAGTGAGCGCCGCGCTGCAGACCCTGCTGTTGGGCGCCACCGCCGCCGGTCTGGCCTCACTGTGGTCGACCGGCGCCGCCGTCGACGCCGCCGAGGTGCGCGAGGTGTGCGGATTCGAGGCGAGCGACCGGGTGGTGGGGGTCGTGTACCTCGGATGGCCGGTGGGCGATGCTCCGGGTAGCGAGCGACCGGCGCCCGACGTGGTGCACATCGGCGGGGCGCCGACGTGACCAGCGAACGACGGATGCGTCTGCGCTTCGGACCGGACCGACCCGATGCACCGGCTCACGTGAAGCGCTTGCGCGTGTGGACGATGGTCTCGATCTGGGTGTTCGTGCTGATGTTCTTCGTCGTGCCGGTCGGCTTCGGCTCCTTTCTCTTCGCCGTTCCCGCCGTGGCCTTCACGGTGATGCTGCTGGCCAGCGTGCGCGAGTCCCGACGAGTCGACGGCCCCGACGCCGAGACCCTGCACCGGGGCGAATTGGCAGCCGCCACTCCCGACGCGCCGGTGGCGGTCAACGGGCTGTGGTCCATGGGACTGAGCACTCGCGGCGAACCCTCACGACGCGGCTGGCTGGTGTGTGACGGCACCCGACTCCGCTTCGAGGACGTCGACGAGGTCGTCCGCTTCGACACGACGATCGACCGTGTCGGATTCGTGTCACCACCCACCTTCTTCCGGCCACAACTCGACCTCGTCATCGGTGGCACCAACCATTCGGTTCGGTTCTTCGCCGTCTACGACCTCGGCGCGTCCTTCGTGGGACCGACCGTGGTGGGCGAGTGGTACGCCCAGCTGCGCGAACTCGGAGCCGGTTGAATGGCGCGGCTGCACACTCCCGACGACAACCCCACCCGGGCGAGGGCGCGAGCGCGGCGCAACATCGTGCTCGTCGCCTGGTGGGGATTCGCACTGGTCCTCGTGTTCTGGCTGTCGGCCGGCGGACCGGCGGTCACCCTCCTGCCGTTGGTGGTGATCGGTGCCCTGGTGGTGAGCAACACCGTGCAGGTGGTGCGCGGTGACTCGGCCGTAGCGGGCGCATTGGCACCCGGGAGACTGGAACGAGCCACGATCGACGAGGATCCGGTGGACGTGGCCGCCACCCGTGCACCCGATGACCGTGAGCGCGGCCGTCGCCGCGGGGTGCTGTCGTTCGCCGCCGGTCGCTTGTCGTTCACCTTCGAATCGGAGACGCGCTCGCGCAAGGGGCCGATGACCGATCCGTTGTCGGGGACCACGGCCTTCGACGTGCCACCCGAGCTGATCACGATGGGGCCGCGTCCCTCGTTGCGTCGGCCGCGCCTGAGATTGACCATCGACGGTGCGCTGCACGTCATCGAATTCACGATGCCCGGCGACCTCGCCGCCGGTGTCGTGGGATCGGTGGTGGCCGCCGCATGGTGGGATCAACTGCGCGATCTGGGCGCCCGAACCTGATCGGACGAGCCACCGGCGCGTGCCACGATGGCACCATGACCCCTGCTCCCCCCGCCGATCCGGCGCTGCTCGACGAGGCGGTGGACATCCTGCAGGCGGCGGGCACCCTGACACTGCGGTGGTTCGACCGTGCCGACCTCGCCATCGACACCAAGTCCGACGGTACGCCGGTGACCGAGGCCGACCGTGCCGCCGAGCGACTGGTGCGCGAACGACTGGCCGCGGCGTACCCGAACGACACGATCCGGGGTGAGGAGGAGGACGATCACATCGGCACGAGCAGCCGGACGTGGATCGTCGATCCGATCGACGGGACGAAAGCCTTCGCCCGAGGCATCCCGCTGTACTCGAACCTCCTCGCCGTACTCGACGAGCACGGTCCGTTGGTGGGGGTGATCAATCTGCCGGCCGTCGGCATCACCGTGTACGCCGGTCGCGGTCTGGGGTGCTTCCGTGACGGTGTGCCGGTGCACGTGAGCGGACGGGCCATGGCCGCCGACTGCGTGCTGTCGTCCAGCGGCTTCACCAACTGGCCTGAACCGATGCTGCTCGGGGTGAAGCGGGCCGGCTTCCAGTTGCGGACGTGGGGGGACGGCTACGGCTACGCCATGGTGGCGTGCGGAGCCATCGATGCCATGGTCGATCCTGAGGTCTCGCTGTGGGACGTGGCTCCCATGCCCGTGATCATGAGTGAGGCGGGCGGTCGATTCACGGCCACCGACGGAACGCCGGTCCCGCTCGACGGCTCGACGCGCGTGTCGGCGGTGGCCACCAACGGACTCGTGCACGACGCCGTGATCACGGCTCTGGCCGGCTGAACCGATTCGATCGAGTGACCGACCTCCCCGGTGAGGTCAGTGACGATGGACCTGCTCGTCGTCGGTCTCGCACAGCGCATGGTCATGACCCGGCGCGTGATGGTGCGGGTCGTCGATCAACACCATCCCGTCGGACAGGCGCAGGATCCGACCGCCGTAGGCGGCCGCCAGGTTGTCGGTGGTGAGGACCTCGGCGGGCGGGCCGGCCGCCACCACCCGCCCGGCCAACAACAGCACGTGATCGGTTCCGGACGCCTCGGCCAGATCGTGGGTGGTCATCATCACCGTGCGACCCGCGGCGCGCTCGGAGGCCACGACATCGAGGATCACGCCTCGACTGACCACATCGAGTCCGGTCACGGGTTCGTCGAGCAGCAGGAGATCGGCGCCCTGCACGAGACCTTGGGCGACGAAGACCCGTTGGCGTTGTCCACCGGAGAGTTCGTGGAGATGTCGACGGGCGAGATCGGCGATGTCGAGTCGGTCGAGGACGTGGTCGACGGCCCGACGGTCCTCAGCGGTGAGTCGACCGAACGCGCCGCGCTCGGCGTACCGACCCATGGCCACCGTCTCGCGCACGGTGATGGGCAATTGCTCGTCGACCTTGGCCGACTGCAGCACGTAGGCGACCCGACGCCGCACCTTCGTCGGTGAGTCCCCCAGCACCGACAGCGAGCCGGTCGTCGGCTCCACCAGACCGACGACGGCGTTGAGCAGGCTCGACTTCCCTGCGCCGTTGGGGCCGACCAGAGAGGTGACCATGCCGGTCGGCACCGTGAACGTCGCCGTTGACAGCACCGTGTGGGTTCCGTAGGCCACCACGAGATCGGTGGCCTCCACCGCGACCTCACGGGCCATCGGTCGCTCCAGCCCTACGATCACGCACGCCGACAGTCTTGCCGAACCAGCGACGAACGGGGACCGATGTCGCACCGACTCCGAGGACCACGGGTTCGAGCCATCGTCCTGCTCGCCGTGCCGCTCATGATCCTCGTCGGCGTGCTGGCGCTGGGCACGGGAACGGCCGCCGCCCACGCCAGCGTCGTGTCCACCGATCCGATCGATGGATCGGTCTCGGCCACGGCACCGAGTCGGGTGAGCATCACCTTCACCGAATCGGTCTCGATCAATGCAGGCGGACTGGTGGTGCGCAACGGTGCCGGCGAGCGGGTGGACGACGCCACCGCCACGGCCGAGGGTGCCGTTGCCTCGACAGGACTTCGGCCGGGTCTTCCGAACGGCACCTACGTGGTGACCTACCGGGTGCTGTCGGCCGACGGTCATCCGGTGAGTGGTTCGTTCCTGTTCGGCGTGGGTTCCGGTGAACTCGATCGTTCACTGGCCACCACCGGCAGCGACCGCCTGTGGGACGTCGTCGGTGATGTGGCGCGGGGTCTGCTGTTGCTGGCGGCACTGACTGCAGCCGGCGTCGCCTTCTTCCTGCGCTTCGTGCACGACGGTGCCGAGGACCGGTGGAGGTTGACGCCGTTCGTGCGCATCGGCACGGTCGTCGCGTTCTTCGCCGCCATCGGTGCGGTGATCGCGCAAGCTGCACTGCTCACCGGTCGCGGCGCCGGAGCATCGACCGACACCGAGGTGCTGCGCCAGGTGCTGAACGGTGATCTCGGCCTGTCGCTGGCGGTCCTGTTCGTGGGACTGGCCGTCGTGCACCTCTCCACCGACATCGGCAGTGCCGTGGTGGCCCGGGTGCTGGCCCTGTACGGCGGTCTCGCCGTCACCATCTCGTTCGCCCTCTGGGGTCACGCCACCGCCTTCACCCCGGCGTGGCTGCTCATGTCCACCGATGCCGTGCATGCCACGGCGGCGGCGGTGTGGCTGGGGGGACTGGTGGGACTGTGGGTGGTGCTGGCCGGTCGGGGTCCCGAGGACGTGAGTGGATCGGCCCGGATCGTGGGTCGGTTCTCGGCGTTGGCGCTGTGGACGGTGATCGCTCTCGTTGCGGCTGGCATCGCCCTCACCGTCGCCGGATCCGACGCGTCATGGAGCGCGCTGGTGTCGACGACCTGGGGGCGACTGATCCTCGCCAAGGCGACGATCACCCTTCTGGTGGTGGTCATCGCCGCCTGGAATCGACGAGTGCTGGTGCCGTCGTTCGTCGATGCGCCGAGCGGCACGCCCGCCGATGGCGAGCGGAACCGTCGTCGTCTGCTCTCGACCGTGCGACTGGAAGCACTGGCCATCGTCGTGATCCTCGTGCTCACCGGTGTGGTGACCAATGTGACCCCGGCTCGTGATGCACCGCCGGCGACCACGGCGACGGATACGACTCGACCCATCGACTCGGGATCGGTCCGGCTCGAGGTCCGCCCGGCCCGAGTGGGAACGAACACGGTGACGGTGACCTACCGCACGCCGCAGGGCGAGCCGCTCGATGTGGGACCGACGCTGGCGGTCGAGTTCTCGCTGCCGGCTGAGGAACTGGCACCCATCACCCGTCAGGCCACTGCCGTCTCCCCCGGTCGTTTCGAGCTCGAGGGGCGTGAACTCTCGTTGCCGGGAACGTGGACGGTGACCGTGGCGGCACGAACCGGCGTGTTTACCGAGGTGCGAACCTCCTTCGAGGTGCGGGTCGTACCATAAGCGCCCATGCGTTCACGGTTCCGCCTGCTCCTCCTCCTCGCATCGACCGCAGCGGCGGTGATGGTGACGGCGACGGCGGCCGATGCCCACACGACCGCCAGGGCCGAGGCCGGACCGGCCGGTGCGACGGTGGTGACGTGGTCGTTCTCGCACGGGTGTGAGGGACGACCGACGATCGGCCTGCGGGTGCGGATCCCGGCCGGGGCACGGAACGTGACGGCCATCGACGCGCCGGGCTGGACTGCGAACGTGTCACCCACGGAGATCCATTGGACCGGAGGGTCGATCCCCGATGGCACCACCGCCCGGTTCACCGCATCGATGGTGCTGGCCGAGCCGGCGGGGACGACGGTGACCATGCCCGCAGTCCAGGAGTGCACGGGTGGGGCCGAACTGGCGTGGATCGCCTCGCCCAGCACCGATGACGGCACCGAGTCGACGCGGCCGGCGCCGACGATCATCGTGCCGGTCAACGACACCCAACCACCGGTGACCTCGGCCCCGACCACGACGGCGGTGACCGAGGGACCCACCACCACGCGCCCGAAAATCGGCGCCGACGCCGTCACTCGTGAGGGCAGTCCGTCGTCGACCTCGGGACTGTGGGTGTTCGTGTTGGTGTGCGCCGTGATCGTGGGTGGCGCCGGTGGGTTGTTCCTGCGTCAGCGGCGGCGAGGTCAGTCGGCCGGCGGCGAGTCGTAGCGGGCGAGGATCCTTCGGCGCAGGTCGGCCACCGCCTCGGAGCGCAACTGACTGACGCGCGAGCGACTGACGCCGAGTTCGACGGCGAGGTCGATGGTGGTGCGTCCGTCGACGAACACACCGAGGATCACCCGGCGATGGCGCTCGGAGAGACCGTCGAGGGCATCGCGCAGGTAGGCGAGCAGTTCGGCCCGCTCCAGCGCGGCGGCAGGGCCGGGATCGCGCTCGTCGATGGGCGCACGTCCGTCCTCGTCGGCGTCGAGGCGATCGATGAGGCCGGCCACGGCCGCCGCCCGCACCTGTTCGACGCGCTCGGCGGTCAGGTCGAGTTCCCGACCGATCTCACCGGCGGTGGGCCGACGCCCGAGACGTGCGGTGAGCGCGTACTCGACCAGTTCGATGCGACGGGCCTCGGCCCGCACCGAGCGCGGCACCCAGTCCTCGGCCCGCATGGCGTCGAGCACTGCGCCACGGATCCGCTGGGCGGCGTACCGCTCGAAGGGCACACCCCTCGTCGGGTCGAAGCGCCACGCAGCTTCGACCACGCCCAGAGTGCCGGCCCGGATCAGTTCGGCCCGGTCCACATGACGCGGGAACCGCGACGCCAGCGAGGCCACCACTCCCGGCACCACGTCGAGACCACGCTCGACGAGGCGGGTGACATCGTCGTCAGCGGTGGCGCCGGTCCGATCGGCGACTCGCCGTCGGACACTGCTCCCTGCTACCTGTACTTCGTGTACTCCGTGTGCTTCGTGTACTCCGTGCATACCGTCCCCTTCCGCCCGCAAGGGACGGAGGGCCACCCCTCCTCCGCCCGGTGGAGTCACCGTCCGATCGGACGGTGGGACGGTCACCCTAGGGACACCGGACCGGGTGCGGGTGGTCACCCCGGCCCATTTTTCTGGGCCATCCGGCCCGGAACTCGGGCAGCCCGGAACCACTGGGGCCCGGAACTTCCGGAGCTCAGTGTCCGCCCGGACCCTCGAACACCGCGGCCCGCACGCCCCGGGCCGCCAGATCGGCGAGCACCAGCCGGGGCGCGAACAGTTCAGCCAGTCCCGCGGCACCGGTGCGGGCTGCACTGCCGTCGAGGACGCGGTGCGCAGCGACAGCGGCCACGGCTCCTGCGGCCACGGCTGGTCGATCCATCGCTCCCAACACCACCGTGGTGCCCACCCCGCCGACTCGACCTCGCACCTCGACCCGCACCGCCCCGGGACCGCCCTCCGGGTCGGTGGGCCACAACATCGGGAGTCGCGCCGTGAGGCGATCACGACGCGTGGCCGAGACCCGCGCCGTGACCCGTTGCACGGCCGGGAAGGCCGGTGCGAGCACGAGGGCGTCGGCCAATTCGGCCCGATAGCAGTCCTTGGGTCCGATCGGATCGGGGAACCAGCACAACTCCCGACCCGAACCCCCCGGGCGGGCGATCCACTCGCCGTCACGCCAGTCGACCGCGCCGCGACCGAGGGCCCGATGATGCTGGCGGGCACAGGCCGGTCCGCCGGTGCCGGAGGTGGCCACGTGGATCTCGGTGACCTCGTCGAAGCGCGCCGCAGCATGCGCGGCCAACACACAGGTGAGGCCCGGGGCGAACCCGGCGCCGACGACGATGGTGAGTTCGCGACCGCGGGCCTCGGCGTCGAGTTCGAGCAGGGCGCGAACATCGGTGAGATCGTCGGTGGTGGTGACCACGGGTCGCCCGTAGCGCAGGAACGCCGCTGCGGCGCGGGCCTGGGTCCGGCCGGGGCCGGCGATGACGACGAGATCGACATCGAGTGGATCGTGCAGGTCGCGCTCATCGACCGACGCATGCTCACCCAGACTGGCGGCCACGGTCCGCAGACGAGTGCGATCGGGATCGCGCAGGACCACCGAATCCCCGTCGACCGAGACGAGCTGCCGGGCCACCCGGGCACCCACGGCACCGACACCGATCACTCCGATGCGCGTCATCTCAGGACTCCGTCGTCGGCGACACGGTCATGTCAGTCGAAGTCGGGGCCGGTGAGTTCCCGCCAACCACCGGACTGCGGGCGCACACCGTTGGACCCGCGCAACCGCAGGGCGGCGGCCACGAGCGCGCCCATACCGATGGCCATGAACGCCCGACGGATCGCCTTCATCGTGGGGCTAGCTGGAATCGAACCAGCGACCTCACCCTTATCAGGGGTGCGCTCTAACCGACTGAGCTATAGCCCCGGACTGACCGGCCCAGCACCCTACCGGACCACTGGGAGGCGGAAGAAACCGCTCAGCGGTCGTCCATGTCGGTGGCGGTCTCCATCTCCACGACCGTCAGGCGGAGGCCGCCGAAGACCTGTGCGATGAGGTTGAACAGCACGGTGGTGATCGCCGCGAACAGTGCGCCCGAGACGAAGATCACGAATCCGGCGATGACCGAACCCTGGAGCACCCGGAATCCATCGATGGTGAACGAACTCTCGGCCAGGAGTTGCGCCAGGAAGTCCTCGATGTTGCCGATCGATCCGGTGACCACGGCTGCCTGCCAGATGACGATCCCGGCGACGACGACGATGAGCCAGACGCAGAGCGAGAAGGACAGCGCCACACGCAACATGGCCCACGGGTCGATCCTGGTCACCACCCGCTGCACCTGCCGGGCCTTCACCAGACGGGGCGCCGAGGGACGGCCTCGCCGGGGCGGAGGCGGTCGCCAGTCGACCGGCGGGGGCGGAAGGGACAGCGCACCCAACTGTTGCACCGGCGACGAAGGCGACGGGGAGGATGGTGGCGGGGGCGGAAGGGGCGCGGAGGACGGCTCGGGCGACGGAGACCAGAGATCGTCCCAGTCGAAGATCCCCTTGTCGTCCTCGAAGGTCATCGTCATCGAGTGTAGGCGTGCCTCCCCCACCCCCCGGGGGTCACCACGACCGCCGGGCCCGGGCGGTGGCCCGACGATCGGCGACCCGCACGATCACCTCGACCTCGCCGTCCCGGCTGACGAACGATTCGATCTCCGCCCCGTTGCGAGCGGCGATGGCCTCGGCCTCGATCCGACCTCCGCTGGCCCCCGCCAGGGCGGCGGCATCGGCCGCCGTCTGGGCCCGGGCCCGATGATCGACCTCGACGCCGAGACGCACCACCAGGATCGCGGCGGCGACGGCCACCACCATGACCAGTGCCAGCAACGGGAGGGCTTGCCCACGCTGGCGCGAGACGTCCATCGATCCTCCTCGACTCCGGTGGATGACGGCGGACGGATCCGCGAGTGGTTCAGTCGTCGTCGGAGCCGAGCACGGGCGCCACCGAGGCCACCGTCTGGTCACCCACGAGGTTCATGACCCGCACTCCGGTGGCATCGCGACCCTGCGAGGAGATCTCACGGACCTCCATGCGGATGACGGTGCCGACGCTGTTGATGACGAAGATCTCGTCGTCGATGCCCACCATGAAGGCGGCCACGACGACGCCCTTCTTCTCGTTGATCTTGATCCCGCGCACACCCTGTCCGCCGCGACCCTGGCGATTGAACCGATCGAGTTGGGTGCGTTTGCCGTACCCACCATCGGTCACGATGAGGATGGCGGCATCGTCCCGAGTGACATCACACGAAACGACCTCGTCGCCGGACCGCAGCTTCATGCCGCGGACACCGGCCGCCGCCCGACCCATGGCCCGCACCTCGTCCTCGGCGAAGCGGATCGCCTGGCCGTTGCGGGACACCAACAGGATGTCGTCGCCACCGTTGGTGGGGATCACCCGCACCAACTCATCGCCGTCCTTGAGGTTGATGGCGATGATCCCGGCCCGCAGGGACGAGTCGTACTCGGTGAACTTCGTCTTCTTGACCTGCCCGTTCTTGGTGGCGAAGAAGAGGAACCGGTTCGTCTCGTAGTCGCGGGTGTCGATGATGGCCTTGATCGTCTCGTCGGGCTGCAGTGGGAGGAGGTTCACCACCGCCGTACCGCGGGCCGTGCGCTCCTTCATCGGGATCTCGTGGGCCTTCAGTCGGTACACCCGACCACGACTGGAGAAGAAGAGGAGATAGGCATGCGCCGAGGTGTGGATGATGTGCTGGACGTAGTCCTCGTCCTTGAGCTTGGTGCCGGCCACCCCGCGTCCACCGCGACCCTGAACCTTGAAAGCATCGGAGGCCACCGTCTTGATGTAGCCCTTGGCCGACATGGTGACCACGAGGTCCTCGTCGTCGATGAGGTCCTCGATGTCGAGATCGCCGACGTCGAAACTGATCTGGCTGCGCCGGGGACGGGCGTAGGTGTTCTTGATCTCGGCCATCTCGCCACTGACGACGGCCCGCTTGCGACCGTCGTCGGCGAGGATGGCCTCGAGTTCGGCGATGGTCTCGCGCAGTTTCGCCATCTCCTCCTCGAGCTGTGACCGGCCCAAGCGGGTGAGGCGGGACAACTGCATGTCGAGGATGTGCTCGGCCTGCTCGGCGGAGAACTCGAATGGTGCAGCCACGAGTGCTTCGCGAGCGGCGGCCTTGTCGGCCGAGGCCCGGATGGCGGCGATGATCTCGTCGATGAGATCGAGGGCCTTGAGCAGACCTTCGACGATGTGTGCTCGACGCTGCGCCTCGTCCAGTCGGTACTGCGACCGACGAGTGATGACCTCGAGCTGGTGATCGATGTAGGCCTGCAGGGCGTCGCGCAGGTTCAGCGTGCGCGGAACACCGTCGACGAGCGCCACGGTGTTCACGGCGAAGTTGGTCTGCAACGGCGTGCGCTTGTAGAGGTTGTTGAGGATGACCAGCGCCGGAGCGTCGCGCTTGAGCCGCAGCACGAGGCGCATCTCGCCCTTGGCCGATTCGTCATTGAGTTCGGCGATCCCCTCGAGTTCGCGGTTGTCGACCAGTTCCTTGACCTTGACGATGAACTGATTCGGTGAGACCTGATAGGGCAACTCGTTGATGACGATGTAATCGCCGCGAGGTCCCTCCTCGATCTCGGCCCGACCGCGCAACTTGATGGACCCACGACCCGTTCGATAGGCGTCGATGATTCCCTGACGACCCATGATGAGCGCGCCGGTCGGGAAGTCGGGACCCTTCACGAACTCCATGAGATCGTCAGGCGTGGCCTCGGGGTGGGCGAGGAGATGATCGACGGCGTCGATGACCTCGGCGAGATTGTGGGGCGGGATGTTGGTGGCCATGCCGACGGCGATGCCCTGGGATCCGTTCACCAACAGGTTGGGGAAACGGCTGGGGAGCACGACCGGTTCGGAGAACTCACCCGAGTAGTTGTCGACGAAATCGACGGTGTTCTCATCGATGTCGGCGAGCATGTCCATGGCCATCGCCGCCAACCGACACTCGGTGTACCGGGCGGCCGCCGGCGGCTCGTCGAGGGAGCCGAAGTTGCCCTTGGGGTGGACGAGTGGGTGACGCAGCGAGAACGACTGACCCATGCGCACCAATGCGTCGTAGATGGCGCTGTCGCCGTGAGGGTGGTACTTGCCCATGACCTCGCCGGTGACGCGTGCGCACTTCATGGTCGGCCGGTCGGGCAGGGCCCTCAGGTCGTACATCCCCCACAGGATCCGACGGTGCACCGGCTTGAGGCCGTCACGGGCATCGGGCAGGGCTCGCGACACGATGACCGACATGGCGTAGTCGAGGAAGGAGCGTTCCATCTCCTCCTGGATCTCGATCGGTTCGATCGAGCCGCCGGGACTGTCGTCGGTCACGACACCGCCGTCTCCACCATCACCACTGCCGGCGCCACCGCCCGCACCACCAGCGGCGGGCGTTGCGCCCTTGCCGCCCGCCGCGCGCGACGTCGCCTTGGTGGCCGACGCCTTCTTGGCGGGAGCCTTCTTCTTGGACGGTCGCTTCTCTGCCATGTGTGTGTCCTCGCCGGGCCCGACTCAGATGTCGAGGAACCGGACGTCCTTGGCGTTGCTCTGGATGAACTGTTTGCGCGACTCGACGTCGTCGCCCATCAACACCGAGAAGATCTCGTCAGCGATGGCGGCCTGCTCCACGGACACCTGCAACAGGGTGCGGCGGTTGGCATCCATCGTCGTGTCTCCGAGTTCGTCGTAGTCCATCTCGCCCAGACCCTTGAGGCGTTGGAACTCCTTCTTGTGGTCCGGGCGATCGGCGAGGAAAGCCGCTTTGGCCGTGTCGTCCTTGAGGTACACCTTCTCCTTGCCCACCACGGTGGAGTACAGCGGCGGCTGAGCGATGTACACGTGGCGTTGCTCGACGAGATCCTTCATGTGTCGGAAGAAGAAGGTGAGCAGCAGGGTGCGGATATGCGAGCCGTCCACATCGGCATCGCACATGAGGATCACCTTGTCGTACCGGATCTTGGCGATGTCGAACTCGGTGCCGACACCAGCGCCGATAGCGGTGATCAGTGTCTGGATCTCGTTGTTCTTGAGCATCTTGTCGAGCCGGGCCCGCTCGACGTTCAGGATCTTGCCCCGGATGGGGAGGATCGCCTGGGTGCGCGGATCGCGAGCAGCCACCGCCGAGCCACCGGCCGAGTCGCCCTCGACGATGAACAATTCGCACTCGTCCGGGTTGCGACTCGAACAGTCCTTGAGTTTGTCGGGCATGCCCGCGCCCTCGAGTGCACTCTTGCGTCGCGTGGCGTCGCGAGCGTTGCGCGCCGCCAGGCGCGCCCGGGAGGCCAGCACCGACTTCTGCACGATCTTGCGGGCTTCGGTGGGATTCTCCTCGAACCAGTCACCGAGACGCTCGTTGGTGGCCTTCTCCACCAGCGACCGCATGGACACGTTCCCCAACTTGCCCTTGGTCTGGCCCTCGAACTGGGGCTCGCGCAACTTCACGGAGATGATGGCGGTCAGTCCTTCGCGAATGTCCTCGCCCTGGAGGTTGTCCTCCTTCTCCTTGAGCAGACCCTTCGCCCTTGCGTACTTGTTGACCACGTTGGTGAGGGACTTCTTGAAGCCCTCCTCGTGCATACCGCCCTCGATGGTGGCGATGCCGTTGGCGAAGGAGTGGATGCCGTCGGTGTTGAACCCGGTGTTCCACTGGAAGGCGATCTCCACCTCCTGATCGGCCTCGGCCTGGTCGTAGAAACCGACCTTCTTGAACAATGCCTCCTTGGAGGAGTTGAGGTGACGGACGAAGTCGACGATGCCACCGGCGTACTTGAACACCACCGGCTCGGTGAGGGTGGCGTCGGGACGACGGTCGAAGAACCGGATCTCGAGGCCCTTGTTGAGAAAGGCCATCATCTGGAAGCGCTCGAGGAGCGTCTGGGCCCGGAAGTCGGTCTCCTCGAAGATGGTGGGGTCGGGCCAGAAGCGCACCGTGGTGCCGGACCGACCACGCGGAGCCTTGCCCGAGACCTTGAGGGCCTGGGTGGTGCGCCCACCCTTGGCGAAGGCCATCGAGTGGCGGTTACCGCCGCGGTCGATGTCCACCTCCACGCGTTCGGACAGCGCGTTCACCACCGAGATGCCCACACCGTGGAGACCACCGGAGACCTTGTACCCGGCGCCGCCGAACTTGCCGCCGGCATGGAGGACGGTGAGCACGACCTCGGCCGCCGACTTGCCCTTCATCTTTGGATCGGGGTGCTTGTCGACAGGGATCCCGCGACCGTCGTCGACCACCTCGCATCCACCATCGGCGAGGAGGGTGACGTCGATGCGGGTGGCGTGACCGGCCATGGCCTCGTCGACCGAGTTGTCGACCACCTCGTAGACGAGGTGATGGAGGCCACCCGGTCCGGTGGAGCCGATGTACATGCCGGGGCGTTTCCGCACGGCCTCGAGACCCTCGAGGACCGTGATGTCCTTCGCTCCGTACTCCTCGGTCGTCTTCGCCACTGGAAATGGATCTCCGTCTTCGTGCTGCTGGACCGGCGTCGAACGGCGGGGCCGGACCCGCTCCGAGGCCCCTCCCACAAGGAGGTGAGGGGCTGGGCGTGGGGCCGGGTGAGGGGCCGAAATCCCTAGGGAAATCTGGCGATTCCGCCGTCGGGACGACCCCGAGAGCCTACCGGCGGGAGGCCCCGCCGCGAGGGATCCCGACGACCTTTCCCGCCCGTGTCACCCGGCTTCAACGGCCACTCGCGGGGCGCACCCGAACCTCGATGGAATCGATCGAGGAAGCCCCGAGTTCCTCGGTCAGACGAGCCAACAGATCGGCCTCGAGGAAACGCAGCTGGGTGGCCCACGCCGGATCGGTGACGGCGAGGACGAGTGTGGTGCCGCGCACCGCGACCGGTCGGCTGTTGGCCGCCACCGTCTCGCCGACCATCTCCTCCCACCGTCCGAACACCCCCAAAGCCACATCGGCCGAGGGACCACCGAGTCGACGCACAACACGATCGAGCCCGGTGCGCAGTGGCGCCGGGCCGGGCGGTTGCTCCTCGGGCAGCGGTTGCCACGGCATGGACCGAGCCTAGGGACGGGGTGTGACGATCACGGTCGCGACACCACTCGGTCGGCCACCCGAAGGACGAGATCCGGGTGGGCGCCGGCGGGCAACCCGGCGGCGCTGGTCAGGACGGTCTGGCCGGCGGGAAGGTGGTGCAGCAGAGCGGCGCTGCGATCCCCGTCCAGCTCAGAGAACACGTCGTCGAGCACGAGGATCGGCGGGGCGCCGGTAGCGGCGGTGACGACATGATGCGCGGCCAGACGGAGGGCCAGGGCCAGTGATCGCTGCTCGCCCTGCGAGGCGTGCGTGCGCGAGGGCAGCCCGTCGAGGGTGAGGAGCATCTCGTCGCGGTGCGGTCCGACGAGTGAGACGCCACGGCGGATCTCGTCCTTGCGCACATCGGCCAACGCGGCGGCCAGACCGGACACGCGCCACGGTGCCTCGTAACGAACCGCCACCTGCACGTCACGCCCGGCGACCTCGACGTACGTGCGTGACAACACCGGGCCGAGTTCGTCGATCAACGCCGACCGTTCGGCGGCCAGGCGCTCGGCCACGTCCACGAACTTCGTGTCCCACACCGACAACGTCGACTCGATCTCCGGAGTCAGTCGTCCACCGGACTGCTTGAGCAGCGTGTTGCGCTGGCGCAGGATGCGCTCGAGATCGGACCGCAATGGATCCAACGACGGCCGACGGGAGACGAGGACGTCGTCGAGGTAGTCACGCCGTCCTGCCGGACCGCCCTTGATCAGTTCGAGATCGTCGGGAGCGAACACGACCACTCGGAGCGCACCGAGGAGATCACGGGTGCGCGCCAGACGCTGACGGTTCACCAGCACCCGGCCCCGACCGGCGGCCCGGATCTCGGCCTCGATGAGCAGGGCCCGACCCTCCCGTTCGCCCTCGGCGCGCAGGATGGCGACTTCGGCCCCGGACCGCACCAGGGCCTCGTTGGGGGCGCCCCGGAACGAGGAGAGTGTGGCGAGATAGGCGATGGCCTCGACCAGGTTCGTCTTCCCCTCGCCATTGGCCCCGACCAGGGCGGTGAGCCCCGGTGCGAACTCGATCTCGGCCGCGGCATACGACCGGAAGTCGGTGAGCCAGAGCCGATCGAGGCGCACGTCAGTTGCGGATCGGCATCAGCAGGTAGAGGAAGTCGTCGGCCCCGACGCCCCGGATGAGGAC
>Ga0172376_10003353_pt1 | contig 18981 bp, 17 predicted proteins | sample Lak35m_FD_121114 | JGI IMG/M metagenome (GOLD analysis project Ga0172376, IMG submission 121114) | Freshwater microbial communities from Kabuno Bay, South-Kivu, Congo - kab_092012_35m | ecosystem: Environmental > Aquatic > Freshwater > Lake | place: Democratic Republic of the Congo: South-Kivu... | reverse complement strand
TCTTCCTGGTGCTGATCATGGAGCGCGTCGTCCGCTCCTTGTAGGCGACCGGGGCCCGGCGTACGACACGGGCTCGCGTGCATCCCAGGCCCCGTGTCTTCGCCCGTCGTTCGCGAACGGAGATGTGGGTGCGCGGGATGGTTTGTTTCTTGTGAAACAGGGCCCCGTGGACCGTGGGCTCTTCAGCCTCTCGGCCTGTCAGGCCAGACACCCCGCCTCCACCAGCGCCTGCGGGTTCACCGCCACGGGCTCCGGGATGCGGAAGCCGTATCGCACGGCCGTCAGCTCGGCCAGGATGCTGACGGCGATCTCCGGCGGGGTGCGCGCGCCGTTCTTCAGGCCCACGGGGCCGTGCAGGCGCGACAGGGCGGTCTCGCTCATGCCGAAGTGCTCGGCCAGGCGCTGCTTGCGCTTGGCCTGGTTGGCGCGCGAGCCGATGGCGCCGACGTAGAAGGCCGTGCTGTCCAGGGCCTCCATCAGGGCGAGGTCGTCGAGCTTGGGGTCGTGCGTCAGCGCGATCACGGCGGTGTGGCCGTCGGGGCGCAGTTCACGCACGACGTCGTCGGGCATGCCGGCCACGAGCCGCGCGCCTTCGCAGGTGAATCCGGTGGTGTATTCCTCGCGCGGGTCGCACACCAGCACCTCGTAGCCCAGCGCCACCGCCATCGGTGACAGGTACTGCGTGAGCTGGCCCGCCCCGATCAGCAGCAGCCGCCAGCGCGGGCCGTGGTGGGTGGTCAGGTGGGTGTCGGTCAGCTCGAGTTCGTCGGCCGTGCCCGCGGGCTCGAGCGCGACGTCCCCGCTGGCGATGGTCAGCCGGCGCCGCACGCGCTCGCCGCGCTCCAGGCGCTGCAGCAGCTCATCCAGCCGTGTGCGGGCTTCCACCGGCTCGAGCACCAGCTCGATCAACCCGCCGCACGGCAGGCCGAAGCGGTGCGCGGCATCGGCGTCGATGCCGTAACGCACCACCTGCGGCACGCCGGTGGCCAGCGCGCCGGCCTTGGCCTTGTCGATCAGGTCGTCCTCGATGCAGCCGCCGGAGACGCTGCCGGCCACCAGCCCGTCGTCGCGGATGGCCACGCTGGAGCCCGGCGGGCGTGGGGCTGAGCCCCAGGTGCGGGTGATGGTGCCCAGGGCCACGCGGTGCCCGGCGGCCCGCCAGGTGGTGACCTGACGCAGGATCTGCAGATCGATGTTGTCCATGATGGCGTGTGTCGGCGTATCGGATGTGTCGCGTCTGGCGTCACCCGCATCCTTGCCGGGAATCCGCTGCACCCCCTTGCGCCGAAGCGTTCGCCCCTCGGGGAGGCGCCGGCATAGGGGAAAGCGACAGCTTGGCGGCGGCCGCGACGCGATCTAGTATCCGGCATCCACACGCGGTCCGCGCTGGGCAGGGCCGCCCGTTCACAGGAGTCCAGATCCATGGGTCTTTCCATCAGCCTCACCGTCAACGGTCGCGCCGTCACGCGCGACGTGCAGCCGCATACCCTGCTGTCCGAGTTCATCCGCGAGGACCTGCGCCTGACCGGCACCCACGTCGGCTGCGACACCGCGCAGTGCGGCGCCTGCACCGTGCATGTCGACGGCCGCGCCGTCAAGAGCTGCAACATGCTCGCGGCCCAGGCCGCAGGCAAGTCGGTGACGACGATCGAGGGCCTGGCCGCCGCCGACGGCACGCTGCACCCGATGCAGGCGGCCTTCCGCGCCTGCCACGGCCTGCAGTGCGGCTACTGCACCCCGGGCATGGTCATGAGCGCGGTCGACCTCGTCCAGCAGCACGGCTGCCACAGCGAGGCCCAGGTGCGCGAGGCCCTCGAGGGCAACATCTGCCGCTGCACCGGCTATCACAACATCGTCAAGGCCGTCCAGCAGGGCGCCGCCGCGATGGCCGCCCAGGCCTGAGAGCCCCATCCACCGAACACATCCACCAGGAGTACCGCATGAATGCACGCCAAGGCTTCGTCGGCCAGTCGGTCGAGCGGCGCGAGGACGCCCGCTTCCTGACCGGCCAGGGCCAGTACACCGACGACATCACGCTGCCCGGGCAGACGTATGCCGCCTTCCTGCGCTCGCCGCACGCGCACGCGCTGATCAAGTCCATCGACACCACGGCCGCCGCGGCGGCGTCAGGTGTCGTCGGCATCTTCACCGGTGAGCACTTCAAGGCTGTCGGCGGCCTGCCCTGCGGCTGGCTGATCAACAGTCTGGACGGCACGCCGATGAAGGAGCCCAAGCACCCAGTGCTGGCTGACGGCAAGGCGCGCTACGTCGGCGACCGTGTCGCCATGGTCGTGGCCGAGACGCAGGAGCAGGCCAGGGCTGCCGCAGCGCTGATCGACGTCGACTACGAGGTGCTGACCCCGGTGGTCGACACCGCCCGCGCCTTCGGCGCCGGCAGCGCCGTGCACGACGAAGCCCCCGACAACCAGTGCTACCACTGGGGCATCGGCGACAAGGCGGGCGTCGAGGCCGCCTTTGCGCAGGCGGCGCACATCACGACGCTGAAGTTCCGCAACAACCGGCTGATCCCGAACGCGATCGAGCCGCGCGCGGCCAACGCCAGTTACAGCGCCCACGATGACAGCTACACCCTGTACGTGGCGAATCAGAACCCGCACGTCGAGCGCCTGCTGATGTGCGCCTTCGTGCTCGGCATCCCCGAGCACAAGATGCGCGTCGTCGCTCCCGACGTCGGCGGCGGCTTCGGCAGCAAGATCTATCTGTACGGCGAAGAGACCGCGATGGTCTGGGCGAGCAAGCAACTGCGTCGCCCGATCAAGTGGACGGCCGAGCGCAGCGAGAGCTTCCTGTCGGACGCGCACGGCCGCGACCACGTCAGTGTGGCCGAGCTCGCGCTGGACAAGGATGGCCACTTCCTGGGCCTGCGCGCGACCACCACCGCCAACATGGGCGCCTACCTGTCCACCTTCGCGAGCTGCATCCCCACCATCCTGCACGCCACGCTGCTGGCCGGCCAGTACAAGACGCCCAAGATCTGGTGCGAGGTCAAGGCGGTGTTCACGAACACCGCGCCGGTGGACGCCTATCGCGGCGCCGGCCGGCCCGAGGCCACCTACCTGCTCGAGCGCATCGTCGAGACGGCGGCCACCGAGATGGGGATCGACCCGGCCGAGATCCGCCGCCGCAACTTCATCACCGAGTTCCCCTACGCCACGCCGGTGGGCTTGACGTATGACATCGGCGACTACAACGCCACGCTCACGCGCGGCATCGAGCTCGCCGACGTGGCCGGCTTCCCGGCGCGCAAGGCGGCCAGCGCGGCCAAGGGCCTGAAGCGCGGCATCGGCTATGCCTGCTACATCGAGGCCTGCGGCATCGCGCCCTCGTCGGTGGCGGGCGCGCTCGGCGCGCGTGCCGGCCTGTTCGAGGCCGGCGAGGTGCGCGTGCACCCCACGGGCAAGGTCACCATCTACACCGGCAGCCATAGCCACGGTCAGGGCCACGAGACCACCTTCGCGCAGGTCGTGGCCGACAAGCTGGGCATCCCGATGGAGGACATCGACATCCAGCACGGTGACACCGGCAAGGTGCTCTTCGGCATGGGCACCTACGGCAGCCGCTCGATCGCGGTCGGTGGCACGGCCATCGTCAAGGCGCTGGACAAGATCATCGCCAAGGGGCGCAAGATCGCCGCGCACCTGATGGAGGCCGCCGACACCGACGTCATCTACGAGGGCGGGCAGTTCAAGGTGGCAGGCACCGACAAGGCCGTGCCCTTTGCCAGCGTCTCGCTCACCGCCTACGTGCCGCACAACTTCCCGCACGACAAGCTCGAGCCCGGCCTGAACGAGAACGCCTTCTACGACCCGAGCAACTTCACCTACCCGGCCGGCACCTACATCTGCGAGGTCGAGATCGACCCCGCGACGGGCCACACGCGGGTGGACCGCTTCACCGCCTGCGACGACTTCGGCAACGTCATCAACCCGATGATCGTCGAGGGCCAGGTGCACGGCGGGCTGGCCCAGGGCATCGGCCAGGCGCTGCTCGAGCACGGCGTCTACGACGAGGCCAGCGGGCAGTTGCTGACCGGCAGCTACATGGACTACGCCATGCCGCGCGCCGACGACGTGCCGAGCTTCGTCGTCGATTCCTCCCACGGCACGCCGTGCACGCACAACCCGCTGGGCGTCAAGGGCTGCGGCGAGGCGGGCGCGATCGGCTCGCCGCCGGCGGTGATCAACGCCATCTGCAACGCGCTGGGCGTCAAGGACGTGCCGATGCCCGCGACCCCGTTCACCGTCTGGCAGGCCGCGCGCCAGGCTGCCTGATCGCCAGAGCACAAGAAGGAGAACCCATCCATGCAAGCGTTCAACTACAGCACTCCGGCCTCGGTGGCCGATGCGCGCGCGGCCCTGGCCTCGGGCGCGCGGTTGCTGGCCGGCGGGCAGAGCCTGCTGGCGTCGATGAAGCTCGGCCTGCAGGCGCCCGAGGCGCTGGCCGACCTGTCCGGCCTGGCCGATCTGCGCGGCATCACCGTCTCGGGTGGCGTCGTGAAGATCGGCGCGATGACCACGCACGCCGCGGTCGCCGCCAGTGCCGACGTGCGCGCGGCGATCCCGGCGCTGGCCGATCTGGCCGGCCACATCGGCGACCGCCAGGTGCGCAACCGCGGCACGATCGGCGGCAGCCTGGCCAATGCCGACCCGGCGGCCTGCTACCCCGCGGCGGTGCTCGGCCTGGGGGCGACCGTGCACACCGACCGGCGTGACATCGCTGCCGACGACTTCTTCACCGGCCTGTACAGCACTGCGCTGGCCGAGGACGAGGTCATCACCGCCGTCAGCTTCCCCGTCCCGCAGGCCGCGGGCTGGCAGAAGTTCAAGCAGCCGGCGTCGCGCTTTTCCATCGTCGGCGTCTTCGTCAGCAAGGGCCCCCAGGGCGTGCGCGTGGCCGTCACCGGCGCCGGGCCCTGCGCTTTCCGCGCCACCGCGCTGGAAGAGCGCCTGGCCGCGAACTGGTCGGGCGCCGCGCTGGCTGGCGCCAGCGTCAGCGCCGATGGCCTGAACACCGACCTGCACGGCTCGGCCGAGTACCGCGCTGCGTTGATCCCGGTGCTGGCTGCCCGGGCGGTCGGCTGAGCGTGTGACGGGGAGGCGGCATACTGCAGCAATGCACACCGACCTCCCCACTTCCATCGACGACACCGCCGCGCGCCTGCTGGCGCAGGACTATGTGGCCGACCGCCGGCTGGCCACGGTGGTGCATCTGGCGCTGCGGCTGCAGCGCCCCCTCTTCCTCGAGGGCGAGCCCGGCACCGGCAAGACCGAGATCGCGCGCACGGTGGCGGCGATGCTCGGGCGGCCGCTGATCCGGCTGCAGTGCTACGAAGGCCTGGACCTGGCCGGTGCGGCCTACGAATGGAACTACGCGCGCCAGATGCTGGAGATCCGGCTGGCGGAAGCGGCGCGTGCCGGCGACGGGTCTGGTGGTGCCCCTGCCGGACGAGACACGCTGGCGTCGGAGCTCTTCAGCCAGCGCTTCCTGATCAAACGCGCCCTGCTCGACGCCATCGACCCGGCGCGCGAGGTGGCGCCGGTGCTGCTGATCGACGAGCTCGACCGCGCCGACGAGCCCTTCGAGGCCTTTCTGCTCGAGGTGCTGTCGGACTGGCAGATCACCATCCCCGAGCACGGCACGGTGCGCGCGAAGCAGCCGCCCATCGTCGTGCTGACCAGCAACCGCACGCGCGAGATCCACGACGCCGTCAAGCGGCGCTGCCTGTACCACTGGGTGGGCTTCCCCGATGCCGCGCGCGAGGCCGAGATCCTGCGCCGGCGCGTGCCCGGGGCGCCCCAGGCGTTGACGGCGCAGATCGTCGGCTTCGTGCAGCGCCTGCGCGCGGTGGAGCTGTACAAGCTGCCGGGCGTGGCCGAGACCATCGAGTGGACGCGCGCGTTGATGGAGCTCAACGCCATCGTGCTCGACCCGGAGGTGGTGCAGAACACCCTGGGGCTGCTGCTGAAGTACCAGGACGACATCGCGCGCGTCGAGGGCGACGAGGCGATGCGTCTGCTCGAGCAGATCCGCGCCGAGGCCGACGCGGGTGTCTGAGGCGCCAGGCCCGACGCCGCGCCCCGGGGCCGCGGGCCGGCCGGGCCTGCCGGCCCTGGACTTGGGCGCGGGTCCCGGCCTCGGTGCCGGGGCTGGCCCCACAGGCTGGTCGGCCCTGGCCGGTGGCGGTTCGCACCGCCTGGCCGAGAACGTGATGCACTTCGCGCGCGTGCTTCGTCATGCCGGCGTGCCCGTGGGCAGCGACCGCGTGCAGCTCGCGCTGCAGGCCTTGCAGGTGGCCGGGCTGGAGTCGCGCGCCGATTTCCACGCCACGCTGTGCGCCTGCCTGCTCGACCGCCACGAACACCAGGAACTCTTCGACCAGGCCTTCACGCTGTTCTGGCGCGACCCCGACCTGGCCGGGCGCATGCGCGCGCTGCTGCTGCCGCGCGTGAACACCCGCACGCCGCCGCCGGTCAAGGAGAACCGGCGTCTGGCCGATGCGATGTTCCCCGCGCAGCGCGAGGCGCCGTCGCGCGCGCCACCGCCCGAGCAGATCGAACTCGAGGCCTCGCTGACCGCCAGCGCCTCGGAGAAGCTGCAGAAGGCCGATTTCGAGACCATGTCCAGCGCCGAGTTGCGCGCCGCGCAGCGACTGCTGGCCCAACTGCGCGTGGCCTTCCCGCCGGTGGCCACGCGTCGCCGTGCGCCCTCGTCACGCGTAGCCCGACTCGACCTGCGCGCCACGCTGCGCGCGTCGGCGCGTTTCGGCGGCGATCACGTCCCGCTGCGCTGGAGCGCGCCCAAGCGCGTGGTGCCGCCCGTGGTGGTGCTGGCCGACATCTCGGGCTCGATGTCGCGCTACTCCCGCATGTTGCTGCACTTCGCCCACCTGCTCGGGCAGGGCCGCTCCGGCACGCCGCCCAAGGTGGAGAGCTTCGTCTTCGGCACGCGCCTGACCCGGATCACGCCGTGGCTGCGCCAGCGCGACCCGGACGTGGCGGTGGCGCGCACCACCGCCGGTGTGCGCGACTGGTCCGGCGGCACGCGCATCAGCGAGTCCCTGCAGGCCTTCAACCGCCGCTGGGCGCGCCGCGTGCTGAGCAGCCGCGCCACCGTCCTGCTGGTCAGCGACGGCCTGGAGATCGGCGCCACCGACGCCCTGTCCTTCGAGATGGAGCGCCTGCACAAGAGCTGCCGGCGCCTGCTGTGGCTGAACCCGCTGCTGCGCTTCGACCGCTTCGAGCCCCGCGCCGCGGGTGTTCGGGCCATGCTGCCGCACGTCGACGCCTTCCTGCCGGTGCACAACCTGGACAGCCTGAAGCAGCTGGTGGATGCGCTGGGGCGGGCTGATGTGGCACGGGTACCAGGCGTCAGCGTGCCGGGCCGTCTGCGATAGGCGTGTGTGCCCGCGGATTCAGCGCAGCCCGCCCCGGATCTCCAGCGCCGCCGCACGCAGCCAACCCAGCAAGCGGTCATCGTCAACGATGTCGAGCCGCTCGACGCTGCCCACCAGGGCCAGCGCGGCGACAACCTCGCCCTCGCCGTCGTGCACCGGGACGGCCATCGCGCCGATACCGGCTTCGAGTTCGCCGCGCGAGCGATAGGCACCTGCCCTTCGTATCGTGCTCAGCCCTTGCCGGAAGTCCTCCCAGGTGGCGCCCATGCCCTCTTCAGCGATCTCTGCCGCGTGCATCTGCCACAGGCGCTGAAGGCGCACGCGGCTCAGGCCTGCCAGCAACACCTTGGGCGCGGCCGAGCGGAACAGCGGGCGGGGCCGGCCGCGACCGTAGCCCAGTTGCAGTTGTGCATCGGCGTAGACGCGGTGCGTGTCGATCACCTTCATGCCCGCGAACAGCACCGTCAGCACGGCGTCGAAACCGCTCGAGGCGGCCAGACGCTGCATCGGCGGGATGGCCGCCAACAGCACGGGGTCGGTGCGTCGCAACTCGAAGTCGAGCTCGATGATGCGCGGGCCCAAGGCATAGCGGCCGCCCGGCAGTCGCTGCAGCAGCCCGGCGTCGACCAGATCCTTGACGTAGCGGTAGCCGGTGGCCCGGGTGTAGCCCAGGCGTTCGTTGATCTCGTCAGGCAGCCATGTCGGCTGCGTGGGCGTGAACAGCCCCAACACGGCGAGTGCGCGTGCCGGGCTCGTCATCGAGCGGCGTCTCCGAGCTGACATCGCTGCTCGATGGCGGGGCCGTGGTCGGCCGGCCCATCCACCTCGGCCCCGGGACGGCGACCCGCGATCCTCACGCCAGCCCCATCCGCTGGGCCATCTCGGCACGCCACTGTGCGCGCGGCCTGAAGCCGGGCAGCGTGCGCGCGTGGTCTTCCAGGTGCGCCATCAGGGCCTGGTCGTCGAGATCGAGGTCCACCGGCACGCGCAGTGGCTGCGTCACGTACCAGGGCAGGTCGACATAGAGCTCGAGCCTGTTGCCCTCCGGGTCGCGCAGGTAGACCGATACCGCGTTGCCGTGCGTCACGGGCAGCACCTCGGTGGCACCGGCGGCGGCCAGACGGCTGCGCATCCTGCGCAGCGTGGTCAGGCTGTCGGCCTTCAGCGAGATCTGGTTGATCGGGTTGAAGCCCCCGTCGGCCGGCCGTCCGGTGGCGAGCACGATCTGATGATGCTCGTCCGGGTCCCGACTGAGGAAGACCAACTCCACCGTGCCGCCGGGTGTGTCGAGCCGACCGCGATCGGTGACCGTGAACTCGAGCTGGCGGGCGTAGAAGTCCTCCATGCGCGGCAGGTCACGGACATACAGGCCGAAATGGCTGAAGCTCAAGCCGGGTCGTTTCATGGTTTTCCCTTATTTTCGCTGCAGGGCCGCTGATCTGCGTTGACAAGCTGCCGATATTGGAACTGTAATCGCATCTATTGAGATTTTGTTGCCGACTCGGCGCCTGCTTCCATGAAACTGATCAGCTATGAACACCAGGGACGCGCCGGCTTCGGCGCCGTCGTCGGGGACGGTGTCGTCGACCTCGGCGCCGCGATGGGCCAGCGCCACGCCGACCTGAAGGCGATGCTGGCCGCTGATGCGCTGGCCGAGGCGGCACAGGTCATCGCCGGTCGTCAGCCTGACCTGCCGCTGGCTGCGCTGACGCTGCTGCCGGTGATCCCGAACCCGGACAAGATCTGGTGCTGCGGCCTGAATTACGCCGAGCATGTGCGCGAAACCCAGCGCGAGGTCACCGAACAGCCCACCTTCTTCATGCGTTTCGCGGCCTCCCAGGTGGGCCACGGGCAAGCGATGCTGCGCCCGCGCGAATCCACGCAGCTCGATTACGAGGGCGAGATCGCCGTCATCATCGGCAAGGGCGGACGCCGCATCGCCGAGTCCGACGCCTGGGCACACGTGGCGGGCTATGCCTGCTACAACGACGGCAGTGTGCGCGACTGGCAGCGCCACACCTCGCAGTACGGCCCTGGCAAGAACTTCTGGCGCACCGGCGGCTTCGGCCCCTGGATGGTGACCGCTGACGAAATCCCCTTCGGCACCACGTTGACACTCGTCACGCGCCTGAACGGGCAGGAGATGCAGCGCGCCACCACGCAGATGCTGATCCACTCGATCGCCCGGCAGATCGCCTACGTCTCGACCGTGGCGCCGCTGGTGCCAGGCGACGTGCTCGTCACCGGCACGCCCGGTGGGGTCGGCTCGCGGCGCAGCCCGCCGGTGTGGATGAAGGCCGGTGATGTGGTCGAGGTCGAGATCGATCGCATCGGTGTGCTGCGCAACCCGGTGGCCGATGATGTCTGAGCCTGTGTTGCCGCTCGAGCCCGCCTCGCCGATTTCCGAGGACGACGTCGCCGCTTTCGAGCGCGATGGGGTGGTCTGCCTGCGCGGCATGTTCGACGCCGACTGGTGCCGCACGCTGCATGACGCGGCACTCGATGTGATGGCCTCCGGCCAGGGCCGGGTGCGTGAACCGTCGCTGGGCGCTGGTCAGGGCCGCTTCTATTCGAACGTCTACCTCTCGGATCTGGACATCCGTTTCGCGCGCTTGCGCGACGCTTCGCCTGCACCGCAGATCGCCGCGCGCCTGATGCGCGCCGACCGGGTCCGATTCTTCTACGACCAGATCTTCATCAAGGCGCCAGGCACGGTCGCCCCCACACCCTGGCACAACGACCTGCCGTTCTGGCCCTTCCAGGGGCAGGACCTCGTGTCGATCTGGATTGCGTTGACCCCCGTCACGCGCGAGACCAGCGGCGTGCAGTACGTCGCCGGTTCGCACCGCTGGGGCACGATGTACCGCGCCATCACGCCCGACCACGACCCTCGCTTCATGGACGAGGCGATGCCGGTGTGTCCGGACTTCGGCGCAGGCGAGGGCGGCACCGGGCACCGCGTGCTGTGCTGGGACATGGCGCCGGGCGACGTGTTGTGCCATCACCCCCTGACGGTGCACGGCGCCGCAGGCAATGCGTCGGCCAGCCAGATGCGCATCGGACTGTCGATCCGCTTCCTCGGTGCCGACGTTCGCTGGGATCCACGGCCACGCACGATGCGCCTTCGTCGGGATCCGGGTGTGCCGCCCGGTGCCTATCCCCTGGACGATGTGGCGCTGCCCGTCATCTGGGAACGCGATCGCGGCCTACTGCGCGCGGCGTCGTACCCGAGCCGCTGATCCATCGGCCCGATTTCCACGCCCGTGCTGTCGGCTTGCGCCCGATGCCCGTTTTTCTTCGATGCCGGCCGCCCCGACGGCCCCCAGATAGGAGACCCATGATGACCAACCCCCTGATCCGCCGCCGCACTGCCCTCGGTGCGCTGGGCATGCTCACCTCGGTGCCGATGCTCTCGATGCCCGCACGTGCGGCCGATCCGGCGAAACTGAAGTTCACGAGTTTCGAGCCCCCCGTGGGCAACATCTACGCCAACGTGATGTTGCCCTTCACGCGCGCAGCGGTGGCGGGTTCGGGCGGCACGCTGCAGATCGACATGTTCCCCAGCGGCACGCTCACGCGCAACCCGACGCAGCACCTGAAGCTCGTCACCGACGGCGCGGCCGACATCGCCTGGCACGTGATGTCCTACACGCCGGGACGCTTCGACGATTGTGAGGTCGTGGGCCTGCCTTTCGTGACCCGCAATGCCACCGAGGCGAGCGTGGCGCTGCACCGGCTGTACGCCCAGGGGATGCTCGGAGGTTTCGACGGGCTGCACATGCTCGCGCTGGCGGCCACGCCGCCCGTGGTGATCCACGGCAACCAGGCGGTGCGCACGCCTGCCGACCTCAAGGGCAAGCGTGTTCGTGTCTCCGGCGACCACCTCACACGCGTCGTCGAGGCGCTGGGCGGGGCCGTTGTGTCGGCGGCCGGCCCGCGCATCCCCGAGGTGTTGTCCAAGGGCGTGGTCGACATGACGTTGAACAACTGGGGCTTCGTCGGTGATTTCAAGGTCAACGAGGTCAGTTCCGTGCACCTGGACGTGCAGCTCGGTGCGGTCGCCGTCGGCGTCGTGATGCGACGGGACCGGTACGAGTCCCTGCCGGCACCGGCCCGTGCCGCACTGGACAAGGTGACCGGCGAAGTGCTGGCGCGCCAGATCGGGCAGGCCTTCGACCGGCAGGAGACCGAAGTTCGCGAGAAGTTGTCGAAGTCCGGTCGCAACAAGGTGTCGGCACCGACCGACGCCGAGCTGGCCGAATGGAAGCGACTGATCGAGCCGGTCAACGAGAACTGGCGCAAGGCCAGCCCGAAGAACGAGCGCCTGCACGCGGCCTTCACCGAACAGGTGGCCCGGGTGCGCGCAGGCGCCTGATGCGCCACGGGCCTGAGGCGAGGCCGCGCCTGACCAGGGCTCGCAGGTGCTGAGCGCCTGGGCACGCCGCGCGGCGCGTGCGCTGGCCTTGCTGGGCGCCGGGCTGCTGCTGGTGCTGGCCCTGGGCACAGTGCTCGACGTGCTGCTGCGTTACGTATTTGCGCGCCCCATCAGAGGCTTCGTCGACGTGGCGGCGTTGGGTGGAGCCGTGGCCTTGTCAGCCTGCATGCCGCATGTCGTGGCGATCCGCGGTCACATCGGCGTGGACGCGCTCGGGCGCCGCTTGGGCGGCGCAGCGCAGCGCCTGCTCGAGCGCCTGGGCGCACTCGCCACGGCCTTGTTCTTCGCCCTGATGGCCTGGCAATACGCGCGCTTCACCCTGGAGCTGTGGCACAACGGCGAGACGACCTCGGTGCTGCGCTGGCCGGTGTGGCCGTGGTGGGCGGCGGTCACGGGGTTCGTCGCCCTAACGGCGATGGTGGGCGTGACGACCTGGCGCCAGCCGCCACCCGCCGCGCTGGTGGATGGGGTGGGGGGATGACCGACCCGGTCTGGCTGGCCGCCTGGGGTCTGGTCGGCATCTTCGTGCTGCTGGCGCTGCACGTGCCGGTTGGCATCGCGATGGCCCTGGCTGGTGTGGCCGGCTATGGGTTGCTGGCCGGGTTCGGTCCGGCGCTGGCGATGATCGCCAACGAGACCTCGAGCAACCTGGCGTCGCTTGAACTCGCGACCATCCCGATGTTCGTGCTGATGGGCGCCTTCGCCAGCATGGCCGGCCTGTCCGAGGATCTGTACCGGCTCGCCTATGCGCTGGGCGGTCATCGACGTGGTGGGCTCGCCATGGCCACGATCGGCGGATGCGCCGGTTTCGGCGCCGTCTGCGGCAGCTCGGTGGCGACGGCGGCCACCTTCGGTCGTGCCTCTCTGCCGTCGATGTTGTCGCGCGGCTACGACCCGGGCTTCGCCGCCGGTACCGTGGCTTCGGGGGGGACCCTGGGGATCCTGGTGCCCCCCTCGTCCATCCTCGTGATCTATGCCGTGCTGTCGCAGGAGTTGGTGATCACGCTGTACCTGGCCGCGCTGGTGCCGGCGGCGCTCGCCGTCGCGCTGCACCTGCTGACGATCGGGGTGTACGCGCGGTGGCGACCGACCGATGCACCCACCGGACCGCGCGCTGGTGCGGCCGAGCGGTGGGCGGCGGTGCGGCAGAGCTGGCCGGTGCTGGTGCTGGTGGCGGTGGTGATCGGCGGCATGGCCCTGGGCGTGTTCACCGCGACCGAGAGCGCCGCTGTCGGCGCCGTGATGACGCTGGGTTTCGCCCGCCTGCGCGGGGTGCTCAGCCTCGCGCGGATGAAGCAGGCGCTGGCCGAGACGGCGGCGACTGCCGGGATGATCTACGTGTTGATCATCGGTGCCTCACTGTTCGGCTACTTCGCCGCGGTCACGCAAGCGCCGCAGGCACTGGTCGAGCAGGTGCGCGCATCCGGCATCCCGGTGTGGGCGGCGGTGACGGTGATCGTCGCGGCCTTCCTGGTCGCGGGCGCCGTCTTCGACGAAGTCGCCGCCATGGTGGTGACCATGCCCTTCGTCCTGCCGCTGGTCATGAGCTGGGGCTTCGACCCGATCTGGTGGGGCGTGATCAACCTGGTCATCATCGAGCTCGGCATGTTGATCCCGCCGCTCGGACTGAACGTCTTCGTGGTCAAGGGCGTGGCGCCGCACATCCCGCTGGGCGCGATCTACCGGGGCGTTGCCCCTTACGTGGTGTCGAACCTCGTCCGCCTGGGATTGCTGCTGGGCTTTCCGGCACTGACGCTTTGGCTGCCCACGGTGTTGAAGGGTTGAAGATGCGCTTTGTCGAGGCAGGAGATCGAGCCGGTGCCCGGCTGGTGCAGAGGAGTTCCTGGTGATGACCGAAACAGCCCGGACAGCGCGGGAGCAAGCGGGCGCCGTGCATGACGTCGCCATCGTCGGCCTCGGGCCCGTGGGCGCCACGCTGGCGCATCTGCTGGCCTTGCGCGGGCTGTCGGTGCTGGTGCTCGAGCGCGATGCCGAGGTCTACCGACTGCCGCGTGCCATCCACTTCGATGGCGAGTGCATGCGGGTGTTCCAGGCCTGCGGCCTGTCACAGGCCTTGCTGCCGCAGTTGTTCGTCTCTCCGGGCATGAAATTCGTCGATGCCGCCGGCCGGGTGCTGATCGACTACAGCCGGCCGCAGACACTGGGTCCCCAGGGCTGGCACCCGAGTTATCGCTTCCATCAACCCGCCTTCGAGGGGCTGCTTCGCGAGCGGCTGGCCGACCACGCCAGCGTCGAGGTGCGCCTTCGGCACGAGGTCTTTGCGCTCGAGGAGGACGAGGCCGGCGTGACGCTGCGCGTGGAGGACATGCCGCACGGGCGCCTGTACCGGGCCCGCGCGCGATGGGTCGTGGGTTGTGACGGTGCGCGCTCGCTGGTTCGGCGTTTCATGGGCACCGAGCTCGACGACCTGCAGTCGCATGAGCGCTGGCTGGTGCTGGACCTGCTGCTCCACGCCGACCGCCCCGGCCTGGGCGACCACAGCCTGCAGATTTGTGACCCGGCACGCCCGGCCACCTATGTGCGCGCCGTCGGGCTGCGCCGCCGCTGGGAACTGATGCTGATGCCTGGCGACGACCCGGCGCGGATGACGCGCCCTGAAGCCGTCTGGCCTCTGCTGTCGAAGTGGCTGGGTCCGCAAGAGGCGGAACTCGAACGCGCGGCGGTCTACACCTTCCATTCGGTCGTGGCACGCGGCTGGCGTCGCGGACGGCTGCTCGTCGCGGGCGACGCCGCGCACCAAACCCCGCCCTTCATGGGCCAAGGCATGTGCGCGGGCATCCGTGATGCGTCCAACCTGGCCTGGAAGCTCGCGGACGTGGTGCAAGGCCACGCGCCGCCGACGCTGCTCGACAGCTACGAATCGGAGCGCTCGCCGCACGTGCGCGAGTTCATCGAAACCGCAGTGCGTCTGGGTGCAGTGATCCAGACCACCGATCACGAGGTGGCACGCCAGCGCGATGCCGAGATGGTGCAGCGGCCCCTCGTGCTCAAGACGCCGCAGCCGCCCCTGGGTCCCGGTGCCCACGACGGGGGGATGCTCGGTGGGCGATTGCCTGCGCAGATCCTCCTGCCCAACGGCCAGCGGCTGGATGACCGCATCGGCTACAGCCATGCGCTCGTGGCCACTGAGGCCCTGGCGGATGCGGCAGGCGCCATCATTGCGCCCGACAGGCCGGTGCACATCGTCTCGACCGATGCGGCACCGCTGCGCGAGTGGCTGCAGGTCCAGGGCGCTGCGGCCGTGCTGCTGCGACCCGATCGCTACGTGGCCGGTGTGGCGGACGACGTCGGCGCCTTGCGCGATCTGCTGCGTCGACACCGTCTGGCAGAGGCGCTGGCGGTCTGTTGAGCGTCCTTGACCTTCAGCAGCGCGCGGGCGTGTTGGGGTGTTCGCAGGCCAATCGAGGACTTTCGACACCGCTCGGGGTGACCTCGTTGAAGATCCGGACGGCCTCCCTCGAAGCGTTCGGTCCGGATACCCACCAGTTGTACACGTTACCCGTCATGTTCCCGCCGCGCACACCGCGCACACCGCGCAATCCGCCGCCCGGTGGATCGCGATCTCGTCCCAGCGCATCGTGCGCGCGTCCAGCATCAGCAGCCGGCCCGACAGCGGTGCGCCCGTGTGGGCCAGCAGCTTCAAGGCCTCGGCTGCCTGCACGGCGCCGATGATGCCCACCAGGGGTGCGAAGACGCCCATCGTCGCGCAGGCCACTTCCTCGAAGCGCTGGTCGGGTGGGAAGAGGCAGGCGTAGCAGGGCCCGGGCTCGGTGCCTGGTGCGGGCGGACGTGTGTCGTACACCGAGACCTGGCCGTCGAAGCGGATCGCCGCCCCCGACACCAGGGGTCGGCCGTGCCGGACGCAGGCGGCATTGACGGCCTGGCGCGTGGCGTAGTTGTCGCTGCAGTCCAGCACGACATCGGCGCGGGGCACCCAGGTGTCGAGGAAGGTGGCGTCGGCGCGCTGCACGAGGGCGTCGACCTGCACGCCGGGGTTGAAGGCGGCGATGCGGCGGCGCGCCGACTCGGCCTTGGGCTGACCGACACTGGCCATGTCGTGGGCGATCTGGCGCTGCAGGTTGGTCAGGTCGACCTCGTCCGGGTCGACCAGCGTGATCCGCCCGACCCCGGCGCTGCCCAGATACAGCGCCACCGGTGAGCCGAGTCCCCCGGCGCCGATGACCAGCGCATGCGCGTCCCGCAGGCGCTGCTGGCCCTCGATGCCGATCTCGTCGAGCAGGATGTGGCGGGAGTAGCGCAGCAGCTCGTCGTCGTTCATGGCCGTGGATCTTCGCAGAATGCGATGTGGCGCTCGGCCCTGTCTGTGCCTTCTGTGCCTTCTGTGCCGTCTGCTCCGCGCGCGCCGCCGGCGCGGCGCGCAGGCCCACCGTACGTCACGGTTTCGCGTTCGGGAAGAACAGCGGTTGGCCGTCGATGCGGTAGGACGCGATCGATTGCTGTCCGGCGGGTGACACCACCCAGTCGGCGAACTGCTGCGCCAGCGCTGCCTTGACGTGGGGATGGCGTGCCGGGTTGACCACCATCACGCCGTAGGGGTTGAACAGGCGCGTGTCGCCCTCGACGACGATGGCCAGCGCCCCACGGTTGCGGAAGGCGATCCAGGTGCCGCGGTCCGACAGCACGTAGGCATCGGTGGCCGAGGCCATGTTCAGCGCCGGGCCCATGCCGCAACCGCAGGCCCGGTAGCCGGCCGGCCGTGCAGCCGAGACGTCCACCCCGGCCTGCGCCCACAGGCGCAGCTCCGCGGTGTGGGTGCCGCTGCGGTCGCCGCGCGAGACAAAGGGGTGGGGCGTGCCCGCAAGCGTCTTCAGGGCCGTGACCATGTCGCGGCCGCGCATGCCGGCCGGATCGGCCCTGGGGCCGATCAGCACGAAGTCGTTGTACATGACGTCGCGCCGCTCCAGCGCATGGCCGTCGGCGACGAACTTCTGCTCCGCGGCGGTGTCGTGCACGAAGACGATGTCGGCGTCCCCGCGCCGGCCGATGTCCAGGGCCTGGCCGGTGCCCACCGCCACGACCCGCACCTCGATGCCGGTGGCCTGGCGGAAGGCCGGCAGCAGGTGCTTGAACAGCCCGGACTGCTCGGTGCTGGTGGTGCTGGCCATGACGATGCTGCGGTCCTGCGCCGCCGCGGGTGCCATGCCGGCCCAGGCCAGCAGGCCGGCCAGTGCCGCCGCCACGGTGCGCCTGGCGGCATCGAACCGCCTGGGCGCCTCATCGCTCAGTCGGGCCATGCGAGTTCTCCTTTCAGAAAGAGTCGGGTGGAGGCCGGCAGCAAGGACGGTTCCTCGAAGAATTGACGGGTCGGCAGCACCACCTGCAGGTGTCCGCCCTCGATGCAGGCCACGCGGGTGGCCAGCCGCTTGGCCTGCCCGAGGTTGTGGGTGCTGATGACGACCGTCAGGCCTTCGGCGACGAAGCCCGCCACCAGCGCCTCGACCTCGCGCTTGGCCACCGGGTCGAGGCTGGCCGTGGGCTCGTCGAGGAATAGCAGGTCGGGTTGCAGCGCCCAGGCCCGGGCCAGCGCCAGGCGTTGCTGCTGCCCGCCCGACAGGTCTGGCGCGCGGCGATCCGCCTCACGCCACAGGCCCACCCGGCGCAGCGCGGCCTCGCAGCGCGCGGCGCGCTGCGCCTGCGGCACGCCCTGCAGCCACAGCGCCAGCAGCAGGTTGCGTCGCACCGACAGATCGACGAAGAAGGGGCGCTGGAAGACCATCGCGCTGCGCAGCGGGCGGGCGGTCTCGACCGCCGGGTGGACGATGCGTGCAGGCCCGTCCGATGCGCTGGCATCGGGCGGCTGCACGCCTTGAAGCAGGCGCAGCAGCGTCGTCTTGCCGGCGCCATTGGGGCCGACCAGTGCCAGGCACTCGCCGCGATGGAGCACGAGGTCGACCCCGGTCAGCGCCTGCACCGCGCCGAAGCGCACGCCGGCATGGCGCAGCGTCACCAGTGGGTCGCCTGCGACGTGACCCGGATCCCGAGGGCGCGGGATGGCTGCATCCGCGCGCCCATGACCGGCCGAAGGATGCGGCCCAGGCGCATCCGAGCCCGTCATCGCACCCCCCTGAGGAGTGATCACGCGGCGGCCGCGCCAGCGCACCAGGGCCCCCAGGGCGTTGAGCGCGCCGACGACGCCCAGCAGCACCAGGCCCAGGGCCAGCGCCAGGGGCAGGTCGCCCTTGCTGGTCTCGAGCGCGATGGCGGTGGTCATCACGCGCGTGATGCCCTCGATGTTGCCGCCGACGATCATCACCGCGCCCACCTCCGAGATGGCACGCCCGAAGGCCGTCAGCAGCACGGTCAGCACGCCACGGCGCTGGTGCAGCAGCAGCAGGGCGGCACAGGCCAGCGGGCCGGCACCGAGGGCGCGCAGTTCGTCGCCGCCCTCCGCCAGCGCATCCAGCACCAGGCGCCGGGACAGCGCCGCTACTAGTGGCACGACGAGGATGCTCTGCGCCACCACCATCGCCGTCGGGGTGAACAGCAGCCCGAGATCCCCTAGCGGACCGGCGCGCGACAGCAGCAGGTACACGCTCAGGCCCACCACCACCGAGGGCAGTGCCAGCAGCGTATTCAAGACGCCGACGACCAGCGCCCGGCCTGGAAAACGCCACACCGCCAGCGCTGCCCCCGCGGCCAGGCCCACGGCCGCGCCGATCAGGCAGGCCGTGGCGCTGACGCGCAGCGACAGCGCCACCACCTGCGCGAGTTGCGCATCGGCATGCACGACGAGGTCGATCGCGGTGCGCAGGCTGTCGGCGAAGGTGGACACGGCGTGCAGGGCGTGGGCGGCTTGGACGGCTTGGGCGGCTTGGGCAGCGTGGACGGCGTGGACGGCGTGGGCGGCGTGGGTGGCGTGGGTGGCGTGGGTGGCGTGGGCGGGATTGTCGACCCGCCGTGGCGCGGGGCGTGCCTGCTCCTGATCGGGCCGGGGCGTCGAGACGCCCGCGATCCTGGCCCCAGCCGATCCAGGAGGCTGTCGGACTTGGGAATCGCCGGCTGCAAATCGGCCGCAGCGGTCCATTTCTCACCGTCTTCTTGGCCCATAGCGGGGCTATGGGCCTGCAAATCCGGCAAGAACTGGCCTCGC
>Ga0172376_10003351_pt1 | contig 18988 bp, 15 predicted proteins | sample Lak35m_FD_121114 | JGI IMG/M metagenome (GOLD analysis project Ga0172376, IMG submission 121114) | Freshwater microbial communities from Kabuno Bay, South-Kivu, Congo - kab_092012_35m | ecosystem: Environmental > Aquatic > Freshwater > Lake | place: Democratic Republic of the Congo: South-Kivu... | reverse complement strand
TCGATTCTAGCCGCGTTTGCGCTGCAACGAGTACCCGCGCCCGCTACCCTGTCGGCGCCCCATGATCCGGCTCGAGCACGTGACGAAGCGCTACGGCGCGACCCTGGCGGTCGATGACGTGTCGTTCGAGGTGGCGCGCGGCGAGGTGGTCGGGTTCCTCGGGCCGAACGGGGCCGGAAAGAGCACGGTGCTGCGCATGCTCTCGACCTGGCTCACGCCGGATGCGGGGACAATCACGGTCGCGGGGCACGATGCGCGCACGGAGCCGCTCGCGGTGCGGCGCGCGCTCGGGTACCTGCCGGAGCACAACGCGCTGTACGAGACGATGCGCGTCGATCGCTTCCTCGCGTTCGTCGGGAAGATGCACGGGCTCGGAGGGAAGCGGCTCGAGGAGCGCGCGCTCTGGGTGGTCGCGGCGTGCCAGCTCGAGGGCGTGCTCGCGAAGAAGATCCAGCACTGCTCGAAGGGCTACCGCCAGCGCGTGGGCGTCGCGGCGGCGCTGATCCACGATCCGGCCGTCGTGCTGCTCGATGAGCCGACGCACGGGCTCGATCCCTTGCAGGTCGCGCTGTTCCTCGAGTTCGTCCGCAAGCTCGCAAAAGACCATGCCGTGCTCTTCTCGACGCACATCCTCTCCGAGGCGGCGGCGGTCGCGGACCGGTTGCTCGTGATCCAGCAGGGCAAGCTGATCCTCGACGCGACGGTCGCGGCGGTGCGCGGCGAGGCCCAGGCCGGCGGGCGCACGCTCGAGGACGAGATCCTGGCGCGCGTGCGCGGCTCGGGCGCGAGCGGGAAGGGCGCATGAGCGACGCCCCGACCAGCACGAAGCGCGAGCGGCTCGAGCTCGGCCCCGCGGCGCGCCGGGTCGGACTCGTGGCGGCACGCGAGCTCGGTGCGGCGATCGACACGAAGATCGCGACCCTGGCGGCGATCGCCTACGCGCTGCTCGCCAACGCGCTCTTCATGAACGAGTTCTTCCTGGCGGGCGTGGTCGACATGGAGCCCTTCTTCGCGGCCCAGCCGCTGCTGCTCGCCTTCTTCCTGCCGGCGCTGTCGATGCGCCTGTGGGCCGAGGAGAAGAAGAGCCGCACCGTCGAGCTGCTCTTCACGCTGCCCGTGCGGCCGCTGGAGGCCGTGCTCGGGAAGGGACTGGCCGCGCTCGGGCTCTACGGCCTCTTTCTCGCTTGCACGCTGCCGATCCCGCTGATGCTCGAGGTGCTGGGCTCGCCCGACCGCGGCGCGATCGTGAGCGGCTACCTCGGCCTCGCGCTGTTCGGCGCGCTCTTGCTCGCCCTCGGCGGGCTCGCCTCGGCCCTGGTGCGCGACCAGATCGTGGCCTTCGTGACGAGCGCGCTCGTCGGCGTGGCGCTCGTCGTCAGCGGCGAGGAGCGCGTGGCGAGCGTGCTCGACGGGCTCGCGCCGGCCCTCGCGCTCGGCACGTTCCTGCGCGAGAACGTCTCGGCCCTCGTGCCTTATCAAGAGTTCGTGCGCGGCGTGGTACGACTCTCGGGGCTGCTCTACTTCGGCCTCTTCGCCGGCCTCGCGCTGTGGGGCACGGCGCTCGTCCTGGAGCGCGACCGCGCCTGAGGCGCACCGCATGCCGCGCCGCGACCGGCTCTCGCTCGCCCTCTTCGCGCTGCTCGCCCTGGCGCTGGCCGTGCTCGCGCCACGCGTCCTGCGGCGCCTCGAGCTCGGCGGTGCGCTGCGGCTCGAGCTCGGCCGCGTGCAGCCGACGCGCCTCGCGCCCGCGACGATCGCGGCCTTTGAGCGCGCCAAGGCACCGGTGCTCGCGACCTACTACGTCTCCGCGCGCGCCGCGCTCCCCTCCGAGATGAAGGCCCTGCCGGGCGCGGTCGAGGACCTCTTCGCGGCCCTCGAGCGCCGCTTGCCGGGCCGCTTCGCGTACTCGCTGGTCGATCCGGGTGAGCGCCCCGAGCTGCCGGGCTTCTCCTCGCGCCGCACGATCACGCCCTTCCAGGTGCGCAGCGTGGCCCACGACGCCTGGAGCGAGCGCACGGTCTACTCGACGCTCGAGCTCGCCTGCGGCGACGCCCCCGCCACGCTCGTGCGCGGCCTCGAGTCCGAGGACCTGCCGCGCCTGCAGGAGCTCCTCGTCACCTGGCTCACCGAGCTCGACGCCCCGCGCGTGCCGCGCCTCGCTCTCGCGTCCCCCGCCGAGGGCGGCTTCGACGAGCTCGCCGATGCGCTCGCCGCGCGCGGCACCCTGGAGCGCGTCGCGCTCGACGAGGACGCACCGCTGCCGGAGTGCGATGCGCTGCTGTGGATGGCGCCGCGGCGCGTGAGCGGCGACCAGCTGCGCCAGCTCGAGGCCCTGCTCGCGCGCGGCGCGAGCGTGCTCGTCGCCGGCCCCGCGGTCGAGGCCGACGAGGAGGTGCGCGCGGGCGTGCCACACGTCACCTTCCGCTCCGCGGGCGGCGCGACCGGCGCGCTGGCGGCGCACTTCGGGCTCCTGCAGGAGCGCCGTTTCATCTGCGACACGACGGCCGAGACGCTGGTCTTCGAAGGCGCCGAGGTGCCCGCCGCGCACTGGGTACGCGCGATCGCGCCCGACCAGGACTTCCGCGGCTTCGCGGGCCAGCCGAACGGCACCTTGCTGTTCCGCGCGGCCTCCGGCTTCCGCCCCGAGCCCGCGCGCCTGGCCGAGCTCGGCCTGACCGCGCAGGTGCTCGCCGCCACGACCGACGGCGCCTGGCTCGAGGAGCCCGACGGCAGCGAACGGCTGCTCGCCGGCCTCGTGCGTGACGAGGCCAGGTCCGTCGCGAAGCAGGCCCTGCTCGTGGCCCTGCGCGGCGAGCGTCCGCTGCAGGGCACGCTGGTCCTCTCCGGCGCGGCAACGCCCTTCGAGGACGGCTTCTTCCACCGCGAGCGCGCGGCCCACGGACGGCTCGTCTCCGTGCTGCTCGACGAATTCCTGGCGCGCGAGCGCCTGCTGGCCGCCGCGCTGGCGCGCACGCCGGGCGAGGTGCTGCCGGCCTTCGCGCCCGGCGCGCGCCTCGGCTGGCGGCTCTTCGCGCTCGTGCTGCCGGCCCTGGTGCTGGCCCTCGCCCTGCACGGCCGCACCCTCGCCACCGTGCCGCGCACGCTCGCCGCGACCAGCCTGCAGCACCTGCGCAGCGCCTGGAAGCCGCTCCTCGCCTGCGGGATCGTGCTCGTCGGAGTGGGCGAGGTGCGCGCGGTCGAGCCCGTGCTCGATGCCACGCGCGACGGCCTGCACACGCTCGCGCCGGCGACGCGCACGACCCTGACGGAGAGCGCGCGCCAGGGCCCGGTGCGCGCGCGCTGGGTCGTCTCGTCGGCCACGCGCCTCTCGCCCGAGCTGCGCGGGCCGGTGCGCGCGCTCCCCGCGCTGCTCGCGAGCTTCGTGCGCGCCGGCCTCGAGCTCGAGTTCGCGACCGTCGCGGCCGACGGACTCGCACGCCAGGAGCTCGAGGCCCTCGGCGCGCGGCCGCACCTTGCCACGAGCGAGCTCGACGGCGTGACGCGCGCGACACAGTTCGTGGCCACGCTCGAGCTCGCGCGCGGAGACGCGCGCGTCCGGCTCGATTTCCCCGACGCGCGCGCCTTCGAGCGCCTCGAATTCCGCCTGGTGCAGGCCCTCCGGCGCCTCGACGGCGCCGCGCCGACGCGCGTCGCCTTCGCCTCCGACGTGCCGCGCCTCTCGGCCGCCGAGGCCCACGAGGAGTTCCAGCAGAAGAACCTGTTCGCGCCGCGCGGCAGCGACGTCTACGCCCTGGCACGCGCCGCGCTCGCGGCCCAGGACCTCGAGGTCGTGCACGTCAACCCGCGCGCGCCGACGCTGCCGGCAGACTTCGACGTGCTCGTGTGGCTTCAGCCGCGGCGCTCGATCGAGCCGATGCTCGCGGCCACCGTGCGCACGCTGGTCGGCGGCGGCAACGTCGTGCTGGCCGCGCAGCACTTCCGCCTGAAGCGTCAGCAGTTCCGCGGGCGCGACTTCAGCGTCTCGTGGTGGCCCGAGCCCCAGTCCCCCGACATCGAGTCGCTGTACTTCCCCGAGCTCTCGCTCGAGCTCGTGCGCGAGGTCCTGTTCGACGAGCTCGCCGTGCCGCTGGCCTCGATGGCCGAGCAGACCGGGCGCGGCGCCGAGCGCGTCTTCGAGCGCCAGTCCGGCGCGCTTCCGTTCCAGCTGCGCGTCTCGGCCGACGGCTTCGCCGACCATCCGCTGATGCGCGGGCTCTCCGACCAGGCCTTCCCGTTCGCGAACCGCCTGCGCTGGGACGACGAGCGCCTGGCCGCCCTGGGCCTGCGCGCGACCGTGCTCGCGAGCACCTCGCCCCGCAGCTGGAGCTACGCCTGGAGCGGCGGCTGGGTGCCCGACGAGCTGCTCGACGGCCCGCCCGCGAGCTCGGGCCACCTCGGGCGCCAGCCGCTCGCCGCGCTGATCGAAGGAACCTTCCCGCGCCCGACGCGGCCCCTGACGTTGACGCCGGACCCCGCCGCCGGACCCGAGGCAGAGCCCTGGCCGGAGAGCGCGCCCGGCAAGCTCGTCTTCCTCGGCAACTCACAGTTCCTGACCAGCGAGCGCCTGGTCGATTCCGAGTTCCGCGGCGACCAGCTCCTGTGGAACTCGGTCGCCACGCTGGCCTTCGCGCCCGAGCTGGCCGAGCTCGCCACGCGCGCGCGCACGCGGCCCGGTTTCGGCGTGATCGCCCCCGCCACGCGCCTCGCCTGGCGCGCCGGCGTCGTGGCGGGAGCACCGCTGCTGCTGGCCCTGCTCGCGCTCCTCCTCGTCACGGCGCGCGCGCGCCGGGCGCCGCACTTCGCTAGATTCGGCGCTGCATGAGACGAAGCTTCCGATGAGATCCGCCCTGGCCACGCTGGCCGGACTGGTGGCCCTGCTCCTCGCCGCCGACCGCGCGCTCGCCGGCCGCGCCGAGGAGGCACGCCTCGCGCGCCAGCGCGTCGGCACCCTCTTCACGCCGGCCGAGGCCGAGGAGCTGCGGCGCCTGCCCGCGCTGACGCTCGAGCTCCCCGGCGAGCGTCACCGCTACGGCCGCATCGAGGGCGAGTGGCGCTGCCTGTCGCGCTTCGACGCGCCCTGCGACGGGCGCCTCGTGCAGGAGCTGATCGACGCCGTGGTGCGCGCCGAGGGCCTGGTGCAGACGCGCCGCGTCGAGGACGCCCCGCGCTTCGGCATCAACGTGCCCGAGACCGCGCGCATCCTGCTGCAGGGCCCGCGCGCGGGACAGGCCCCGGGCGGCGACGTGCGCGCGGTGCTCGAGGTCGGGCACGGCGACGATTCCGGCTGCTTCGCGCGCCGCCAGGGCACGAAGGAGATCTGGAGCGTGGCCGGCGACCTGCGCGCGCGCCTCGCACGGCGCCCGGCGCCCGGACTCCCGCCGCTCCTGCAGGAGGAGCTCGTGCCACAGGCCTGGCGCGAGGCGAGCGGCGGTATCCTGCGCGTCGAGCGGCGCGCCCCCGACGGCACGCTGGTCGTCGAGCGCCGCGAGCGCGAGCTCGATCCCGCCGAGGTGCGCCCGGGCATGCTGCCCTGGACGTGGGTGCTCGATCCGGGCGCGAACGAGCGCGTCGACGACGGCCTGGAGCGCTTCGTGGCCACGCTCGAGGCCCTCGCCTACGTCGACGTGCTCGACCCCGAGCGACGCGCCGAGCTCGGGCTCGAGCGTCCGGTGGCGACGCTCGTGCTCGTGCCGCGCGAGGGCGCGCCGCTCGAGCTCCTCTTCGGCCCACGCGACGCCGAGGGCGGCGCGGTCTGGGTCGCGGGCACGCTCTACCGCCTCTCGAACGCGACCCTGGACACGCTCTTCGTCCCGCGCGCGACACTGCTCGCCGAGCTCGACGCCGCGCGCGCCCCGGCCACGGAGGAGGCGCGATGAAGCCGGCCGCAGCGCTCGCCGCCGGACTCGGGATCGGGCTCGTGCTCGTGCTGTGGTGGCGCGCACGCCACGAGGCCCCCGCCGCGACTCCGGCGCCGGCCACGTCGCCGTCGACGGCCCCGACGACCACGCCCAGCTCCGCGAGCGGCACACCGAGCGCCACACCGAGCGGCCCTGCGGCCGGTTTCGTCGACGAGGCAAGCTGCGCCGCCTGCCACGCGGAAGAAGCGCGCCTCTGGCACGGCAGCCACCACGACCTTGCCATGCAGCCCGCGAGCGCCGCCACGGTGCTCGGCGACTTCGACGGCGCGCACTTCGAGGATGCAAACGGCCGCACCGACTTCCGCCGCGAGGGCGAGCGCTATCTCGTGGACACGACCGGACCCGACGGCGCGCGCGCGACCTACGCGGTCAGCGACGTGTTCGGCTTCACGCCGCTGCAGCAGGTGCTGCTCCCGCTCGGGAATGGCAAGCGCCAGGCCCTGACCGTCGCCTGGGACGCGGACGAGCGGCGCTGGTTCTCGCTCTACCCCGACGAGACGATCCCGCCCGGCGATCCGCTGCACTGGACGCGGCCCTCCTTCAACTGGAACTTCTCCTGCGCCGACTGCCACGCGACCGGGCTCGAGCGCCGCTACGACGCCGCGCAGGACGCCTACGACACGCAGGCGGCGCGCTTCGACGTCGGCTGCCAGGCCTGCCACGGTCCGGCCGAGGCGCACCTCGCCTGGGCCACGGGGAAGGGCGGCGAGAAGCCCGGATTCGGAGCGCCGCTGCGCAACGACGGCCTGCGCCAGATCGAGACCTGCGCACGCTGCCACTCACGCCGCGCGCCGCTCGGCGACGGTTTCGACCACCGCAACCGGCTGATGGACGACTTCCTGCCGGCCTTGCTCTCGGAGGGACTCTACTTCGCTGACGGGCAGATCCAGGACGAGGTCTACGAGTACGGCTCGTTCCTGCAGTCGAAGATGCACGCGAAGGGCGTGCGCTGCAGCGATTGCCACGAGCCCCACGCGCTCGCGCTGCGCCGACCGGGAAACCAGATGTGCACGACGTGCCACTCGGTCGCGCCCGAGCTGCCGACGCACGTCGACGGCTCGACGCTCGTGCGCAAGGCCTACGACGTGCCGGACCACCACCGCCACGCGCCCGGCACGCCCGGTTCCTTCTGCGTTGACTGCCACATGGCCGAACGCACGTACATGGGCATCGACGAGCGCCGCGACCACGGCTTCCGCATCCCGCGCCCGGACCTCGCCGGCCGCATGGGCGCGCAGGACGCGTGCGTGAAGTGCCACGCGGACGAGGGTTCGGCCTGGGCCGCCGAGAAGGTGCGCGAGTGGTTCGGACCGAAGCGTCCGCCCGAGCCCTTCGGCGTGGCCCTCGCGGCCGGGCGCGCGGGCGCGCCGGGCGCGGCCGACGCGCTGCTCGCGCTCGCGCGCTCCGAGGCGAACGCGATCGTGCGCGCCAGCGCGCTCGAGCTGCTCGTGCGCTATCCGGGCCAGGCGGCCCTGGAGGCCTTCGCGCGCGGTACGCGCGACGCCGACCCGCTCGTGCGCCACGCGGCGCTCGCCGGGCTCGAGGCGCTCGCGCCGGAGGAGCGCCTGCCGCTCGTCGGCCCGCTACTCGCCGATCCGCTGCGCGCCGTGCGCGCCGAGGCCGTGCGGCTCCTGTTCGAGCTCCCGCCCGCGGCCCTGCAGAGCTTCGCGGCCGACTTCGAGCGCGCACGCGCCGAGCACGCGACGATCCAGCGCGACCTCGCCGAGCGCCCCGAGGCGCGCCTCAACCTGGCCCACGCACTCTCCGTGCGCGGCGAGCCGCGCGCGGCGCGCGACGAGCTGCGCGCGGCCTTGCGACTCGAGCCGCGCTTCGTGCCGGCGCGCGTGAACCTGGCGGAGCTGGCGCGCACGCCGGGCAACGAGAGCGAGGCCGAGGGTACCCTACGCGACGGGCTGCTGCTGCCGCTCGACGCGCCCGGCGAGGCCGCGCTGCGCCACGCGCTCGGGCTATCGCTCGTGCGCCAGGGGCGCGGCGACGAGGCCCGCACCGAGCTCGCGCGCGCAGCCGAGCTCGCCCCGAACGAGCCGCGCTACGGCTACGTGCACGCGATCGCGCTGCACGAGCGCTCGCCCGAGGCCGGCCGGCGCGCGCTCGAGGCCGTGCTCGCGCGCACGCCCTGGTACCGCGACGCGGCCTTCGCCCTGGCCGAGTTCCGCGCGGCGGCCGGCGACGAGAATGGCGCGCGCGCCGTGCTCGAGACGCTCGCCGCCATCAATCCCCACGACCCCGGTCTGCAGGCTGCGCCGCGCTGAGCCCGTCGACCGGCGCACAGGAGGCACACATGGAACGACTGAAGCACCCCAAGGTGATCCTGGCCCTCGTGCTCGCGGCCCTGGCGGGCATCGTCTTCTGGCAGAACCAGCAGCCGGTCGTGCTGAAGGCGCTGTGGATCGCGCGCCTCGAGACGACCTTGCCGTTCGCCATGGCCGGCGCCTTCGTGGCCGGCGTCCTGGTCGGCGCGCTCGCCTTCAGCCGCTGGAAGGCGCGCGGCGCCCGCAAGGACGGGTGAGCTTCGAGCGCCTTCAGTGCTCGTCCGGCGGCCGGCCTAGCCAGCCGCGGCGGCGGAAGGCGATCACCATCGCCACCGAGCCCGCCAGCATCAGGACGAGCAGCGCGGGGTAGGCCCAGCGCCATTCGTACTCCGGCATGTGCCGGAAGTTCATGCCGTAGAGCCCCACCAGGAAGGTCAGCGGGATGAAGATCGTCGAGACGACCGTCAGGACCTTCATCACCTCGTTCGTGCGGTTGGCGATGGCGGTCAGGTAGAGGTTCATCACGCTGGCGGCGATCTCGCGGTAGACCTCCAGCACCTCGGCCACCTGCACGCAGTGGTCGTGCACGTCGCGCAGGTAGGGCTGCACCTCGCTCGAGATCGAGCCCACGTCGCCGCGCATCAGGCCGTGCAGGGCCTCGCGCTGCGGCCAGATGTCGCGCCGGATCGCGATCAGGTCGCCCTTCAGGCGCGCGAGCTCGCCGAGCAGCGTGCGCGTCGGGCAGTCGATCACGCGCTCCTCGATGCGCTCGAGCTCCTCGCCCAGGCGGTCCATCAGCGGCAGGTACTCGTCCACGATGGCGTCGAGCAGCGCGTAGAGCAGATAATCCGAGCCGAGCACGCGCATGCGTCCGCCGCCGTGCAGCAGGCGCTGGCGCACGGGCTCGAAGACCGCGTCGGGCCCCTCCTGGAACGAGAGCACGACGCGCTCGCCGAGCACGAAGCTGACCTGACGCTCGTCGACGAGATCGCACGGATCGCCCTTCCAGGCGAGGCGCCGCGCGACGGTGAAGAGGACCCCCGGGTAGCTCTCCGACTTCGGCCGCTGCGGCACGTGCACGACGTCCGAGAGCACCAGCGGATGCAGGTGGAAGTGGCGCGCGATCGATTCCAGCGCGGCCCGATCGCCGAGGCCCTGCACGTCGAGCCACAGGAAGGCCTCGGGCCGACAGAAGGCGGCGAGCTCCTGCACGTCGCGGAGCTCCTTCTCCTCGCAGCCGTCCGGCCCGTAGCGCACGGCGCGGATGCGCGTCTCGGCGCCGTAGCGCGCCGGCGCCAGGGTGCCGGGCGTCGAGCCCGCGGGCGGGCGATTGGCGGCGACGTGGTGACGGCGGCGCCGGCCCTTGCGCGGTGCGTGCCCTTCTCCCGTCGGCTGCTCGCCCGTCATGGGTGCTACTTCAGGGCCGCGATGCAGTCGATCTCGACGCGCGCGTCCTTCGGCAGGCGCGCGACCTCGACCGTGGCGCGCGCCGGCGGGGCGGCCTTGAAGTGCTCGCCGTAGATCGCGTTCATGGCCGCGAAGTCGCCCATGTCCTTCAGGTACACGGTCGTCTTGAGCACGCGCTCGAAGGAGGAGCCCGCCGCGGCGAGCACGTTTCCGAGGTTCTTCAGCACCTGGCGCGTCTCGGCCTCGACGCCGCCAAGGACGAGCTCCTTCGTGGCCGGATCGAGGGCCACCTGGCCCGAGCAGTACACCAGGCCACCGTGCACGACCGCCTGGCTGTAGGGGCCGATGGCCGCGGGGGCGTCAGGGGTCGAGACGATGCGCCGGTCTTGCATGGAGGGCCTTCGAGCGGGAGAGTCGAGGGGAAGGTGGCGAGTATGGAAACCGAGCGCGTGCGAACCAAGCGTCCTCTCGCGGTGGCCCTGGGCGGACTCGTGTTCGGCACGCTCGCCTGCCGCAGCGCCCCCGTCGCGCCGCTTCCGGCCTGGCAGGGCGAGCTCGAGGCGCGCGTGCGCGAGCTCGAGGCGCGCTACCGCGCCGGCAACCTGCTCGGCGTGGCCGACCTGTATGCCGACGACGGCGAGATCGTCGACGCGAGCGGTCGGCGCGTGCGCGGACGGACCGAGCTCGACGCCTACTGGTCGGGCATCGAGGAGCCGCTCGACTGGCGCCTCGCGACGCACGCGCTGCGCGGTTCCGAGCACGTCGCCTACCAGACCGGCACCTCGACGCTCTCGCTGCGCCAGGAGGGCGTGCCCGTGACCTACGTGACGGACTTCCTGGTCGTGTGGCGGCGCGAGCCGGACGGCGAGTGGAAGATCGAGCTCGATCTCTACTGGCCGAGCGAGCCGCGCTGAGCGCGGGCGGCTATCTTGATTCGGCGATGAGCGCTGTCCTCCTCGGGCTGCTGCAGGCTGCAGGCGAGCTCCTCTCCCCCTTCGCGGTCGAGGTGGGCGGGATGCCGCTCGACGCGCCCGGCGGAAACTCGGCGCCCTGCGTGCACGACCTCGACGGCGATGGTCGCTTCGATCTCGTGGTCGGCGAGTACGAGGACGGCGCCGTGCGTTTCTACCGCAACGTCGGAGCGCCCGGCGCGCCGCGCTTCGAGGCCGGCGTGCGCCTGAAGCACGCGCAGGGCGAGCTGCGTGTCCCCTACGGCTGATGCACGGGCTCGGGTCCACAGGTCGTGGACCTCGATCGCGACGGAGCCGTCGATCTCCTGACCGGCAGCTTCCAGCCGGGCGACGTGCTGCTCTTCCGCGGGCGCAAGGCAGAGGACGGCGGCGGTTTCGAGCCGCCGCACGCGCTCGTCGACCGCCACGGCGAGGTGCTGCGCGTCGGGCGCGCGAGCTGGCCGCAGGCGGTCGACTGGGACCGCGACGGCGACCTCGATCTCGTGCTCGGCAACATGTACGGCGCGCTGTTCCTGGCGCGTAACAGGAGCTCCGGCGCGAAGCTCGAGCTCGAGCCGCCGGTCGAACTCACGGTCGCGGGCCAGCCCGTCAAGTTCGACGAGACCAACGCGGCCCCGCTCCTCGCCGACTGGGACCAGGACGGCGCGCTCGACCTCCTGCTCGGCCTCTCGAGCGGGCGCGTGCTCTTCTTCCGCAACACGACGACGAGCGGCGAAAGCGTCCTGGCCGCGCCGCGCGAGCTCGTCGCGCCCGCGCCGCCGGGCGTGACCGGCACGCTGCCGCGCTCGGGCCTGCGCGCGCGCGTCGCGGTGGTCGACTGGAACCAGGACGGCCGGAGCGATCTCCTCGTCGGCGAGTACGCCCCGCGCGACGGCGAGGCGCGCGAGCTCGACGAGGGGGAGCGCGAGCAGCTCGCTGCGGCGATGCGCGCTTCCCTCTCCGTCGCCGAGGAGCGCGGCCGGCTGGAGAGCGACGAGCTCTTGAAGTGGCTGCGCGTGCGCGGCCTCTCCATCGACGACGGCCCGGCGCACTACGAGAACTTCCTGCTCGACTTCAAGGGACTCCCCGCCACGCGCGCCCTCGACGACCGCCTGCTCGAGCTCGCCGCCACGCAGCGCCGCCTGAGTGCGACGAACATCGACCGCGGATACGTGTGGGTCTACCTGCGGGCCCCGAAGGACAGCCAGCCGGCCGAGCCGCCGAGGTAGCCCGTCCGGTCCGAGGTCACTTCGCCTGCGCGCGCTCGGCGAGCAGCTCCTCGACCTTGGCGCTGCGCGCGAAGAGCCCCGCGCGCAGCTCGCCGCTCGAAGCGTGTTCCAGGCGGAAGAGCTCCTCGATGCCGCCGTCGGGACGGAAGACGCGCTCGCGGGTCGGCAGGAGCAGCGCACCGCTGGCCTCGAATCGGCGATACTCGCCGTAGGCGACGAGCGCCTCATCGGCCGCCTCGCGCCCGGCGAGGAGCCCGCTCGCGGCGTCGAACCACAGCACGCGCGCGCGGCCATCCTGGGTCTCGGCCTCGACGCGCCAGCAGGAGCGCTCGTCGAAGTCCTCGCACCCCAGCGTGCGCGCGGCGCGGTAGGCCTCGCGCCCCGCAGCCCAGGGCAGCGCGGCGGCGCTACGCTCCTCGCGCTCCTCGGCCGGACCGTAGAGCTTGTCGCCGCGGTAGGCCTCGAGGTGGAAGACCGCCTCGCCGTCACAGACGCGCGAGAGTCGCCCGAGCACGCCGTCCTTCGCGAAGCGCTCGTCGAGCGGCGGAGGAAGCTGGATGTCGACGCGGCGCTTGCCCGCCTCGAGATACACCTCGTAGGGCGCGGGCACGAAGCCGACCGCGCGCTGCTCGTAGGTGCCGCGCAGCGTCAGACGCGCGAGCGGCGCGCGAGCGGCGGCGCCGCCCAGGGCCTCGAGGTGACGCGCGAAGAGCGCCTCGGCCGTGGGCAGCTCGCCTGCTGCCGGCGCAGCCGCCGCTGGCTCGCGCGCGGCGCCCGGCGTGCCCGCACGGTGGTCGCGGCACACGAGCCCGCCGCGGTTGTTGCGCACCAGGATGCGTCCCTCCGCGATCGTCGGCGGCGTCCAGCACACGCCCTCCTCGAACAGGCTCACGCGCGCGAGCTCGGCGAACTCCGCCAGCGTCGCGCGCGCCACGACGAGCTCGCCGCTCGACGAGACGAGCGCGAGCTTCCCGTCGCCACCCGACAGCGCGCCCGAGCCGAGCCCGCGCACGCGCCAGCGCTCGTTGCCGTCGAGGTCGAGCGCCTTCAGCACGGCCTCGTCGAAGCCGAACAGCCCATCGGCCAGGAAGACGCCGCCCGACATCTTGCTGCGCATCGCCTTCGACTCCCAGCGCGCGCGCGGGCCCTCGGGCGTGAACTCGACGCGCGCGCAGCCGTGCTCGTAGCCGCTGGCGACGAACAGCTCGCCGCCCGGCAGGACGATCGGCGAAGCCGCGTGCACGCGCCGCTCGTCCTTCTTGAACGGGAAGCGCCCGAGGTGCTCGCCCGCCTGTGTGAAGAACTCGACGCCGTCCTGGCCGAAGCAGGCGAGGCGCTCCTCGCCGCGCGGTCTGAAGGTCAGCGGAGTGGAGTAGGCGAGCGCGAGCGGCTCGCTGCGCCAGCGCAGGGCGCCGCTGGCGAGCTCGAGCGCGAACAGACGCTCGGCCGGGACGAGCACGACCTCGCCGAACACGTGCGGCGAGCCTGCGAAGCCGTAGTAACCCGGATCGACGCCGTCCTTGGCCACGGCATCGCGCTGCCAGGCGAGCGCGCCGTCGGCGACGCGGTGCGCGCGCACGACGCCCGAGGACGAGGCCGTCAAGACGAGCCCGCCCGCCACCGCGGGTGTCGAGAGCGTGCCGCCCTCGTGCTGGTTCGCGCGCAGCTCGCCGGGCCAGCGCGCGCTCCACTGCTCGCGCCCGTCGTCGAGCGCGAGCACGCGCAGCACGTCCTCGCTGCGCGCGACGTCGAAGCCGAAGGTGAACACGCGCCCGTCGGCGACGCTCGCGGCCGAGTAGCCGAGGCCGATCTCGGCACGCCACGCCTCGCGGCCGGTCGGCGACCAGGCGCCGCTCGAGAGTCCGTCGCCCGCGCTTCCGCGCCACTGGGGCCAGTCACCGGAGCCGGAAGAGAGCGAGAGCAGCGCGAGGGCGAGGAGCATCCCGGGAAACTACCCGAGCGCCGGCGTGGCGCGCACGCGCCGATACAGCTCGTACACGCGCCGCCCGCTCAGCGCGGTGTCACGCGGAACGAACGCACGCCCCGCGGGAGCAGGCCAAGGGCCGCCGGAGGCGCCACGAACACAAGTTGTGCCCACCTCGCTCCTCACGGGCCGACTCACGGGCGTCCGCGGCGCGCCAGGGCCGCCACCACCTCGCGCGGCACGAAGGGAGTCACGTCGCCGCCCAGCTGGGCGATCTGGCGCGCGAAGGTCGAGCTCACGTGGGTGAGCTCCGCGGCGCTCGCCAGGAACACGGTGTCGAGCGCGGGCGCCAGCGCGCGGTTCGTGCGCGCCATCTGCCCTTCGTACTCGAAGTCGCCCGGTCCGCGCAGGCCGCGCAGCAACGCATCGCAGCCGAGCTCGCGCGCCGCCGCGACGGTCAGGCCGCGCACCTCGGCTACGCTCACGTTGGCGAGCGGCCGGCACAGCTCGCCGAGCAGCGCCACACGCTCGGCCACGCTGAAGAGCGGCTGCTTCGAGGAATGCGTCGCCACCGCCACGGTCACGCGCGGAAAGAGGCGCGCGGCGCGCTGCACGAGGTCGAGGTGCCCGAGCGTGGGCGGATCGAACGAACCGGGGAAGAGGACGTGCTGGGCCACGCCCGGATTCTACTGCCCCGGGCTGCGCGCACGATTTTCGGGCGCTCGGCGGTGACCTCGAGGCGCGCGCCGCGGTCCATGGACGCTTGAAAGGAACTGAAACCCGTTGTGTCCGCCCCCTCGTCGCACCGGCCCTGGCCCTGGGAACCGGGCTCGTACTCGGGCTGGAGTGCGGCGAGGGGCGGGCCGTTGCGGCGCTCCTCGCCGCGGCGCTCGGGCTCGGGGTCGGGCTGGCCTGCGCGCGACGGGGTCGGCTCGCGCTCTGGACGGTCGCACTGTTTCTGGCCGGCTTCGTGCGCGGGCTCGGGGCGGCCGAGCTGCCGACCGGGCCGACGGCCCCCTTCACGGCCGAGGCCTGCGCGCCGCTGCGCAGCGCGGCGCTCGTCGGGCGCTGGCGCGCGCTGGGCAACGGACGCACGGGCTGGATCGACGACGGCAGCTCGCGCGCCGCACTGCTGTGCGAGCCCGAGGCCGTCGCTCCGTCCGATGGCGCGACGGTCGCGCTGCTGCCGGGCAGCGCGGCGGTGCCGTTCGCGCGCGGCCCCGACGGCCCGAAGGACGTCCGCGAGCGGCACTTCGCGGCCTGGACGCCGGTCGCGGCGGACGAACTGGTGGTGCTCGCCGACCCTTCGGCCGCGTGGCTCGAGGCCGTGCTGCGTCCGCTCGCACGCCTGCGCTCGGCGGCCGGCGCGCGCGTGGCGGCTCTGGAAGGCGAGCGCTCGCGCGGACTGCTCGCCGCGCTCTTGACCGGCGAGCGCCAGGGCCTCGCGCCCGAGTCGGCCGACCTCTTCGCGCGCACGGGCACGAGTCACCTGCTGGCGCTGTCCGGCTGGCACGTGGGACTGTTCGGCGCGCTCGTGCTGTGGCCCCTGGCGCGCGGCGCGCGCGCCGGCGGCGGCGCCTTGCTCCTGCGCACGTTGCTGCTGGCCGGCTTCGCGCTGCTGGCCGGGGCCGAGAAGCCGATCGTGCGCGCGGCCCTGGCCTGGCTCTTCGCCGAGCTCGCCAGCCTGCGGCGCGCGCCGGGCGAGGCTCCGCGGCGTCCCGACGGCCCGTCGTTCCTGGCGGCGGCGCTGGTGCTCGAGGCGTTGCTCGACCCGGGCGGCGTGCGCTCGCTCTCGCTGCTGCTGTCCTATGCCGCGACGCTCGGACTGATGCTCGGCACGGGTCCGCTCACGGCACGGCTGCGGCGCCCCTTCGCGTCGACGCGCGCGCAGGCCTGGGAGCGACTCGGTGAAAGCGCCCCGCGGCGCCTTGCGCGCGTGCTCGGCGCGCGCTTCGCGCACGGCTGCGCGCGCGCCCTGGCGGCCTCGCTCGCGGCCGTGCTCGCGACCCTGCCCTTCGCCTGGCATGCCTTCGGCGAGTTCGCGCCGGCGGGCGCGCTCGTGACGGTGCTCGTGATGCCGCCCTTCACGCTGCTGTGCCTCGTGTCGTGGCTCGGCGCACTGTGGCCGAGCACACTGCTGACGCCGCTCGCCGAGGGCGCAGCGCGGGCCCTGTTCGCGCTGCTCGAGCTCGGCGACGCGCTGCCCTGGACGCCGCTCGTGCTGCCGCCGCGACCGCTCGCGCTGCTCGCCCTCGGCACGGTGCTCGTGTTCCTCGCGCTGCGCACCGGACGCGGCACGCGCGCGGCGGCGGCGCTGTGGGGCGTGCTGCTCTTGCCGTGGAGCGCGGCGCCGCGTGGGCTCGAGCTGTACGCGCTCGACGTCGGGCACGGCACGGCCGTCGTGCTGCGCGCGCCGGGGCTCGAGGCGCTGGTCTTCGACGCGGGTTCGCGCGAGCGGCGGCGCGTGGCCGCGGGGGCGCTGATCCCGTGGCTGGCCCGGCGCGAGGTCAGCGCACCCTGGGTCGTGCTCTCGCACGAGGACAGGGATCACGCCGGCGCGCTCGAGCGCCTGGCGACGCGCTTCCCGCTCGCGGGCTGGCTGGGTGCCGCAGGCGCACAGGGGGCCGTGCGCGCGGCGCACGCTCCGCCGCACTTCGACCTCGTCCAGGGCCGACTCGAGCTCGGCTCGCCGACACCCGCCCTCGCGCTCGCCCTGCTGAGGCCCGTGGCTGGCCCCGGGAACGAGGGCTCACGGGCCCTGGAGCTGCGCTGGCGTGGGGCGCGCCTCCTGCTGACAGGAGACGCCGAGGAGCAGGGGCTGGCCGGCCTGGCGCAGGAGGCGGGCCCGCTGCGCCTGCTGCTGGCGCCCCACCACGGCTCGGACGGACCGGCCCTCGGGCCGTTCTTGGCCCGCGAGCGACCCGCGGAGATCTGGATCAGCGCCGCAGGGGTCCCGGCGATCGCGCGCGAGCTCGAGCGGCGGCGCCTCGCCTGGCGCTGGACCGGGCGCGACGGACCGCTGGCACTGGAGTTGCGTTGAGGGCCAGCGTTCCCGGGATGCTCGCGCGCGGGGACGGCCGTACGATCCCTGTAGCGACCGGTTTCCTCGCGCGCGGGCCCACCTAGTCACGACACGAACGGCGACGTCCCATGCTCCTCCCCAGCGAACTCTTCGGCCTCGCCCTGCTCCTCTTCGCCCAGGAAGGCTCCGCGCCCGCGCAGGAGGCTCCGGCCGAGCTGCGGGCGCGCGTCCACGTCCTGCAGCTCGCCGACGGGCGCGTGCTGCGCGTCAAGGCGCGCGAGGTCGAGGGCGGCTGGGAGCTCGAGCAGGGGCGCGAGACGAAGCTCCTGCCGGCCGAGCTCGTGACGCGCGCGACGCCCGAGAGCGAGCTCCTGCGCCAGGCCTCCGACCTGCAGCGCAAGCTGAAGCGCGGCGACCTCGTGCAGCGCGTGGCCTACGCCGACTGGCTCGCTTCGGCGGGACTCGAGCTCGAGGCGGTCAAGGAGCTCGAGCGCGTGCTCGAGGCCGAGCCCGACCAGGCGGACGCGCTCGCGCTGCTGGCGCGCGCCGACTTCCCGCTCGGTACGCCCGAGCTGCCGCACGACGAGGCCGCGCTCGAGGCCTTCTTCGGGCAGTGCGCGCGCCTCACCGCCGTCGGGCGCGAGGGCGTGCTGCTCGAGCTCGCCGACGCGCCCGAGGTGCCCGGCCTGCGCGCCGCCCTCGGCCGCGAGCTGCTCTCACGCACCACCGCGCGGCGCGCCTTCGCGACCCTCTCGCTGCGCCGGCTCTTCCCCGGCTCGGAGGCCGAGGGCCTGATCTCGCGCGCCGTGCTCGACGCCTCGCAGGACGTGCGCGCCAGCGCCGCGCGCTCGCTCAAGGCCTTCGCCGACCCGGTCGTGATCGAACCGGCCGTGCGCGCGCTGTCCTCGAAGCACGCCGAGCTGCGCAAGAACGCCGTCGAGGCCCTGGCCGCGATGGAGTACCGCGAGGCGGTCGAGCCGCTGGTCACGCGCCTCGCCGCGCTGCAGTCGGGGTCCGGCTCGGGCTACGCCCCGCGCCGCCACATCTACACCGGCACGCAACGCTCCTACATCCAGGACTTCGACGTCGAGGTCGCGCAGGGCGCCGCGATCGCCGATCCGATCGTGAACGTGCTGGTCGAGGGCTCGGTGCTCGATGTCGCCGTCCTCAACACGACCGAGTTCCAGTTCGCGACCGAGAGCGTGGCGCTCCGGCGCGCCCTGCAGCAACTGACCGGCGCGAAGCCCGGCGACAGCGCCGCGGCCTGGCAACGCTGGTGGAACGAGCACGGAGACGAATGGCAGGCGGGCAACTCTCCCTCCGCACCGACGTCTCCTGCAGGCCGCGGTCGATAAACCTCGACCGCGACCAACGAGGGCGGGCCCGCGCAGGGGTGATGCGGGCCCGCCTTCGCATTTTGATGAGGGTGTGGCGTTGGCTGGGGTGCGGCTTCGGAGAGGAGAAGTGAGAGGTATTGAGTGGGAAGAGGAAGGAAGGAGAGGGCGTTCTCTGGTGGGATTGCAGATCGAGTCGGTTCGATGGGTTAACCACAGAGGACACAGAGAACACAGAGGGGGGCACGGAGAATAGGGGGTAAGGGAAGGCGGCGAGGCGCAACGGCGCTCGTGAAGTCGCGCAGGTTGTCCGACGCGAAACTCGCTGGCGTTGCCAGAACAAACGCCGTTGCCCCCGCCCCTCCCCTCTGTGCCCCCCTCTGTGTCCTCTGTGGTTAACCCCCTCCCCTCCACAGAGTCCTCACCCCGAGAGAACGCCACCCTCCCGCAATCTCTCCTCTTCTCTTCTTCTTCTTCTTCTTCTCGCGAGGAGTCCAGGCTCTCTTACCGCCAAGTCAGAGAGCCTGGACTCCTCGCACTCAGAAGCCCAGCACGAGGTCGACCGCGTTCGTGAGCTCGGGGCCGGCGCCGCCGAAGATCACGCCCTGGGTCGTGGCGGTGAGGCCCTCGTAGGCGAGGTCGAGCGGGATCGGGGCCGAGTGGAAGGCGGTCGCGCCGCCGGAGAGCGCGGTGCTCGTGAAAAGCTTCGGCGAGGCGGGGTTGTAGAGGATCTCGCCGTAGGGCGAGGCGATTCCAGCGCTCGGTTGCGCGCGCACGAGGATCATCGTCAGGCCCGCGCCGGGGTGGGCGCTCGCGTCGATCGTGGCCGACCAGAGCTGGCCGAGGATCGGGGGCGAGCTCTGGTACACGAGCGGGTTCACGCCCGAGCCGTTGCGCACGATGGCCTGCGCGGCGACGTGCACGAGGATCG
>Ga0172376_10003348_pt1 | contig 18998 bp, 15 predicted proteins | sample Lak35m_FD_121114 | JGI IMG/M metagenome (GOLD analysis project Ga0172376, IMG submission 121114) | Freshwater microbial communities from Kabuno Bay, South-Kivu, Congo - kab_092012_35m | ecosystem: Environmental > Aquatic > Freshwater > Lake | place: Democratic Republic of the Congo: South-Kivu... | reverse complement strand
TCCAAAAAGATCACCATCTGGATTTCCAGATCCAAATGTATTTCCAGTTAGTCTTGCGGTTTGAACCCAAGAGTTTCCACCTCCAGAGAAGATGTAAACTGCTCCTGCATCATTTACTGCATTTGTATCAGCGCTGTATGCGCCTACAGCAAGAACATTTCCAAGAGAGCTAAGTGAAGTTGAATATCCAAATCTATCACTAGCTGGATTTCCTAGACCTAAAGTATTTCCTGTTAATCTTGCTGCTTGAATTATATTCCCGCTTTTTCTAAAATCATAATTAATTGCATAATTATTTAAGTTAAGACTTAAATCATTTGCAAAATAATCAAAATTATTAGATATCTGCGACATTTTCCTTTATCCTTTTACCATATAAATATTACACTTTAAATATATTGTGAGGTTTCTGATGTATATTCTACATCAAAGCTGCAAGTGGCATTTTCTTTATTAATTGATATATTAGATTTGGTTAAAATAAGATCCGAAGTTCCTTGGAGATATTTATTTCTTATAAAATTAGCATAATTTGCTATCCTATCAGAAGTAAAAGAGTTTATAGAAGTTTTAGATACATCTATACTCGCTGAACCATTAATTGATAATATACAACGATTTTTATATTTTAAATTTTCTATAACATAAGAACCATTATCATTTAAAATAGGAGTATAATTATATCTATCTATTGCTGGAGTTATCTTAATATTTAAATCAATATTTATTAAATCCCCAAATCTGGAATTTTTATCATCATATGACTCCGACGCCGAAATCGTAGCATTATTTTCATCAACAGTTATAGATGTGCTTGTGAGATGTAAATTTGTTTTATCTACTACAGACGATAAAAATGATGTTTGAGATAATAAATCATTAATTCGCCCTAAGCCATCTTTTATAGATTGAAATTCAGTTTTTGAATTTGTATAATTTAAGTTAGTCGTAGGTTTTATGTCGGATTTATAATTAATTTTATTAATAGATTCAATAAAGTCACAATTTATATCTATACTATAAGATTTTGAAGTCTCATTTTGTACGCGATCATCATTTGTATATGATTGGGAAAAAGTCAAAATATTTTGATTTCCATTATATTCATAATTTTCTCCATTAGGTTTAAAATCAGCAAAAGTTAATCCATATGGTAAATTAGAAAAATTTAAACTTGATAATTTGCTTTTTAATGAAGAAAAATTATATGTTTTTCCACCTCTTATATCTCCATTTACAGAGAGTGTTACATTACCATCTTCTACTCCACTATCAATATTTATAGTATATCTTAATATTGCTCCAGCAGATCCAGTATCAACCACATAACTTTCCTCAATAGAAATACTTCCTTCTATAGGATTAATTGTTTCTTTTTGATTTAATAAAGTAGGACTAGCTACCGATGCTCCATTAATAAAAGGGCCAAAATCTGATATTCTACCCGTTAATCCTATTAAGAAATTTTTAGCATTAGTTAAAGCATTATTCGTCGTAGAAGTTCTTATACCATCTACAGATATTTTATGAGAAATCTGTAATAATTTATCTTCGCCTTCTTGATAACTAATTTCCCTACTAACATTTTTAACTCCGCTACTTATGCCATTGGTTTTATCATAACAACTTAATTCTACGGTATAAGGAACAATACCAACATAATTAGATGAATCAATATTAATTGAATCTAACTTACAACATTCATTGTATTCTCCATCAATTTTTATATATGGATAAAATCCCTGAGAAAAGTTATTAAATAGTGTGTCAACTTTATTTTTAATATTGGCAAAATTTGATCCGGTTATTTGACCATTAAATGTATATTTAATTTCTGATCTATCAAAAGCTGCACCAAAAACTGGAGTAATACTTTTAGTAACATAAGGAGGGTTAAAACTTATATTAGAAAATGGATTATTGATTCCATTAAGTTCTATTTGAACATCCATAATTAATATCCTCCCTGCATTCTATTAACAACAAAATTATTTCGAGTTCTAGTTCTTTTGTCAAATAAAATCCATTCAGCTGCGCCTTGAAAATTATTATTTATTGGATCATATGAATAATTTTTAGATAATAGATAATTTGGTTGACTTAAGGAAGGAATATATGTATTAAATTTAGATATATAATCTTGAATAGATAAGTTTTTATTACCTCTAATTTCTACAGAAACAGTTTGTTTTATTGGTGTAGATTGACTTAAAAATTGAGCAAGCTCTTTTCCTCCAGCTGGTCCAAAACCTGGAACTTGATATAATTGTACTGATGGCACGGTATCATCTTCTGAATAATTTGCACTGATAGATTTAAATTTATTTTCTATATCATAAATTTTTTTATTTGAATAGTTATGAGAAAAATTAATTTTGCCTTCAGTTACAATAAAATTTAAACTTGTTCCTAAAAGCTTGTATTTTGCTGGAGTTGTTCCAAAATTTAAAAGTCCTTGTCCTAACGTAGTGATAGATGTACTAATTTGTGAAGAGTATAAACTTCCATGAGTAGAACTATAACTACTTAAAGCTGATAAAAATTTTGCATTTGCAGAAGGATTGTTAATGCTATTTTTTCCATATGCAGTAAAAGCTCCGTCTTCATTTACTTCAACGAATCCATCTTCATTTTTTGTATAAGTTATAGTAGAATCTTTTATTACGCTAGGTGTATATTTTAATTCATTTGTAAATTGAATTGTATAATTAATTGTTCCTAAAAATTCATTTCTTACCACAGATCTAGAAGTAGCTATATTTGACAATATTATATTAGCTGGAATAATTTCACTACTCAAAGAAGAAAGAAAATTATTGCATCTTGTATATGATCCTGGATATAAAATATTGAATTGATTTAATGCGTTTGTATATTTATCATCAACTAATCCTTGGATTTGTACATCTTCACTTAAAGTAAGAACTCCACCATTTCCTAATTGCATAGATATACCAGAAGAAACAGAAGTATTATTTTGTGTATTTCCAAAATATTTAAAATTTTCATCTAAAGAATATGTTCCTTTATATACGTCAAATGTTTCATTATAATATCTTTTAAGAGAGTCTGTATATCCTCCTCCCAGCATACTTAATGCATATTTATTAGTAGATAATATTCCTTGAGCGATTGTGCGACCAGCACTAATTAGATTGCTTCCGGTTTTATTAAAATATGACACACTAAAAGAATGGTTATATTCTTTTGTATTATCCTCAGTTATATTTAATGAAAAATTATCCGAAATACTTTCTACGTCTTGTAAGGCATATGGATCTAAATAGTCTTTATCACTGCTTGAGCCAAATTCAGAATAAACTTCAAAATTTAAATTAAAAGGTTTTGTTAGTACATCTTGATTTACGCTTTCGCCAAAATCAAAAGAATTTATTTTTGCGTTTGTATATGTAATGCCATTAATTGTTATTGTAATAAAACCATCAAATGAACTTGAATTATAAGTTTTTATTTGATTCCATATACCATCTACTCCAGTTTGGCTATTTAAACTTAAAAGAATTCCTTCTAAAGAAATATTTTGGACCTGTCTAATTGCTATGCCTCCAGGAGAAAACTCAAAATTATTCGATATTCCTAATATAGTAGGATTATTTAAAGTAATATTCATTAAGCTACCACTTGTTGGCTAAATTGCGTAGGCGGTACTCGTTCGCCCGTTCTTCCTTTTAATTGTCTAACTTCTTCTTGTAAACTAGCTATGACTGCTTCAAAAGCCTTAGATTTTGCTTCGTCATTTATATTTCCTCCACCTACTAAATTAACTGTAGCTGTAACATTTCCTTGTACATTAGTACTTGCTGTTACTGGTCCTGCGCCAGCTAAGTTATCTTCGCTTGGAGGAGTTGCTCCAGCTGGGCTTTGTGAACCGAAAGAGAATAAATTTTTAACCCAATTTAATAGGTCAATTCCTACTTGATTAAAAGCATCTGTTGCGCCCGTTATTGAAGTTAATAGGCTACTTCCTAATTCAATGACGGGGTTAAAAGTATCTGCTAGCCCAAGTATTGAAGTTTCGAGTTGGTCAATTATTTCATTTATTCTTTCCATTGAAGTTTTTGAAGCTTCTATAATTGCACTAATATCTGCGGCCGAAGATTGTCCTTTAGGAATAGACATTTCTCCTAATCTATTTTCTTCTGGTTTTGTAGTTTTTTCTGGAACTATTTCTTCTACTTTCTGTCGAATCATTGCGCCTTCTGGTGTTACTCCAGCTTTAGCTGCTTCAGCTTGCATTTTAGGAAATGTTTTACTATAAAATTCTTCAGGAGTTTGACCCATTTGTTTCCTTGTTTCTTCGGCTTTTTGATCTATACCTCCTTGTAAAAGAGCATATCGTTCTCCATAAATAGAAGGATCAGTTATTCCTGCGGTTCCAGATAAACTTTGTAAAGCTTGCAACATGTTTTTCAGCGTAGGAGCAAATTCGGCATATGTTTTTTGTGCGTCAGACATTAAATATTCTTTAATTGATTGTTTCGCTAATTCTTGAGCTTTTAAAGGATCTTGCATATCTTGCAATCGTTTTATAAGTTCTGGCTCAGCTTCCTCACCTTTTCCTAAAGTAGCTCGATAAGCTTCTTCCAACTGTTTTCCACCTTGCATCATTTGTTGCTTTCTAGCTTCTACAGAAGTTTTCGCTAATCCAGTAGCCATTGCTGCTTCAGGTGTTAAATTACCAGATTTGACTAATGTCGATAACATTTGATATGAGCCTCTACCTTGAGTATCTATATCTCCTCTTCTTTTTCCTTCCATATATAGACTTGCTCCCGCTGCGAAATCTGATTGAGTCTGGAATCTTTGTGAAGAATTCATAAAAGATTCTTTTCCACCAAGAATATTTCCTGCGCCTTCTAATTTTGTTTGTGGTAAAGCTTTTAAAAGATCTATTTGTTTTTTAGGAAGCTCAATTACTTTTGCCGCATTTGCACTAAACTTAGTAAGTGCTTCGCTCATCTTAACTCCATTTGTTGCGCCAGAGTTTAAAGCCATTCTTAATTCGTCTAGAGCTTTTGTGCTTGTTCCTGTAGCATTAGCAGTTGCAGTTAATACATCTAAAATACCACTAAAACTATCTTTATTTTCTTGTAATAATTTATTTGCTTGTTCTCTTTCTGTAGAATTTAAACCAGAAAATATTGTAGTAATTACATCTTGGGCATCCGAAGCCGCATCTTCAAAAGTTTTATAAATATCATTTATAAAAGGTTGAGAAGTATTTTTCATTGTAACTCCTCCGCCTATATCTGTAATTTTTCCTTGCGCATCTCCTTTACCTCTTTGCGTAGCGGAGACTGTTAAATTCTTTCTTCTTACGTTTTCTGCTAAGTTCGCAGCTTGGGCTGCTCTATTTTGCGCAGCAGCAGCATCATTAAATGTTTTAAGTAAACCGCTTAAATTTCCAGCAGATAATTGTTCTTGAGCGCCTTGTTGTAAATTAAGTGGTAATTTATTAATTTGATCGGCTAACGATAATAGAGATTCTTGTGCGACTTCAGATCCAGACTGTTGAGCTTCAATCAATTGATTTATAATTGGAGTAGCACTTGCAACCGTCCCATTTAATGCGGCTAATGCATCCGCCGCTTTTGCTGCTTCATTTTTTAATGATTCTAATTGAATTTCTTTTAATTTTTGTCCGTATTTTTCAAGAGCAGAATAAGTGCCGACAGCTGTACCAGCTAAAAGTCCAAAAGCTTTTCCAACTGGACCAGGAAGTAACGTTAATCCTACTAACGCAAAACTTAATCCTTCTGTAAATCCATCTAAAGCTATCGCCGCTTTAGAATTAGAATCTCCAAATTTTTGTAATATACTTGTAACAACAGGCAACGCTATACTCAAAGCAATTAATTTACCAGAAGCGGCATCAATTCCTTCTGATACACCTTTACCTTTACCTTTACCTTTAGCGAAATTTGGAACAAAACCTTTTGATCGCCTTCTATTGATTCCTTGATTTAGCCCACCTGGTTCATCTCTAGTATTATAAACTCCTAATCCCGCAGGATTATTACTCGATATTAATTTTTCGCTCGCACCAACCCGAATCATACTTGATGCAATTCCTGCAGATTTTTCTCTTTTTACAGCATCTTCTAATGCAGCAAAATTTGGTATAAATCCTTTAGCTTTTTTAGGTGCTGCTAAACTAGTGGTTTTTACTCCGCCTGATTTTTTTTTAGTCTTATACTCGCCACCAAGATCTTCTGTGATAATCTGCTTTAGTTGCGAAGATATTAATCCATTTTGAATAGCTTTTTGAGCTACACTATCTAATTGATCTTTATCTGCATTTACTTTAGCTTCATATGCTCCAGGCATTTTATTAAATAGTTTTTTTATAAAATCATTTGGACTGGCAAAATCAACTCCAGCATTTTGAGCCCTGCCTTCATTTGGTTTGCCAGCTGCTAAATCTACTGCGGCCTCAAAAACTGTTCCAGTTATACTTCTGAAAGATCCTTTATTTGGCAATTCTTCTGCGCTCCTTAATTTTTTCGCTCTTTGTAATATTTCATTTGGTTCAAATATTTTTTCTGCAAATTCATTTGTAAATTTTACTATATAATCTCCGAGTTGCTTTTCTAAATCGACATCTTTTGGTTTTCTAACTTTACTAGCTCTATATCCAGAACCATAAAATGTAATTGGTATAACATTATCTCCAAAAACAGCATCACCTTTAAATTTACTCTTTTCAGCTTTTTGAGCATATATCATCGATAATCTTGAACTTGGATTTGTTTTTTCTGGATAATTTTGCAAAATTGGTTCTGCAAAGTTTGGAATAAATCCTTTATTTTTCATTCTTTCTATAGGCATTAATGGAACGCCCTTAACTTGATTTAATTGTTTTGGATTTACTATAAAACTTCCGGCTGGATATCCGCCTACCGGAACAGAATTTGTTTTTTCTCTATTATTTACTATTACTCCACCGAGTACAGGATTATTGACGGCAAAACTTCTTTGAGCATTATAACCTTCTGCTTTTGCTCCTGCAATTTCTGCATCTGCAAAATTTGGAATAAATCCTCCATATGCTCTTGGTGCGGGAACTTTTGGCGCTATTCTTGATGCAATAGAAGCCGCGATTCCTCTTGCAGCATTTTGTTGTTGTATTACTCCAAGAATCTGTTGTTCTACTTGAAGTAAACTTAATTCTTTAGAAAGAATTCCTTGGATTAATTGTGGATTTTGAGCTAATAAAGCATTTACTCTTGCTTGTGCTTGAGCGATTTTATCTGTACCAGAACTAATACCCAATAAAGTTTTTAATGCATTTCCACCAAAAGTAGTCAATCCAGCAAATAGCCTGATAATTACTGCTCCAATAACTGCTAATCCTGGACCAGAAAGATAATCTCCTAATCCACTTAAAATTCCTTTTGCTATTTTAGTTCCAGTTCCTTCGGTTTCTTGTGGCTGATTAAATGCGTCTAAAATTGAGTTTAAAGCATTTAAACTTTTTCCTACTGCGGGAGCAAATACTAAATTTCCTATTTCTGCTGCAGCTTGATTTGCGTTAACTAAAGTTTTATTAACTAATGCAGCAAGGGTAGTATTTAATTGTTCATTTCTTTTTATGGCCTGATCAGTTGATCCTATTGAGGTTTTTAATGCGCCATCATATACTCCATATTCTTTTCCTAAATCTCCTAATGTTGCTCGAAGAATATTAATTTGAAACACTCCGCCAACAGTTTCTGCTATAGCAGCTTGCTGAGCTTTTGATAGAGTATTAAATTTTGTAGCTAATTGATCTAATATTTGTGCAGCGGGTAAAGCATTTCCTTCTAAATCTCTTACTGCAACTCCAACTTCTTCTAGTGCATCAAGTGTATCTGATCTTTGTAATCTAGTAAAAATAGTTTTAAAGCTGTTACCAATTACTGATCCACCCCTAGCAGTAGTTTGTTGTGCGGCAGTAACTAAAGCGATTAATTGATCTATATCAACTCCTACATCTTGAGCAGTGCTACCAACTCGACTTATAGCTTCAGCAAGGTCCGCGCTACTCACCGCAAACGCAGCATCAACATTAGCAAATTTATTAATAATTTGAGTAGATGTAAGCGAAGCTCTGCTAAAGCTATTTATTGCAGCAGTTAATGTTTCTACGCTTTGCGCAGTGCTTAATCCTGATAATCTACTTAGAATTAATGCGTCACTTGTTCTTTTCAAAGTCTGTTCTACACTCAAACCTTGACGAGCAAGTTCCGTAGCGGCAACAGCCACTGCATCAAATGATTGACCTGTATCTTTCGCAATCTTAAATAAAGAATCTCCAAATTTAGCAAGAGTTTTTCCAGAAACATTTAAAACAACATTGATATCTTGTAAAGCTTTTTCTACTTGTATAGCTGCTCTTACTGTTTCGGATAAGGCTTTTTGAATAGTAAATATTGCCCCTGCTGAAGCGCCGAACGCGATAACGCGAGCGTTTGATGCCTCTAATGATTTATTGAATTCACTAACTTTACCCGTTATTCTACCCAAAGGTTGAGATATCGAATCCTTTAAATTTAATTTTAAGGGTCTAGAAGCTAATTTAGATATTTTACCTTCCGCCGCCCTTGTATCGGCATCAACTAATAACCTTATATCACTCATTTACCTTTTTCCTATTATAGATTATTACACTATAACTAAGAAAATATCTTATTAACGTTTATAAAATTTAGCTAATTCTTCTACTCCTAAAACTCCGCCTTTTTGCTTAGCTATTTCATTAATATCTCCTCCACCCTCTTGACCACCAATTGCTTTCATATCCTTGTCTGAGGCCCCCATTATAAATGATGGCCCGCTTGTTTTATTGTTTTTTCTAGTTTTATCTTTTAAATTTTTATTAGCAGTAAACCAATCCATTAATCTATCTGGATCTTCTTTAATATCTTCTGGAATTTTAGTATATTCTTCTGACATCATAATTCCTCTAAAATATCTACCATATAAAAGTAATAGAGATTGATAACTAGTTAAATAAGCTAATGGCTTACAATAAAAATAATATAAATTATCTCCACATAAGCCTACAAGTACTTGAACATTATTTTCAATAGCAAGTCTCTTTATAGTTTCTTCTTTGAATATATCCATAACGCGATTATATTCAACAATATAATCATAAAATTTTTTATCGTCAAAATCTTCTAATTCTTCTTCGGAAAATAATTTTTTACTTAGATTTTTATCTTTATAAATTGAATTAGATATATGAATTATATTCATTCTATTATCCGCGTATTTTTCTGCGGTGTATCCAATTAAATCATCTCTTTGAACTTTTTTTAATCTTAATTTTATTTCAATTGAGGCTATTTCTTTATTAATTTGCTCTATTTGAGATATTAAAAATAATTTACTTTTAGATTTTTTTAAATTTTCAAGATAAGCAGCTTTATTTGATATTTCAATATCTGCTTCTTTAGTCCAAAGACCTTCATCAAAAATATATTTTTCTTTTTCTTCTTTTGTTGGTAATTTTAATCTTATTGCTTTTTGATAAAATTCATTTTTTTTGCTTTCAAAATTAGCAAAATCTAATTCATTAAAATGCTTAACAAAACACGAATTTTTATTTACTGGTTCTTTAAATTCTGAAAACCCATTTATAATATCAGAAAATAATCTCTTACTCTGATACTTTTCCTGTTTCACTTTCTTTGTCTTTTAATTCTGCTGTTGACTTTTCTTCTTTTTCTAAATCTTCTATCTTAGAATTTAATTCCTCTACAGCATCAATATCATGAAGATCCACTTCTTCAAAATCTTTTTCTGTAGATATTTTTCCTACATACCAAAAAGTAATAAGATATGCAAATCTTACAAGAATTTTCTTTAAAAACTCATTTTCAGATTCTTCTATTTCGTCATACTTTTTTAATCTTTCTTCGTATGAACCTTCTCCAAAAAATGGAATAAAATTCTCTCCTTCTTTTTTGTGAGCTAAATTCAAAACCCACCACATGATTGTTTTATTTCTGGCTCTATTTTCTGCGGTTTGCTCAAAAATTTCACTTTTTGTTCTTTCTATTTCTATAAGTTCCTGTCTAATTCTTTGGATCATAGCAACATTAGATTGAAAATTAGATTCATCTATTTCTGTTCTTGATTTTTCTCCTTTTGTTTCATATAAAAAAATCTCTTTTTGAGCGATGGCTAATTTTTCTATTAATTCTTTAACTCTGATTTCCTCTTGTCTTGAGAGTGCTCCTCCGTCGTTTTCAAATCTTTTAACAACAAGAGCTTTAGGCAAAAGTCCAGCTTTGATTGATTCCGAAAGCCTAATACCATAAAATAGTTCTGCATCTTCAAACATTACTCTATTAGGTTTTTTAATTGCAAATTCTAAAGGTATATTTTTCTTTACTTTTTTAATAGTTTTTACTTCTTCGCCTTTTTCATCTTTAGAGACTTCTATCTCTTCTATTAAAGCTTCTTGATTTACTTTAAACGTATATAGTTTTTTAAAGTTCATTATTTTCTCCTAATTTAGTAAAAAAATTTAAACCTTTTCTAAAATTAGCTCTACCTGCAACTAGTCTTACGAAATTTTCTTTTTTAGAAACAGGCCAATTATTATAGTTATTAATAAATTTTTCACTAGTCAATAACTTTAAATTTGGATTGTATATTTTATATTCATTTTGAAGTGTTCTAGTTACGGTTTGTAAAGCTAGATTACCCTCAATGATACTTTCTATATTAAAAGCAAATTTCATTTTCATAAAGATATATTAAACTTATCTATATCCTCTTCTATTTCTCTTATTGTATCATTACCATAATCAAGAACTCTTTTTCTAATTTGTTGATATTTTTCATTAGATATAGATTTATTATCTGAAGCAATATCTTCTAAAATAAAAAAGAAATTCTTAAATAAATTAGTTATTTTTCTTCTAAGCTGAAACTTAATATAATCCTTTTCCTTTGACATACACCTTTTACCTTATAATAGATACTAACCAAAACTAATAAAAACTTCTAATTTTTATTAGTTAAAAATATTATGGCGCTAAGGCCGATTCACCCTCAAGAGTAAGAGATTGTGCGCCAGTTACTGGAGCTTCTAAAGTTATTGAAGCAACTTGAATATCATCAAGAGTATTAGTAACTGTAAAGTTAGACAATTTGGCTGCGGAGATTGAGAAATCTTTATCTCCGCAATCTATAAACACTGTTTGAGGCGTATCTGGATCAAATTTTGGATCATCTGTTCCATTTAAAATAATTTCTGCGTCTACAGTAACTTTAGGAGGGCCAGCTAAAATATTAGCTATTGGATTGATGGTTCCAAGTTTATTTATTTTATTTCTTGGTACATCTAAAGTAAATGTAAAGCTTCTTGCTTCATAAGTTTTAAGACCAGTTACTGCGTTTTGATCATATGAAGGAGCCACACCAATGCTGACGTTAATATCTTTTGGCTGTATAACTCTTGCATATGTTTCGCTTCCTTTGAAGCCAGCATCACCTTTAAATAAAGGATTGGCTGGAAAATACTGCGCATTTGTAGCATCTACAGTTACAGAAACGGTAGGAATATTTCCTACAGATCCTTCTACAGAATAAGAACTTACAATTCCACTTGTAATAACAAGTCTGCCTGCGCCAGAAATACCATACGTTCTTCCTTGATCGGTTAAAAATGTATCAAAATTTCCTAAACCAAGTCTAACTGCATTTACTGGATCTACTGCGGTTCCAGAAGCTAAAGCGTATGAAAAATTAAGAGTTACTGTAGCTGGTTCTGTTTGTATATTGTCTACGGCATAGAGATTACCAAATTCAAAAACGTCTTGACGACCAACAGAAAAATCTACGTCCGCGCTTTGGACTAATTCGATCTGGACCTCTTCATCATTTAAGGCTCCAGTAGTTACTGTTAATACTTGTGCTGGATAGTATGTTACTGGCATATTCTATATTCTCCTTTGAAATTCATACTATATTACATTTATTAAAAATTAAAGAGAAATTTAATTTTTTCATAGTTTTCTTATTTTGCTAAGAGTAAAGTCTACAAAAGCTGGAAATATAGCTTGATTTATCTTGTCCATAAAATTGAAATTTTTACTTATAAGGACTTCTTCTATATAAAAGCTGTCTGCCTGATTAATTTTAATATCTCTTAAATTTGCATAATTATAAAATCCACTATTAACACAACCTAGATAATTCATGCCTAAATCGTTGTTTCTTATGAGAGGAATTCTTCTATGGGCTGTATCTCTTAATAAACCGCATACTGCATCAAGATTAAATAAGCTATCAGCTAAAACTATTGCTCTTATCTCTATTTTGGCGTCAACTACCCCACCAAATGCAAAAGGCTCGTTTACGCTGTTATTTGATTTAATAAATATGGCTGGAACAGTTAGTGTATTGGGCGCTAAACCTGTTATATTTTGAGTAATTTTAGGTCTAACATAATATTGGGTTTCAAACAATATCTCCTCTTCGGCCTTGTTGGTTAAATATACATTAAAATCTTTAACTGCAAAATATCCACTTAATTGACTAACATTTATGCCGGTATCAAAAAAAGCTTGACCATTATGATGATTTATTGATATTAAGTTGCTTTGACCATTTTTAATAAAACTACCATTCAAATAAACTCCAGATAAAATATTAGCTCCAGAAACCGATGAGTCAGAAATAACTTGTTTAAACGGAAGACTATATGTATATAAATTATTAAATAAATTACTTGTGCTATAAAATTTTCCAGAATAATTAGTATAACCTTGCCCCTCGTTACAAATTACATGATCTAAGAATAATATCATGCTAGACATTGTATCATTGTCGAAATGGCTTTTCATTTTTTAATTCCTTTAATAAAATTTTCTATAATCATAGACATATATTTTGTTGGTTTGTAAACATTTCCTCTAACTTTGTTTTTAGATTGCAAAGCTTCACCTGATCTACCTTCAATAAATCTTTTATAAATGTAATTGCTAAATCCAGATATTCCTCGTTCTATAGACGAAACCCAGCTTCTTCCACCCTCCCAAGGCATAGGCGAAATATTTTTTAAATCTTCTAAAGATGGATAACTTACTTCAAAGTCTAATCTTATTTTTCCTCCGCGAGATAAAATTTTTGGCTTACCTAGTTTGAAATTGGATTTAATATAATTTCTAATAGATTGCACAGGATTATCCGCGCTATTAAAACCTATAAAGCTAAATAAATTTCCTACTCCACCAAGAGTGCTAGATAAATTAGAAGATTTTGGACCAGCTTCTATTTCTTTTGTAACAGGATGAGATTCAAATTCATTTAAATATCTACTTTGTGCAGCCTCAAATCTGTTTTTTACAATCTTTTCAGTTTGATTGATTAATCTTTCAGATTTAGATATCTTTTTTTTAACGGAGGCCATATTTATATAACTCATTACTTTGTTTCCTCCAAATAAAAAACATAATAAATATTATCAAAATATTTTCTTACAACATCATTACTAATGATATTAAAAGATTTTTCTTCAAATTCTATTTTTAAAGTATTGTCATTTTTGATGTAATCTCTGGCGTCTTGTTTTACTTGTATCGAAATAATTTGATTTGTAAATCTAGTTTTTATATCTGGAACATTCTCTAAATCGTTTGGATTTTCATATTTAACAACAGCATAATAAGTCCCATACCTAGGAGTATATTCAACCTGCTCCAAATTTGTATTTTCTTCATATCCATAATTTGGATTATTTAAAACAGAGATAGTTTTTAATGGCTCTTTATGTATTGTAATTTTACTTTTAAAAGTTTCAAACCAGACATCAACTGAGTCATCAAACCAAGACTTATCGGCGTTTGATAAAAAACTTGTAGCCATAAAATTATAAATTTTCTAAATTTCTAAGATAAGAACTATAAGTAAATGGTCTATTACTCTCCTGGTAAACATCATCTCCTGCAATTTGTAATGGTCTTGCCTCATTAAGATTATAGTTCTTGGTGAGTTCCATTAACTCTGCGACAATTTGCTTTCTGAGTTCTGCATAATTTTTTGCTAACTCATTTTTATTTATTTTTCTGGCTCTAAATCCATTTTGATCTATCTCAATCGTGCTGTCTGTACTAGCCGCGCCTAAAGCCGCCCTAAATAGTCTTTCGTAATAATGAATACCATAAAGCATTTTAAAAATACTTTTTTCTGTAGGTCCAAAACTATCGCCTTCTGGAATTTCTATCTCTAATGTAGTTCCATTAATGCTGTAATTTTTATTTATAATAATATTTAAATCTCCTATATTAGTTCTTAGCCAATAAGCTATAGATGGTATGCTAATATCCTCTGGTTCTGCCATTTCTCTATAAATTTCGTCTGCAATATCTACAATTTTATTTGTCATATAAGATATTACACAATATATGTTAATTTATGTCATGATTTACTTCTATTGAAGCGTTCAAAACTATATTATTATATCCATTCTTCCTAAAATTTTCACATATAACAGCAGTATCACAATCATATTTATCAAACCTATAATTATAACCATCAAATGTTATTCCTTGTTTTATAGGATTTGCATTATATAAACAAAAACAATTAAATGTAGACCACATTGGTAATGCGCCAAATGTTGGCTCATAATATTTAGATTGAGACCATTGATGGTCGCTTTCTGTTTGTCTCGTGGCCCATTGATCGTATATTTTTAAGGTATTTGTAACGCTTCTTGCTGATATTATATCATAATTTTGATTATTGATTATCTCATTTAATACATGGCTTGGATTATATGATATGTCTGGTTCTATAACTAATACGTGAGAGCATTTTTTTAAAAATGTATTATTATATAAAGTTTTATTTCTAGCTTGAGCAAGTAATCTGACTCTTTGTTCATTTATAACACTTCCGAATTTAGGTGTATTTAGCTTTTCTGACTCAATTTTAAAATTTCTAAAAACAGTAAAATCTAAATTCTTTATTTTTTCTATAGTTTTATCTTTTGAATCATTTTCATAAAGAGATATATAATACTCATTATTTCTATCAATCGACACTAATGATTTAACCTGATTATACCATCTGTCAATTTTAGACTCTGCATCTCTTAGAATTGTAGAAATTAATATCTTTTTCACTTAAGATATAATATTTTTATTAAATAAATCTTTTTCTAAAACATTAAACTTATCTAGAAAATATGATATATCTATCTTTGAGATTTTGCTTTCTCTATCTCTTTTGCTATAACAAATAATTAATTTGTTATTTTCTATCTCTAATCCTAAAGAATATTCTATTAAATCTTTTTCGAAACTAAATGGATTTGAATAAGCAATTAAATTATGTTGTTCGTCTAAAAGAATTAAGCAATGTCTATATTTTCTATACCACTGACTATTTGTCCAATCATCTATGGAATAATGAGCAATAATCCATATCATATTTTTATATTTTTTACCACATGTAGATCCCTTAAAATATTTAAAGAAAGGAGGAGTGCTTATTTTTTTTGATAAAACAAAATCTTTGCCATTTAGTTTTCCTATTTCTAATGGAAACCATCTGTATATAAAATGACCTTCTGATGCATGAACCCAATTTTTTTCTACTACATTTCCATAAGGCGTTTCTAAAACTTGCTCAATTTTCATCTCTTGATTTAGATAGTCATATTCGCCAACAACAATATTAAATTGCATTTGCGGCCAAAAAGAAGTCAATCCGTTCTCATTTGCTTTGGGTTTTTTATTTTTAAATTCCGAAGTTTGTCCTATGAATTTAATTTTATTGCCTTCACTAAATAATCTTACATCTTCTATACCTTTAATTTTTGTATTTATTTTTTCATGTAGATTTGGGTCTATAATTACTTCTTTCATTAATTTATATTCCTCTAATGCGGGGTCATAATAAAAATTTTTAGTTTTTGCTTCATCATCTTTATCATGATGAAATACTGTTGGTTCAGCTTGTATAAAATAACTTACATATCTTATATTAAATATTGTAGAATTTTTATGTTTTAAGATAGTCGAAGATGCAGAATGATATTTTATTCCGTCAATTTCTATTTCATTTTTTTGTATAGGTTTTGTAGAAAAGCTTTCATGTTGGTTTAAACATTCTAGGTAAAAATCCATATTTTTTAAAGTAAGCTTTTCTCTCTCATCATTATAATTTTTGTTTATTAAATCTACGCATGCCCTTAAACCTTCTTTTCTTTTTTCTCCACCTAGATAAAAATTAATAATTGATTCTTCAAATGTTAGTTCGCTATCGTATACATTGTATTCTACGAATAAAGTATCATTCTTTGGAAATGGTATACTCTTGGCTAGGTTTAAAAATGTGCTTGCTTTTAGATTATTACCTTTTTCTCTATGATATCTACAAACTCTATATAAAGCTTCTGCGCGAATTGGTCTATAAATATATCCTTTCAAAGCCCATTCTTCCGCCTTGTCTATTTGATTTTTTATTAAATATAAGTGAGAGATCATATAGTGGCTATACCATACTTCTTCGTCCCAACCTTTTAAATTAATATGTTTTTGATAAGTTTCTATGGCTTTATCAAGTTGGCCAGTATCTTTGTATGATTGAGCAAGATAAAAATAATATCTATTATTATTGGGTTCATCTTTAATTCCTTGTTCTAATAATCTTATATCTCTTTCAAATTTATCAGCTTTTGCGCCGCCATCGCCTATATCTTCAATCCAAAGAGAATCAAAATTTTCCATTTTACCAGATTTTGTATCATAAAATTCGTGAGTTACGCCTACGCAAGTAGCGGCTATCTTTGTATTTATAAACCTTACATTACGCCATGTTATAAAATTATTTTTTTGTTGTAGTAATAATACTTCTTTATTTATTAATTCTTTTTTATTGAAACCATTATTTTTTATAATCATATCTGCATCTAAAAGAAGAAGAAAATCGCTTTTAGACTTTTCTCTAGCTATTCTTAAACCTTCTGAACGATTATAACCAAAATTTTTAAATGGAATAGTCTCTACGTGGCCTTTTATATTTAATTTATTCCAATATTCTTTAATTATTTCTTTTGTGTTATCTGTTGAACCTGTATCTATTATAACATAATCATCAATAATATCTTTTATAGAATCAAATAATCTTGTGATAGTTTTACTTTCATTTTTAACTATCATATTTAAACAGACTTTAGGTGTCATTATATTATAATGATAATATTAAAAAGGTTTAAAATCAAATTTTAATTACTAAATATTTGTGTATTTGGGTCGTAATTTTTGCCGATATATTCTTCAGAATATTCTATATTAGGCAAGCAAACTTCTTTAACTTCGTAAAATGTTTTTGTATTATAATCAAAAGCTTTATATACAGAAGAGTTTTGTTCTGCGTGTGAATATCTTAATAATTTATAATTTTTGTTTTCATCAAATATTCCATATAGTTTCATATGATTAAATCCTTTTAACTATTAAATTTGTTGGAGCGCTGTCAGTGGTTGATGGAAATGGAGCATTTTTACTTGGATTAATGGCTATAGTTAAACTACCTGTTTCTAAAAATCTTACGATTGCATGTCCATGAATCGTTTGATCTGTACTATTTTCATTTCCTCTAAAATCACTCATTGCAGTGTACGTGGTTAAAGCGTTTACTCCTGTTTGAAGTTTTACTATAACATCAATATTGTCAAAAAGGTCAAAAAGATGAACTCTTGAAAATACTTCATAAAATCCAGTTTCTCTTATTCCAATTCTTGCATTTGAACTAGATCCACCATTTAAATTATATAAAGTTGGTGCAGTATTAAAATCTGTTGCATCAAAATTAGGGTAATTATCTGCGTTATTTGTTAAATTATTAAAATTAGCTGAGTTCCAAGATACGCCAATAAATCTACGAGCTTCTGCTCCAAAACCTGTAGCGCCAGTAGAACCAGCTGAACCCGTAGGACCAGTTGCTCCATCAGAACCCGCAGAACCAGTTGGACCAGTATTACCTAAATTACCTTGAGAACCAGTAGGACCAGTATTACCTAAATTACCTTGCTGTCCAGTAGGACCAGTTGCACCGCCAGAACCAGCAGAACCAGTTGGACCAGTTGCACCAGTTCTACCAGTGGGCCCAGTTCTACCAGTAGCACCCGTAGCTCCATCAATTCCAGTAGGGCCTAAATCTCCAGTAGGACCAGTATCGCCAACGTCACCTTGAGAACCTGTAGGTCCTGTTCCTAGTGGCCCAGTTGGTCCAGTATCGCCAACATTACCTTGAGAACCAGTTGGTCCAGTATTACCTAAATTACCTTGAGAACCAGTAGGACCAGTATTACCTAAATTACCTTGCTGTCCAGTAGAACCAGTCGCGCCCGTGCTTCCAACACTTCCTTGAGAACCAGTTGGACCAATTAGACCAGTTGCACCACCAGAACCAGTTGGGCCAGTTTGTCCTGTTGGACCAGTTATGCCCGTTACGCCAGTTGGACCAGTTGATCCGATTGGTCCTGGTGCCCCTTGTAAATTAACATCCCAACTTGCAAGTGTTCCAGATCCAGAAACTTCAGTAATTGGGTCTATTGTTAAACTTCCTGTTCCAGAATCGTAAGCACTTATTGTACCAACTATATAATTAGTGCTTGTATTTGCGACGAGAACTCCCTGTCCAATTGAATAAGCTAAACTTGTTCCAACTGTAATTGTTTGACTTCCTCCAGGAGAAACGGGTATGCTAAAACTTGTGGTACTTGTGGTTTCGTATTTATCTCCCGATAAACCAGTTGGTCCAGTTGGTCCAGAACCTGTAGGTCCTGTTCCTAGTGGCCCAGTTGGTCCAGTATCGCCAACATTACCTTGAGGGCCAGTTGGTCCAGAACCTGTAGGTCCTGTTCCTAGTGGCCCAGTTGGTCCAGTATCGCCAACGTTTCCTTGAGAACCAGTTGGTCCAGTATCGCCAACGTTTCCTTGAGAACCAGTTGGTCCAGTATCGCCAAC
>Ga0172376_10003343_pt1 | contig 19007 bp, 21 predicted proteins | sample Lak35m_FD_121114 | JGI IMG/M metagenome (GOLD analysis project Ga0172376, IMG submission 121114) | Freshwater microbial communities from Kabuno Bay, South-Kivu, Congo - kab_092012_35m | ecosystem: Environmental > Aquatic > Freshwater > Lake | place: Democratic Republic of the Congo: South-Kivu... | reverse complement strand
TTTCTTAAAACTCGTTTGCACAGAATTAACATACAAGGAGATTGCCATAGAAATGGGATTGAATCCGAGGAGCATTGACAGCATTCGGGACAGTCTCTTCACGCGACTGGATGTGAAGAGTAGGGTCGGATTGGCCATGTATGCCATCCGCCATGGGCTCGTAAATCCCTGAAATCAGTCCAACAGTTTATTGCGCATCGCGTACATCACAAGCCCGGCAATGGTCCTGGCGCCCACTTTGGTCTTCATATTCTGACGAATGGTCTCAACGGTTCTGGGACTCAGGTACACTTCCTTTGAGATCTCCTCAGTGGTTTTATCATCCGCAATCAGTCGCAAAATGCGCAGTTCCTTCTCCGAAAAGGTGACAGGAACGGCGAAATGAGGCTTTGGGGGTCTTTTTTGCTGCAATTTCAACAATACGGCCCTGTTGACCAGATCGTTGAAGTAGAAGTCGTCGTTCATGCAGGTCAGTATCGCATTGTAGATCTCCTCCGGATCGGTCGTCTTGGTCAGATAGGCATTGGCGCCCATCTCCATCATCCGCGTGATCATCTCCTGGTCGTCGTACATCGTCAAGACGATGACCTTTACCTGCTCGAACTCCTTGCGTAACTGTGAAATGGCGTTCACACCATCCATTTCGGGCATCCGGATATCCATGAGCAGGACATCCGGAAGTTTTAGCCGCATCTTATGCATCAGGTCCTTCCCATCCTCCGCCTCCCAGATGATCCGCAGGTATTTCTTTCCCGTCAGGGCCATCTTGATGCCATCCCTAAATATCTTATGGTCATCCGCAATGGCGACCTTGATCACATCCGTTGCATTCATCGGGTTTCAGTTTTTCTAGCAGACGATCAACAAGGATGCTGACCGAGCTACATGGCCAGTTCCAGTAAATAAACACAATGGGGAGGGAAATCCGCGCCCGTTTCGGCGTAAAAAACCCCGTCTCTCGGCAAAAGTAAGGGATTTGTCGACGTATTTTTACGATTTAGGAGTCGTGTTTTTCCCTTTTTCATCCAGCACCTGAATCATGAAACCAATTCTATTTAATTGGTTTCCAATATTTTATATAGAAAGCAAGGAGTTGGAAGTTATTGGCCACAACAGAATCCCTTGGCCATTGCATGAACCTATCGGAAGTTTACGATGCGCTTATCTCAGAAACCACAAACCTTTTTTTATGCTGAACAAAGAAACCATTCTTCGGGATGAAATGAAATTGCACGCTGATGTCGGAGAACACATTGGCTACGAGTTGGGGGCCAAAATGGTCAAGGATTATTATGATAAATATAGTGAAGCTGGGTCACAATTCATTGGCGGGAACATATTGCATAAAATTCTATCACAACCAAACTGTGTTGGAATAAAGGTTTTCAATGCATTAAATGAAAAAAGTGAAAAAACTTTTGTAATAATTGGAGTAGACAACACAGGATCGCCTATACTCAATTACGCTATCGTGAACCCCTATGGGGAAATTAAGAAGACTGAGGGCATAGTCGCAGACAGAATAGAAAGAGATGGGTGGGTCGATTGGATTTTGTGATTTACAATTTTGTACATTAGCCACTTAATTTATTCATAATTAAGTTGGTGTTTGTACTGCTTTTAGACATTATTACTTTAGTGGTAGTTGGTTTTTATTTCTCAACTTCGAAGCGAGAAAAAAACCTACTACCATTAATTTTATATTTAATAATTGGGGTTTTATCGGACTATATTTTTAACCCGATTATAAAACATTATTCCAATAATTACTCAATTGGCCTACGCATTTTTACGTTTATTGAATTTTTGTGTATATCGACATTTTACTACCGAGTTTTTGGCGAAAAGTCAAAAAAATTACTCGCCCTCATAGTGGCAGCCTTTGGTGTATTTTCTATAATTGATTTTTATTTTAGCCGAAATTCGCTATTCGACTCTGTGCCTACAGGAATTTCATCATTAGTATTTGTCTCGTATTCGATCATCTTTTTTTATTATCAATTAAAGTATAATCATTCTACTCTTATTTACCGGCTCTTTGAGTTTTGGGCTATAGTGGGAGTCTTTATTTATTTTTCAGGAAATTTTTTTCTGTTTATTTTTTCACAAAAAAACTTTTCGGACCCGCTATTTAAAAACCTATTTTACGCTTTCATGACTGTTTTTTCAATTATGAGGAACTTGTTTTGGTTAACCGCGATAATTGTAAGCAAAAAAAGAAGCTGAAATCTTGTTAATTTCAAATACCTTCACATCACCGTTCCCTGCCCTACAAGACCTATTAAACGCTCAACTTCTTGATTTTCAAGATGGTATGGTTGCAGGTGCCAGGTAATCCAGGCGGCTCATTCCCGATCACACCGATGTTGTTCATCGGTACATTGGGCATGTTGTTATTAGCCATTGCCCTGGTTGTATTCATTGTTTTCCACCAGCGGAAGATCCTCAGGTATCAGTTGAAGTTCCAAAAGATGGAAGAGGAGCAGCAGAAGATCCTGCTGAATGCATCCATCCGCTGGCAGGAGGAGGAGAGGCAGCGCATTGCGGCCGATCTCCACGATGATGCCGGGCCCCTGTTGGCCACGGCGCGTCTCTACCTGAACGAGAACCTCCTCAAGCAGGATGTCAGCACCCAGCTGCAGAGCATTTACAACGCCAAACAGATCATCGACGATACCATCCAGCTCATCCGGAACATCTCCCATAGCCTGATGCCACCCACCCTGAAGAATTTCGGGTTGGAATCCGCCGTCAACGACCTTTTCCAGAAGATCAGTGCCACCGGGGCGATCAACGCCAGCTGTCGCTTCCATGACTACCGCCAACGCCTAGTGCCGGAACAGGAACTGCTCGTATTCCGCGTCGTACAGGAACTCATCAACAATGTGCTGAAACACAGCAACGCCAGTTTCATGCACATCACCCAGAACATCCAGGATGGGCGTTTCTTCCTGCGACTCCACCACGATGGACGGGGCATCACCCAGGATGATTTCCAGAAAATGAACAAAAGTTCCCTCGGCCTCGGTTTGAAAAACATTCAGAGCCGGATGAAAGTACTCCAGGGAAACATTAACTTTGAAAAGGATATCTCCCAGACCTACTTCAAGATCACCCTGGATATCCCCGTCATCGAGACGGAACTGGTGGCCGGATGACCCTTCATCCCCGAAGCCGAACGGACAACCGGCATCCATATCTTAAAAAAACCATCCATGGGCCCGATTCGGGTGGCCATTGCCGATGACCACAAGATCTTCCGGAAAGGAGTCATCCTCTCCCTGCGGGCCTACACCAATATCCTCTTCGTCCAGGAAGCCAACGATGGCGATGAACTGATCCGGGACCTCCCCAGCCACAGGCCGGAGATCATTCTGATGGACCTGAAGATGCCCAACAAGGACGGCATCGAAGCCACCAAATGGATCAGCCGGAACTACCCGGACATTCGCATCATCGTCATCACCATGTACGAAGACGAACGCTTCGTCGGCCACCTCATGGAACATGGCGCCCATGGGTATATCCTCAAAAGCGCCGACCCCTCCGATATCCGAAAAGCCATCATCGAATCCAAATCCAAGGGCTTCTACCTGACCCCGTTCGTGAACCGGATCCTCCTCAAAAGGGCGCATACCAAACTGAAAACGGTACCCTCCCTCGCCAGTGAGATCCAGGTATCCGACAAGGAAAAGGAGGTCATCCAACTCCTTTGCATGGAATACACGGCCGCTGAGATCGCCCAGAAAATGGAGATCAGCCCCAGGACCGTCGAAGCCATCAAGGACCGGCTGATGGACCGCTTCGGAACCCGAAATACGGCAGGCCTCGTCTTCTATGCCGTGAAGAACCACCTGGTCGACTGACCAGACCCGCCCAATCCCTGTGACAAGAACCGCGCAGTACCGGAAACCACCGGAACCCCAAACGTACCCCTATGCTGCTGCCGGCAGAACTCCTGTCACAGTCACTCCTCCCATGGGCCATGGCCGCCCCGGCCCTGCCCCTCGCCTTCATGATCTCCCGCAGAAACCTCCTCTCCGGGATCAATGTGGCCATCCTGCTCGCATCCATCACCACCATGCTGAGCAACGTCTTCTTCAGCCTCATCATCCGCACGCCCGGTGAACTGCGGACAGACATCTACCTCGTCGGCATCTTCATGGAATTCAGCCTCGCCATGGCTCTCCTATGGCATTGTACCCGCCATCGCGGCATCCGCGTTCTCATCCTCGCCTGCGGTGTCATGCTCTGCGGCGCCATCGCCTCCCTCATCGTCATCAACCTGCAGGTCGACTACCTCAAATCCCTGCTCGCCGTCGGACACCTCCTCGTCGGCCTCCTCGCCCTCGTCGGACTCATAAAGGAAGTAGCATCCCCCACCGACAAACACCGGCTCCTGACCGAAAGCGCACCCTACTGGGTACAGGCCGGACACCTCTTCCACTTCGGCAGCATGGCCATCATCCTCTTCCTCGCCTCCGGAAACGGACCGACCGCGTGGGCTTCGCAGTGGGACTTCAGCCTGCTCTTCACCATCTCCAGTGGCATCCGCTTCACCCTGTTCAGCACAGGCGTGATGGCAGGACGGAAGCCTCCCCTCCTCTACCGAGAACCGATAGCCGGTTGAGACCTTGCCTCAGGATGCCTCGCCGCCCAAGGCAGACCTCAGGATCGCTGACAGGTCGATGCTCGCCCGCTTATGATCCATCCGGTTCGCCATGACCGGATTGACCCGCTCCATCCGCTCATGACTCAGGTCGATCAGTCGGCGGATCCCCCGCATCCCCTCCTCACTCAGTCCGGCGTCGACAAGGGCATTCTCCTGTTGTTGCTTCAAATCGTCACGGATATCGGCAAGGTCATCCAACAGCAGGAAATAGACCATCAGCGCATACCAGGCCTCGGTCACCGGCTGCCGCAAACGGGCATCGAAAGGTATGGCGCAGAGGGAGATCAGGTAGGTATCCGCACGGTTCAGGGAGGGATAGGCCATGCCCAAGGGTATCGAGGCGGCTTCGGGGCGCCCCCGCAGATAAGCGGTGAGGTCCGCATACAGGACCGGGTTGAGCGGTGACGGACCGGCCAGCTGAATGCATTCCTCCACATGCTGGCGCCAATCCAGCCCGCCCGCCTCGAGGCGGGCAGCGCTGTCGAGGATGCCTTCGGCCAATCGCAGATAGCCTTCCGACAACAGGTCGGACACAGGCAGTCCCACCCGACGGCAGAGGTCGGAGAAGATGGGCATGAACAGGAACCCCGTCAATGGCGGCATGTACAGCCGCCGTCCTTTCCAATAGGCATTGTCGTCGGGCACCCTGCGGTCGACATAGGCCTTGGCAATGCCCATGTCCACCCCGTAGGCCAGCTTCAACTCATCAGCACTCAGGAACATGGTGACATGGATTCATGGCGTCTTCCCCTCCAGACGCAACTCGGGTTTGATGCGACGGCGGCTACCCCCCTGGAACATCTTCTGTTGGTTGCGTTGGGCCCGGGCTTGGAGGCTGTCGACGACTTCCTTGAATATCAAAGGATTTTTTTTGAAGAAAGCATAACTCCGCACAAACTCGGCCCGGTCCGTACCATGGATGCGCATGACCCGGTCGAGGTGCGTGCGCAGGAGGGAATCCTTGTTTTTCGATGAGTCCCGGTAGTAGATACTTTCCATGGCGCCTTCCGCTACGCCGATGTCGTACAAGATGGAGCCCATCCGTTCCTTGGGAAGAATGTCGGAGGGCACATTCCGGGAGCGGCTGCAGGTGGCCAAGGACAGTACGAGGAGGCCGCCCGCCAGTATGGAGGGGCCCATCTTCATCTGAGATCCTGTTTGTATCTGGCCGCGTTGGTGATGTCGAGGCGCTGGAGGAGTTCGGAGGCCCGCTGCTTTTCCTGCAGGTCCGACTTCCGAAAAACCTGTGTGATCTCATCGGCCTTGCCCTGGAAGAAGAAGGGGATAACCATCAGGTTGGGTGTCGCATCCCGAAGGGTGTTCAACATGTTCAGCGCGTTGAGCATCTGCTCCCGGGTGGCCTTTTCATCCTCGTACATCCTATCCATGGCCGATCGGTAGTAGGTGTAATAAGCATCATGGATCATGGCATAGCGGCTGTTCATGAGGTTCTCTGCCAGCCAATACCGGTTGCGTTGGCCGTCGAAGGGGCGCCAACCGCTGATGCCCCGCCCGTCGGGCGCGCTGTTCACGATGTTGAGGGCCTTCTGAAAGTAGGCATCGCCTCCCCGTGGGGCGAAGGAATCGTAGTCCAGGCCGAGGATGATGTTGATGTAATAGGCGAGGATGGCGGTGAGGTTCGCCGTGAGGGGCTCCAGACCCGCGACCCGGTTCTCGTTGAATTCGAGGGGTTGAAACTCGACATACCGGAAGGTGATGTCGTTATCCTGATGATTGATCAGCGGCGAGAGGTATGTGGTATTGTAGACGGGCCGCGCCGCCTGTACCGTCAATGTCGCCTGGTAGATGTTCTGGTCCTGTACCGACTGCAACTGCAGCAGGAAACTGCAATCGATGCGCTCCCGGGGCTCGAAGGCGTCCGTCGTCCATTTCCGCTTGTTGATGAAATTGGTCAGTCCGCTTTGCAGGGTCTGAAAGACCCGACGGTCGACCGTCGTGGCCACCTGGCCGTATACGACGGATACGCGGGCGTTGATCTCCTGCCCTCGAACCTCCCCGAGGAGGGCATTCGACAAGCCGAAGAAGAGGATCACGCGTGTCCAGCGTACCCGTTCAAAGCTCCGTATCGCCGTAACAAGGGGAATCATGATTATCGGCCCTCGTCATTGCCGATGGGCGATGACGTATTGATGACTTTGGCGTCATGCTGCAGCCTGTCAGGATGTGGGATGGACTAAACGGCCTTCTCCACGAGGGTGCTGCAGGGGGTAATGGGACGAATCCGCACGTCGTCGAACAGGTTGTCCGGCTGGTCAGCGGAAGAGGTCCTCCTCGTTCTTGCGGAAATAGATCTTGTCGTCCATGAACTCATGGGTGGCTAGCAGGGCCGGGTTGGGCATCTTCTCGTAAGCCCTGGAGATCTCGATCTGCTCCTTGTTCTCATGCACTTCTTCCAGGCTGTCGGTATGCGTGGCAAACTCCTCCAGCTTGTTATGGAGTTCCTCCTTCAGGGTGATGTTGATCTGGTTGGCCCGCTTGGCGATGATCGCGATGGACTCGTAGATGTTGCCTGTCTTGAGTTTCACCTGCTTGGTGTCGCGGGTGTCGACAACATTGCTTACGGCATTGCCGGACTGGCGTCGTGACTTGCTCATTTCGTCGTCTCCTTTTTAAGTTGGTTCTGTGACAATTCGAGGAAGCGTTCCGCCTCCTTGAGGAGTTTGCTTTCCGGAAAGCGGTCTTGGAAGTCCTGGACTTCGGACACCACTTTCTCGAAGCGCTCCTGTTGTTTCTCCTCGATGCTCATGGAAGCGTACCGGTAATAGGCCCGTATCGACATGAGCTTGTATTCATCGGACGCGGTGGATTCGGGGAAGTTGTTGATGAGCGTGGCGAAGGCGAGGGCCGCCGCCCGAAAATGTCCAAGGTCGTAGTACAATTGTGCAGAGGCGTATTCCTTCTTCTCGAGTTTCCGCGTACAGGTTTCGATGATCTCTTCGGCTTCCTTGTTTCTGGTGGAGCCCGGGTGGATATTGATGAAGACCTGCATCATGCCCATCGCCTTGACGGTGTTGGATTGGTCGAGTTCGGGCTTTGGGGATTGCCGGTAGAAGCTGTAGGCCTGCATGTATTCCACTTCTTCTGCCCGGGGACTGTTGGGGAATACCTCGAGGTATCCTTTGAACAGGTTCTCTGCGGTGACGAAGTCGCGGAGGTTGTAGTGGCAGTAGGCGAACTTGTAGTAGAGGTCTTCGAACTGGGGCGACCCTTTGTAGATGGGGAAGAGTTCTTCGAAAAGGGTCTGTGCCTGCCGGAAGGATTTCTTGGCGTAGTACTGTTCCGCCATCTTGAGTTTGTATTCGTAATCCTTGCTCTTCAGCACTTTGCTGAACTTGGAGCAGGACGACAGGCCGGCCAGGAGCATCAGTGTGATCAGGAATCTTGGGATCATAGCCACGTCAAAGATAGTTCATTTCCCTGAGCCCGAGGTACGGATGTCTGCAGGGACGGGGACTGGGGGGTATGGGCTAAAAAGACGGGACCCTCTGGTGAGGGTCCCGTCCGAATGCTGAATCCGTTACCGATGTCAGTTGGAGCGCCGCAGGTTGGGATGCGGGGCGGGTACCGTGTTGGGACCGGCTTCATCCTTGGTGGCCACGCGGATGTCGACCGTGTTCACATCACCACCGGGCTGGCCGTGGCGGAAGATGAAACGGTTCTCATTGATGGCCTGGCGTTCGACCAGGAAGCGGATGATCTGGTTGACCCGATCCCAGCTGAGTTGCTGGCCCGACTTGGAGGGTTCGCCGTAGCCGGTGACCACGATCTTGCAGGAGGGGCTGTTGCGGAGGCTGCCGGCGAGGAAGGTGAGGGCGAGCTCGGCGTCGCGGCTGACGGCGACGGAGTTCATTTTAAAGAGGATGCTCGGGCCGCCGATGTTGGCGCAGACGTCGACGACCGGGGGCCTGTCGCTGCAGCACTTGGGATCCGGGCACTTGCCGATGCCGTCGGCGTTGACGGGCTGGCACTCCGACGGGGTGATGAGTTGCTTGTCCTTGCAGTCGGGTACACCGTCGCCGTCAGTATCGCGGCTGACACCGTGGGTGTCGACCGGGCAACCTTTCGGGGTGTTCGGCTCGCGGTCGAACTGGTCGGTGATGCCGTCGCCGTCGGTATCATCCAGGACGGGTTTGGGGATCTTCATCCGCTTGGGCGAGGTGAGTTCGCTGTAGGGGAAGTTGAGCGGGTTGATCCAGTAGAGCGGCTCCACGCGCTTGCCCTGCTTGCCGATGTTGAAGTTGATCCCGGCGGAGAGGTGGTTGTACGTGTCGTTCTGGGGCGTGAAGACGGGGCTGCCGACGACCTGTGCCGCCCAGCGCTGACCGTCGATCAGGTCGTCCTGGATGAAGGTGATGCGCTCCTCGAGGCTGATGTTGACCCTGGGAGAGATCTTGTAGGAGATCCCGAAGCCGACGGAGGCATGCGCCCTGGCGGTGAAGTCGCCGAAGAGTTGGGATTTCGTTTTCCCGTGGGATTCGGCGGGCGTCTCATAGGAGTCGTCCATGAGGTCGCGGAGCGCACGGCGGATGTCGGACCTGTCGGCGAATACCGGGTTCGAGGTGATGTTGTTGAAATTGTACCGCGTGGAACCGTTGAGGGCGTTCACATTGGTCTTGTACCAGGTAACACCGGCACCGGCGAGCAGGTAGGCATTGGTCTTGTTGTTCGCCTTGTGGAACAGGATGTTGTTCAACGAGAAGATGGCCTGAAGGGCCAGATCGTTCACATTGGACTTGTAATTGTAATACACCAGGTCGCGGCCGGGGAGGAGGTTGCCGGAGTTGTCGACACGGTTGGGGATATAGCCCGTATTCACCCAGGCGGTGTTGTAACGGTAGTTCTGGGAATTCTTCCAGTTGAGGCCCTTACCGACACCATGGCTGTATTCGGCCCGGAGGGAGAGGGTGTAGCCCAGGGACTTGCGGACATGCGCGCCGAACCCGAAGTTGGGCACGGGCGACACATCGCCGTTGATGTGGAATTCCCCGACCTTCACGCCAACCTCCCACATGCTCCGCGGCTTGGCCGGGAAGTCATACTGGTTGTTCATGAATTCGTTCTGCTGGGCCGCACGGGATGCGGGGATGACCGCGGAATCCCTCCAGTTGTAGCCTCCAGAGGTCACCTGGGCCTGCAGACCCAGCGTGGCCGGAAGGGCTGCGAGGCCGAGCAGGAATCGCACATTCTTAAAAGTCATAATGCTAAAATTGAATTGGTAATGGATTCTAAAAGGGTGCTATGGTCTTTACGGTAAGCAAAAACCTAATTTGTACAAAATTATCACTTGAAACCCAATTTCCAAAGTTTTTCCCTGAATTTTTCATGGACAGGAAGGGCTTGCGGCGGGCCATGGCCCGAAGTGCCGGGGTTCGGGACGGGACCTGAATAATGCCTACTTTAGCGCTTGGAAGATGAAGGCTGTCCCCGATATCATCAAGGCTGAACTGGGTATCTTCGAGGAGGTGTTCAAGGGGTCGGTCCGGAGCCAGGTCCCCCTGCTGGACCGGATCATGGGCTATGTGGTCCGGACCCGTGGCAAGCAAATGCGTCCGATGTTCGTGATCCTCTCCGCCCGTCTGTTCGGGGAGGCCGGGGAGGCGACCTACCGGGCCGCCTCGCTGGTCGAGTTGCTGCACACGGCGACGCTGGTGCATGACGATGTGGTCGACGGCTCCCCGGAACGGAGGGGGTTCTTTTCGGTATTCGCCCTGTGGAAATCGAAGGTGTCGGTCCTGGTGGGCGACTACCTCCTGGCGAAGGGGTTGTTGCTGGCCTTGGACAACGGCGACTTCGAAGTGCTCCGCATCATGTCTCGGGCCGTCAAGGAGATGAGCGAGGGCGAGTTGCTGCAGATGGAGAGATCTCGATTCCTGGACATGGACGAGGCGAGTTATTTCACCATCATCCGGAGCAAGACGGCTTCGCTGCTGGCGGCGGCCTGTGCCGCAGGGGCCTTGTCTTCGACCGGAGACGCGGCCCTCGCGGAACGGATGCGCGAACTGGGCGAGTGGGTGGGCATGGCCTTCCAGATCCGGGACGACCTTTTCGACTACGGCAGCGAGGATGTGGGCAAGCCGACCGGCAACGACATCCGCGAAAAGAAACTGACCCTCCCCCTGATATACACCCTCTCCCAGGCGTCATCGTCGACCCGGCGGGAACTGCTGGGCATCGTACGCCACGCGAACCGCGACCGGTCGAAGGTCGACAGGGTCATCCGGGAGGTCCAAAGGAGCGGGGGCATCGACTACGCCAGGTCTGTCATGACATCGTACCACGACAGGGCCCTGGAGCGACTGCAGGAATTCCCGGATACGCCCTATCGCAGCGCCCTGGAGGAGTTGGTGCGCTATTCGACCGACCGGCGGAAGTAGGGGTGCCGCCGGGGGTGCACCCCCGGCGGACTCTAGGCTGCTCAGTGGATGGCGCCGGGTTCCGACATCAGCTCGACGCTCCGCTGGATGAACGATGTCAGCTGCTGGCCTTTCAGAAGTCCCTGGGCGAGCAGGGCCAGGTCGGCCAGGTTGCGCGTGCGCTTGTCGCGGCGGGCCTCGTCGGGGTCCTGAAGGAGGGTCCTGCAGACGGGGTGGTTGCCGTTGACGGTGAGGGTGACCTCATCGGGCATGCCGGCATAGAAGCCCGCCATGGATCCCCCCATCGAAGCCATGTCCTTCATCCGCCGCATGAACTCGGGGCGGGTGGCCTGGACGGGAGCCGAATCGGGGCTCAGCCCCTTGACATCAACGGTCACCTGCAGCCCCTCCGGCTTGATGTCGAAGAGTTCCTTGAGTTTGTCGGACTCCTCCTGGGTCAGGATGCTCTCGGATTTCTCCTGGACATCGACGAGGTTGTCGGCGATGTCGGCATCCACCCGGATGAAGCGCACCTTCTCCCAATGGCTTTCCATCTGGTTGATGAATCCGGCGTCGACGAGGGTGTCGAGGCGCACGACCTTGAAGCCCTTGGCGACGGCGGCCCGGACGTAGGCGTCCTGCTGCACCGGGTCCGTCGTGTAGAGGATGACGTGCTTGACCTCCTTGTCCTTCTGCAGGGCCTCGGTGGCGGAACGGTACTCCTCGAGGGTGTACCAGGCCCCGTCTGTCGCATCCTGCATGATGTGGAACCGGTCGGCCTTTTCCCGGAACTTGTCGTCCGTCATCATCCCGTATTTCACGAAGAGGCCCAGGCTCTCCCATTTCTGCTGGAACGATTCGCGGTCGGTACGGAAGATCTCGTCGAGCTTGTCGGCCACCTTCTTGGTGATGTGGCTGTTGATCTTGCGGACGTTGGGGTCTCCCTGCAGGTAGCTGCGGCTGACGTTGAGGGGGATGTCGGGCGAGTCGATCACGCCCTGGAGGAGCATGAGGAATTCGGGGACGATGTCCTTGACCTCGTCGGTGACGAAGACCTGGTTGCAGTAGAGCTGGATCTTGTCCTTCTGCACCTCGTAGCTCTGGCGGATCTTGGGGAAGAAGAGGATGCCGGTGAGGTTGAAGGGGTAGTCGACGTTGAGGTGTATCCAGAAGAGCGGGGTCTCGTTGAAGGGGTAGAGTTCCTTATAGAAGTTGCGGTAGTCGTCTTCAGTCAGTTCGGAGGGCTTGCGTGTCCAGGCCGGGTTGGTGTTGTTGACCTGCTTGTCCTCGAAGAAGATGGGGACGGGGAGGAAGCGACAGAACCGTTCGAGGATCTGGCGGATGCGATGGGCTTCGAGGAACTCCCGGCTGTCGTCGTTGAGGTGCAGGACGATGTCCGTGCCACGTGAGGCCTTTTCGGCGTCCTCGAGGGTGAACTCGGGGCTCCCGTCACAGAACCATCTGACCCCGCCGGCCCCTTCCCGGAACGACCGGGTGAGCACCTCCACGCGGTCGCTCACCATGAAGGCGCTGTAGAAACCGAGGCCGAAGTGGCCGATCACACTGGCCTCGCTCTGCCCCTTGTATTTCTCCAGGAACTCCTCGGCGCTGGAGAACGCCACCTGGTTGATGTACCGGTCGACCTCTTCGGCCGTCATGCCCACGCCCCGGTCCGAGATGGTCAGGGTGCCTGCCTTGTCGTCGATGGTCACGTCGATCCGGAGCTCGCCCAGTTCGCCGGTGGCCTCCCCGGCGGAGGCGTAGGTACGGAGCTTCCGGGTCGCATCGATGGCGTTGGATATCAGCTCGCGCAGGAAGATGTCGTGCTCGCTGTAGAGGAATTTCTTGATGATGGGGAAGATGTTCTCCGTGTGCACACGGATCTGACCTTTTTGCATATGGGCTTGTTTTTTTTTAAGACTCCTGTCGACAAAAGGGATGCCAGCGGCCTGTCGACTGACAGTCTGTCAATCGCCCGGCGGCCCAAATAAAAAAAATGCCGGGAAACGGGTAAATACGACCGGATGGTCTAACTTTGCTGCCCGTTTGTACCAAAATCACCAAATACAGGGAACATGCAGCATTATGAAATGATGGTGATCTTTACCCCTGTCCTGAGCGAGGAGGAATTCCGAGCCGCTCGGAAAAAGTACACCGATCTCATCGCCGCCGGTGGTGGGCAGGTCGTACATGACAATCCCTGGGGGCTGAGATCACTGGCGTATCCCATCCAGAAGAAGACCACCGGTCTCTACTGGGTGCTGGAGTACCATGCGCCATCCGACATGAACGAGAAGCTGAAGGTACAGCTCCTGCGTGACGAGCAGGTCATCCGTCAAATGGTTGTCAAGCTCGACAAGTACGCCGTCGAGTACAACCTGAAGAAGAGAAGCGGCGTATCCACCGGTAACGAGAAAGCAGTGGAGGGTTGAGCCATGGCGAAAGCTAACGAGATCAAGTACCTGACGGCGATCAAGACCGAGAAGCCGCGCAAGAAGTTCTGCCGCTTCAAGAAGTATGGCATCCGCTACATCGATTACAAGGATGCCGAATTCCTGAAGAAGTTCCTGAACGAGCAGGGCAAGATGCTGCCCCGCCGCATCACCGGCAACTCGCTCAAGTACCAGCGCAAGGTGTCAGAGGCCATCAAGCGGGCCCGCCAGATGGCGATCCTCCCGTACGTGACCGACCTGCTGAAGTAGAAACCGCCGGGCAACACGAAAAACGAAACGAACATGCAAGTCATTCTGATACAGGATGTCAACAACCTCGGGGGCGCCAACGAGGTCGTCGCCGTGAAGAACGGCTACGCCAGGAACTTCCTGATCCCGCAGAAGATGGCCGTGGAAGCCTCTCCCGGCAACATGAAGCAGCTGGAAGAGCGGCTCAAGCAGCTCCGTAAGAAAGTGGAGAAGATGATGGCCGAGATCAACCAAGTCATCTCCGTACTCAAAGCCTCTCCCCTGCGCATCGGTGCCAAGACGGGCACATCGGGCCGTATCTTCGGCGCGGTGACCAACGTACAGGTATCCCGCGCCATCCGCGAACAACGCGGTTATGAGGTGGACAGGCGGAAGATCCACATCGTGGACGAGATCCGCGAACTCGGCACCTACAAGGCCAAAGTCGACTTCGGCAATGGCCATGAAGCCGAAGTCGACCTCGAAGTGGTGGCAGAGTGACAACCCTACAGGTCATCCGAACGGAACCCCCAGGCGATACGCCCCGGGGGTTCTTTTTTGTCAGGCACATGACGGTCCTGCGGCCCTGCCTGACCATCATCGCGCTTCTCGTTGCATTCCTCGCGACCCTCGGATGCCAGGGAAATACACAGCCGGAAAGGCGCGGGCAGGACACGGTCCCCAAACCCCGTCCGCCCGTCGACGCTTCGATCGCCGGGAATTTCAGTCCGCAGACCCGGCTCCGCTTCGACAGTGCAAAGGTGACCGTCTTTCTCAGCCGGTACCCGGAACTCCGGGAATTCGGACCCGACATCCGAAAGTTCTACCGCAACCGGGCGTACGCTTATGCCTGGTACGATGGGCGCGGCCGGATCGAAAGCTGCCTCGACCTGTACAACCGCATCCTCAACCTGACCGACGAGGGCGTTCCCTACCACGTACCCTACCTGCAGGTCTACAAAGGCATGATCGAAGGCGACTCCGTCATCCAACCCCGGATGACCGCCGACCCGGAAGCCGAACTCATGATGACCGCACAGTACCTCCACTACGCCAAGGATGCATGGAAGGGACTGCCTGAAGCCCGATCCCGCGAAGTCGAATGGTTCCTCCCCCGGAAAAGGCTGGACTACACCGCCCTGCTCGATTCCATGACCGGCCCGGACGGCACCGTGACGGGGATCGGAACGCCGATGAACCGGCAGTATCTGCGACTGAAAACCCAACTGCTCCGCTACCGGGCATGGGAACTCGACGGTCCCTTGCCCTTGATCCGGACAGACCGCAAGAAAATAGCCATCGGAGATACGGCACCTTCCATCCCGGCCATCCGCCATCGGCTGTACCTGCTCGGCGATCTGTCCGCGGACGACGACAGACCCGTGTTCGACACCCCGCTGGAGGCGGCCGTCCGATCCTTCCAGCGACGCCACGGACTTCGGGACGATGGTGTCGTGGGCGCCGGCGTGCTTCGAGCCCTGAATACACCCCTTCGCCAACGCATCCGGCAGATCGTCGTCAATATGGAACGGGCCCGCTGGCTGCCCCGGACCGCGCCCGGGGAACACCTCCTCGTCAACATCCCCCAATTCGAACTGATGGTCTACAGGGGCGACAGCCTGTCGTGGAGCTGCCCGGTGGTGGTCGGAAAGGATGCCAATCGGACAGCCGTCTTCCAGGCCGATATGCGATACATCGTCTTCAGTCCTTACTGGAACGTCCCGGCCGGCATCCTGCAAAAGGAGATCCTGCCCGCCATGGCCCGGAACCCGGACTACCTCCGACAGAACGACATGGAATGGCATGGCAAGGGCCTCCGGCAGCGTCCGGGCCCGGAGAACGCACTTGGACGGGTCAAATTCCTGTTCCCGAACAGTTTCAGCATGTACCTGCACGACACGCCGGCCAAGACGCTGTTCAGCCAGGAGAAGCGGGCCTTCAGCCATGGTTGCATACGGGTGTCGGAACCCCGACGCCTCGCCATGCACCTGTTGCGGGGCGACACCTCGTGGACGGCGGCACGGATCGATGAAGCCATGTCGGCCGGGGTCGAACGACATGTCCGGCTCGTCAGGCCCGTTCCGGTATCGATCATGTACCTGACCGCCTGGGTGGATGACAACGGCCGGATCCAATTCCGCGACGACATCTACCAAAAGGATGAGCGGTTGATGGAGATGATTTTTTCAAAAAAATGACCGGTATCGGGAACAACTGATGCTTTATTGCGTTACCTTCAAATACGTCAGACCGCATACAAAAACCAGCTAATCCAGAAAAGCATCCCTTTAAATCGGCATCTATGAACATTTACGTCGGGAACATCAATTTCCAACTCCGTAACGAGGACCTGTCCAACCTGTTCTCCCAGTTCGGTGAAGTCAGCTCCGCCAAGATCATCAACGACCGCGACACAGGCCGCAGCAAGGGCTTCGGCTTCGTGGAGATGGACAACGCAGAGGATGCGCAGAAGGCGATCGCCAACCTCAACGAGTTCGAGGTGATGGGTCGCAAGTTGATCGTCAACGAGGCCAAGCCCCAGGACCGTTCCTCGGGTCCCCGTCCCGGTGGTGGCGGTGGTGGCTTCCGTAACCGAAACTTCGGTGGCGGCGGCGGTGGTGGTGGCTACCGCGGTGGCAACCGTGGCGGCGGCTACGGTGGTAATGGCGGCGGCCAGTACGGTGGAGGATACTGACCCTATTACATATCAGTTCACTACATCCCGGCCCGCCGGGATGTTTTTTTTATCCATGATGGAAGCGAAACCGTCCCGCATCATTGCCGGCTGCATGCGTTGGGGTGCCTGGGGTGCCCGCTTCAGTACTCCCCAATACGACCGACTGATCCGAGCCTGCCTCGATGTGGGCATCACGACCTTCGACCATGCGGACATCTACGGGCATCATACCACCGAGGCGGAATTCGGGTATGCGCTGCAGGCATCACCCGGTCTTCGGAACAAGTTGGAGCTGATCACCAAATGCGGTATCTGCCTGGTTTCCAACGAACGGCCGCAGCATCGGCTGAAACACTACGATACACGCGCCACCCACATCATCGCTTCCGTGGAACGTTCGCTCGTCAATTTGCACACGGACCGGATCGACCTGTTGCTGATCCATCGTCCGGACCCGCTGATGGAACCGGTGGAAGTGGCCGAGGCGCTGGAGCAATTGATGCGCAAGGGCAAGGTCGTGTCGGTGGGCGTGTCGAATTTCAGCCCCTCCCAGACGGAATTGCTGCATCGCTGGATCGGACTCTCCGTCCACCAGATGGAATGTTCGCTATCGCATCCCGAGCCATTTTCTGACGGACTGTTGGACCGGTGTCGCCTCCTGGGGCTTTCGATACAGGCTTGGTCGCCTCTGGGAGGATTGCTGACCGAGGGTCCTGATGTAGACGGACGTAGGACCCGTATTCACGAGACCGTCCAACGGATAGCCAGCACCCACGGGGTACTTGATGAGCAGGTGCTGATTGCCTGGCTGCTGTACCATCCCTTCGGCATTCGTCCGGTCTTGGGGAGCACGCGGTTGGAAAGATTGCGTGCCGCGGTAGCGGCGGAGCAGGTAAGGCTGGAACGGCAGGAATGGTACGCGTTATTGGAAGCCGCTATGGGGCAGGAGGTGCCTTAGGCTTTCCTGTCCTGAGGAGAGGATGGCGGTTGGCGTGGCCATCCGCAGCAGATGTCTTGGGGAACCCGTCGGTCGTTCGGGTGTGGATACGCCCCCGGCCATCCCGGTACACGATGAACACATCCACCTGTGGCAAGGTGGAGACCCAGCGGAGGCATTTTCGTCTTCCGAGGACCAGGCATGTATGGTCAACCGCATCGGCTGTCATGGCATCGGGTGCCATGACGGTGACGGAGAGGATGTCGTTATCGACGGGTGTTGCGGTGCGGGGGTCGATGACATGTGTGAATGACCTGCCTTCGATGGTCCGCCGGTTGCGATAGACGCCGGATGTGGTGACGGCCGGGCGGTCCGGCGTGATGATCCATCCGGCTGTTGATTGGGCGAAGGGTGGTGTGAATGGCCTTTCGACACCGACGGTCCAGGGTTTTCCTTGTGGGTTTTGTCCTTTGAGTCTGATCTCTCCACCCAGTTCGATGAGATAGTCGGAAATGCCGTTGGTCTCAAGGCGTTCGGCGATGAGGTCGACGGTATAGCCTTGGGCGATGCCGTTGACATCGATCTTGACCAGGGGGTTTCTTTTGAGTAGGCTGTCGTTGCGTATCAGGAGGAGTTGGAAGTCGATCTGTTTCCGGATGCTGTCGAGCGTCAAGGTGTTGGGCAGGGTCGAGGCCGGTTGGGGGCCGAAGCCCCAGGCTGTCATGGCCGGGGCGATGGTGATGTCGAATGCCCCTGATGAGGATGTGGAAAAGTCCTGGGAGGCCCGGATGACGCGGAGCAGGTGCGCATCCATGGGGATGCCGGTGGATGAACGGTTGAAGGTGGAGAGCAGTGACCTGTCGTTGTAGTTGGACAGTGATCTGTCGACGCTTTGGAGGATGCTGTCGAAGATGGGGCCGGGAAGTACGTTTGGGCTGGGGCGATAGGAGATGAGGTAGGATGTGCCTTGTGCTTGTCCGGTGATGCGCACCTGGGGTTGTGCGGTTGTCTGTGGGGATGAGAGGGCGAGGGAGAGGAGTATGAGGAGGGGGTGGGGAGGGGTATGGAGGATGGGGTGGGGCATGGCAAAAAAAAACCCCCGAAGTTCGGGGGTTTTAATGAATATGGCACCTACCTACTCTCCCGTCTGCACGCAGACAGTACCATCGGCCATGAGGGGCTTAACTTCTCTGTTCGGGATGGGAAGAGGTGAACACCCTCGGCATAAGCACCATAAGAAGGCTGTCCTTTAGGGACAATATTGTCATATTGGGGGTTGTAGAAGGAGGAATTAAAAAATTAAAGCTTACGGGCAATTAGTACTACTCGGCTTTAGTGTCACCACTTTTACACCTGTAGCCTATCAACGTCATCGTCTTTGACGACCCTTAAAAGGAAACTCATCTTGAGGAAGGTTTCACGCTTAGATGCTTTCAGCGTTTATCCTGTCCGTACATAGCTACTCGGCACTGCACCTGGCGGCACAACCGATACACCAGCGGTACGTACGACCCGGTCCTCTCGTACTAAGGTCATGTCCTCGCAATTTCCTAGCGCCCACCACAGATAGGGACCGAACTGTCTTGCGACGTTCTGAACCCAGTTCACGTGCCACTTTAATCGGCGAACAGCCGAACCCTTGGGACCTTCTCCAGCCCCAGGATGT
>Ga0172376_10003342_pt1 | contig 19013 bp, 11 predicted proteins | sample Lak35m_FD_121114 | JGI IMG/M metagenome (GOLD analysis project Ga0172376, IMG submission 121114) | Freshwater microbial communities from Kabuno Bay, South-Kivu, Congo - kab_092012_35m | ecosystem: Environmental > Aquatic > Freshwater > Lake | place: Democratic Republic of the Congo: South-Kivu... | reverse complement strand
GGCCTGGCGATCGGCAAGGTGCTGCTGGCCACGCGTCCCTACCAACGCCACAGCCTTGACGCGCTGGGCTGGACACCCGCGGCCGACCCCGCCACGCGAGCGGCCGCCGTGGCGAAGCTGCGATCTTGGTGGCGAGCGCAAGAGGAAGCGCCTGGACGCGGGAAGTAGCCACGCAGGCCCCGGCCTTCGCGCCGCTGCTTGGCGCACGCGAGGCTAGTGCCGCGACTCGTAGCCCATGGCGATCACGCCGTTGATGGTGGCGATGGTGCTTTGGTTGCCGCGGTTCATCAACACCAGCGACGAGCCCGGACGAAACGTCCAGCCCAAAGCCTGGCAGCGTCCAGGAGAATTGAGCAGAGCCGGATTGCTGGCCGTGGCCACATCGCGACCGATCTGCGTCGTGAAGGCGCACTTGGGAGTCAAGGCGCCGTTGTGCAGCTCCCCCACCGCGATGAGCGCGGCGGCGGCGCGAGCTGGCAGATGTTGACCACGCACTGGCGTGGCACGGAGATCTGGGCTGCCGGCGAGATCTGCCCGCTCTGGGACATGAGCAAGCCCGCGGCGCAGGCGATGGCGACGGCACCCAGCAGGGGCAGGCTGAACTTGGCGAGGGTCACTGGCGAGCTGCTCCTATGCGGGAACCGAGTGGATGGACGCTGACCACGAAGCGAAGTTCACCCACGGCCTGCAGGTCGGAACCAACTCGATTCCGCGCAGGCGGACTCCGCCCCTTCAGCTCCCTCCCGGAGACGACAGCGCAAGTCGACAGCCATGCCGCGCGGCGCTTGCGCCAGTCGGCGCCTAGGCGACGAAGGCTCCGACGCAGGGCAGACCGCGTCGGAGCTTTTGTCAAATTATTTTGACGTCAGCCCTCAGGGCAACCACTGCACCGCCAAGCCGTTCGTCAAGTTGAAGCGGCTGGCCGTGCAGAAGTTCGGGTTCTGGTCGCGGTACCAACCTTGGTAGTAGCGCGTGCCCCCGCTTGCCGGGATCTGGCCCAAGACCGAGATGCGCGTGCCGCCCGGCGGCGGGAAGGCCGAAGCGCCGTTGATGTTGGTCACGATGCCGAGGCGCAGCACCGTGCCGGTCGCGCACCGCAAGCCGTCGCCGAAGGCGATGCCGTTGCCGCCGCTTTGGATGCCGGTGCCTTGGAAGTAGAGCACCGTCGCCGCGGGCGGCATGCCGCTCCCTTGCAGTTGCAGCGTGCAGAACTGCGCGCTGGGCAAGCCCGTGGCGCGCAGGTTGGCGCCAGCGGGATTGAGCGCGTTCGGACATCCATTGCCCGGCTGCGTCGACACATTGCCGCACGGACACGCCCCGCCACCGAGGCCGAAGCAGTACGGCGTGTACACCGCCTCGCACTCGTCGGGGATCTGGGTCGAGTTGGCGTCCTGCGACGCGCCGCTGGCGATGTCGCAAGAGTCGGGACGCTGGTTCTGGTTGCAGTCGGCCGCGCCCGCCGCGAGATCGCAGGAGTCGGGGATGGCGTTCGCGTTGCAGTCCAAAGCGAAGCCGCTGGCGATGTCGCAGCTGTCCTGGATGCCGTTGCCGTTGCAATCGGGTTGCGTCGCCAACTCGCACAGGTTCGGCAGGCCGTCCGCGTCGCAGTCGGGCGCCGACTCGCAGCTATCAGGCACGCCGTTCGGTTGGCACACCACGTTGCCACCCACGAGCCCGTACACATCGCGCGCACCTTGCTGGAGCTCGCAGAAGTTCGGGTTGCCGTCCGCATCGCAGTCCCAAGGGAAGGACGGCGTCTGGCAGCTGTCCTGCACGCCGTCGGGCGCGCAGGTGAAGGTCGAGCCGTTGTAGCCGTACAGATCCAACGCGCCGCCGGCGATCTCGCAGAAGGTCGGCGTGCCATCGTTGTCGCAGTCCCACGGGAACGAAGGCGTCTGGCAACTGTCGGGCACGCCATCGGAGGAGCAAGTGAAGGCTTGGCCGTTGAAACCGTAGCGATCGGCCGCACCGCTCTGGATCTCGCAGAAGTTCGGCAACCCGTCGTTGTCGCAGTCCCAACCCGCGGGCGGCGTTTGGCAACTGTCGGGGATGCCGTCGGCCGCGCAGGTGTAGACCGTGCCGTTCCATCCATAGCGATCGCGCTCGCCACCGCCTTGGATCTCGCACAAATTCGGCGTGCCGTCCGCGTCGCAGTCGGGCACCTGTTGGCAGCTGTCGGGCACGCCATCCGGCAGGCAAGTGGTCACCGTTTGACCAGAGGCGCCGTAGGTGTCGCGCGCGCCGGACGCGATCTCGCACACGTTCGGGATGCCATCATCGTCGCAGTCCGCGACCGACGGCGTCGCTTGGCACGAGTCGGGCACGCCATCCGGGGCGCACACGATGGCGGTGCCGTTGCGGCCGTAGAAATCGCGCGCGCCCGCGGCGATCTCGCACGAATCCAGCAAGCCATCCGAGTCGCAGTCGAAGGCGTTGCCGTCGGCGATGTCGCACGAATCAATCGTGCCGTTGCCGTTGCAATCGTTGGCCGCCAGCTCCTGCGCATCGGGGACACCGTTGGCGTTGCAGTCGCGCGGCGTACGCAGATCCAGCTCGCGCCAACCGTTCGACGGCAGCGACAACCAGATGCCGTGCGGGAAGGCGATCAAGTTGGTCTTCACGCGCGCGCGCCAGCGGTTCAACCCACCGGTCGTGCCTTGGATGCTCGACTCGAGTCGCACTTCCGCGCCGCCCGCGCCGATCTCGGCTTGCGGGCCGAGCTGCAGCTGCGTGCCGGAGAACGACGCAGTCGGCCCGCGTTGCTCGCTGGCGAGGCGCACCTTCGCGCGTCCACCGGGCGTGTTGGCGCCCGCATGGCCGGCGGCCAGCACCTGCAAGCGGTAGTTCACCTCGGGGATGCCGGCTTGCGCGGGGATCGGTGCGCCCCCTTGGCGCAGTTGCCGCATCACGAGCGCCGGACCGCCACGCACGATGCCGTTGCCGCAGTACAAGAAGGCCGCGCCCGCCTGGTTCGAGATGAAGTCGAAGTCGAGGGCGCCGACGAGCAAGTCGCCGAAGCCGTCGCCGTTGACGTCGCCGGCGCCCGCGCAGCTGAGGCCGAACTCGGAGTTGCTCTGGCCCACCTCGCCTTGCCAATACGCGACGGTGGTCGCGCCGGAGGACGAGCCCAAGTACGCGAAGGCGCGCCCTTCGTTGACGGCTTGCGCATCCCAATAGCGCGAAGTGACCAGCACGTCCGAGTAGCCGTCGGCGTTGAGGTCGCCGGCGCTGGCGACGACGAAGCCGTACTGCGCTCCAGCTTGGCCGCCGGGCAGCACCAAGTTCGGTGTCGCCGCGGGGAACGTCGCCGAACCATGGAAGATGTAGACGCGACCTTCGTCGACGAGCGCTGCACCGCCGTCGTATTGCGGCGAACCCAAGGCGAAGTCCGAATAGCCGTCGCCATTGATGTCGCCAAGGCCCGCCACGGTGCTGAGGTGCGCCTGGTTCTGGCCGATCGCGAAGCCCCATGCCGGCGCACCAAGTCCCGCGCCGGAGCCGTAGTAGAGGCGCGCCGAGCCTTGGCCCAAGGTCGTCGAGTCGTACGAGCCCACCAGCACGTCGGCGTAGCCGTCGCCGTTGACATCGCCGGCCGCGGCGACATTGGCGCCGAAGTTCAGGTTCGGCGCCGAACCCGCGGCGCTCCACGCGGAGCTGCTCGACACGCCGGAGGCGCCACCCAAGTACAGCCAAGCGCCGCCGGTGTTCGACCCTTGCGGACCATCGTAGAGGTGCGCGCCCACGACGATGTCGGCGTACCCGTCGCCGTTGACATCGCCCGCGCCCGACACCCAATGGCCGAAGTTCGCACCGGCTTGGTTGATCTGCAAGACCGCCGCGGGCGTGCTGTTGAAGCCGGTCGCCGCGCCATGGAAGACGTAGACCTTGCCTTCGTCGAGCTCGCCATCGTCGGCGAGGCGCGCGCCGACGATGAAGTCGTCGTAGCCGTCGCCGTTGACATCGCCAGCACCCGCCACGCAGTTGCCGAACTGGTCGTTGGCCACGGTCGGATCGGCCGTCGTGATGCCGTTCACGGTGCCCAGCAACACGGGCGCGACCGAGAAGGGTCCGCCGCGATAGACGTAGACGCGACCCTCGTTCAAGCCCGCGGCCGTCAGGTCCTCGCGGTACGCGCTGACGACGAAGTCGCTGTAGCCGTCGCCGTTCAAGTCGCCCACCATGGCGATCGAGGTGGCGTAGTCGCCGTTATTCTGGAGACCGAGCTCGTTCCAGATCGGCGCGGAAGAGACGCTGAAGGAGGCGCCGTAGTACGCGCGCGCCTGGCCTTCGCCAGCTTGGCCATTGGCGTACGCGCGCGCGCCGACGATCACATCGCCGAAGCCGTCGTTGTTGGCGTCGCCCAGCCCCGCCAAGGCGTTGCCGAGACCAGCGCCCGCCGCATCGCCTTCGAAGGACAAGGAGGGTTGCAGCGCCGGACCGCTGGCGCCGCCGAGATACAGCACGACGCGGCCTTCGTTCGCGAGATCCCCGTCCCAATCCGGCGCGCCGACGACGATGTCGGCGTAGCCGTCGCCATTCGCGTCGCCCGCGGTGGCGACGCTGGCGCCGAAGCTCGCGCCTGCCTGGTCGATCTGTCCGAGCCACAATGCGCCCGTCAAAGGCATGCCGCTCGCCGATCCGGCGAACAGGAACGCGAGGCCTTCGCCGGCGAGGGGCGCGCCATTCGTGCCTTGGGGCGCGCCCACGAGGATGTCGGCATAACCATCGCTGTTCACGTCGCCGGCGCCGGCGACCGCTGCGCCGAAGCGCGCTCCGGCTTGCTGGGACTCGTAGATCCAATTGGGACCGGGCGCGGCGCCGAACGACCACGCGCGGCCGTGCCACACATACGCGGCGCCTTCGTTGGCTTGACCGGCCGAGTAGCTCGGCGAACCGACGACGATGTCCATCACGCCATCGCGGTTCACATCGCCCGCGCCGGCCACGGAACTACCGAAGGCGGCATTGGTCGCGGTGCCGTCGTTGATGTTCTGCAGCAGCGTCCACTGCAAGTTGACTACCGAGGAACTGCCCGTGCCGCGGAAGATGAAGGCCACGCCTTCGTTGGTCTGGCCTTGGTCGAAGTTCGGCGCGCCGACGATCAAGTCCGGCACGCCATCGCCGCTGGCGTCGCCCAACGCGGCCACGCTGGATCCGAAGTTCGCGGCCGCTTGGTCGACCTGCAAGCCGATCGAGCCGAGGTCGGTGGAGCCGTTGGCGCTGCCCAAGTACACGAAGACGACGCCTTCGTCGGTCTGCCCCGCGTCGTAGTTCGGCGCCCCCACGGCGATCTCGCCACGGCCGTCGCCGCTCAGGTCCCCGAGCCCCGCGACCGCGCTGCCAAACAGCGCGTTGGCTTGGTTCGACTCGAAGATCGCCGCCGGCGTGGTCGCAAGGCCCGTCGCCGAGCCGTGGTAGACGTAGACGCGTCCTTCGTCGACTTGCCCGTTGTCGTAGTTCGGCACGCCCACGATGGCGTCGCTGATGCCGTCGCCGTTGACATCGCCGGCGCTGGCGACCGCGTAGCCCAAGGCGGCGCCCGCTTGGTCGGACTCCACCAACCAAGCCGGCCCGGTCAGGACGGGGTCGACCGTCACCGGCAAGCGCGCCGCGCGCAGGTCGACGCGCACCCCCGCGCCATCGCGACCCGCCTCGAAACGCGCGGCCACCGGTTGGCCGTCGGCGTCCCAAGCTCGCAAGCCCGCCATGCGGACGCGCACTGCGCCATCGCCGGTGCGGTAGTTGCCGCCGAGGCCGTCGTCGGAGATCGCCAATTGCATCCCCGACACCTCCAGACCGATCCATGCGTCGAGGACCGGAGCCTCCAGCAAAGTCCAACCATGCTCGATGCCACGCGCGTCGTTGACGTACCACTCGACCAGCGGCCCGCGCGCGATCTCGACGCGATTGCCCTGCACCTGCGGCTGGCCAGCAGCCAACGGCTGGGCGTCATCCTTGGCGCCATAGGTCGTCGTGCGCAGCGACAAGGCCCAAGCGCCGCCTTCACGCGGTTCCACCCGCAGGCCTTCGGTGGAGATCCACGAACGCAAGCCCTGCCCGCGGTTGGGGGCGTGGGCAGCGCGACCTTCTTGAGAGTACTGGTACTCCTCCAAGGCGATCGCATCGGCAACCAAGGTCATCCAGTCGGGCTTGGTGTCAACGGACACAGTGTCCGCGGACTGGAAGCTCTCCACCACGGGGGGGACGACAACGGCCAGACATAACCCAGCAGCGGCCAGTTGGAGGGACGTAGCGATGTACATGACTGCACCTGAGAAGACGAAGGGAGGGGGCGGAGGCGTGGACACGCCGTCCAACAAGCTAAAGTGCATAAAAAACCAAGCTCGGACAGGCATATGGAAGAAATCAGCAAAACGAGCCCCGAGTCACGGGCCACGCGCTGGCCTAGGAGCGATTCAGGGGCAAAATGGGGGTCCCACCCGTCAGTATCGGGATGTCGCTCTTGGAGAAGCTGGGACGGACGGGACCCCGCGTTGAGAGTGCCGTACCGGCCCGTTCTTGGGACAACAAATCACCAATAAGTGTCGGTTTTGGTGGCAGCAAGTACCAAGCCGTAATTTGAAGACTCATTGCCCTCTAATTGCCCTACGGGGCAACAAGGTCGCTCGTCTTCCAGCCTTACGAGCATCACCCAGACGAACTCGCCGCTGCCCGCGACCGTGCAGCCGAACCCCGGATCGGGACTGCAAAGTGGGTTGCTACCCCATGGCCCAGAAGGCACCAAACCGCAGCCTAGCGCTGCGTGCCACCCTCCAGCGACAGAACTCGGCGCACGCTCATCTCGGCGGACCTGGCCCGCGCCAGCTCGCCGGTTGCGCCGAGAAAACGCTGGTAGACGATTTCCGGTAATTGGAATGGGAACCCTTCCACCGTGTGGTTGGCGCCGCGCGGCATCAAAGGCAACGCGTTGCGTTGCTCGATGGTCAGCGAGGACCACGCTTGCAGGCTGAAGCCGCGCGGGGCGTGCATCGAACGACGCGGATAGGGCACATGGAAGTGCAGCCGTCGCCACGGCTGCGCATGGCCGCACAAGTACAGCTCGTAGACCTCGATCGAGAGCGACTGGATCAAGAGGGTCTCGACCCGGTGGTACAGAGCGAACTCGCCGCGCTCGTCACGCAGGCGCTCGAGGTAGTACGGCACTCCTCCATGCCCGTTGACGGGGATCGGATTGCTGGGATCGAAGCCGAATTCGCCCCTCGATCCAGTGATCAGGTCGCAACCCTGCAACAGGGGCTCGCACGCATGGCTAGCGACGGACCTTTCGGCCTGCACCGCCTGTGCTTGGTCTTCGAGGGGTTGATCGTCGTGGTTGGGAGCGCGGGAGTTCTTGGCCCAAGTCATCAGGGGGGAGTCGAGGGAAGGCAATTGCAAGCAACGGGTTGCGCAGGCAGGGAAAGCCGGGGCGCGAAGAGCAAGCGATAGACGGCGTCGTTGCGAGCAAAGGTGCGTGCCCCCCCCGAGGGAAAGGGAGGCGGGATCGTGGATGTTGAGGGGGTAAGACCGGCAAGCAGATTCTGGCGCGTACCCCCGGACACTGAGTGTCCGAGGGTGGGGCGGCGCAGAAACTAATCCGTGAATTCCCTCCGACGGGACGGCGGCCGGGCCAGGGACAGCAAAGCCCACATCAAGAGCAGGCCGCCGACGGTGCTGCGAGGGCTGGTCGTCGCCGGTAGACTCCCACGCGCCGCATGTCCCCCCTCCTGTACGGCGTCCTGGCTTGGGTCCTCTTGCAGTTCGCCATCGGCGCGTGGGTCTCGCGCCGGGTGGCGACGGAGGCCGATTACTTCGTCGCGGGCAGGCGACTCGGACCGATCCTCGCCACGGCGACGGTCTTCGCCACCTGGTTTGGCGCCGAGACCTGCCTCGGGGCGGCGGGTCAGGTCTACGAGCAAGGCCTGACGCTGTCGCAGGCGGAGCCTTTCGCCTACGGCGCCTGTTTGGTGCTGTCGGGCCTGATCTTCGCCATCCCGCTGTGGCGCGCCAAGCTGATCACGCTGGCCGACCTGTTCGCCCGGCGCTTCGGGCCACGCACCGCCAAGTTCGCGGCCGTGCTGATGATCCCGACTTCGTTGTTCTGGGCGGCGGCGCAGGTGCGCGGTTTCGGCAACGTGCTGGCGGAGACGGGCGGACTCGACCAGCACATCGGCATCGCCATCGCCGCGGCGGTGGTCATCTCGTACACCGCCTTCGGCGGCATGCTGGCCGATGTGTGGACCGATCTGATCCAAGGCATCGCCTTGATCGGCGGACTCGTGGCCGTCGCCATCGCCGTGGCCATGCGCGAGGGCGGAGCCGAAGGCGCGCTCGCTGCGGGCGCGGCGGCGCGGGGCGCGGTCGAATCGACGAGCTTCTCGCTTTCGCTGTGCGAGGAATGGGCCATCCCCATCCTCGGCTCGATCGTGGCGCAGGAACTGGTCGCGCGCATGAGCGCCGCGCGCAGCGGCGAAGTGGCGCGCGGGGCGACGATCGCCGGCGGCCTGCTGTACTTGGCCATCGGCGGCATCCCCGTCTTCCTGGGACTGGCTGGTTCGGGCATGGTGCCCGGACTCGCGGACCCCGAAGGCGTGCTGCCCGCACTCGCCAAGCAGGAACTCGGCACGCTGCTCTACGTGGTCTTCGCCGGCGCGCTGATCTCGGCCATCTTGTCGACGGTGGACTCGAACCTGCTCGTGTGCAGCTCGCTGTTGTCGCACAACCTCGTCTTCCCGCTGCTCGCAGGCATCGACGAGAAGGCCAAGGTGCGCTGGGCGCGCTCGTTCGTGGCAGCCTTCGGCCTTCTCGCGTGGGCCCTGGCGCTCAAGGCGGACGGCGTCTTCGCGCTGGTCGAGCAAGCCAGCGCCTTCGGCAGCTCGGGCATCTTCGTCATCGTGGTCTTCGGCCTGTGGACGCGCTTCGGCGGAGCGGCGAGCGCCGTGGCGGCCTTGACCGCCGGCACGATCGCCTACGTGTGGGGCACATGGGCCGAATGGGAGACGCCCTACCTCGCCTCGCTGGCCGCCGCGCTCGGCGCGTACCTGCTGGCCGGCGCGCTCGGCTCCAAGGCGCCCGCCGGCGACCTGCGAGGCGCGAGCGCGGCCCAGTAAAGCAAATTTGACAACGACACGGACAAGGCGGGCGGCCGCGCGGGGGATCGGGCGCGCAAGGCGGCGAAGGCTAGAGGACCGCGCCGCTCAGGCGCCCAGCGGCGCCAATCGCGCCGTGGCGGAACGCGTGCCGGGGCCGGTGGCGCGCGCGTGGACGCGCTCGAGGTTGCCGCCCATGACCTTCCGCACTTGCTCTTCGCTCCACCCGCGCTCCAAGAGGCGCGCGGCCAAGTTGACATAGCACGAAGCGTCCTCGAGCCCCTGCGGCGTGCGCCCGATGCCGTCGTAGTCGGAACCAAGGCCCACATGGTCGATCCCCGCGACCTCGACGGCGTGTTCGACGTGCTGGACGACGACATCCAGCGGTAGCGGCGTGGCGTGTTCCTGCAGGAACTCGCCTTGACGCAGGAACACCTCGGTGTCGTTGGGGCCGGCGATGGCCTTGTAGCGCGGATCCTCGCGCAGGCGCGCGTCCTCCTTCTGCGCCTCGCCCGCGAGGAACGCCGTGCAGAACACGATGCCGACGACGCCGCCGTTGCCTGCCAGCGCGCGCAACTGGTCGTCGTCGAGGTTCCTTTGGTGGCCGTGGATCGCCTTGCAGCCGGAATGGCTGGCGATCACCGGCGCGCTGGTCGCCTCGAGGGCGTCGTGGAACGAGCGCTCGCCCGCATGCGACAAGTCGACGAGCATGCCGAGCTGGTTCATCTCGCGCACGACTTGGCGCCCGAACGCGCTCAAGCCCTCGGGCGTGCCGGCAGGCGGGTTCGGCTGGCAACTGCGGATCCAGTCGAGGTGGTTGTTCCAGACGAGCGTCAACACGCGCACGCCATGCGCGTGGAGCGCGTGCAAGTTGTCCAAGTCGCCCTCGATCGAATGCCCGCCCTCGATGCCCGGGATCCCCGCCACCAAGCCGCGCGCGCGCGCCGCGGCGCGCAGCTCGCCGTTGCCGCCCCACGCCATCTGGTCGGGATGCGCCGCCAGCAGCGCGTGGAACTCGCCCAGCAAGGCGCGCGTGCGCGCCAAGGCGGCTCCCGGGCCTTTGTCGATGTGCTTGGGATCGACCCAATTGACGAGCACCACCGACGCAAGTCCGCCCGCCTTGCCGCGCACGAGGTCGAGGTGTCCGGCCGTGCGCGTGCCGAGGTCGTGCCCCAGGTCGAGCTGGCGCTGCAACGAGTCGACATGCGCATCGAAGACGCCGTGGCGCGCGCACAGGGCGCGAGCGCGTTGCAGTTGGGATTCCATCCAAGCACGAGGATCGGCGCGGACGCGACGGGTGTCAACTGCGCCGCGCGGCGGACGAAGGCCGGGGAAGCTGGCTTCCGCGGCGGGACCATGCGAATATCGACGGCGCATGTCCAATCCGTCCGACGACGTCGTCCCCGCATCCCCTTCGCAAGCGCCCGCGGGCTTCGCCGGCCTGGGCCTCGCGCCGGAGCTCGCGGCGACGGTCGCGTCGCTGGGCTACGAGGAGCCGACGCCCATCCAGCGCGAGTCGATCCCGGTGCTCCTGTCGGGGCGCGACCTCTTGGGCCAGGCGGCCACCGGCACGGGCAAGACGGCGGCCTTCGCGCTGCCGCTGGTCCAACGCACCAAGGGCCTCGAACTCGAACGCGGCAAGCCGCGCGGCCTGGTGCTCGTGCCCACGCGCGAGCTCGCCATGCAGGTGGCCGAGGCGCTGCACAAGTACGGCAAGGCGCTCGGCGCCAGCGTGCTGCCTATCTACGGCGGCAGCTCCTTCGGCCAGCAGGCGCGCGTGCTCGAGCGCGGAGTGGCGCTGGTGGTGGCGACACCCGGTCGCGCCGTCGACCATTTGACGCGCGGGACGCTGGACCTGTCCCAGGCCGGCTTCGTGGTGCTGGACGAGGCCGACGAGATGCTCGACATGGGCTTCGCCGACGACCTTGAGGCGATCCTCTCGCGCACGCCGGAGGGGCGCCAGACGGCGCTGTTCTCGGCCACCTTGGCCGAGCGCATCCTCGGCCTCGCCCACAGCCACCTGCGCGATCCCGTGCGCGTCGCGATCGCGCGCGAAAAGGGCCAGGGCGCCGAAGTGCAGCGCGTGCGCCAGACGGCCTACATGGTCAAGCGCCCGCACAAGCTGGAGGCCTTGTCAAGGTTGCTTGACATGGAGCCGCCCGTCGCCGGCATCGTGTTCTGCCGCACGCGCCTCGTCGTCGACGAGGTGGCCGAGGCGCTGGCCGCGCGCGGCTGGCGCACGGAACCGCTGCACGGGGGACTGTCGCAGGACCAGCGCGAGCGCGTGCTGGCGCGGCTGCGCGAAGGGCGCATCGACCTCCTCGTGGCGACCGACGTCGCCTCGCGCGGCCTCGACATCGACCACCTGACGCATGTCGTCAACTTCGACCTGCCGATCGATCCCGACGCCTTCGTGCACCGCGTGGGCCGCACCGGGCGCGCGGGGCGCGAAGGGGTCGCCATCACCCTGGTCGACCCGCGCGAGCAGCGCTTGTTGCGCACGATCCAGTACGCCACGCGCCTGCACATCGAACTGGCGCGCATGCCCACCGCCGAGGACCTCGACCGGCGTCGGCGCGAAATGACGCGCGCCGCCGTGCAGTCGGCCCACGACAAGGAGACGGGCGCGGCCTTCCGCGGCATGGCGGCCGAGATGGCCGCGGCCAACGACCCCGTCGAGCTGCTGGCGAGCGCGCTCGAGCTCTTGCATCGCGCCGAGCACGGCGAATTGGCCGCGAACGACAACGACTACGACTTCGCCCTCGAGGCTCCGCACGAGACGCGCCAGCGGCGCGAACCGCCTGTACGGCGCGAGACGCGGGCGCGCGAACACGCCGAAGGCGCTCCCGACCACGAGGGTGGCGTGGCGCGCCTCTTCGTGGGCGCCGGCCGCATGCACGGCCTGCGCCCGGGCGACCTCGTCGGCGCCATCACCGGCGAGACGGGCCTGCCGAGCAGCGTGGTCGGCCCCATCCGCATCGCCGAGCGCTTCTCCCTGGTCGAGGTGCTGGGCGAGCACGCCTCGACGATCATCGCCGCGCTGCGCCAAGCCAAGGTGCGCGGCTTGCGCTTGAACGTGCGGCACGACCGCGAAGGCTGAGACCGTCGCCGGGCGGCCGGCGCCCTTCGACGAACCCCCCTCCCGCAGGACTACGACGAGCTCGCGAATGGAATCGACGCGTTGGAGCATGATCACCTCGCTGCAGGGCGGGGACGCGGCGCGCGCCCGCAAGGCCCTCGAGGAGCTGTGTCAAGTTTATTGGACATCGCTGTGGGCTTGGGCGCGGCGCCAGGGATTGGACGCCGAGGCGTCGGCCGACCTGGTCCAAGGGTTCTTCGCCATGCTGCTCGAAAAGGAGGACTTCGCCGAGCTGGCGCCCGAGCGCGGCAAGTTCCGCTCGTGGCTCCTGGCGGCGCTGCGCCACCACTGGTCGCACGAGCGCGAGAAGGCCGCGGCGGCAAAGCGCGGTGGCGGCGCGCGCTTGTTGCCGATCCATGCCGCCACCGCCGACGGCGAGCTGCTGGTGGTCGCCGCCGACGAACCGACGCCGGAGGCGGCCTTCGAACGGCAGTGGGCGCTGCATGTGATGGCCAGCGCGGCGAGCCGCGTGCGCGCGGCCTACGCGGCCGAGGGCAAGGCGGATCTGCACGCCGCGTTGGAGCCCGCCTTGCAGGGGGAGCTTGAGGACGTGGCCGCCTTGGCGCTGCGGCTTTCCACGAGCGAAGGCGCCGTCAGGGTCGCCGCCAGCCGGTTGCGGCGACGCTTCGGGGACGAACTGCGCGCCATGGTGGCGGAGACGGTCGAGGACGAGGGCGAGGTCGAGGAGGAGCTGGCCGCCCTCCTGCGGGCTCTGTCGGCGCGCTGACCGACGCACCCCCCCCCGCGCGGAATCCGGGCGGAAGTCCGTAACGTTGCGCCGGGGATCCGTCTCGGGAGACCATGCAACCCATGCAAGCCTGCCGGCGCTGCGGCGCGACCATCCCCGAAGCCGGTCCGATGAAGGCTCTGGGCGGCTTGTGCCCGGCCTGCGTCCTGCGCAGGCAGTTGCAAGAGCCCCGCGATGGCCAGCGCGAGCGTGCGCGGAGGAACCCCGCGCCGACCCTCGACGAGTTGGCCCCGCACTTCCCCGACCTCGAGTTCCAGGCCTTGATCGGCCAAGGCGGCATGGGCGCCGTCTACCGCGTCGTGCAGAAGGGCCTCGGGCGAGTCGCAGCGCTCAAGGTGCTGGCGCTCGACGCCGAATCGGAGCCCGAATTCGGCGTGCGCTTCGAGCGCGAGGCGCGACTGCTCGCCGGGCTGCACCACGAGAACATCGTGGGCGTGCACGCGGCCGGCAAGAGCGGCCCGCACTGGTACCTCCTGATGGAGCTCGTCGAGGGACCGAGCCTGCGACAGCTGATCGAGGACGGCGAGGTCGAGCCGCGCCTGGCGCTGTCGATCGTGTCGCAGGTGTGCGAGGCGCTGCAGCACGCCCACGAACGCGGCGTCGTGCACCGCGACGTCAAGCCCGAGAACATCCTCGTCGGCCGCGACGGCGTGGCGAAGATCCTCGACTTCGGGCTGGCGAAGATGGTCGGCCACGAACCCCGCGTGCACACGTTGACCCTCACCGGCCAGGTGATGGGCACGCTGCGCTACATGGCGCCGGAACAATACGAGCGGCCGTTGGAGGTCGACCACCGCGCCGACATCTACTCGCTGGGCATCGTGCTGTACGAACTGTTGACCGGCGAGGTGCCGATGGGCGCCTTCGCGCCCGCGTCGCAGAAGGCGAACATCGACGCCAAGGTCGACGAGATCGTGCGCCGTTCGCTCGAGCGCGAGCCGGCGCGACGCTACCAGCACGCCAGCGATGTGCGCATCGACATGGCCAAGGTGACGCTGGGTGTCGTTCCAACGGCGGCGGCGCCGGCGCTCGGGCCGCAAGCGACCACCAACCCGAGCACGCCGCCGCATCCCCAGCGCTCGACCGGCGCGCGCTTGGAGCCGATCCGGCTCCTCGGACACCTGCTGTGGTTGGGCGCGTTGGCGCTCGTGCTCTTCTTGACGATGCTCGAATCGGGGGCGCACCAAACGCTTGGAACGAGGCTAATCGTCATGCCGGCGGCCATGGTGGCGCTCGTCGGCGGCTTGTTCATCTTGCGCCTGCATGGAACGCCGGCCGAGCGTCCCGGGCTGCATCTGGGCGCGACATGGTCGATGGGGCTTGCATGCCTGGCCACGGCGATGGCGACGACGATCGCCTTGTTCGCGACGCGCGCGACGGTTCTCCTGCCGATCGCGGTCGCATGCGCGCTGGTGCTGTTGGCGGGCGCGTGGGTGATGGCGCGTCGCATCGCGGCGGCCGTGGACGAACGCGCCGCTCGCGTGGCGCTCTTCCGCGGCGCCGCGCTGGGCACGGTCGCCGTTGGCATGGCGATGCTCGCCGACGCCGTGGCGGAGCTTCACCGCGACTCGTCGCTGCTCGTGCAGTTGCTGCCGCAAGTCGCCGCGGGACTGACGCTCGTCGCCGCAGGCTGCGGCACGTGGTTGGTGGCGCACTGGCCGCGCGCCGGCGCCAAGGCGGAGCCGCGCCCGGCGATGGCTGGTGGACGCGCGTTGGCGTGGGTGTTCGCCGGCGGGCTGGCGGCCTTGGGTGCGGCCGTGCTGGGTGGCACGGCCGCCGCCGCGAGCATCCGCACCTTGACGCCTGCCAGCGCCAGCCTGATCCTGGTCGTCGCAGCTTGCGCCACGTGGTTCGGCGGCGTCGGCGCGCGCGCCGCCGTGCGCGGGACAAGCGGCGAAGCGCGGTTCTCGAGCGGGCGCCTGGGGGCGGGCGCCACGCTGCTCGTCCTCTTCGGCGCGGTCGCGACCTTGGCCGGCGAAGGCGTCGGCTCGTGGAGGCAGTTGCGCGCGCGGCGCGACTACGCCCTCGAAGAGGCGAGCTACGCCATCTCGCGGCCGGCGCGGGCGGACGTGGGCGCGTGGGACGTCGACCCGAACGACACGAGCCCGCGAATGGAGATCTATCCCACCAACCAAGGCAGCGTGGACATGGAGCTCTTCCTCCAGCGCAGTCCGGTCCTGCCGGAGGTCGGACGCGGCGCCTTCGCTCCTGACGCGGCGGGCGAGGCGGAGCGCGAGTTCCTGCGCGCCCTCGGCGGCTTCGTGTGGATCAACCACTACGCGCAGTTGCTGACCCACGCGGAGGTCGAGTGGCGCGACGCGGGCAGCGCGAATATCCGGGTGCCACGCCTCGACTCGTCGCCGCGCCTGCGCGACACCGCCGAGCGCATGCTCGACCTGCACGCGTTGGGCGCGCTCGAACTCGACGCGCTGGACATCGACGAGGACGACTACCGCCAGACCCTGCGCGGTCTCGGCGCCGACGGCGACGATCTCGGGGTGTACGCCTCGTTCGACCTGGCCACGCGGATCTACGCGTGGAGCGTCAACCAGCATCGCCTGGGCGCCGCCGTCGCGGATCGGACGAACGGAGGACTGGCGACGCCAAGGCGGCGCCACGCGACGCTCGACGACGCGCTCGACGCCATGGATCTGCGCGAGCGCATGGAGCTGGGCTCGATCGAGGCGCGCGTCGAGCTGCACCAGCTCGACGGCCGGCCGCGCGGGCGGATCCTGTGGGCCGACGGGCGCGTGACGGAGATCGACGAGGACGCGATGGAGCGTCGCTGGTCGCACCTGCCGGGGCTCCTGGGGCCCAAGAGGCGCTGACGCGACACGGAAGGCGAAGGTAGGCTCCGGCCATGCGGACCACCTCCACGCTCGCCTGGACCTGCATCCTCGGCGCTTCCATCGCCGTGGGTTGCGTCGCGGGTTGCGCCGCGGGTCGCGTCTCCGGGCGCGCCCTGCCGCCCACCAGCGCGGCGGCCACCTCGGTCGCGGCGGATCGGGCGACGACGAGCTTCGATGCGTTCTTCACCGGACGCAGCTTGCGCTTCGACTACGTGCACTGCGGCACGGCGACCGAGGAGCGCATCGCGCCAGTGGGCTTCCGCCTCGAAGGCGAATGGCCCGGCAGCCGCACGCGGCTCGTCGACGACGGCGACACGGGCAAGTACCGCTTCCGGGTCCATGACACGCAAACTGGACAAGAGTCGTGGTCGCGCGGGTTTTGCAGCATCTACGGCGAGTGGGAGACGACCGGTCCCGCCAAGGAGGGCTGGGCCGCCTTCGAGGAGTCGCAACGCTTCCCCGAGCCGCGCGCGCCGGCGCGGTTGACGCTCGAGAAGCGCGGCGACGATGGCGCGTTCGCGCCCATCTGGAGTGGCGAGGTCGACCCGGCGAGCCGCTTCGTCGACCGCTCGCCGCTGCAGCGGATCGGCGAGGTGCTGGAGCTGCGCGTGTCCGGCCACGTCGCGACTCAGGTCGACCTGCTGATCGTGGCCGAGGGCTACACGAGCGCGGAGCGCGGCAAGTTCGAGGCCGACGCGCGGCGATTGTCGGGCGTGCTGCTCGCGACCGAGCCATTCAAGCGCCACGCGGCGAGCTTCTCCGTGCGCGGGCTGCACGCGGCAGCGCCCGAGTCCGGCATCGACGATCCCCGCAAGGGCGTCTGGCGCGACACGCCGTTCGACTTGTCGTTCAACGCCTTCGACAGCGATCGCTATGTCTTGACCTTCTCCGACCGCAAGCTGCGCGAGGCGGCGGCGCAAGCCCCCTGCGACGCGATCATCATCTTGGCGAACGAGCGCAAGTACGGAGGCGGCGGCATCTACAACCTGTGGGCCACCGTGGCCGCCGACACCGAGCCCGCGCCATATGTGTTCGTGCACGAGTTCGGCCACAGCTTCGCCGGGCTGGCCGACGAGTACTACAGCTCGCAGGTCGCCTACGAGCAATTCACTCCACAGGGCGTCGAACCGTGGGAGCCGAACGCGACGGCGCTCTTCGACCCCGCGCAGCTCAAGTGGAGGGACCTCGTCGAACCGGGCACGCCGCTGCCGACGCCGTGGGACCAGGACGCCTACGACGCGCTCGATCTCGCGTACCAGGAGAAGCGCGCCGAGGCCCTCGCGGCGCAGTCGGGCGAGGAACGCGACGAAGAGCTGATGCGCGAGATCAAGCTGTCGACCGCCACGCAGCTCGCCAAGGAGACGCACCACGGCCGCGTGGGCGCGTTCCAAGGCTCCATGTACGAAGCCAAGGGGCTCTACCGGCCGGAGGTCGATTGCATCATGTTCTCGCGCAACCCGACCACCTTCTGCCGCGTGTGCGAACGCGCGCTGGAGCGCGCCATCCGCAGGCACGCCGAGTAGCCGCTCGACGCGACGGCCATCAAGGTTGCCACTGGATGCTGACGACGCTCGTCAAGTTGAACACCGCGGGCGTGCAGTAGCCCGCCGCGTTGCGGTACCAAGCCTGGTAGTGGTGCGTGAAGCCGGCTTGCACCGCGCCGAGCACGGAGATCGGCGTGGTGCCCGGAACCGGACAGGTCGCGCGGCCAGCCGCGACGGGCATCCCATCGAGGCGCCGCGTGAAGCCGCCGGCGCAACGCAGTCCGTCTCCGAAGGGTGCCGGCACCAGCAAGGCTTGGCCTTGGAAGAAGAGCACCGAGCCGAACGGCGGCAGGCGACGCGCCTCGATCGCGAGCGTGTCCGCCGAGATGCTCGGCACGCCGCGCGCCACGATGTCGGCGCCATGCGGTTGGAAGGAGTTGCCGCAGCCGGAGCCGCGCGCACCGTCGTTGCCGCAAGGACAACCGGCATCGCCATGGCAGGCGATGGCGCCGATCGATTGGCATGCGTCGAGCACGCCATCCAAGTCGAGGTCCGCCGCGCCGGCGAGGATGTCGCAGGCATCCAAGCGCAAGTTGTAGTCGCAGTCGCCGACGCCGCCGGCCATTTGGCACGCATCCGGCATCGAGTTGCCGTCGCAATCCGCGGCACCCGCGGCCACGTCGCAGTGATCGAGGACTTGGTTGAAGTCGCAGTCGCTCGCCAGTCCCTGCAGGAGCTCGACGCGGTCGTCGAGGCCGTCGCCGTCGCAGTCGGGGAAGCACTCGTCGGGCACTCCGTCGAGGTCGAGGTCGAAGCTGGAGCCCGCGGCCAGATCGCAGGCGTCAGGACGATGATTCCCGTTGCAATCGAGCGCGAAACCCTGCGCGATCTCGATGGCGTCGCTCATGCCGTCCGCGTCGCAATCGCTGGTGCAGGCGTCGATCACGCCATCGCCGTTCGCGTCGCTCCAGCCGTTCCACAGGTCGCACTGGTCAGGCACGCCGTTCAAGTTGCAGTCGTTGGCTCCGCCGAAGACCTGGCAACTGTCGGGCACGCCGTCGAAGTCGCAGTCGGGCGTGGTGCTCGACACATCGCACACGTCGAGCACGCCATTGCCGTTGCAATCGGCGGCGCCGGCGGCGAGTTGCAAGGCGTCGAACACGCCGTCTTGGTCGCAATCCGAGGGCTGGATGGCGAGACCATGCATGCCGCCCGCGGAGAACATCGAGTAGCGGCCAGCCGGGGTCGACGTCTGGCCTAAATGACCCAGCCCGAAGGCTTCGAGGCTGTAGTCGGCGCGCAAGCCGGCGCACCATTGGAGCCCCGCGTCGAGCGCACGCCACGTGCCTTGCGGCAACCCACCTTGGCCCGCGGAACCGAGGCCCCAACCGACGAGCGAGCCATCGAGACGCAGCGCGTAGCTGGCGTGGCTGTCCACGGCGCATCCCAGCGCGGGCCCGATGGTGCCTGGCATGCCGCTCAAGGCTTGCGACGAGTCGCTGCCCCAACCGACGAGCGAGCCATCGGCGCGTCGCGCGTAGGTGTGCGTCGGACCTGCGGCGATCTCGACGACGCCCGCCAGGCCACCAGGCACTTGCGTGTAGGCCGCGGCACCCCATGCGACCACCGTGCCGTCGGCGCGCAAGGCGACGCTGTGGTGTTCGCCGGCGGAGATCGCCACGCACGCGCCGAGCCCGGGCGGCACGC
>Ga0172376_10003341_pt1 | contig 19013 bp, 12 predicted proteins | sample Lak35m_FD_121114 | JGI IMG/M metagenome (GOLD analysis project Ga0172376, IMG submission 121114) | Freshwater microbial communities from Kabuno Bay, South-Kivu, Congo - kab_092012_35m | ecosystem: Environmental > Aquatic > Freshwater > Lake | place: Democratic Republic of the Congo: South-Kivu... | reverse complement strand
GGTCCTGATGACGATCCACTGCGTCCTGTATGTGCCGACGATTTCGATCACGAACTCGATCGCCTTCGCGAACATGAAGGATGCTCAGAATGAGTTCGGCATCGTGCGCATGGGCGGTACGATCGGCTGGATTCTGGCCGCGTGGCCGTTCACGTTCATTCTGGTCGACTGGGAAAAAGTGAAGGCCGCGAATCCGCAGGGAATGGTTGCCTGGCTGGGAGAAGTGCTGGGATCGGGCCTGACCGGAGCGGAACTGCAGGCCGGCACGCGCTGGACCTACATCGTCGCCGGTGTCGCTTCGCTGGTGCTGGCCGTCTTCAGCCTGACTCTGCCGCACACTCCGCCGAAACCGGCTTCGAGTTCCGATGAAAGCCTCGCCTGGGTCAAGGCGTTCAAGCTGCTGGGCGTGCCGTTCGTGCTGGTGCTGTGGCTGGTCACGTTCGTGGACGCCTTCGTTCACAACTGCTTCTTCAACTGGACCGGTACGTTCCTGGGCAGCAAGGAAGTCGGGATTCCCGGCAACTGGATCATGCCGGTGATGAGCATCGGGCAGATCGCGGAGATCCTGACGATGTTCATCCTTGGTGCGACCCTGAAGAAGCTCGGCTGGCGCACGACAATGATCGTCGGCATCCTCGGTCATGCCGTCCGCTTTGCAGTGTTCGCCTTCCTGCCGCAGCATCAGTGGCTGATCGTGACCGTCAACGTGCTGCACGGCATCTGCTATGCGTTCTTTTTCGCCACGGTTTACATCTTCGTGGATGAGTTTCTCCCGAAGGATGTCCGCAGCAGCGCTCAGGGCCTGTTCAACTTCATGATCCTGGGTGTAGGGGCGCTGGCCGCGAATTTCTTCTGCCCGGCTATCCGCGACCAGTTCACCACCGATGGTGTGACGGACTACCAGACGCTGTTCCTGATTCCCTGCGGAGCCGCTGTCGCCGCCGCCGTGGCTCTGGCATTGTTCTTCCATCCTCCGCGACAGGCCGCGGCGGAGAATGCCGCCTGAAACGGGAAGCGGATGACGCTTGAGTCGTTCATCCCTTGAATTCTGCTGACGGAGCGACCGGACTGTGTCGTTCAGTTGCTCCGCCATCAGAAAATATCCTTCGATGTTCCGTTCCAGAGAGGATCGCATGAGCCGCCTTTTCCCTGCGATATTCCTGCTCACCCAGCTCAGCCTGGTCGATCTCCTTCCGGCGGCCGAACCGATTGTGATCGGCACCCGGCTGGAACCGCTGGTGGATCGGCATCTCATCGAATCGCTGTCCGGCGATGCGGTGCAGCAGGTCGTGGAACCTCGACCGGAGGAAGTCGTCTTCACGACCGACAAGCCCTGGGAAGGTAACACCTGCGCCTACTACACCATCTTCCAGGACGGTGACCTCTACCGGATGTACTACCGCGGTTCGCACTGGGATGAAGTGGCGAAGAAGGCCACGCACCGCGAAGTCACCTGCTACGCCGAAAGCCGCGACGGTATCCACTGGACCCGTCCGGAACTGGGACTTCACGAATGGGATGGATCGAAGCAGAACAACATCATCCTCGACGGCCTGGGCACGCACTGCTTCACGCCGTTCAAGGACGATCATCCGGACTGCCCGCCCGAAGCTCGCTACAAGGCGCTGTCGGCCGATTACACGACCGGCAAACGCGGCCTCAACGCCTTTCAGTCCGCGGACGGCATTCACTGGTCGCTGATGCGGAAGGAGCACGTCATCACCGATGGCGTTTTCGATTCGCAGAACCTCGCGTTCCGCGATCCGCTGACCGGCGAGTTCGTCGATTATCACCGGACCTTCGTGAATCGCGTGCGGGCCATCATGACCTGCACCTCGAAAGACTTTCTCACCTGGACGAAGCCGGTCCTGCTGCAGTATCCGGGAGTGCCGGATCAGCATCTCTACACGAACGCCATCCGTCCGTATGACCGCGCTCCGCACATCCGCATCGGCTTTCCAACTCGCTTTCTTCCCGAGAAGCAGCAGGTCGAGCCGGTCTTCATGGCCAGTCGCGATGGCGTGACATTCACTCGTTACGCCGAACCGGTGATTCCCCGGACCGCTCCGGCCGATCGCGACGGCAACCGCAGTAACTACATGGCCAACGCTCTGGTGCGGCTGCCGGGCAATGACAGCGAGTATGCCTGCTACGGCACCGAGGCTTACTACACGGGACCGTCCAGCCGGCTGCGCCGTTTCATGTACCGCACCGATGGCTTCGTGAGGGTGAAGGCCGGCGCGACCGGCGGAGAACTGGTGACTCACCCCCTGACGTTTGATGGCACAGCGCTGGTGCTCAATTACAAGGTCGCTGATGAGGGTCGTCTGCAGGTGGAACTGCAGGATGCCGCCGGTCAGGCTCTGGAAGGATTCCGCCTCAAAGACTGCAAAGCGCTGTCGGGAGATGAACAGGCCGGAGTTGTGGTCTGGAACTCCGGTCGATCGCTGGCAGAATGGAAAGGCAAACCGGTTCGCCTGCGCGTCTCGCTGCAGGACGCCGAACTCTATTCGCTCCGCTTTCAGGCGGAGCCGGGTCGCTGATTATGAAGACTGCTGTTACTGCGCGTGTGGGGGTCATGTTGCTGCTGGTGATGGCGGGCGGTGTCGCTGCCGGTCCGGCGGAGGCGGCGGAAATCCGGGTCACTCCGGCGGCTGTGGAGCTGCGCGGTCCGGAGTCTCAGCAGCAGCTTCTGGTGTCACAGACGATCGACGGTTACGAAGTCGATCAGACGCGGAGCGCGAGATTCACCACCTCCGATTCCAGCATCATCGCTGTGGATGAACGGGGAGTGGTCCGGCCACTGATGGATGGTTCGGCGCAGATCGAGGTGACTCACGGGACCGAACGAGTGTCCCTGCCGGTCACGGTGAGCGGCCTCGCGACGGTGAGCGTGATTGACTTCGACAACGACATTCAGCCGATTCTGACGGCAGGCGGATGCAACTCCGGTCCGTGTCACGGCAAGTCGCGCGGGCAGAATGGATTTCAGTTGTCGCTGCTGGCGTTCGATTCGGACTTCGATCACGCGGCCCTGACGCGCGAAGCCCGTGGCCGGCGCGTGTTTCTGCCGTCACCGGAGCAGAGCCTGCTGCTGCTCAAACCCATTGGCCGGATGCCTCACGGCGGCGGTCTGCGGTTGAAGCCGGACTCGCCCGAATACCGGTTGATCGAACGCTGGGTCCGCACGGGCATGCCGCGCCGGGCAGAGACGGCTCCGAAACTGGTTCGGGTCAGCGTGCTACCGAAAGATCGTATTCTCAGAACGAACGCGCAGCAGCAACTGGCGGTGACGGCACATTACTCCGACGGTTCGATCCGCGACGTCACCGGGCTGGCGGCTTATCAATCCAACGAAGCCGCCGTGGCTGGAGTGGACTCGACCGGGCTGGTTTCCACCAACACAGTCACCGGCGAAGCGGCGGTCATGGCTCGCTACATGGGTTACATCGACGTGGCGACGATCTCCGTGCCGCTCAGCGAAACCGTCGCGCCGGACGTTTACGCAAAGCTGCCGCGCAACAACTTCATCGACGACCTGGTCTGGAAGAAGCTGGAACGACTGCGTTTGACGCCATCCGAACCGGCTCCGGATCACATCTTCCTGCGACGCGCGTATGTGGATGTGATCGGCCGGGTTCCATCGGTGACTGAGACGCGATCGTTCCTCGCGGACACGTCCAGCGACAAACGCGCGAAGCTCGTGGATCGCCTGCTGGAAAGTTCCGAGTACGCGGATCACTGGGCCAACAAGTGGGCCGATCTGCTGCGTCCGAACCCGTACCGCGTCGGCATCAAAACGGTGCTCAATTACGACAACTGGATCCGCAGTTCCTTCCGGAAGAACAAGCCGTATGACGAATTCGTCCGCGAGCTGGTGACCGCGACCGGCAGTACCTGGCGGGACGGGCACGTGACACTGTTCCGCGACCGCCGCGAGCCGGATGAACTCACCACCATCGTCGCTCAACTGTTCCTCGGCATCCGTCTGGAATGTGCGAAGTGCCATCACCATCCGAATGAAGTCTGGGGCCAGGAACATTTCTTCGGCTTCGCGGCGTACTTCGAAAAGCTGAGCCGCAAAGGGACCGGGCTGTCGACGCCGATTTCCGGGTCTGAGGAATTCGTGCTGCCCGGCAAACGCCGGGCGGTTCTGCATCCACTGACCGGAGCAGAGATGAAGCCCTCGCCACTGTTTGGTGCGGGCACTGTTCCGGATGATGCCGAAGACCCGCGCGTGCAGCTCGCCGAGTGGATGACATCGAAGGACAACCCGTACTTCCGGCAGGTCATCGCCAATCGCGTCTGGATGGACATGATGGGCCGCGGCCTGGTGGAGCCGGTCGATGATCTGCGCGCGTCCAATCCGCCCAGCAATCCCGAACTGCTCGAAGCGCTGGCCATCGACTTCCGCGATCACGGCTACAACTTCAAGCACCTGATCCGGACCATCGCGAGTTCTTATGTGTATGGACTCAGCTCCGTGCCATCGGATCGGAACGCGGTCGATACCCGGAATTACTCGCGGTTCTACCGCGAACGCCTGAGGGCCGAAGTGCTGCTGGATTCGGTCTCGCAGATCACCGGTGTCCCGGAGAAGTTCTCGGCCATGCCGGAAGGTTCGCAGTCGCGGCAGCTCTGGTCGCACCGCATCGAGAACCAGTTTCTGGACGCGTTCGGCCGGCCGGATCCCAACCAGGATCCGCCCTGCGAACGCACGCCGGACACCACCATCGTGCAGGCACTGCACCTCATGAATTCACAACGTCTGTACGACAAGGTGACCAGTGATTCCAGCCTCCCCGCGACGCTGGCATCGAGCGATCGGACTCCCGATCAAATCATCGAAGAGCTGTTCCTGGCCGCATGGTCCCGCTTCCCGACCGAGGCCGAAAAGAAGACCGCCCTCGACTACCTGACCGCCGCCGGCGACCGGAAACGAAAAGCCCTGGAAGACCTGCTCTGGGCAATGCTCAACACCCCGGAGTTCATCTTCAAGCACTGAGAAAAGGTGTCCCAGGACAATCAGAACGCATCCAGCATCTCTTTGAACCCGCGCCATTCCGGCAACAGTTCCAGAGCTTGCTCAGAATTCTTTCGGACCCAGTCACGGAGTTCCGCGCGAAAGTCGCCGGGAGTGTTTCGGCCTTCTGACCGTAACCAGTCGGCAAGGCTCGCGAAGAGATCTTTTCCTGAGCACCACAAAAGCACCTGATCGCTTTTCGACAGGAATTCGTCGGTCAACAAAGCTCGATACTTTTCGATAGACGCTCCAACCGATTCGTCGCCCAGCTTTACGTCAATCTGTTGTTTGAAGTCAGTAATTTGACGCCGTGCCCAGGCAAGGCTGGCCGTTTCTGAAAGATCGTCTGGAACGGCGATTTCTTTCAATCCATCAGGTTGAGTCTTCAGGTCATGGTGCGGTGGTAAGCCGCGTCGAGCCTGACCAATCACCCAGCGGCTGACTTCATAATGCCGAATCCGGCGGGCAGCGGCACACAAGGCGTCGGAAAACCTGCTGATCTCCCAGCCGGTTACTTCAGCAACAAGAGCTGGTTCGAGCAGGTAATTCTCGATCGCATGCCGACACCACCGCCATCCAAGAGGCTGGCCATTCCGGGATCTGTCTTCCGACGGCTGATGCGTACAGTTTGGTGGTTCGAAATCGAAATCACGATCGCGAATGTAACAGACTCCGTCATTCTTCTGGCGGCGGCGGATGACTTGTGGAGCAAGAGAATTCTTTGGACCACCGATTTCAATGGTTAGCAAACCTCGATAAACAGCCCCGAGCAATTGAGCGTCGAGATCGCCTTCAACCAGCAGGACATTCACAGGCATTGCCGGCCTCCCGGCAGGCGGATCTCCTGCTCGTCGGGAATAATGTCCGTCAGGTATGGGGAATGCGTCGTGATGATAAACTGGCAATCGGGGCCAATCACATTCAGCATGCCGAGCAATGCCTGCTGCTGTGGCGGGTGCAGGTGGAGCTCCAGTTCGTCAATCAGAACAACTGAGTTTGCGATGTCGAGGCGGACAAACTCATACAGCAGCGAAAAAACAGCCTGCTCTCCTGATGACATTTCTGCGATATCAAATGTCTGACCGTCCCGCTCGATGAGAAAATAGAAATCAGATGCTTTGACATGCATTCCCGTTGACCGGGGGGCAATTCCCTTCAGCCTGGTGCGAGGAAAAATAAGTTCCAGACGAGGCTCTAAAACGGCTAAGTAGTCAGTCCCCGATTTTGGACCCGGTGATGTATGAAACCCCCACATACCCACAAGAAACTCGCGTAATTGCGATACTCCGTTTGCCCAGTTCGTATCCTGTGACGCTGGACCTTGCTCAAAAAACATACGAGTACCGAGATTGCGAAACTGGTCAAACCAGAATACACCACCACAAAGTGGCAGTAATGACGATAATTCCGGACGAATCATCAACAATGCTACGGCGTAGGCTCTCGCCATAAACTGGCTGATGCCTTCATCTCCCGAAGACGACGACAAGCGTCCTTGATCAAAAATGACTTGAACAAATCGATTCTCGGAAGGCGGGTGAAATCTAGCTTGCGGATTCGCCTGCCTCCAATCAGGGGTTAATGTTTCGTCTACTTGTGCGTACAAATCTTGAACTAACTGAATTTCTGAGTCTGTGAATTCCATTTCAAGGGCAATTCGAGTCGCCCCTAGTGACGACATCCTTTCACTCAAAAATCCATGCCATTTCATACCTTCAGCTACAGATATTTTTCGTGTGGCCAGCGACAGCACGAGCGCAATTGCCTGCAGAACTGTTGTTTTTCCCGATCCGTTGTCGCCGATCAGGCAGATCAGGTCGCGCACTTTTCCCGTGCGAGGATCGACGAAATCCAGATCGAGTTCTTTGATGCCTCGGAAGTTTCGGATGCTTACCGATCGAACTTTCACGATGAGTCAAACTCCTGATGGGCCGCGTCAGGTGGAGCAGGAAATCGGCGCGTATGGATACTGACTCGTGATACCCAGAAGCGAACACCCGGCAGAGGCCTGCCGGGTGTTATAGCGATTCGGGATTCGAGAACGGCTCAATTCTTCCAGCTCGACCGACAAGTTTCAGCCGTGCAGATTATCGCAATGCCTACGGTCCTTCGACGGTAACGGCCAGGATCACCGGGCTGGTGACGTCTCGGCCTTTGATCAGGTCGATGGTTTCGATCTTCACGTCCGACCGCTTCGGACTGATCGACAGATAGCGGACCTGCTGACCTCGAACCGGATACGCGAACTTCGATCCGGAGACATCCACCCGGCGGATGTAGTCCGCGAAGTGGACGCCGTTGATCAGTTCGTGATCTTCGGTCTGGCCATCGGCGTAGTGCAGCCTCACGGTCACGGAGACGGAACCCCGGCTGGAAGCCGGCCAGCCCCAGCCGCTCACGCCGCCCAGCATGTGAATCGCTTTCGCGGGAGCGTTGCACGGCAGCGTTACAGACCGCGGCATGCGCGGCGGCTTATCACCGTTGGTGCCGTGCAACATGATCGCATTCAGAACGCGGTCCTGCTGCGGATCGACCAGCACGAAGGGCACGCCGTCAAAGACCTTCGGCTTCCAGTCCTGGAAGATCAGCTTCTGTTCGTCGTGCTCGCCGTCGTGGAACATGGGCTTCACGGTCGAAACGGTGGCGAACTTCTCCAGCGGGATCGGCAGGTATTTGCCGCGCTGCGTCAGGAATTCGAGCAGGTCGCAAAGCTCCTGCGGCGTGTGCAGTTTCTCCAGACCTTCCGGCATCAGCGATTTCTTCGAGGCGATCAGTTCTTCGATGTTCTCGCGCTGAATCGAGTGCTTCTTCGCTTCCGCATCGATCAGTTCGATGGCCGTCTTCGACTCGGAGGCGAGCAGCCCGGTGAAGACCTTGCCTTCATCTGTCTGCACCATGTAGATGCGGAAGTTGCCTTCCACCGAACGGCTGGGATCGAGGATGTGGATCGCCAGTTCGTGCTTCGGATGCACGGCCATGCCGGTCAGATCGGGGCCGATCTTCGTGCCTTCACCGGAGTGCGTGTGGCACTTGGCGCAGGTCTTCTTGAAGATGGCCTTACCGTTGGCGACGTCGCCGGTTTTCTCGATGGCCGGCATCAGCTCATCAATGACCTTCTGCCGGTCCGGGTTGGGCAGGCCACCGCCCTTCGCCAGCAGCGGCCTGATCCGCGCCGCCAGCTCCCGATCGGGATGAGCGGCCAGGGCCTGTTTCTGTTCGAGCGACAGGTCGCTGAGCTCCACGGTTCCGTCTTCAAAGGCATCAATCAGGGACTTCGTCCAGTCGGTCCGGCTGAGCAGAGTTCGCAGTGCCGTCTGCCGGACACCCGGAGTCAGCGAGGCCCACGCTTCGATCAAGGCGCTGCCCGATGCCGGGACTTCACTGCGACCGATGGCATCGACCAGTCCGCTGGCCAGTTCGGTGGAAGTCCTCGGTGTGATCAGGGCCGTCAGCTTCCCGGCCACTTCACCATCCGTCCGTCGGAACTCCACGAGCTGCCGGGCGGCCGCGATGCGGTCCACTTCCTTCGCCTTGTCGTCCGCAGCCAGCGCGAGAAATCCTTCCGCGATCTTGCCGATGTGTGCTTCCAGAGCCTGGCTGCCCAGCCGCGACGACAGATTGATCAGCGAGCCGCGCGCTTCCACCGGCAGGCTCTCCAGCAGCTTGACCAGTGCCTGACTGGCCGGCTCATCGAGCGATGCGGGCTTGTCCTTCGGCCAGCCAGCCGCCATGCCGTTCACAATCTCCTTCGCGGCCGGAAGCGATCCATGCGCCGCCAGACTGGTCAGCAGCGATCCCGCCGAATCCGTCGGGGCCGTGCGGGCGTAATGTTCGGCCACCCGGCGGATGACCTCCAGAGCCGGTTCTCCATATGCCTGTCCGGTCATCGTCCGCGCTTCGGTGAGCATGACTTCCCGCAGGAAATGACCGGCATGAGCCGCCCCGCCAGCGGTCAGTGCATCGCGCAGCCAGCGGTCACCGGCGTTGTCCGGTCGAGCCAGGGCCATCGCCAGTACATTGCCGGCCTTCGCGGAGAGTGGCATTTCGGAGAGAGAAAGAAACGCCACCAGGCGGACCTGCGGATCACGATCAAAACAGGACCGCGCCGCGATGATCGCATCGACCGACCGTTCCTGACGCGGCAGAGTCAGCAGGGCGTTACGCCGACCGGCCGGCGAAGGATGCTGCAGCGCCGCAACCACGGCTTTCGTTGCGTCCGGATTGGAGCCGTTCAGGGCTCCGCGTCCGTGCAGCGTCCAGACGGCATGATTGAACGCGTTGCACTGACGAATCTGGTCCAGCACCTGATCATTGGCCAGACCGATCAACTCCTGAACCACATCGGCGTCGCGGTTTTCCACCATCAACCGCTGCGCATGCATCCGCCACAACCGGTTACCGTTGTGCAGAGTCTCCAGTTGCCCCTCCGTGGAACTCAAATCCGGAAACGGCGGATGCATCGCCGGCGTGCCTGTGCTGTCACCTTTCCACACCACGCGGTAAATGCGTCCGTGAGTCTTGTCCCGCAGGTCAATCTCGTAGGCGTTGCCTTTACCGGTTTTATATCCGGCCGGAGTGGGATTGTGCTGAACGATGATGTTGTACCAGTCGATAACCCAGAGCTGACCGTCCGGTCCCACTTCCGCCATGATCGGCGCACACCATTCGTCATCGCTGGCCAGAATGTTCCAGGGATTCTTCGAGCGGAATCCGGCTCCATCGGGACGCAGCACGAACGTCGAAACCAGCTTGCCGGTCGGTTCGCAGACGAAGGCCGTCCGGTTCCAGTACTCCCTCGGCCAGTCGCGAGCGGTGTAGAGCGCGTGACCGGCGGCCGCTGTGAAGCCGCCGTGATGATCAACCTGGCGGACCTTGTCGCTGAACGGTTCGATGCGGTTGTAGTCCGCGATGCCGCTCAGCACGCTGCTCGACCAGCCGCGCACCGCTTCGTAGTAACGATTGGGGATCGGCATGAACTCGCTGGGATTGCCGTTCGCCGTTGAGCCGAACACCAGCCCCTCTTCGCTGAGGCCCAGTCCCCAGGTGTTGTTGTTGGTGGAACGCAGGAACTCCACATCCTTGACCGCGGCCTGATCGTTTTCACCTTCCAGGCGGAACCGGAAAAAACCCTGCCGGAAGGACTGCCCGGTTTTCTTTCCCTCATCATAAACCGGAGTGGAATTATTGTATCCCTGCATGGCGTAGTACCAGTTATCCAGACCGTACTGGAAATTACTGACGCCACCGTGTGTATCACCCATCGCCCAGCCGGTGATGAGCACCTTGCGGAGATCCGCCTTTCCATCGTGATCGGTGTCCTTGAGGTACACTGTCTGAGTGCCATCCTGCACGATGGCTCCACCGCGATAGAACGCAATCGCAGTGGGAATACTCAAGCCTTCAGCGAAGATTGTGAACTGATCCGCTTTGCCGTCGCCATTCGTGTCTTCGCAGATGCGGAGGCGGTCGCGGCCCTTGAGCGGCTCCTGCAGATCGTTCGGGTAATCGAGCGTTTCGCAGATCCACAACCGGCCGCGCTCATCCCAGTTCATCGCCAGCGGCTTCCCGATCTGCGGTTCGGCGGCGAACAGCTCCACTTCAAAATCCACGGGAGTGATGAAGTGCTTGAGCGACTCTTCCGCCGGCAGGGGCTTCTGGAGTTTCTTCACCGGCTCCGCCATGACACCCCACTGTTTACTCGGCGGGTAATACGGAATGGTGGCATCGGCGTATTCCACCGGCTTGACGTCCTTCCGTGGAGCGGTCATTTCCGGCCGATCGGAGTAGGCGGGAACTCGACCGACGTCGTCACCACAGGCCCAGCGGATGCCGCGCTCCACCAGATTGTGAAAGCCCGGTTCCGACCAGGTCCGTTCGTCGTGACCCCAGGCGGTGTAGAAAACCCGGCCCTTGCCGTGAGTTCTCACCCACGTCCACGGCTCCTGTCCGTTGCCTTCAGCCCGCACTTCCAGAACCAGACGGTCCTTTTCGTTGTGCTTCGTGTGGACGTAGGTCTCATCCCAGCTTTCAAAGCCACCGTATCCCTGCATCAACGGATGTGACTTGCCGGCTTCAGTGGTCGTCACGCGGAATGTTCCAGTCCCGTGCCTCTGAAACTGACCACCGATCAACGCGACGACGTCGTCGTTGTTCCGGAAGCAGTACGAAGCACAATGCAGAGGAACGAAACCCCGCCCCGACGCCACGTATTCCAGCAGAGCAGAAGCCTGCGCCGGAGTGATCTCGTCGATGTTGGCAAACAGCACCAGCCCGTCGTATGCCGACAGCTTCGCCGGATTCAGATCATCAACCACATCCGTATATTCGAGGCTGATCCCGCGCGCTTTCATCACAGGCTGCAACTGCCCGAACCGCGGCCTGGGCTGGTGATGCCCGTTGTCGCCGAGGAACAGCAGTTTGAGCGGTTTGGGCTCGACGGCCGCTGTCGGCGATGGACTCAACAAAAGCAGCGTGGCCATGACCAGCACGGCTACCGCCACACGATTCGATAATTTGAAGATGCGATTCATCATTCCCCTTTTTTCCTGCGAGGGCGACTCATGGCAGGTCGTCGCTTGATGCGTTCAGCCACGGTTTTCAACGCCGTTTCAAAATTTCCCAATGCATCGACCTCAGTCCAGAGTTCCGCCAGGTCGGTCAGCCAGTGGCGGATGTATTTCACGTCCAATGCTTTTCCCTGGGCGGCGATGATGCCTTCGATGTCCTTGACGTCGATCGGCCGGCCAGCAATTGACTTCATCACGACGATGTCTTCAGGCCGAGCGGTTCTGAACTCAACTCCGGCCATAATTCGTGTGGGTCTGGCTCGCGAAAGCATCGCTTCCTCAAATGCCAGGGGCCCAGTGAGATATCGATCCCGACTCCATTTCCGGCCATGACCAGCACGGTGCGTACGGCCTTCGCGAATTGGGCAGCAGCAGCGATGCGCTTCTTGAATTTCTTCAACAACGGCTTGATAAAGTCCTCTTCGTCGCCAAAAGCGGATCTCACGACGACATCAATGTCGTGCGTGAAACGGGCTTCACCCCACCGGCCTGCGGCCAGACCTCCGATCAAGCAGTACTCCCAGCCTTGCTCATCCAGAAACTCACGGAGTTCCTGCAGCGCTTCGGGAATCAACTTCGTCTCGTCCATCGCTCTCGTACTTTCTGCCAGGCGATCCACCCCGACTTGTCACTGCTGGCTCGTCGAAAGCCGAGTCCTTGAATGGAAGTCAGCGCTCGAACATGATCGTCGTCGGTCATTGCGCGGAGCTCTCGAAACCTGATCCCGTCGAGGACAGGTCCGAGCCGTTTCCAGCGTTCGATGTATTCTCGATACTGCTGTGCCTCGGATGTCGTCAGTTCTCGAGGCGCTGTCTCGTGCGGCTTTGCCATTACTCGTCCTTCACGGAATAGATGGGGCAACTCACATGATCTATTTTAACTCCGCGCGAGTGTCACATTGACGTTGTGAGCGACCAGGTCCGTCGTAATGACGTCAGACTGCGGCCGCATCATGGATTGAAAGTCAGGAACGGCCATCTGCGACACTCCATATTCATTGTTTGCATCACTGGATCACCGGAAAACCTTCTGCACGAAGTGATACAGAGCCTGCTTCCATTCCGGTGCATCGTGTCCGCCTTCAGTGACGTGCCAGATGTGCGGAATGCTTTTCTGTTTCAAGTATGTGTGAAAGTTCTGGCTGATGCGGAAGAGGCCGTCTCTGCTGCCGCAGGAAAGCCACAACAGCTTCAACTTTCCAGCGGCTGCGGGGTCGGCCATAAGTTCTTCCGGTTTGCCGGTGTTCGGAGCCGACGAGAATCCGCCGACCCAGGCAAATGTGTCGAGGTGCGACAGTCCGAAATTCAGGGACTGCCCGCCACCCATCGACAATCCGGCCAGTGCCCGGAAGCCGCGATCAGCGGCAACGCTGTAGCGGGATTCGATGGCGGGGATGACGTCATCCAGGAGATCTCTTTCAAACTTCGCGAACGCGGGAGCTGCCGCGAAGACGTTGCCTTCGGCCCGGTCATTCTTCTGAGCACGGCCATTTGGCATCACCACGATCAGGGGAGTGGCTTTACCATCCGCGATCAGGTTGTCGAGCAGCACATCCGGACGGGCAAAACGCTGCCACTCCGTTTCATCACCACCAATACCGTGCAGCAGATAAAGCACCGGATACTTCTTCTCGGTTGTGTATCCGGGCGGTGTGTAAACCTGCATCCGGCGTCTGGTGCCGACGGTCTTTGAGTCGTACTCAATCATCTCCAGCTTCCCGTGTGGAATTCCCTCCCGCTTCTGATCGAAGCCGGCCGGCGGTTCTGGAAAGGCCGGCTTGTCATCCGGATTCAGGGCAATCGGACCGCCGAATCCGCGAGGACGGCGGGGTTCTTCCTCTGGCGGCTTCGACTCAGCCGCGATGGTGAGTCCCGAATGTCCATACGATGACACCGTGTCCCAGGCGAGTTTCTGCAGGATCGCATGCTGTTCGTCGCTGAGACTGGAACGCGGGATTTTCAAACCGACGGGCGAGGTTCGATAGATCGCGGCGTAATTACAGTAGCTCGCCAGCGCCTGCACGTGAGTCTGACAATGGCCGATCGGATCCGTGAAAAGCTCCGACTGCCTGGTGATGCCCGGGAACTTCCCGTCAATCACCATCGCCCGCAGTTTCACCACAGCGTCCCCCACGGGAACGATGAACACAGCCTTGCGATTGTGAATCCTGTTGAGTTCGTCGGCCTGAGCTTCCAGCTTCCGGCGCCAGTCATCGACGGCGACCTGCAGGTCGGCAATCTTCGCTTCATCCCGCTGCGCATTGTTTGTGATGAATCCCGGCGAGCCTCGTGGAACATCGAAGGGATACCACGACTCCTGGACGAGCAGCCTCAGGTTCGGATTGTGCTTCAAACCCAGTTCAGTGAACTTCGTGATGCCGTCATCGGGGATCGCGAGATGCGCGGCCATGGTGAAGACATCGACCTCACCGCTGATCAGCGCCGGTTTCGCTTTGTTCTTCTCGTCCGCCAGATCCCAGTGCTGAATGACCCGCGAGCCGCCGATGCCCTGCGTGCCGGCCAGTTTGTGTCCCTGAATGCCCGCCGCTTTCACCATCTGCTCAACCTGCGGCGGGACAAACATATGAAAGCTGTGACCGGTGTAGAAAACGCGCAATCCGGCTGGAGTCTTCGCATCTTCGGCCAGAACAATGCCGCAGCCAGCTAAAACGAACAGGGCCACACACTGGAGCAGCATTCGGCGCGAGACGTTGGTGAGCATGTTGAACCGCATGACATCCAGCTCCTTTACTGTTTCCCGACGGACTGAGATCCCAGCCAGTTCACGGCACCGGTCACAATTTTCAGAGGAAGTTCCTGTCTGTAGACCGGGTAGGTTTCATGACCGGGACGGAAGTAGAAGACATAACCGCTACCGATCTTCCAGATCAGGCCGCTGCGGAAGCTTTCGCCCGCCGCCCAGCGTTCTTCGAACAGCACTTCATCCGCTTCCGGCACATGAAACGGATCGGCGTACATCTCCGTCTGTGGGATCTCGAACGAAGCCGGCAGACCTTTCGCAATGGGATGATCCGGTTTCAGGACAGTCACAGTGCCTGGTTTGCCGTCGTTGCGATAAGCCGGAAAGACGCAGTTCGGCAGATCGACTCGCACGGTGAGCTGCGCTCCGCGTTTCATCGCGTAGTAAGCCGGAGTGCGAATGGAATCCGCGGTGGGGATAAACCGGCCGTTCGGAGCGACGAACTCAAACTGAACCGGTGGTCCGCCGACGGGATCGGGATAACGCCGCCGAGCGTCCTGGCGAGTCCGTTCATGCATCGCCTCCACAAACGGAGCGGCCCAGTGTGCGGAATGCAGCGCGATCAGGGCCAGCTCTCCGCGCTGGATGCGAGCGACAATGTCCTTTGCCATCGCCGGCGAGATTTCATGGTGACGCGCGTGTCCCCACCAGATCAGGACGTCGGTGCTGTCCAGCAGGCTGGCCGGCAGTCCTTTGTCGGGTTGATCAATGTTCGCGGAGATCACTCTCAACCCCGGTTGCCCGCTAAGGTGCTCCGCAATCGCATTGCCGAGAAAATTGTCATACGCCTGCTTCTGAGCCGGCTGCTGCTCGTCCCAGACAACAACGCGAATGAGCGGTTCGGCGGCAGAAATCGTCGTCACACTCAGCAGGATGAAAACAGTGAGCAGGTGCCGGATCTGCATTTCAATTCGCCTTCCCGGGAGAGGCCGCGAGCGATTCGATCCATCGCGACAGAATAACTTCCGATGATGAGGCATCTGTCGCCGCGCGGTCGACCAGATGCAGATCCTGAGCTGCCACCAGGCGTCTGACCAGGGCATCACGCGGAGAGGAATCGGCGGGTGCTGCCACCGTTGAATGAATCACGACGCAATCCCATTCGGCCCGACCGAAGCTCAGCGACCAGTTCATCACCCACGAGTAAGACCGCGCGAATTCCTCGTCGGGTTCTGCTGTGGCGGATCGAGGTACCGCAATCACCACGAGGTCTGGCTTCATCTTCCGGACCGTTTGACTGGCGGCCGTTTCAATCTCGCCCAGAGTCCTGCCGTCCACGGGCCAGGGAGTGACCTCAACCACTGCGTCGGGATACTTCCGCCGGATCGCGGTTTCGATCTGCTTCTCAAAGGGTGACATCGCCAGAACTCGAACCGGCTGTCCGCGTCTGATGCGAGCCATCGTAAGAGCCAGAGGATCGGAAGCCGGTGGAAGATCAGTCAGCGATGTCGAACGGCCCGTGATCGTGCGGCACAGCTCTTCCGCCATGAGCTTGTGGCCGGCCATGTTGGGGTGAATGGAATCGCTGAGCGTCAGACGCCACGCCCGGGGATCGCTGGCTTTCAATGCTTCACCGGCGGTGAACTGATCACAGACCGGCACCTTCTGATCCCGTCCGGCCGCGCGAATGAGATCGCAGTAACGAATCAGTTTTTTGACGGGCCGGCTGTCGCTGGTGATGACAGAATTCGGCGTGCAAAGGACGACGAGACATCCCGCCGCGCGGCAGCGCTCCACCAGCGTGTCCAGATTCCGGCGAAACTGATCTTCGGAAACGCGCACCATGTCATTCAGGCCAAAGCTGATCGTGACCAGATCCGGCCTGCGACTGAGCACATCCCGATCGAACCGCGCCAGTCCATCCTGAGTGGTGTGACCGCTGATCCCGGCATTGATCACAGTCACCATGGCACCGGGAACTGCCTGGCGGATGGCCAGCTCCAGCATCTCGGGATAAGCCCGTTTTCCACCGGTGTGGTAATAGACCCCGGTCACACTGTCGCCGAGACACACAATCGTGGCCGGCCGGGCTGTGACATCCAGCAGGGCCGTCGTCTTGTCGGTGTCGGTCGCAAAGGCCGGAATCAGCAGGCCGATGAGTAAGCAGATGCCGGAAAGAAACTGGCGGAACACCACACCGCGCTCATGAAGATGCTGCATCTGTTTCTCCGTGCCGGATCACTGAGTCTGAAAGCTCGCGGCGTCCAAGCCGGATCAGGAAGCGTGATCGCGGCTCACGGACTGCGATCACGCTTCGATGGCGGAAGTCTCGTCAAACCAGAGTGAACTCCGGCAGCTTCAGGGGAACGCCGCCCTGCAGGGCGGATTCGTGGGCGAGGATGCCCACGCAGGTCCAGTTGGCGCTGAGCGTGGCGTTCGGCCACGGGTCGCGGTTGTCGCGCAGGGCAGAGACGAATTCGTTGACCAGGTGCGGGTGTGAACCGCCGTGTCCGCCGCCCTGAATGAACGAGAGATGTTCGCTGTCGTGAATCTCCGAGGGCAGTGTGAATCTGCGGATCGGTTCGGGAAGCAGATGCGCGAAGTCCGGCACGGTGATCTTCTCAGGAATCTCCGGCTCCGGTTTCTTGGCGGTGTGCAGCACGTGCGGTTCGTGTTCGATCAGAGTCCACTCAAAGGACTTCTTCGTGCCGTACACGTCGAAGCTTTCGCGATACTGCCGGGCCACGTCATACAGGAACCGCCAGATGTGCGCGGTCACGTCGCTGTCCTTGACCTTGATGTGGCAGCTTTCGACGGCGAATTTATTGCTGCTCTTCTGAGCGATGTCGTCGCGCACAGTTCCGGAACCGAAGCAGCTCACGTATTCGGCGCGGCCGTTGAGCAGACCCAGGCAGGGACTGACGACGTGCGTCGCATAGTGCATGGGAATCATCTCTTCCCAGTAGCTGGGCCAGCCGTCCATATCCTGCGGATGCGATGCCGCCAGATGCTGAATCTTCCCCAGTTCGCCCTTCTGGTACATGTCCTTGATGAAGAGGAACTCGCGGCTGTAAACGACCGTTTCGGCCATCATGTATTTGAGGCCCGTCTGCTTCACGAGTTCGCAGATCTTCCGGCAGTCTTCGACGGTGGTGGCCATCGGGACGGTACACATGACGTGCTTGCCGGCCTTCAGTGCCTCCATCGACATCCAGGCGTGATCGGGAATCGGGCTGTTGATGTGAACGAAGTCCACCTGCGGATCCTTCAGCACATCCGCGAATTCGGTGTAGCGCGTTCCGATCCCGAACTGATCGCCGACCTTGTCGAGCTTCTCCCTGTTCCGCTGGCAGATCGCGTAGACGTTCGCGCCGGGCAGCGCCTGGTAGATCGGAATGAACTCGGCCCCGAACCCCAGTCCCACCATCGCGACATTCAACGGCTTGCTCATGTGTGTGGTCTCCTCAGAGAAATGAAGGACAGCCCGCAGGCCTCAGGCCGGGCGACATCGTCAGACGCAGTCCGGCGGAAAGTGTGCCCGCTGATCCATCAGCAGGCTTGTATGAATCGGACATTTTCTGTCGAAAGTCGGACATCGCGGCCGCTGCGGGACGACACCGTGTTCTTCCTGCGGATTCGATGGAGAATGCCGGGTTCTGTGGATTGCCCGGGCAGAACCAGGGCATTGCGGAACGGTCCTGCGGCGTGTTGAATATCAGACATGACCAGGAACAGCGAATCCACCGGACAGAGATCTGCCGCGCGGCGCCAGGCTCAGGACGCGGCCGGCGGCCCGGGACGGAGCCTGCAGGCGGAGTTCTTTGCGGAGATGGGCGGTCCGCAGCAGTTCCAGCAGCTCTTCGAGGATCTGCCGGGCATGTCGTTCTTCGTGAAGGATCGCCGCAGCCGCATGATCTGCGCCAGCCGGGCGTTCTGCGAGCACCTCGGCGCGGCGAATGAAGACGAGCTGATCGGGAAGACCGACTACGACTTCTTCCCGCGTTATGCCGCCGACCATTTCGTGCGCGACGATCAACTGGTCATGACCACCGGCCGGCCGCTGATCGGGCGGGTCGAGCTGTGGTACACCGAGCAGCAGGTGCTGGACTGGTTCGTCACCAACAAGCTGCCGGTCCGCAGCCGCAGCGGCGCAGTCATCGGCGTGATGGGCGCGGTCCGCAGCTACGAGAGTCAGCGGCGGACCATGCAGCCCATGTCGCTGATCGACTCGACAATCCACTACATCCGGCAGCATCACACCGAGCGGCTCACGGTCGAGGAACTGGCCCGCCAGGCCGGCCTGTCACCGCGGCAACTGCATCGCAAGTTCAAGGATGTGTTCGGGCTGAGCGTGCAGGACTTTCTGATCAAAACCCGCATCCAGGCCGCCAGCGACGCGCTGCTGCATTCCAGCGAATCCATCGCCGCCATCGCCGCCCGTTTCAGTTTCTGCGACCAGAGCGCCTTCACGCAACTCTTCCGCAAACACACCGGCCTGACCCCGCTGAAGTTCCGCCAGCAGTACCAGCCCGCAGGTCGGTGACCGCGAATCCGCCCACGCTCAGGCGACTGCGATACTCGCTTCAATAGCCGAATGGCTGAAGCTAGTGCGTCTTCAAGGCTAAGACTTCGGGTTATCGAACTCGGCGAAATCTGCGAGGATTTGTGGTTACAAGGAGGTTGCCATGATCAAGAAGTATGTCGTTCGTCTCACGGATGAGGAG
>Ga0172376_10003338_pt1 | contig 19024 bp, 18 predicted proteins | sample Lak35m_FD_121114 | JGI IMG/M metagenome (GOLD analysis project Ga0172376, IMG submission 121114) | Freshwater microbial communities from Kabuno Bay, South-Kivu, Congo - kab_092012_35m | ecosystem: Environmental > Aquatic > Freshwater > Lake | place: Democratic Republic of the Congo: South-Kivu... | reverse complement strand
CTCTTAACACGAGATTTACTCCCTAGAACAAGCTGAGTTTTTAGGAAAATTTAATCTTTTATGATGGAAAACGTTCATTAAGAAATTTTCTAAGATTCATCAATGATTTCTTTAACCCGGATTGCCAAATCACTCAGGCTGAAAGGTTTCGAGAGAAACCGAACGTTGGCCTTGTCCTTAAGTTGACTATGGAACGTGTCCTCTGTGTATCCAGAGATGAATAAAACTTTGGGGTGCAGTTCCATTGGGGACATAGCGTTTATAAAACTGGGACCATCCATCTGAGGCATAACAACATCCGAAATAACAAGATCTATTTTTTCTTTATTGGCCTTCATGAAATCAAGAGCTTCCCGTCCATTAACGGCTTCAATAACCTTGTATCCTTTGCTGCGCAAAGCGCGTCCACTGAAGAGCCGGACAGCATCTTCGTCTTCTACAAGGAGAATGGTGCTTGATCCTGTAAGATCCTGGGGAGGGGTCTTCTCTCGCGTACGAGGTTCAGGTTTTGCCCCCTCTGCGGAATATCGAGGGAGGTAAATGCTAAAAGTGGTCCCTTCCCCTACCGCTGAGTCTACTTGAATGAAGCCTCCAGTTTGTTTCACAATTCCATAAACGGTAGACAGGCCAAGGCCTGTTCCTGACCCCACCTCTTTCGTAGAGAAAAATGGATCGAAAATCCTATCAATAATTTCAGATTTTATGCCACCGCCCGTATCAGAAATTTCAACAAGGACGTAAGATCCTGGAGGAATGACATCATGGCCGTATCGCTTAGCTTTCTTAAGCTCAAAATTTTTAGTTGTGACCGTGATGGTGCCTCCCCCTTCCATGGCATCTCGCGCATTGACAGCCATATTAATGATCACTTGTTCAAACTGACCCTGATCTACCAAAACGAGGCCTAGTTCGCGCTCGTGTTTAATCTTGAGTTCGATATTGGATCCGATAAGGCGACGGAGGAGGGCAGACAGCTCTGCGAGGCATTCAGTTATATCCAAAATTTTTGGCTGCAGGGTTTGCTGGCGTGAAAACGCAAGGAGCTGCCGTACGAGGTTAGCCGCCCGATTCGCATTCTGCTTGATTTGCATCACATCTGTAAAAGATTGATCCCCTGGAGTATGGCGCAGAAGCAAAAGATCACAAAATCCGATCATAGCCGTAAGGAGATTGTTAAAGTCGTGAGCAATCCCTCCGGCAAGCTGTCCTACAGCTTGCATTTTTTGGGATTGAATGAATTGACGTTCCAAACGTTTTTGCTCTGATATATCCAGAAATTGAAGCATTAAGGCAGGTTTATCATCTTCTTGGGTCAAGTGGGAAACATACGTGGTGGTATGAATTTTATCCTCATCAAAGCGGATTTCAAAGGGTGTTGGCGGTGTCGTGCGCTCAAAAGCCCGACGGAGCCTAGTTGTCGTCTCAGATCGAATTGCTGGATGGACCATCTCAAAGAAATCTTGACGGGCTTTGACCTCCCCCACCATCAACGTAAAGGCCGGATTGTAATCAATAATCTGGCCTTCTTCCCCAATCATAACGGCAGGAATTGTGGCATCTGAAAAAGCTTGTTTGTAAACACCTGCACCAGCTCCACCGGAAAGAAGGCTGTCTGCCCGACAAAAAAGAAGGGGTTGGGATTTTGCAGACGTCAGAAGCAGCATTTTAAAAGGAACCGCATGGGGACTGTGCACAGAAATAATAGATTGGTGAGTACCCCACCCTTCCCCAAGGAATTCGTGGAGCGCCATTCCCAAAAGCCCTTCCCGCGGCAAACCAAGCCACCGGCAAAAGGTATTATTCGCCCCTGTGATCAAACCCTCTGTATTGGTATAAACAACCGCCATAGGTGCTTTATCAACAAACGATTCGAGGGCTGCATAACTGTGTTTCAATTGATTGTGGGTCGTAAAATGGGGTGTAATATCCCGAAGAGCTGCCATAAGGCCTTTGCGGCCGAAATAACCACCAATCTCTAAGGGAGCCGTTGCCATCAACCACCATTTCTGGTCTAGCCCTAGCCCGTTTCCACCACCACTTACCAGAATCTCACCCCGCATCCGGTCTTCAATCATGGACTTGAGATAAGCCGCTTCCGGCGTTGGGGAAATACGGTTTAAGATTTTGCGCAAGAATTCTTCTTGGTTCGGATATGTATTGGGGTGGGTTGTCCAAATGGATTTACCAGAATCATCAAAAATAGCCGCTTCAATGGCAGGCGTGAGGGTTGATATACCCGCATGGATCAGCTTTAGCTTTTGTTTATAAATATTTTGTTGTTTATTGGCATAAATCCAGTAGGACATGGTTGCAATGGACACCAAGCCCATCAAAACAAGGCAGAGCCACTCCAAAGTATCTGTCGCTTGGGCACTCAAATAGCTGAAAGCACCACACCAGATGAGGGTTCCCAAAATGAGGATGAGTGATCCTATTTGCGGCAATTTTGATCTCCTTGACGATACGAGAGTAAAATACCGCCACCTAAAATCAATAAAATCATAAGCAACGACCATTCCGTTGGAATTTTATAGATATCCACCATAACCATCTTAATACCAACAAAGCAAAGAAGAACAGAAATAGCTGATTTAAGGTATATAAACCGTGTCAGTGCGTTTGCCAGCAAGAAATAAAGGGATCGTAACCCCAAAATCGCAAAGACATTAGAGGTGTAGACAATAAACGGATCAAGGGTTATCGCAAAAATTGCTGGGATGGAGTCAACAGCAAAGAGGATATCCGAACACTCAATGAGTACTAAAGCAACGAATAAGGGGGTCGCTTGCCAACCCTTCGTTCGGACCCATAACTGCTGCCCCTCTATTGTGGGAGTTAAAGGAACAAAGCGCTGCAAGAAAAGAATGATGGGATGAGTTTCAAGATTCAAGGGTTTTTCCGGTATCCAGAATATTTTAAGGCCAGTGAAAATGAGAAATGCCCCTAATAGATAAAGAATGGCATGGAAATGAGCAATAAGACCAAGGCCAAACCAAATCATCAAGCCTCGGCAAACCAATGCACCAAAGATGCCCCAAAACAAAACGCGGTGCTGGTATTTGAGAGGAATCGAAAGAGATTGAAAAATAACGGAAAAGACAAAAATATTGTCGATACTTAAAGATTTCTCAACAACGTACCCTGCCAAAAATTCCAGGCCTTTTTCGGGACCCATAAAGAAATAGAGGGATGTCGCAAAAACCAGCGCCATCATCACCCATACCAAAGACCATTTTAAGGCTTCACGGGAAGCAACAACGTGGGCTTCTTTATGAAATACCCGTAAATCAAGCCATAACATACCCGCAACAAGGACATTGAAAACAATCCAAAAAAAAGGCGTCGCTTCCATGGTGGCCCTTTTCAAAAACCTTAGCATCATTATGTTAATAAAATTATCATAGACGTGAATGGAAAGAAGAACCAGAGGAATCAAACATAAAGATTCTTTTTAAAGCAACAGGTTATAGGAAGAATCACCGGCGTAGTAAAAAATTTGGGAAGATACGCGCACAGCCCATTCCACACGGCTAGTTTCTCTGCTGATTATGTCGAGCTTTGGGGGTTCATTGCTTACTTCGTAGGTCAAGAACAAGATATAACTTGAAAAAACTTTGATTGGCTTCCTCTATTCACCCCTCAAATAAGCCAGAATACACTTCCACAAATTATTGTTGTTAAAATTCTTTCTGAGTCCTGTGGAGTTTTCTAAAACTCAATCCTTTAAAAAACTGATATATATCAATAACATATTCATAAAATTATTATTTATTAGCTTTCAAAGATAAAAAAGTAAAAAAAGCTCAAAAAACTATTGACAAAATTCAATTGACTAGTTAATTAATTTTTTAGGATATTAACTGATCAGTCAATATATAATTTAAACGAAATAATTTGGAGAATTTTTATGAAAAATACTACGAGTATTTTTGCAATTTTTATTTCTAACATGGTGTTAGAATGCACTGACGTCACAGCAATGGAAAAAGTCGATGACCCATATGATGAAGCTATCCGTCAATCTTTATTAGAGCAAAATATGGAAGAACGTGAAATCTTAGAGGCTACAGAGCAATCTTTGTTGCTCCATAACCTAGGAGATTTTCAAGATCAAGAATTAATGATGGCCATGATAGAATCTCAAAAATCATTCCGCGAACAGGAAGAGCTAGAAAAAGCTCTAGCGCTTTCTTTGAAAGATAATACAGTTCCCATTAAAGATTCAATTGATGGGTGTCTTGAAAAAACTGTCGATTTTTCAAAGGCATTAAATGACAATAATGAAAACGATATTAATAATGCTACAGAAGAAAAACGAATGAAGATTCATGAGGCTATCAAAGCAGTATCTCATGAAATCTTTAATCGTGTTCCTGAATATCAAGACTTATTAAAACAAATTCATAGTTTAGAGCAGAGCCAAGACAAATATGAAGAGGTTAACCAGTTGGAATTATACAATAAGCTTCTTACAGATGCTGAAAAAAGCAAAGCATTCCTCTATGAAGCCTATGATATTCAAAATTCCCTTAATAACATAGATTATACTTCCATTGTAAAAAATATTGTGCCTTCTTTAACTAACAACGCAGTAAAAAGGCTGCTTGAAGAGCTCGGCTATTATATATAAATCAGGTGATCATCTCATGTTCTCTAAGAACTACAAATATTGCCGAATAGCTAACATTCTTTAAAGAATTTTTTAATGATTATGATAAAATTAAGGTGGTGATTTAATTTTTAAAATTATACAAGAGTATATACGTGTTTATTAAGGATGGCGTCTTCATTGATGAACGTGAAATCAGCGAATCTTTTATTCGCGCCAGCGGACCCGGAGGGCAAAATGTCAACAAGGTCTCAACAGCTGTGCAGATTCGCTTTGATGTGCTCCATTCCCCTTCCCTACCGGAAGATGTACGCGCCCGATTATTGGTTATGGCACGGAGCCGCCTGACCAAAGAAGGGGTCTTGATCATCACAGCCCAGCGCTACCGCAGCCAAGACCAAAACCGTCAGGATGCCCGCCGTCGTTTGGCTGAACTCATCTTGCGTGCAACCACTCCTCCCACAAAACGGGTACCCACCAAGCCCCCCCATGCCTCCAAAGAATCACGCCTCGCCGACAAAACCCACCGAAGCCGCTTGAAGCAGAGCCGACGGGAGGTAGGTGAGGAGGGGTAAGATAGAATAAACGCAAACTGCCGTAACAACCAAGGATCAATTTTTTTCATTTTGCTCATTTCAATAAATTAAAATTTAAAAAAATGTAAAGTTGTCTCTATCCATTTTCCATGATATACTTCTTTAATCTTTATGACCCTTGAAATTCTTCAGAGCTGTTTTTTGCCCCATAGTCAAAGGGTCATAAGGTTTTAATAACAACGAAGGAGACATAATATGAAAAAATTATTGCAATGGGTACTACCTGCCTTTTTAGGTATTGTACCAATATTAGGAGCAGAGGAGATGGGTATCATAAGCGATCCCTTCTTTACGCAAGATGGTACTGCCCGTTCTATCAGTAGGGTTATAGAGGCTGGACCAAGAATTATGGCTCAAGTTACCGCAACGGATGTTAACGAAACTAGGAATAAGCTCGTAGAAGCGATGTGTGCAACTGTCGGCTGGCAAAATAATGATGATCAACTCAACGCACAAGAAATCATAAAAGCCCAAATTGTTTGCGGCCCTGATTTTCTTGAAAAAGAATATGCCAAAGCTTTACGTATACCCTATACACCAATAAAAGAAACAGAAGGCAGACTCCTTCATGGAATACCCATGAAAGAAGGGGATAGCTTACCTATAGGAGAGCCGGTTGATGTATGCAAGTTCATAGAGTACAAACGTCCAGACAACACTATTTTTATGAAAAGCGGGGAGGTGCTATATCAGTTATTATTGGAAGAAACGAGAGTAGTAGGCCCTGAATTCCGGAATTGTCAAAGAGAATGGGAAATAATATCCCAGTTTAAAAGGAAAACGCGCCATCAAGTTCAGACATATACAAGGGTAGATGTTACTCAAACAACCTATAGAATTCCAACTGCAGGTGACCGCCTTGAATTGTCTAAAACAGTGGTAGTTGAGCTAAAACCAAAGCCAGGGATAGGTTATGAACCCGATGTCCCAACTTGTGGAGAAAAAATCTGGCCAGTAAATTACAAAATTGTAGGCTAGTCCTTACGCTCTAGAAAATCTCTCCGTCGGTTAGCAACGAATGGCTAACCGACGGAGAACTCAGGTGATTTTTCAGCTTTAAAAAATAGCATAAGCAAGAGCGCTGCCAACGACAATGGTCCAAGCAATAAGCCAGGTGAACCATTTCATAGCAGGCATGATATTATCATTCGCAGAAGACTGAATGATTTGAAAAATCATCCCCTTTTTTGGATCAGATATATTGATTTGTTGGTTAGATTCTGTGGTTTCAATTCGGTTTGTCTCATTCATCGATTCTCCTCCAAGCGTTTTTCCATAGGGATAAAATCCCGATAGGCCTTTCCAACATACAATTGACGCGGACGACCGATCTTCTGTGTCGGGTCCGCAATCATCTCTTTCCATTGGGAAATCCACCCAACAGTTCGGGCAATGGCAAACAAAACGGTAAACATAGAAACCGGTATGCCCATTGCTCTAAAGATGATCCCTGAATAAAAATCTACGTTTGGGTAAAGCTTTTTCTCAATAAAATACTCATCTGCAAGCGCAATGCGCTCTAATTCCATTGCAAGCTGAAGCATCGGGTTATTCTTAGCACCTGCTTCACCCAAAATTTCATAGCACGTTTCCCGTAAAACAAATGCCCGTGGATCATAGCTCTTGTAGACCCGGTGCCCAAAACCCATTAATCGGAAAGGATCATTTTTATCCTTAGCCCGTTGAATAAATTCTGGGACCCGGTCAACATGCCCAATCTCCTCCAACATTCCCAACACGGCTTCATTCGCCCCCCCATGGGCAGGGCCCCACAAAGCTGCAATGCCCGCTGCAATGCACGCAAAGGGGTTGGCGCCACTTGAGCCCGCCAACCGAATCGTGGATGTCGAGGCGTTTTGCTCATGGTCCGCGTGCAAAATGAGGATGCGATCAATGGCCTTGGCCCATACGGGGTTAATTTCATAAGACGCAGTCGGCGTTGAAAACATCATATTAAGGAAATTTTCAGAATAGGATAAATGGCTTTGTGGATACACAAATGGCTGGCCGATAGAATATTTATAAGCCATCCCCGCCAGGGTTGGCATCTTCGCAATTAGGCGTAACGCTGCAATTTGGCGCTGTGCTGGGTCTTGAATATCAAGGCTATCATGATAGAAAGAAGATAAAGCGCCCACAACACCGACCATAATAGCCATAGGGTGCGCATCCCGACGAAACCCGCGGAAAAAGGAACTTACCTGTTCATGGACCAACGTATGCTTATTCATAACTTGGATAAATTCACTTTTTTGACCATCCGTTGGAAGTTCCCCATAAAGAAGAAGATAGGCAACTTCCATAAAATCACTTTTCTCGGCCAATTGCTGGATTGGGTACCCTCGGTACAAGAGAATCCCTTTATCCCCATCAATATAAGTGATTTCTGAGCGACAGCTCGCTGTTGAGGTGTATCCAGGGTCAAAGGTAAATAGTCCTGTTGCACCATAAAGCCCTTGAAGGTCCAAAACGCCAGGCCCATCTGTACCAAAATAAACAGGAAGGTCGACCGTTTTTCCTTGATAACTCAACTGAGCTACATTTTCAGCCTTGGGTGCAGCCATCGCCATCTTTCTTTCCCTTATAATTTTAAGTGGTCGCCAAGACAGGGCCACCGTGAAGCAGAGTGGAGGCGTTGGCCCCTCTCTCTCTCTTTTTAATTTTACTCATGAAAAGTAAAGGAATCAATAACGCAGGGATTAATAAACAACAAACCTTATTCGAAGCCGAAAAGCTTACTCAAAATCACCTTGCAATGCTGCTCGAACATTTTCCATTATCAACGTTTTATAGGAAAACTGCGGATGGGTAATTTCAAGGATAATATCCTGGTGCGGCTTAGAAAAGTCCACAATTTGGTCTTTCGTAAAAACCCAATGAAGGAAGTGAATGGCTGATGTCTTGCCGGCATCTGTTGTGCGGTTGGGATCTTCTTCCGGTATGGCCTTTACAATATGGCCCGCAAATCGAAGGCACAAGTGGTGCTCAATCCCCCCAAGCATTCCCAAGACTTGAGCACGACGAGCGGGATCCTGGATTTCAATCATGAAGGTTGTAACCAATTCTTGCCCTTGCGGCAAAAGGGGATTGTAAGCCAACAGCTCATCCTCTATTTGTGCATCGCCTCCCTTTTCGATGTAGAGCATTTCCTGGATTTGCCACCAGAGCGTATCAAAATTTTCGAAGAAAAGCGTTGCTTCTGGTCCCACAGGAACCCGTCGATTTCTTTTAATTTCAAGGATCTCTTGACGTTTTTGGGCACGAATTTTGGTAAACTCTTCGAGAGGCAAAACATCTTCTTTTGTTAAGCGTTTCTTCATTACTTACATCCCATACGCTTTTGCAAATATTTCAACGGGGTGAGCAATATTAACAGCTGCGTTCTCATCAAGTTTTTCTATTCCCTGGCGGATGTGCGTGCCCGCTAAAGGGCACTCGCTTAAAACAATGCGGTTTTTAGCTTTAAGGGCCTGCTCAGCAACGGGCTTGCCAACTTTTAAAGCAACCTCAAAGTTCTCAACCATAACGCCCCAGGCGCCACCATGACCAGAACACCGTTCAATCACCTGTAAATCAAGGTCAGGAATTAACCTGAGAAGCTCAGCGGCTTTTTGCCCAACATTTTGGGCGCGGGCATGGCAAGCAATATGAACCGTCACCCCTTCGTTGAGAGGCTTCATTCCCTCTGCTAGGCCAGGACCTTTTGAAAGATCAACAAGATATTCCGCAATATCCCGCGTCGCATGGCTTAACTGCTGCACATTCTCATCATCTGGCACGATTAATGGCCATTCGGATTTCAACATCAAGGCGCAAGAAGGGACAAGGGCAATGACTTCATATCCTTGATCAACCCATGGGCGGAACTCAGCAGAAATACGGCAGGCAGCTGCAGCAACCCTTGCAATATTGCCCTGTTCTAAGACTGGCATACCGCAACATCCAGGGTAGAGAACTTGCGCTTCCACACCATTATGGGCCAAAACTTTTCGGGTCGCCAAACCAATATTCTGGTCATTATAATTCCCATAACAAGTCGCATAAATAACAACCTTGCGCCCAAAAGCTGGCGCTTTTTCGTTCAGAGGCAAGGGTTCTTGCGCTTGACGCACAAGCGTCGTTGAGCAAAACTTTGGCAATGCGGCTTTACGGTGAAGCCCCAATGCCTTTTCTAGTACAGGACGTGTAAGGGCGTTTCCTTCTTTCGTTGCCCAATTCGCCAAGGGGGCAACAGCTTTTCCAACGGCCCCTGTCACATCTGTCTTTGCCATCATTTGACGTAAGGTCGACACCTTCCCTTCGGCAAATTCCACGGCCCGATGCCGCAGCATCAGATGCGGAAAATCGAGATTAAATTCATGGGGAGGAATATAGGGACATTTGGAAGCAAAGCATAAATCGCATAATGTGCAAGCCTCAACTACAGGTACAAAATCAGCACTTTCAACGGAATCGAGCTCACCCGTGGGAGAGTCGTCAATTAAGTCAAAAAGACGCGGAAAGGTATCGCATAGATTAAAGCATCGGCGGCATCCATGACAGATGTCAAAAACCCGCCGTGTTTCTTCATCCAGCTTTTCTGCATTCAGGTAATCAGGGTGGGTCCAATCAATGGTATGACGCATCTTTGAACACCCCCCTTTGTTGGTCCCTTAGCTCATTGTCTCCAAAGCCCTTTGGAAACGGCCTGCATGAGAGCGTTCAGCCTTACCTAGAGTTTCAAACCAATCAGCAATTTCAGCAAAACCTTCTTCCCGGGCGGTCCGCGCCATACCGGGATACATATCTGTATATTCATGGGTTTCGCCAGCAATTGCCGCTTTCAAATTCAAGGATGTCTCGCCCATTGGCAAACCTGTTGCTGGATCTCCCACAGCCTCTAAGAATTCTAAGTGACCATGAGCATGGCCTGTTTCACCCTCCGCGGTTGAGCGGAAAACACTGGCCACATCGTTATAGCCCTCAACGTCTGCTTTTTGCGCAAAATATAAATAGCGACGGTTGGCTTGAGATTCCCCTGCAAAGGCATCTTTTAGATTCTGCTCTGTTTTACTTCCTTTTAAAGACATCGTTTTTTCTCCTTATGAAACAATTTCAAAGCATACTATCAGCCAAACATAGGCTCACGTCAAGGCCATAGAAGCATTTTAAACGACGATCTTTACTTTTCTTCTTACGAGAACCATCCCATTCCGCTGCAGTCCCTCATCGTCGCATTCCCTAAAGAAGCCCCTTCTTTGTCAGTATCAACCATACTCACCCGGAAAAGATTCGCACCATCAAAATTTGCTCCCGTCAATTTTACTTTTGTAAAACCAATCGACTCGAACTTTGCCCCTGTAAAGTCTGCGTTTGAAAGGTTACTATCCCGGAACCCTCCAAACGTGAGTTTTGCATTTTTAAAATTTGTCCCCGAGAGATCACAGTCTACAAAACGAACGGATGAGATGTTTGCCCCTTCAAAACAGGCGCCTTTCAAATTAACTTTCCTAAAACTCAACCTCTTCAAATCTTTACCAGAGAAATTAGTCCCTTCCATATTTGCGCCGTCAAATTCTTTCCCCGCTCCTTTTGGGTTTATGAAATCATAAGCTCGCATATCTTCATGAGCAAGATCGAGAGTAGCAGGAGCCCCAGGAGCTTTTTTCTTCAAGAACGTGTCCAATTTTTTAACATCATTCGGATTACTAGCATGCGCAGTATCTGCAATAAAAAAACTCAATAAAAACGTTAAATTAATAAAAAACATGATCATATTTTAAAAACTTTCTTAGTTTTTGAGCGTTGAAAAGCAAATAATTAGCACAGAGAAGAAAAAATAGTCAAGGTTAACAGCAAGCTAACAGTAAGAAAGCCCAAGTACAAGCGGCTTATTTTTACGCAATAATATCGGGAACTAAAAGAGCATCTATTTTCTGAATTTGATCTTTGATGAGGACGCGGCGTTTTTTGAGACGGTGAACCTGAACATCATTAGAAGCTCCATCCACAGACAAGTGAGCAATTTCGTCCGTTAATTGACGGTCTTCTTTCTTTAACTTATCCAGCTTATGCTGCAATTCTACAACCATGGTTGGTTCTAGTGACATTATCCCTTGTCCCACGCAGTATCCGACTTATACCTTTTTCTTATTAATTAAATGAAATTAATAAGAGACACGTAACGATACCACACTTCAGGTTTACAGGGAATAGGGGAGAATTAACGGCACTCAGAGCCGCAAACAATCAATTTGCCAAGCCAGCCTCAGCTTTTAAAATATTTTCCTTTAAAACTCTCACCAACCATTTGATTACTTAATAAGCAGGGCCCCACGCGCCATTACTCATAAAAAACACAGCTCCAAAAGATATAAAGCCAATCCCTAATACAGCAAAATTTTAGTCGCGGATCAAGGGCTACGCGTAGCCCTTATTAAGAGATAAAACAATATAGAATTTATCCTCTCAAAGTTTGTGGCAGAAAGCTTTGTTGTTATACTTTATTAACATGAAAGATATGCAAGACTCCTCTGCAAACCATCACGCATTTTACAGCTTCTACAAAAAACCCTCGTCATGATTCTTCCAGTACAAGGAACCCCAACAGCATGTGTTAAACATCCCATACAAAGAGTTTTTATGACATTGCTACCAGTTTTATAAGCAAACGACGGAGATTATATCAGGTTCTGTCATATTTTCAGGGGTTCACCCAATTCAAACAGGAAATGGCGCCGATGTCTAACACGGTTTCTAATGACTTGGCCAGCATAACTCAAGAAATTGGTAAAATTTGCCACCCCTTCCTTCATCCACGAGGGATTTTCTACTTCCAATTTAAAAGAATTTATAAAGATGGTTCTTTTATAATACTGGCAAATCACTCTGATTTCTTTAAAAATTTTCTGGAAAAAGATTTTACTGATCCCTCACCCTATATGCCGGTTTATACTGCCCAATCCTCTATTTATTTTTGGGATGAATCTCTATCAGAACCCCATCTTTCTCTCCTCAAAGAGAAGCAAGGAATATATCACGGCCTTACTATCATAAGCCGCCGGAAAAATTTCTATGACTGTACGACCTTTGCGATGACGGAGCGCCATCCTTCTCCTGCAGCTTACTATTTCCATATTTTGAAGGATCTTCAGAAATTTGCAGATCTTTTTCCAATAATAGCCCGTACCCTTATTGAAAAAGCAAGTAAGCAACCTGCTAGAATCCTGCTATCCAATCACGGCGTGAACCGCAAAAATTTCTTCTTACCGAAACGTTCAAAACGCTTCCGTATTGGAAAAGGTGTTAATGATTATATAACCACTTATGAGGCACTTTGCGCACAGCTTTTTCAAGAAGGAAAATCTTATAAAGAAATTGGCTCTATCCTTTCCATGGCCCCTTCTACCGTTGAAACACACCTTAAACGTTTCAAGACAAGAACTGGCTTAACATTGCAAGAACTATCCTTGCAATCTTTCCAAAATCCCGAAGGCGGTACTTTTAATCTGGAGCAAACTAAAGAACTTACCAATCTTGCAAAAAATAAGCTACAGTAGAAATAATTTTATTTACACAATACTATCATTATATTTTATTAACATAAAAATATTTAACAATTAACCTATTATTAATATTCATATGCTTTAATGGAGAATGGATCTGGCGTACCAAACTGCACTTATAAGGAGTATTAATCATGATTTATACAAGCTTTGCTCGATCGATCGGACAGGCTGCATTTCTCGTATCGACCATTCTGCTGAGTACAAACGATGCTTCAGGCCTCAATGTTGATCCTTTTGCCTTTTGTACAAATTCCTGTAAAAGCCCTGGTCTTTGCGACACTGAAGTCAACCTCCAGGAGCAGTGTAAAAAAGTCTGCTCAGAGGAGCATATTTGGAAACAAGCAGCTAAGCTGCAAATGAGCAGTAGCAGCAGAGACTTTCGAATTGAAAAGGATCAAGGAAAGAAAGATCAAATGATTTATAGCAGCCCCTTGGCAAAATGCTTGAAAATATCACCGAAAACTGAGGAACCAAAGCCAACACCACCACCTCCAAATCTGCCTGTCCCTGCTGCGCCTACTAACCCCATGAAGGCTACAACATCAAAAGATGACCTATGCGCCGCAGCTTTAAAGAAGGCAATGTCTGACTTTGAAAGCAACAAAACAGCTTTAGATCATGGAAAAACTGTTTTAGAAGCCCAAAAACAAGACATCGAAAAGGCCCTTAAAGCACACGAAGCGACTAAATAAACCAGCTAAGGTTAAAAATGCCGTAGGACGCTATAGGAGTCCTACGGCATTTTTTGAATGAATTACCCTTTGCTCATCTCTTGTTCAGCTTTTAAAGCTTCCGCCCTCTTCTTTCGGTAATCTTCAATCTTCATCAGTTGATCTTCGGGAACATAGTCAATAAAGAGCTTACCGTTGACATGGTCCACTTCATGCTGAATAATGCGAGCAAGGAATCCCTCTGCCATACCCTCAACAAGATCTCCATTCGTTGTGTAAGCCCTATAGCGAACCTTGCTATACCGCTTTACAGGACCTGCCATTTCAAGAACAGAAAAACACGCTTCATAATCCTCTTTTTTATCTTCTCCTATCGCTTCATAGGAGGGATTGATCCATATGACTTTATCCATATATTGAGTAAAATCAGCCCGCCATTTCTTTAAATCCTGACTCTCAGGCGCAGCAAAGACAATAATCTGCTTGGCAATGCCAATTTGAGGAGCAGCCAAACCAGCACAATTCTTCTCTCCATCAAACTTTGCTTCTAGAATCCTAATGTCGTTGATATCTTCATGGGTTAAGGGAAAAGATAATTTTTGAGCGGGTGTTGTTAAAACAACAGGCTTCTGATTTTCTACTAAGTCAGCGACACAGTAATCTGGAAGGGCGCGCCCATGGTTGAGTGTGCAAGAAGATAATGTTGTTGACATAAAAAGAACCCCTATAAAAAATTGCCTGACGCTGCGCTCTATATCAAGATCCAACCTTATCCCCGATTTACCATTGAGTCATAGATTGCTTGGTTGATAGAAACCTTAGTAACGGAACGTAAGCTTTTTATATAAAGAGCCATTGCATCTTGGTATGCTATATCAGAGAACTTCTTTTCGATTTGTTCTCGCTTTTCTTTCAGTGCATTTTGATTAAAAGGAAGTACTTTTTGGAGCATAACAACTTGAATTCCTCCTCCTGTACTGCGATCCATCATTAAGCCATACACTGCTTTTCCAGGTTTTAACTCAAATATCTGGCCAATCAACTTTGGAGTAAATTGCTTATGAATTTTTTCATCCTTCTCTGCATCAATACGGCTCAGCGGATCCAACATTCGAATTGACAATTTTCGGCTTAAAGCCAACCGAGAAAGATCTGAAACAGACCGCGCATCTTTCACAAGCTGCTCCGCAACAACAGCACCCAAACTAAACCGCTTTTCTTGCAACCAGGCTTTCAAAACTTTGTCCTTAATTTCCTCAAACGGCGGCACATGAGCTGCTTTAACGGCGTCTACATGAACAACATAAGAGCTCCCCTCTTTTGTATCAATGACGGGACTGTCCGCATTCTCGGGCAAAGAAAAAGCCTGATCCAAAATATCAGCTCTTCCAGATTCCGGCAGAACATACTTCTCAGCCTCATCTTTACCAAACTTAGAAATACTGTTAATTGTTTGAGCTTTAAGGTTATGCTCTTTGGCTATTTCCGCAATGGTTGCCCCACCTGCCAGAGCATCCTCAATTTTGTTCTTAAGTTCATAGATCTGATCATTAGCCATTTGAACCCTTAACTCTGATTCCAGTTGGGTGCGGATTTCCACAAAAGACTTAATGAAACTTGGCTCAATTTTTGATATGACGTAGACCTGCCACCCAAATGGTGTTGAAATGGGGCCCGTTACTTGGCCAAGCTCAGCCTCAAACAATCGTTCTGCTACTAAATCCGGTAATTGTTGCTTTGTCACCAAACCGAGGTCTTTAAATTCTCCTGATTGGTCCCGAGCAACAGCCGGTACAGGACGGCCTTTTTTCAAGGATTCTACAGCCTTTTTCGCAGCATCCTCATCTTTCAAATTAATTTGTTTTATTTCTCTCTTTTCAGCAATTTCAAATTCGGCTTTCCGACGCTCATATTCTTCTTGCAGCTTATCAAGCGGAATATTGATGCGATCTTTCATGAGCTTCGGGTCAATTTCTAACAACGTGATTCTTCTCATTTCAGGCTGCATAAATTCCGCTTGGTTACCTTGATAGAATTTTTCCAGATCATCTTGTTTAGGAATGTCCTTCACAACCATTTTGCTTAAAGGAATTGTGACAACAGCAAAGACCCGCTGCTCAAAGAAACCCTTGAACAAAAGGTCAACATAAGCTTTTGGAAGGTGCATACCGGCGAAAAGAGCCCCAAAAAGTTGATGTTGCTGTAATTCTGACCGCACATCCGCAATAAATTGGGACTCCGTAATATGGTTATTGTGCAATAAATAATCAAAAGCCCTCTTATCGAAAGCCCCTTGCTCATTCAAAAACGTTGGAATGCTTTGAATGCGACGGCGCACAACAGCATCTGTAACCACCACATTATGTTTTTTAAGCTCACTTGTAACCAGAAATTGGTCAATTAAGGAGTCAAGGATTTTTTGGGGAATTCCCATGTCTTTAATTTTCTCAGACGAAAGCTGACCCTTCGAGAGCTCTTGAGCTCTGCCTACCATGTTTTGCAGTCGTAAAGAAAATTCTTCTTGGGTGATATTATGCCCATCAACTGTCGCCACAGGTCGCATATTGACATAATTCAAAACAATGTCGCCTACCCCCCACATACTAAAGCTAACAACCAAAAGGACAAAAAGAGCCTTAATATACCAGCGATTGGATTGTTCACGTAATTTTTGTAGCATAGGTTTTTGGCACTCACTCTAATAAGCAACAATTCAAAATGATTTTTTATTGCCACCCTTCTCGCGGTCGCCTAAACTTGCGGCATCAGCTTGAGATGGATGTAAAAAACTATCTTACTCTAATAAATACAGTAGGCAAATGCAATGCTCTTGGCGCAAAAAACTGAATCATAAGGGGGAAATATATGGGTAAAATCATTGTTGCAAACTGGAAAATGAATGGATCTCTTGACTTTATTAAGGCATTCTTACCTTCCATCAAGGCTTCCCTTACTACAACGGAAAACCAAGTTATCTTATGCCCTCCCTACCCCTTTTTAATAGCCGTTGGCTTGGATTTAAAGGGAGTATCCGCTCGTTTAGGTGCCCAAAATTGCCACTCTTCCCCCCAAGGCGCCTTTACAGGAGAAATCAGCGCCCCTATGCTGGCTGACCTTGGATGCGCAGCTGTTATTGTAGGGCATTCTGAGCGACGCACCCAATTTGGAGAGGATGATACCCTTGTAAACGCTAAGGTTTCTGCGATCCATGCCGCAGGTATGATAGCCATCGTTTGCGTGGGAGAAAGCATGACTGTCCGTGAATCAGGCCATGCCATTGAGATGGTAACCTGCCAACTCCATGCCAGCCTACCCAGTTCCGCTCATCCGCAGAATACTTTGGTTGCTTATGAACCCATCTGGGCCATTGGGACAGGCGTAACGCCTATTTTGGAAGAGATTATTGAGATGCACAAAGCTCTTCATACAGCAACACGAACCCCGCTCCCTCTGCTCTATGGCGGCTCCGTCACAGATCAAAACGCAAGAGATATTTTATCTTTACCTTATGTTGATGGTATCCTTGTGGGAGGAGCCAGCCTCAAGGCAGAATCTTTTCGAAAAATTGTAGAATCTTGAGATAAGCCCTTTATAACACTATACCCCTGGTGACGTGGGGCGTTTCTTAAATGAGCTTTCTCGTGGGTGCATCGCTGACACCGACTTCCGTCATTTAAACAGCTGACCGTTAATCGACGAACCAAAATATCGAGGCTGGAATTTATATTAATCGATTCAATTCTTCTTGGCCTTCTACAATTCCGATATCAGCTGCAAATCGGAAAAAATCTTTTGCACTTTCCAAATCTTTATATTCTAAACATAAATGCCCAAGGGGTACTATAGCAGTCATATCCCCCTTCAACAACCTTGTAAAAAGATCATTTTCTGCCTGTCTATCTGTAATTCGAAAGTAAGGAGGCTCATCCCTTACTTCAAAAAATTTCCCAGCATGCAGTTTCTTCAACGCCTGGTCTACACCTTCTGCTTGCTGAAGCAGGGCTATGTATTCAGCCTCAATGGGGGACGATGATCGCTTTAACCTCGCAAAATAATATCTTGCCTCATAAGGATTAAAGATGATTACTTGATCTTTGTTGATGTTCATATGTTGAACGTTTTGAAATGTCAGGCCAACAGTATTGCACCAGTGTTTCATTTCTTCAGGTGTTGAAAGAAAAAAGGATATTCGTTTTGGTGCCCCCAGTAAAAAATTGCTTAATTTAAGAAAAAGAGGATTTAATGTGTCAACTTCATCAGAAAAATATCCCGGAAATATAATACCATGAGTTTTATTAAATTCATAAAGAAGCTTTTGCTGGCGGTTCTGCATGTAAATTATATAAGTTTCTTCAACACTTATGCCAGATTCTGCAATGATCTGCTTCACCCATTCAATGCCTTGCTCCTGTATTCCTTCATTTATGTTTAGAAGTTCTTTTGCTACTCTTTGTTCTTCAGCCTCTCCTTTTACATTTCCAAATATTTGCGCAGTCATCAGAAATGCTTCGCCGTCATCGGCAAGATGATCGGCTATATAACGTAAGCCTTTCATACCTTCAACAGGATGTAAGTAGTGGAAAACATTGGCCATTAAAATAGCATTAAATATGATTGGCGAGTCGCTAAAAAAATCCTGAACATATTTACACTCTTGGATATCTAAGAAAGAACCAACTGCCAGTTTTAGCCGCTTATCAAAATTATTATGCTTGCTCCATTGCTGGATTCCCTCAAAATGTCCTGCATCTAGATCATTTAAAATCACCGTTAGCCGGCTTGTTTGTTGAAGAACCGCTGCTGCCCTTTTCCCATAAGCTCCCCCAAAAATAGCGACCACAGGCCTTTGAATGTTCATATTTAAATCGAGCGCTTTACAATATTCGTAAAACTCTTCCTGGGCTGGTCCTAAGTTTGGCAAATGATCCCCTTTATTATTCAACGTGGGCCACATATCTTTCTCGAAATCTTTAAGAAAATTCTCATCGGATGCTGACACCATTCCACAAAGAAAATTCATGGTTACTAGAATCGCTCGTAAATTTAATATTTTATTCATTTATTCTCTCCATTTGGTTTTAATATTTTTATAAGGTAATGATTTTTCCAATTCAATCACTTCGAATAAAAATAAATGTATATAACCCGAGTTCAATATGAAGAGCCTAGGATTTTTAAAAAATAGATTGAGAATCAATAAGTTATATAAGATATCCCAGTAGTGCTATGGCAAGCGCCCACGCAGCGAGAGCTTATTGCATTAGAGGGGCGCTCGCCTTCGTCCTTCTTAACCACCCTTTAAGGGTTATCTTTTGATGGCTTTGAGTAACTGTGCCGTCAAGCCATAAAACCTCAAAAACGTATGTTTTGATTCAACTTACAATTTTTCCCTGCCATAACATCGATAGAAAATCTTGGATGGGAAGAATGAGAATCGAGATACCATCAATTTTCATGACCCGTTTCTTGGCTTCAAGGCACACAACAATTGTAAGGGTCGGTTTATGCTCTTTAGTAAATTCAATGAGACCTCTCAAGTCTCGTCTTTCAATAATGCTCGAAATCTTTACTTCAATGGCAACCTTGCCTTGATTAAGGATG
>Ga0172376_10003334_pt1 | contig 19040 bp, 15 predicted proteins | sample Lak35m_FD_121114 | JGI IMG/M metagenome (GOLD analysis project Ga0172376, IMG submission 121114) | Freshwater microbial communities from Kabuno Bay, South-Kivu, Congo - kab_092012_35m | ecosystem: Environmental > Aquatic > Freshwater > Lake | place: Democratic Republic of the Congo: South-Kivu... | reverse complement strand
GACGCCACGGCCGGGTCCGAGCCGAGCTGGTTCGGCTTTCCGCTCTCCGTGCGGCCGAGTGCTCCATTCACGCGCCGCGATCTCGTGCGGCACCTCGATGAGCGACGCATCGGCACCCGTCAGCTCTTCGGCGGCAACCTCCTGCGGCAGCCGGCCTACCACGGCAGGCCGTACCGGATCTCCGGCGATCTTCCCGGCGCCGATTACATCATGCGTCACACGCTCTGGCTGGGTGTCTATCCGGGGCTCGGTGACGCCCACATCGACCACGTGGTCGCGACCATCGGACAGTTCGTGCGAGGCGGCGGTCAGTTGTAGGATGGCATCCCGTGCGGGGCCGCGCTCCGCGGACCGAGGGCCGCTGCGACGCGCGGAGTGACAGGCACGCGCACGACGGTACACGGGAGCAGTCGTTGACCGCCATGTTCTTCGCTGGCGCGGAAGATGAACCGGTGGCGACCGTCGACTTCCCGGTCGACGATGCTGTCCGATCTCCGTCATGGGCTGCGGAATGGGCCGCCCATTTCCTGACCGTCGCGGTCGCATTTCTGGTCCTGTGGGTCATCGCGTCGGCGTGCGTGTCCGTGATCATGGTGGATCAGGAACGGATCACGTTTCTGCTGCGGTCGCTCGCGGTGCAACCGGCCTTCGTCGCACCCGAGCCCGCGGAACGAGCCGCGTATTTCTGGTCCCTGCTCGTCGTGCCGTTCGTGATGCTGCTCGTGCATCCACTCGTGCGCGCGCGCGTGGCCCGCCTCGCCGCCGCCGGCACCTGGCGCTGGTTCGTCGCGTCGTGGATCGGGATGGTGCTCTTGATCGGCTGGGGTGCGCTCGGGGATGGCGGGTTCTACTGGAGCGGCTCGCTCGTCTCCGCGAGCCCATTGGCGTTTCTGTTGGTGACCATCGCGGGTGCGACGTTCGCACTGGTCAGCCCCGTCGCGAACGTGTCCGCCGCCACGCTTCGGCGTCTTCAACTCGTCCGGGACTACGGGCTCGCGACGGCAGTCGTGGTGGCAATCGTGGCGGCCACGATCCTGCGCCTCGTTTCCGCGGCGGATCCGTACGCCACGGACAACCACTTCGAAGCCGTTTTTTTCGCCTCCACGCAGGTGACGCTCGGCGCGACGTTGCTCGTCGACCTCCCTCACCAATACGGCCTCTATCCCGAGTTTCTCGCCCCCGTCTTCCGCCTGATGGGGGGCATCTCGGTCATGCGATTCAGTGTGGTGATGGCGATCCTGCAAGCCTTTACATCGGGCCTCTGGCTGGCGGCCTTGTTTCGCGTGATGCGGGCCCCGTGGATGGCGATGCTGACCTTTCTGGGAACATTCTCCCTCGTCACGTTCCTCGTTCCGCTGTTTCTCATCCGTCAGGGTGTCATCCCGTACTTTGATCCGTATTTCCAGTATGCCCCGGTCCGCAGCCTCTTTCCGGCGATCGCTGTCTTCGCGATGGCGTGGATCGTCGAGCACGAGCGGTTCGAAAGTCGCCTCGCGCGTTGTGTGCCGAGCGCGCTGCTTGGCATCGGAGCGCTCTGGAATGCGGATGCCGGCGTGCCGGCCGGAGGGGCGTGGATCATGTGCCTGTGCCATCAAGCCCTCCTCCGCCGGCGCGAGCGTGGCGACGCAGCCGTCGCGAGCCTGCTGGCGGCCGTGGCGACCGGCGTGGAGGCCGTGCTCTGCGCCGCCGCCGCGATCGCATGCGGATATGCCGGCTTGGCCTGGAAGGGGGGGGCGTGGCCCGACCTCACCATGTACTGGCAGCATCAGACCGTGTTCTATGAAATCGGGTATTTCATGATTCCGATGCCACTCATGCACAGCTGGGTGGCATGGGCGGCAGTGATCATGGCGGCGCTGTCATTCGGGATCTGGCCGCTGTCGGCCCCATGCGAAGATGCGAAACACATGCCGCTGCGATCGACGCTCTTTGGATGGTCCGTGCTCGCATGCGGCCTCTTTTCCTACTATCAGGGACGAAGCCATGATTGGGTGTTTCCGGTGGTCCTGCCGTTCGCGTTGGCGATCGTGGGCGTGGTCGTGGATCGAGTGGCACTGCCGACCGCGGTGGACAGGGACGTGGGCGCGAATTGGCGAGTCGCCTGCGCGATGCTGGCTGCGGCCTTCGTCGTCGCCATGGGTAGCGGGGTGGTTGGGCCATCATGCGACCCGTTGCTGTGGAAGCAGCTCGATGTCCGGTGGCGTGGACTGATGACAGCCGCGACCGCGGGCCCCGGTTCACATGCCGTGATGTTCGTCAAGCAGCGACTCGTGCCCGGCGAGAAGACGCTGATCGTGTCCAATCACGCTGGCATCTACCATGCGGAGACTCGGACCAGATCGATGCTTCCGACGAGCCTGATCGAACTCGTGCTGCTGCGGGACCGTGAGTCGCTCCTGCGGACGCTCACCGAGACGAGTCGCGTGTACGTCGATCAGTCCGTAATCGGAATGCAGGGGCCATCCGCGATTTCCGAGACGCACGCCCGGCTTGTCGAAGAGTTGCGGACACACTTTCACCCCGTCGCCGAAAGCGAGGACGCCTACGTCCAGGAGATGGAGCGGAAGCCGGCGCCGGCGGCCCGCGCGGCCGATCCGGGCGAGTAGTCCGCAGGAATGGACGACGTGGCTGCGACGTATCCCCATCCCATCATCGCCGCGGACGTTCGCGATGTGCTCTCGCGCACGGCGTCGCTCTGGCCGGACCTGAAGGGTGCGAGCGTCTTCGTGACCGGCGCCACCGGATTCTTCGGTATCTGGCTTCTGGAGACGCTGCTTGCGGGGAATCGGGAGCTTTCCCTCGGCATGCGTGTCGTGGCTTTGTCACGCAATCCGAAGCGCTTCGCGGCAAAGGCTCCCCATCTGGCGGACGACGTGGCTGTCACCTGGGTCACGGGCGAGGTTCGCGGGTTCCCATTTCCCGCCGGTCCGATCACCCATGTGATCCACGCAGCCGCGGAATCCACGTCCAACCAGAACGCGCGCGATCCGCAGACGATGTTCGACGTCTGCCTGGAAGGCACGCGGCGGGTGCTCGCCCTCGCCCGCGAAAAGCGTGTGGCCCGGATGCTCTTCACGAGCTCCGGAGCCGTCTATGGCCGGCAGCCGCCAGAGCTGTCGCATGTGCCTGAGGATTTCGCCGGCGGCCCCGACCCGCTCGATCGCCACAGTGCCTACGCCGAGGGCAAGCGGGCGGCGGAGTTTCTGTGCGGCTTGGCCGCCTCCGAGCCCGTGCCGCCGGTGCCCGTGACGATCGCCCGCTGCTTCGCCTTCGTCGGACCACATCTGCCGCTCGACGTGCACTTCGCGATCGGCAATTTTCTTCGCGACGCGCTGGCCGGCGGCCCGATTCGAATCAGCGGCGACGGCACGCCCTACCGGAGCTATCTCTACGCCGCCGACCTCGCCGAGTGGCTCGTCACGATCCTGCTGCGTGGCCGGCCCGGCCGGGCCTACAACGTGGGGAGCGAGGAGGCCGTGTCGATCGCCGAACTGGCCGCCCGCGTGGCGGACGTGATGGCTACGGAGCAGCCGGAGGTGATAGTCGCGAAGCAGCCCGTGCCGGGAGCCGCCGCGGCGCGATATGTGCCATCGTGTAGGCGGGTTCATGCTGAGCTTGGGCTTGTGCCCGCTACCAGCCTGTCGGACGCCATCGCGCGTTCGGCGGCGTGGCACCGGCCCGGCCAAACAAGACCGTGAAGTTGCCTGGGCCGGTGCTCACTACCGCTTTTTGGCCACCACGATCCTCACGGTGCCGTTGACCGCCGGGCAAGCCAGAGAAATGCCGGCGGGGCGGTCACGCCGAGAATCGCAAGGCACACGCCGCGGGCGAGCAAGCCAGCCGCGATCCCGTGTGCGGGGGACACCGCGACGGTCGTTCCCACGCCCACGGCGACGAGTTCCACCAGCCCGAGCCCGCCGGGGGTGAGGCCTGTGAGCGCTGTCAAGATGCCAAACGACGCCACCAGCGACGCAGCGACGGGCGACACGGTTGCACCAACGGCATTCCACGCGGCCCACACCATGACGACCTCGGCCAGCACCTGCAGCACCACGAGCCCCAGGACATAGAAGAGAAACGCGGGAGACCGTGTCAGCTCGACCCATCCGGAATGAAGCGTGACGATCGGTCGCAGCCATGGAATCCGCGTAAGGCCGTCGCGGCCGAGGCCGCGCGTCGCATGGGCTCTCATCCCGACGCGCTCGAGCCACGCGGGCGACACGAAGCACGTCGCCAACGCCGCAGCGGCCATGGCGGCCGACACGGCGACTAGCGCAAGCAAGCCGACGGGACGACCCCTTCCGGCAGCCGCCTGTCCGCCATCCGGGCCGCTGGCCTGCTGCCACAACAGCCAGAGTCCGGCACCGCATGCCAGCGCTGCCGCAGCGCACAGCCGCAAGATGTTGTAACCGAGAAACGTGGCGGCAAATCGCGACAACTCGAGCCCATAGCGCTTTTTCAGATACACGCCGCGGGCCGCGACGCCTCCGTGCAGCGGCACAACCATATTGATGGCAGACGTCAGGATTGCCAGGCAGGTGCTTTCAACCAGACCTGTCGCGACGCCCACACGGCTGGTCAAGAGTTGGAAAATCGGCCCTGGCACGAGCAGGACCACCAGGCATGCCGTCCCGCACACCGCCACGAGGGCCGGGCGTTGGACCGATAGCCCCTGCCATTGCTGCCGATGCGTGAGCAGATACCCGGCCAGCCCTGCGCACGCCGCCACCGCGACCAAAACAGGCAGTGCACGTCGCAGAAGTCTGTTGTGATCGGCCATCGAAGACGCTCACGATACGCTCTTTCAAGTCTGCAATCATGCCAGAAGGGGCCGGCAAGGAAATCCCGCGGGCGGCGACCCAGCCGATTGCTGGCCGCCTACAACGCAACTAAGATTTTGAATCCGTCGAACCGCGTACATGCTCAGCATTCCACGATGCAACCGTCTGACAGGCCGGAGCTGGCCACATGGAATCGTGACCGGCGGCCGGAGGACGGCCGAAGCCGTCACGTCGGTCTCGTAATGCCCTGCTACAACGAAGCGGGCAACATCGACGAGTTGCACGAGCGGCTCACGAAGGTGTTCGAAGCCCTGCCGCAGTACTCCTGCGAGATGCTTTTCATCGACAACGCCTCGACCGATGGCACGGTTGACAAGATCAATGCGATCATCGCCCACGACCCGCGGGTGAGATTGATCGTCAATGCCCGGAACTTCGGCCACATCCGCTCTCCCTACCATGCGTTTCTGGAATCGGCCGGCGACTGCGTGATCGTGATGTGCACCGATCTTCAGGATCCGCCGGAACTGATTCCCGAGTTCCTCGCCCATTGGGAACGCGGCGCGAGCATGGTGCTCGGCAGAAAAAAGACCAGCCAGGAGTCGCCGGCTTTTTTCATGCTCCGCGGGCTGTATTACAAACTGGCCCGTGCCATGGCGGAGGTGCCGCTGCTCGAGCATGTGACCGGCTTTGGCCTTTACGACCGCCGCGTGATCGAGATCATGCGGAGCTTTGCCGATCCATACCCGTACGGCCGGGGCATGATCGCGGAGATCGGCCTACCCTACGTCACGGTCCCCTATGACCAACCGCTCCGCAAACGAGGAATCACGAAAAACAACTTTTACACGCTCTTCGACCTGGCCATGCTCGGATTCACCAGCCACTCGAAGGTGCCGCTGCGGGTGGCGACGATCGCGGGTTTTCTGCTGAGTGCGGCTTCCCTGCTGCTCGCCATCGGGTTTCTGATCCTGAAACTCACGTTTTGGTACTCGCTGCCGGCGGGCTACGCCCCGGCCGTAATCGGCATCTTCTTCCTGGGCTCCGTCCAGATCTTCCTGATCGGCCTGCTCGGGGAATACGTTGGCGCCGTCCTTACGCAGGTTCGCAAACGCCCGCTTGTCGTCGAAGCCAGCCGTTGCGAAGCGCCGCGGCAGGCCCCATCCTGACCTGCAGCACTTCAGATGCAAAAAGCCGAGTCATCCACCGAAGGGCCCATGCACGCCGTCTTGTCGCAGCGTCTGGCGGACAGTGTCGCCACAGTGTCGGGCATTGCAGACGAGCTGCCGCTGCTTGCCGCCATCGCTCACCATCTCTTCACATGCTTGCGGGATGGTGGCACGCTGTATTTCTGCGGCAATGGCGGCAGTGCGGCCGATGCTCAGCATATCGCCGCGGAGTTTGTGGGCCGCTTCCTGATCGAGCGGCGTCCGCTGGCGGCTGTTGCCCTGCCATGCAACTCGTCGATCATCACCGCGATCGGCAACGACTATTCATTTGACGAGGTCTTTTCACGCCAGGTGCGGGCGCTGGCCCGTGCCGGAGACTGCGTGATTGGCATCAGCACGAGCGGCACATCGCGGAACGTGCTCCGCGCGCTCGAAGCGGCGAGGGACATTGGCGCTTCCACGATCGGATTCACAGGCCTCTCGGGCAACGCGCTGGCCAAGCTCTCGGACCACTGCTTCCGCTCCCGCTCGACTGCCACGCCGCGCATCCAAGAGGCGCACATCGTGGCCTGGCATCTGGTGTGCGAGATGGTGGAAATAGAAATAAGCAAGGCAAGTCGAGCCACAGACTGACTATCCGCTCTATGTCCGAGAAACGCTCATGAGTAAATCACCTGTCACGCTCGATGATATCTTTCGCCGAAATCCAGCCGTGATGGTGCGTCAGGTTCGCGAAGCGGTGGACCGCCGACTGGCGGGGTCACCGGAGGGGCTCTTTCTGTACGGCGCCGGCCACTACGGCGGTGTGGCCGCCGCAGCACTTCGTCGTCGGGGCATCACGCCAGCCGCCTTTCTCGACCGCAATCCCGGCAGGCGCGGCCATCAGTGGGCCGGCCTGCCTGTTGTCCCACTGGACGACGTTCCCGCCGATATGTTTCAGAACAAGCTGGTGGTGGTCACCGTCTACAACTGCGTCGCTGTTTTGCAGGAACTCCGATGTCGCGGGATCGATGCCATCACGTACGCGCAGCTGGCAATCGCACTTGGCGAGCCTTTGACCCCATATTGCGGCATTCAGGACCCGGCCGTTCTTTGGGAAAACGAATCTGCCGTGCGGTTCGCGATGGCCTTGTGGGCGGACGAGGAGTCACGCCAAGAGTATGTCGCGCAGCTGGCGTGGAGCCTCGACTTCAACCCACTTCATCTGCCGACGGCAAAGCCAGCTCGCGACACCTATTTCGAGCCTTCGCTGGTTCACTTCGGCAAGGACGAGGTGTTTGTCGACTGCGGCGCCTTCGATGGCGATTCCGTGGCCGCATTTCGCGAACACTGCCCAGACTACAAGGCTGCGGTGGGTCTCGAACCAGATCCACACAATCGCGGCAGATTCGTTCAACGATTTGGCGGCGAGGCCGCGATGGCAGCCGATCGCATCCGGGTGCTGCCGTACGCCGCGTCGGACCAGAGAGAACAGGTTTCTTTTGAAGTTACCGGCGCAGCCGGTTCGGCGATCGCAACCGCGGGCATGGAGGTCGAGGCCGCACCGCTCGACGAAGTGCTCGCTGACATTGTTCCGACATTCATAAAGATGGATATCGAGGGCGCTGAGCCGAAGGCTTTGGCGGGAGCGGCCGCCGTCATGCGAGTGCACAAACCCCGGCTCGCGGTCTGCCTCTATCACGACCGCCGGCATCTCTGGGAAATTCCGCTCCAGATCGCGGAGTCCCAGCCCGCGTATCACCTCACTCTGCGCCGATACGCGGACGAGTGCTGGGAATTGGTCTGCTACGCGTCGACCGCAAAATAATCACATGTATACTTTCTTCTTTCTTCGTCAATCCTTGGCCGTATGAGCACAGCGTCAGGAACCCCTCGAAGGCAGTCTCGAGTGACGAACGGAGTCCCGGGGCTCCTGTCAGACACTTCTCGTTTGCCCGCCGTCCGCGACAAAGTTCACCCCCGTGACGAACGCCGCCCGCGGTGACGCGAGAAACACCGCGGCGTTAGCGATTTCCGCCGGCGTTCCGAATCGCCCCAATGGCACCTCCCGCGAGATCATGGCCGCAACGCCATCTGGGTCCGCCCGCACTTTGCCATCCCAGGTTCCGCCATCGGTGAAGATGTTGCCAGGAGAAATGGCGTTGATCCGAATTCCCATTTTCCCGAAGGGGCGCGACCATCCCTTCACGGCACTGAGCAGTGCCGCTTTCGCTGCGGAATACGTGACCGGTGCCCCCAGAGCTTCGACACCGCAGATCGAAGAAATGCAGACGATTGATGCATTGCCAGACCGCTTCAGCAGTGGAACACTTACGTGGACCATGTTCGTCACTGAAAACACGTTGACGCTCATTACGCGGAGCCATTCCTCGGGCGTTTCTTCACCCGGCGGCAGCGACGCACCGGACCCCGCGCAGGTGACGAGTATGTCGAGTGCCCGGTAATCCGGCTCTATGGCTGAAAGCAAGGACGCTGCATCCCGAGGATCCGTCGCATCACATACGCGCGTGTCGCACCCATCGCCGAGGCGGCTCGCTAGGGCCTGCAACGACTCGGATGACCGCCCAGTCACGATTACCCGTGCCCCCTCCCGCACAAAGGCTTCTGTGATCGCGGCGCCAATTCCTCTGCTTCCGCCGGAAATGAGCACCACCCGGCCGGCAAGTTCCAAGTTCATGCGCGCTCAATCCGCAAGAAAGGTGGAGATGAATGCGGCGTATTGCGTCAACACTGCGGCATGGTCGCCATCATGTGCGCGAGCGGTCTGGAGGATAAAGCGACCCGAGTAACCGATATCCGCCAGTGAGTCAAACACGCGGGGAAAGTCAACGGCCCCCGTTCCCAAAGGCACGGTTCCGCCCCCGGCTAATCTGTCTTTTACGTGCACGTGGGAGATCCGCTTGCCGAGAACCTGGATTTCGGCGGCCGGATCCCAGCCCAGACTGGCGCTATTGCCCATGTCAAAATTCACACCAACGCAGTCCTCGGGAAACGCCTCGACCAGCCGCGCCTGCTCGGGTGGCGGGCGATCGGATTCGACGACAACCTTGACCGCTTGCTCCCGCAACAAAGGCACACAATCGAGCAGGGTGTGACGGAAGCATGACTCCTCCGCGGCACTCGTGATCGAGCCTGCGTCCACGAGCGGCACGACAACGTGCGTGATTCCCGTCTTCCCGCATGCCACGACGACCCGCCGGAACATATCCAGTCCCTTGCCTAACCCCGCACTGCTGCTTGCCTTCCAAAACGGCTCTTGCATGAAGCAGTCGCCTGTCAAAGAAGGAATGCCAATCGAGTGTGTTTGCATAAGGGCGCGGATTATGGCTCGCCCGTCGTCGGTCATCAGCGGGTTTTCATCAAGGCGCTCAGCATCCAGCGTCCATTCCATGGACGGCAATGACAGCGTCGCCGCCGTCGCAAACTCCTCCTGCCAGTACGGCCACGGAAAAGCCTGGATCCTTCCGTTCATCTGTGGGGACAACCGCCCCTGCATGAATCCGATTCGCTGCATCCTTGAAACAGCCAAGTCACACCAGTCCCTTCGCCGTCCAACCGCCGTCTACGATCAAGTCCTGCCCGGTCACATAACTACTGGCGTCAGATGCCAGGTAGATCGCCGCACCTACCACATCCGAGACGCTACCCCATCGACCAAGGCACGTATGTCGACGACGCTGCTGATGGAGCTCCGGATCGGCAAAGCTGCCAGCCGTCATGGCCGTCTCGATGTAGCCGGGCGCTATCGCGTTTACGCGAATACCAACCTGCCCGTAATCGATCGCCAACGCCTTGGTCATCATTCGCAGACCCCCTTTGGAGGCAACATAGCCAGGATTGCCGGGAAATCCAACGACGCTGCCGATACTGGTGATGTTAATGATCGAACCACCAGCCTGCATGTGAGGCCGGGCAGCGATGCAAGTCGAGTAAGCGGCACAGAGGTTGATGCGGATCGTACGGTCGAAGACATCGGCCGCAGCCGGACCGGCGTTGCCCGCGGGGATACTGATACCGGCTGCGTTTACCAGCACATCGAGACCGCCGTAACAGGCCGCAACCTCCGCAAAAAGGTCCGAGAGGTCGCCGGATACATCAGCTGCTCGATACTGCACGAGCGTCGACGAGTACGTGCTATCCGGGCGGGCCGAACGCGCCACTGCGACAACATGGGCTCCCGCCTGCGCGAGGCCGTCCCCAATCGCGAATCCAATCCCCCGTGAGCCGCCGGTCACCACCGCGACTTTGCCAGCCAGTGAAAACAATCGTGTAACGTCCACTCACACCCTCACCGATGGCTGACGAGTTGCGAGTCCGGAACGCTCTCGGCTACAACCGCCGGAATCTGCAACGGTGTTCTCCTCACAACGAGGCTTCGCGGAACCGCAAGTACCTTGATGACTTCACTCTCATCATACTCTCTAAACGGCCGCCGAGCCTTGGTCACGGGCGCGGCCGGACTTTTGGGTCCGCAGCATGCTATCGCTTTGGCCGAACTGGGTGCCGAAGTCGTGCTCACCGACATCGATCCAGTGCGCCTTGCGCAAGCAGCGAGCCTTGCATCGAAAACTCAGCCGGGGTCATATCGCGCGATCACGATGGATGTCACAATCACCGCCTCGATCACCGAAGCAGCGCGTGAGATCGGTGACGTCGACGTCTTGGTCAACAACGCAGCCATCGACCCCAAGGTCACGCCTGGCGACGATTCCGCCCTCGCGACGCGCTTCGAGCACTTCGCCCTCGACGAGTGGAATCGCCAGATGAACGTCGGCCTCACGGGCGCTTTTCTCTGCTGTCAGGTGTTTGGATCAGGGATGGCTGCAAGGAAAAGCGGGGCGGTCATCAACATCGCATCCGATTTGTCGGTCATCGCCCCCGACCAGCGGATTTACCGAGTCGAGGGCGTCGCCGAAGGATCCCAGCCCGTGAAGCCGGTCAGTTATTCCGTTATCAAAACCGGGCTCGTGGGATTAACGCGGTATCTGGCTTCGTATTGGGCTTCGGCAGGCGTCCGCGTGAATGCGATCTCTCCGGCTGGTGTCTATCACACGCAGTCGCCCGACTTCGTCTCACGACTCACGAACCTTATCCCGCTTGGGCGCATGGCTGATGCCGATGAATACCGCGCAGCGATCCAATTTCTGGCCTCGCCGGCATCGAGCTACATGACGGGCCACAACCTCGTGATCGACGGCGGCAGAAGCGTGATTTGAAATACTCCGTTATGGCCTGTCCCAGTTGACATCCTCGATGTCAGTCGAGTACGGCTTACCGTCGGCATCGAACTTCGTCATCACGGCTGGGCCACGGTAGCCGTCCTCTTCGAGAAACACGTCGATAATCCGCCGGGGATCATCGAGGTCGAGGGCGGCCCGCAGCTCGGCGACGGTCTCGCACCGCGTGTACGGAATCCCGACGGCATCAGCGAGCAGTTCAAACCGCGGCGCGCTCAAGCCTGAATCCGCCGAAGCGCCGAACTCCTTACCGAAGGCCCGCCGCTGTGACCTGATGATCGACTGATATCCGCAGTTGTTCATGATCACGATTCTGACCTTCAGCCGGGTGTTCGCGGCGAGCGTGTAGAGCTCCTGCACGTTGAACAGCAATCCGCCGTCGCCCTCGAGGCAAACGATCCCATGATCGCCGGCCGCCGCGGCTCCGATCGCCATCGGTAGGGCAAGCCCCATCGAGCCGAGACAGTGTCCGGCAAACGCGACTGTTACGCCTTCCCGCGGCCGGAAGAACCGCGCGAACCCTTCTACCGCGTAGCCCGACCCGGTGGGAACGATGTATCGCACAGACGTCGCATCTGACAGTGTTCGTGTCATCGTGTAGGCGGTCAAAATCCCCTTGGAGAAGGCTTCGGCCTCGTTCCGCCTATCGGCATCGCGCAACTGACGGCAGTCGGCCAGCCACGCGCGCCGCTGCTCGGCTGCTCCCGGCGGCGTGCCCGTGATCCCATCCACCGACGCCAGCCGGGAGATGACGCGGCGCAGGTCCTCCTGAAAGAGAAGTGTCGCGGGCAGGCCTTCGTTCTTCGCGATCTCCCGGGGATCGCACTCGACCACGATCCTCCGGGCCCGCTTGCCGAACTGCGCCGGATTGAACGCCGTCGTCAGCAGGTCGAGGCGGACGCCGAGAAACAGGACAACGTCCGCCTGCTGCAGGATCGTGTTCGCGTGCGTGGGGGCCAGTCCTCCGGCACAGCCAAAGTTCAGGTCGTGGGAGTGCTTCAGAATATGGGCGGCCGGCCACGTGAACAGCACCGGCACACCGAGCCGTTCCACGAGTCGCCGGATGACATCCCGGGGAACCGCCGCGATGCAGAGGCCGTTTCCGAGCACGAGTACCGGGCGACGGGCTTTTGCCAGTTCGTGCGCGGACTGTTCTGCCGCGGGGCAGTCGCCGGCTTCCGGCGTCGCGATGGCCTCCGCGATCAGGCCGCACACCAGGTCGAGCCGTCGCTCCGCTTCCACGACTGGAAGGGCCTGCAAGTCCAGCGGAACCTCGAGAAAGACCGGGCCTTTCCGCCCTGTCATAGCCTCCGCCAGGAACCTGGCCAGCGATTCATCGGCGACCTCCCGCGGATCGTACCTGAGCACGGCCTTGGTGATCGGACGGAGAACGTCGAGTTGCGGCGTCTCCTGGGCGCCGTGGCTCCGTACCCCGTGGCGGTTGATGTCTGCCGTCTTCACCTGCCCGGCGATGATGAACAGCGGCACGGAATCGTAGTATGCCGATGCCACGGAGTTGACCGTATTCATCACACCGGGCCCGGATGTCACGACAGCGCAACCCGGCGTCGCGTAGCCACGGGCCTTGGCATAGCCATCAGCGGCCGCGACGACGGCTTGTTCGTGATTGCAATAAATCGCGGACAGCGACGACTCGGCGACGGCACGATTGATGTGCATCGCCATGCCTCCGGTAACGGAAAACACGGTGTTCACACCGAGCCGCTGCACTATAGCGACAAGGAACTCGGCGACGTTCACTACCGGCGGCCCCCAGTTGCGGCTGCCGCACCCTGCACCGCCTCGACGAGATCTCTGACCGCACCATCGCCGCCCGTGAACGCCGAGCGGAATCCGGCGGCGCCCCGCACCTCCGGCACCGCATTCGCCGGTGCCGCGCTCAGGCCGGCAATCGCCAGCGCTCCCAAATCGTTGACGTCGTCGCCCATGTAGGCGATGTCGTGAAGATCGAACGCGTGCCGCGCTGCAAACTCCCGCAGGGCCACCGCCTTGTCCTTGCAGCCTTTGAATACGTCCGTGATCCCCATCTTCGCCGCGAAACGGTCCACGAGCGGGCTGTCCTCCCCCGAAATCAGCGCGAAGACCAGCCCCGCTTTTTTTCCCAGCGAGATGCCCATGACGTCGGCGAAGCAAAAACGCTTCCACTCCTCGCCGTTTGGGCCCCACCAGAAGCCGCCGTCGGTGAGCACGCCATCGACGTCGAGCGCGATCGCCTTGATCCGGCTGAAATCGTACTCAGCGGTCACGCCAGCCTCCAACGCGGCGTAATTTCTGCATCACCGGCACTTCCCGCTCCATCACCCGCTTCACGCCGTCGCCCATCGACGTCTCGATCAGCCGGATGTCACGCACCAACCGTGTGATGCCACTGGGTTCAAGGGATGCCGCCTGATCGGAGCCCCAGAGCGATCGATCCGTCGTGATGTGCCGTTCGATCACGCACGCCCCGATCGCCACGGCAGCCACGCTTGACGCGATGCCCGTCTCATGGCCGGAGTAGCCGACCGGCACGCCATACTGCTGCTTCAAGACGGGAATGACTCGAAGGTTGAGTTCTTCGTAATACGCCGGATACGTGCTGCACGAGTGCAGCAGGATCAGATCGTTCTTTCCGAGCACCTGCACCGCGTGATGAATCTCGTCGTGGCTGCTCATGCCTGTCGAGAGCATGATCGGCCTTCCTTTCGAGCGGGTGTGCGCGAGGAGCGCGTCGTCGGTGAGCGAGGCCGAGGCGATCTTGTAGCAGGGGGGATCGTATACGTCGATGAAATCCACCGCGGCCTCGTCCCAGCACGACGCAAACCAGGGGATCCCCTTCTCGCGGCAGTACGCATCGATCTGCTCGTACTGCTTCTCGCCGAACTCCAGCCCGCGCTTCAAGTCGCCGTTGGTCGGACCGAACGGGTTTTCTCGCGGTTTGGCCAGTTCCTCGGCCGTGTAGACCACGTCCACCGTCCGCTTCTGAAACTTCACGGCGTCGCAGCGTGCATCGACCGCGATGTCAATCAGCCGTTTGGCCACCTCGATGTCGCCGTTGTGGTTGATGCCGATCTCTGCGATCACGTAACTGGGCTGCCCGTCCCCGACCAGCTTCGAGCCGATTCGGACTGACGACATGACGATTTCCTTCTGATGAGGACACGGATAGCTGAGCACGAAGAGTCACGAATGCGTCCTTAGAGGACCTATGAGTCATGCGGAATCAGTATCGCCTGCGCGTAGAGTGCCACCGAATGTACCGCTGGCGTTGGTGCGAGGCGGTTCGTTCATGACTTTCTAACCGCTCCTGATTTATGCGCCTATTTTGAAGACGTGATTCCAGTGTGTCTACCCGGTCATATGGTAGTGGCCGGCAGTTCGGCCGCTTCGTGGCGGCGATCTTCTCGAGGAGCACCCAGTCGTTCATGTCGGAACTGGCGATCTTGATGATCGGGATCCCGAGTTCCACGCAGAGATCGACCGACGCCTCGTCGAAGGGCGTGGCCATCGGGATGCAGGATGCCTTCTTGACGGCCGCGATGAGCGTGGCGTAGTCGTCCTTCGACATCTTGGTGTCGAGCGTCTTCTTGATGTAGCGGACGTCGTGCCGATCGCGGAAATCCTTGTGGATGAAGTTGTCCACGTCACGAAACTGCAGCTTGATCGCCGCCCGGACGTTGTTGAATCGCACAATCCGCGAGTGCTGGCGGATGATTTCCAGGCCGCGGTCGACCCTGCCCCAGTGGTTGTTGGCGAGCTCGAGGACGAAAAGGTCTTCGAACAGATCACGGTGGTTCATGGCTGGAAAGCCGACCGGCTACTCCCCTATGGCTGCCTGTCCGTGCCCGCTCACGGACGTGAGAAGAGGGTAGCAGATTGAACCGTGAGAATGGGGTAAGCCCGGTGTCACGGGCGGCCGTATTCACGGGGGCAGATGGGTGGGATACGATCCACGGCTGCCAGGCTTTTTTTCTACGGACAGCGGACATGGATCGGTCTTTCATGATGGTCCGCTCGTGGCCCATCGCCGCGCTTCTCGGCGTCGTCGCTCTGGGGTGGTGCTCGGCCTCCGCGACGTGGTCGCTCGCCGATCTAGCCCGCCCTCCGGCCTACCTCGAGGATCCATCGAGGGCGGACATCATCGCCGTCTACGCGGGCCTCACGGCGGGAGCGGAGGGAGAGGCGACGCCATTTTTCTGGAAACGGGTCGGGCGTCTGAATGCCCCGTTCGAGGCCAACTGGACCGACTGGCCGAGCCTTGACGAACTCCACAGCCTCGTGCTCGTGCTGTTCGCCCGGCTCTTCGGCATCTTTGCCGGTCTCAAACTGACGCTCCTCCTCGGGCACCTGCTCGCGGCCGCCACCTTCTTCGGCGTCGCCCGGGTGAGCGGATCCAGCCCGCTGTGGTCGTTTGTCGGCGGTTTGGCGTACGGACTCGCGCCGTTCATGTTTGCCCAATCGCCACACCACTCGGGTGTGCAGTGGGCCTGGCACGTGCCACTTTTCACGCTGGTCTGGCGCTGGGTCTCCACCGACCCCGGCCTCGTCCGCGGCACCCGCCGCTTCCGGGCGGCGATGGGGATCGCGTTTCTCGCGGGCCTCTTGAACGTCTACTATACGAACATCCTCTGCCAACTCACGCTCGTGGGATCGGTGCTCAGGCACCTCCGCACTCGAAGCCGCCCAGCCCTCGTCGCGGCACTGCTCGTGGTCGCCGCGGCGGCTGGCGGCTTCGCCGTGAGCAACCTCGACACGTGGACCTATCGCGTCGCGAATGGGGCCAACGGCGGCGCCCTGGTGCGGGAGTACAAATGGCTTGAAATCTACGGGCTCAAGATCAAGGACCTCTGCATTCCTCCGGTCACCCACCGCTCGGACGGCCTCCGGCAGTTCGGGATCGCTCACCGTCAGGAGGCCGTGCTCAACGACGAGGATGGCTGTGCGTACCTGGGCATCCTTGGCCTGGCCTGCCTCGGGTGGCTGATGGCGACGTCGGTCTCGCGCGTGGTGCACGGACATGCCCGGGACGTGCCGATCGAGGCGTGGCAACTGCTCTGGATCGTGCTTGTCTTCACGACCGGAGGACTCAACGCGATCCTCGGCGCGCTGGGGTTCACGATGTTCCGCGCGGGTGTCCGCGCGAGTGTCGTCATTCTGGCGATCGTGCTCCTGTGGGCTGCACAGCGACTGACGGCACTCCAGGCCGCGGCTCAGTCGCGGCGCCCCGATGAGGTCGTTCCACGGCTCACCGCCGCCGTGGCGATCATGCTGGGTGGCCTCGTCCTGTGGGATCAGGTGCCGCGTGCACCGTCGCGCGAGCAGGTTGCCACGGTCGAACGACAGGTTGCCGCGGATCGACGATTCGCTGCGGAGCTCGAGGCGGTCCTTCCCAAAGGGGCCATGGTCTTCCAGCTGCCGGTGATGGAGTTTCCCGAGTCGCCGGCCTACGATCTCCCGCCGTACGACCACTTTCGGCCCTATCTCTTCTCGAAACACCTGCGATTCTCCTTCGGCTCTCACAAGGGCCGCGCGCGCGAGGCATGGCAGTCGGCCCTGCAGGCCAAGCTTTTCGAGAAGGCCACCCTCGACCAGCAGGATGGCATCATCCGTCTGAACGAAGCCAACGCTCGGGCGGCCGTCGACGAGCTGCAAAGGCTGGGTTTCTCAGCGCTGTACGTCAATCGCCGTGGCTTCCCGGATCGGGGCAAGGGGCTCGAGGCGGCACTGCAGGCGGTGGGGTGCGCGCAGCCGCCAATCCAGCACGCTGGTGGTGACCTTGTCTGCATCCCTCTCGATCAGAAGGTCGATTGAGACATACGGTGCCGTGAGGTAGCCTGCCTCGAATGACTTCGCATCGGAGTGGTCGATCCGACCTTGACCCGTCGCCGCGCAGGGTCCGAACGAAGGATTTTGAGCAGGAGGAACCGCCTCCCGGGCGTCGCTCACCTGCTGCGGATCGTTCGCTGAAGACCAGTGGAAGCGGAGATGGAAGGGAGGTGTGGCGCGATACGGTCGTCCGCGGGGCGGTCATCGTGCTCGCAGTGCTCTGGGTCTTTGCGCCGGTCTGCCATCCCGTCTTCGCCCCCGAGTGGCTCTGGGACGACGACTCGCTTCTCACCGCGAATGCGACCGTCCAGTCCACGACGCCCGCCGCGCTCACGAAGCTCTGGTTCAATCCCGATGGCGTCGATTACTTCCCGCTGAGCTACACGGCGCTCTGGCTCCAGTGGCCCCTGTTCGGCACCTGGTCCACCGGCTACCACGCTGTGTCGATCGTGCTGCACGCCCTCTCGAGCCTGCTGGTCTGGCGGCTCCTGGCGGTGATGCGAGTACCGGGCTGCTGGCTCGCGGCCCTCCTCTTCGCCGTGCACCCCGTCTGTGTGGAGTCGGTGGCGTGGGTGTCGGAACTCAAGAACACGCTTTCGCTGCCCCTCTTCCTGATCGCCGCCACGCACTTCGTTGCGTTTGATGATCTGGTCCACGGCGGGTCGGCGGGAACGACCGCTCCCGCTGAAGCGGAACGCCACTACTGGCTCGCGTTGCTCTTTTTTCTACTCGCGATGTTCGCCAAGACATCGGTGGTGATGCTGCCCGTCGTCCTGCTCCTGCACGCCTGGTGGAGACGCGGCAGGGTCACGACGACCGACGTCGTGCGTGCGGCGCCGTTCTTCCTCGTGTCGCTCGTGCTGGGCCTCGTGACCGTCTCGTTCCAGCACGAGCGGGCGATCGGCGACGAGGCGATCCCAGTCGGGGGCCTCGCCTCGCGGATCGCCACGGCCGGGCTGTCGATCCTCTGGTATCTGCGGCTCCTCATCTGGCCCGTCAACCTGCTGCCGATCTATCCGCGCTGGGAGGTCGACCCTCCCCGCGTCTGGCAGTTTCTCGCCTGGCTCCCGATCTTCGGAGGGCTCTGGGCCTGCTGGAGGCATCGCGACGCGACCGGTCCGCCGGGTTGGGAACGCTGGGGTCGCCACGCGCTCTTCGCCTTCGGCTTCTTTCTGCTCATGGTGTTCCCGGTGCTCGGGTTCGTGACCATCGCCTACATGCGGATCACATGGGCGGCTGATCACTTCATCTACCTGCCGATGATCGGGCCGATCGCGCTGGCCGCCGCCGCGCTGGTCACGGGAGCGGAGCGACTGCCGGAGCGGTCCTGGACGTTGACGCGGGTGTGGGCCGTCTGCCTCGTGGCCGGGCTGGCGATCCTCGCCTACCGGTACGCCGGTGCCTGGGTCAACGAGGACGCCCTCTGGACACACACGCTCTCGCACAATCCCGACGCCTGGCAGGCGCATAACCGCCTCGGAGTTCGCAAGTATTCCCGTGGGCACATCGACGACCTCGAGCCCGCCGACGGCGTCCGCAGTCTCGGCGCCCTGCATCACTTCATGCGCTCCACGGCGCTTCGGCCTGACCTCGGCGAGACGCACAACAACCTCGGCCTCGCGCTCTCGGCGAAGGGACGCCTCCCGGAGGCCATCGAGCAGTTCCGTGAAGCCGCCCGGGTGACGCCGAGGGATCCGCGCATCCGGGTCAACCTCGCCAACTCGCTCGTCGCCGCCGGCCGCTTCGAGGAGGCCGGGGCGATCTACGAGTCACTCCTCCGGCTGCAGCCCGACAATCCCGCGCTGCTCAATAATCTCGGCGTGACCCTCCATCGTCGCGGGAGACGCGACGACGCCATCGTGCTGTTTCGTCGGGCGCTCTCCATCGCGCCGAACCTGAAGGACGCCCAGGAGAGCCTCGCGATCGCGCTCGGCGAGAAACCCGACCCGTACGGACCTGCCACCTCCGGCCCGGCAGCGGCCACGCCCGAGAAGCCGGCGTCGCCCGCGCCCGCCGAGTCGGTTCCG
>Ga0172376_10003333_pt1 | contig 19043 bp, 10 predicted proteins | sample Lak35m_FD_121114 | JGI IMG/M metagenome (GOLD analysis project Ga0172376, IMG submission 121114) | Freshwater microbial communities from Kabuno Bay, South-Kivu, Congo - kab_092012_35m | ecosystem: Environmental > Aquatic > Freshwater > Lake | place: Democratic Republic of the Congo: South-Kivu... | reverse complement strand
CCGGGTCAGGGTCAACCGGGTCAGGGTCAACCGGGTCAGGGTCAACCGGGTCAGGGTCAACCGGGTCAGGGTCAGCCGGGTCAGGGTCAGCCGGGTCAGGGTCAGCCGGGCCAGGGTGATCCCCAGTCACAGTCCGCGGACGGTGCCGTCGGCGGTGGCGGTGCGGTGGGTGGAGACCGAGCGGCAGGCAACTCGGCGGATGGCGGAGCGACCGGGCAACCGGACCGTCGAGAGATGGAGTGGACCGACGCCGACGTCTCGCACGCCCGGAATGCGGCCGACCTCGCGATCGAGCATCTGCGCGACAGTCTGGCTTCCGGCCGCACCGACGTGCTCGACTCACTCGGGTGGACCCCGGAGCAGGCCCGCGCGTTTCTGTCGCGGTGGGAGGAGATGCGTCGTCGAGCGGAAAGCCCCGATCCCCGACGGCGTGCGGACTTCGAGCAGGCGCTGCGCAGCCTCGGCCTGCGGGCCGACGGATCCCGTTCGTCCCGCGACGTGCCGGCGGACGTCAAGGGAGGACAGGCCGAGGGTCGTCGCAGCCGTCCGCCCGCCTCGTACCGCGAGCAGTTCGAGGCGTACCTCCGCGGCACGGCCGGCGAATGAGCGACGCCTACGACGGGCCGAGGTATCTCGTCTCCTTTGGTCCGAAGCGGGTGCCGCACTGCTTCACCGACATTCTCATTCTCGGTGGCGGACTCGCAGGGCTGCGGGCGGCACTGGCGGTCGATCCCCGCCTCTCGGTGACCGTCGTCACGAAGGACGATCTCCGCAGTTCATCGAGCCAGTGGGCGCAGGGAGGCATCGCGGGAGTGGTCGATCCGGAAGATCGCTTCGACCATCACGTGGCCGATACGCTCGCGGCGGGGGGCGGACTGTGCCACGAGGGTGTCGTCGATGCCGTCGTTCGCGAGGCTCCGGGACGCATCGCGGAACTGATCGAGTGGGGCACGCGGTTCGATGCGGTCAACGGCTCCCTGGCGCTGGGCCGCGAGGGGGGGCACAGTCACCATCGGATCGTCCACGCGCTCGGCGATGCGACCGGTCGCGAGGTCATGCGGGCCGTGATCGAGCGGACGCGTCAGCTCGACAACCTCTCCGTCTGGCCCGACACGTTCACGATCGACCTCGTCACCGACGAGCGAGGCTGCCGCGGCGCCATCGTCTGGAACCCCGCGCATGGCAAGACGATCGTCTGGGCGCGCCGCACCATTCTCGCCACGGGCGGGGCGGGGCAGCTCTACCGGGAGTCGACGAATCCTCCCGGCGCGAGTGGCGATGGGATCGCCCTCGCCTGGCGTGCCGGCGCGGACCTGCGGGACATGGAGTTCATGCAGTTCCATCCGACGGTGCTCTACATCGCCGGCGGTGCGCGGAGCCTTATCACCGAGGCGGTGCGTGGCGCGGGGGCATGGCTCGTCGACCGAGACGGCCGCCGCTTCATGCCCGAGTTCGACGAGCGGGCGGAGCTCGCGCCGCGCGACGTCGTCTCCCGGGCGATCACCGTCGTGATGCACCGCACGCAGCACGCGAACGTCTACCTCGACCTCGCGCACCTTGACGCCGACATGGTCCGCGCCAGGTTTCCGGGCATGGCCGCGCTCTGCGCGCAGTTCGGCCTGGATCTCGCCCGCGACCGCATTCCCGTGCGACCCGGGGCGCACTACATGATCGGCGGCGTGACCGTCGACGACACCGGGCGGACGACCGTCCCCGGGCTGTTCGCCGCCGGCGAGGTGACCTCCAGCGGCCTGCACGGGGCCAATCGTCTGGCGAGCAACAGCCTTCTCGAAGGACTCGTCTACGGGGCCCGCGCGGGGGCGGCGGCCGCGGCGGACGTCCTCGCGGAGGGGATCGCCGCCGACGAGTTCCTCGTGCCCTCGATCACCGCGGCCCGCGTGACGGCCGCCACGGACGCCGTCGTGCAGGACGGTCTCGATCTGGCCGACATCCGCAACTCGCTCCGCGCGCTCATGTGGCGGCACGTGGGCGTGGAACGCTCGAGGGCGTCGCTGGACGAGGCTCGGGAGGACGTCGAGGGCTGGTGCCGGTATGTTCTGCCGAGGCAGTTCGCCGACCCCCAGGGCTGGCAGCTCCAGAACATGCTCGAGGTGGCGCGGCTCATGATCCGGGCCGCGCTCGTGCGGGAGGAGACCCGCGGCGTCCATTTTCGGGCCGATCACCCGGCGGCACAGGACGCGTGGCGGGTGCACGTCGCGTGGCACCGGGGGCGTCCCGATCCGCTGCTCGAGCCCCTGCCGGATCGCGTTCCTGCCGGGGTCTGAGCCTCCCGGGGATTGCCGCCCGGCGGTTCCCCGGAAACAATGGGGCGGCGTGTGGCGGAGACATGCCGGCCAACCTTTCCGAAAAGGCGCGATGATCGAAACGGCACGAACGAACGACGGGGCGATGATCGAGGCCGACGGCCTCACGAAGTACTACGGCGAGTTCATCGCCATCAAGGACGTCTCGTTCCGCGTTCCGCGGGGCGAAATCGTGGCGTTCCTCGGCCCGAACGGCGCGGGCAAGAGCACCACGATGAAGATCCTCACGGGGTATCTGGCCCCCTCGGCCGGGAGTGCGCGGATCGCCGGGCACGACATGGCCACCGACCGCCTGCGGGGAGCCGAGCGACTCGGCTACCTGCCGGAAAACGGCCCGCTCTATCCGGACATGACGCCGCGGAGCCTGCTCGAGTTTTTCGCCGACGCCCGCGGTCTCGGGGGGAGCCAGAAGCGGGACCGCATCGACGCCGTCGTGCGGCAGTGCGAACTGGGCAGCGTCATCGGCAAGGCGATCGGCAAGCTCTCCAAGGGCTATCGCCAGCGTGTGGGCATGGCGCAGGTGCTGCTCCACGAGCCGGACGTCCTCATTTTGGACGAGCCGACGAGCGGCCTCGACCCCAACCAGATCCGCGAGGTGCGTGAGACGATCCGTCGGCTCGGGGAACGCAAGACGATCCTCCTCTCGACGCACATCCTGCAGGAGGTGGAGGCGCTCGCCGACCGCGTGATCCTGATCGCCGAGGGACGGCTGCGGTTCGATGGAACTCCGGCCGACCTGCGGCGGGAGGGACGCACGCTCGACGAGCGGTTCCACGAATTGACGCGTTCCGCGTGATCACGCCGCCGGGGTGGCGGCGTCCTCGTCCACCTGGGGCACGCAGCCCCGCCCATGACCATCGCAGCGACGTCCAGCCGTTTCCCATCACACCAGCATCGACCGACCTCCAGCCGCCGACGTGCGGGCGACGGGCCCGCCGCGGCTGATCCAACCGACGATTCGCCCGAAGGATCGAAATCATGAAGTGGCACGTTCTGGACGCCGTCTTCAAGCGGAATTTTGTCGCGTATTTCTCGAATCCGACCGGATACGTCTTCATCTGCGTGTTCGTGCTGCTCGGGTCGCTCGCGGCCTTCTGGCCGCCGGAGTTCTTCAACTCGAATCTCGCGAACCTCGACCAACTCAACCGCTACCTCCCCTTCATCCTGCTCGTCTTCGTGCCGGCGATCACCATGAGCGTCTGGGCCGACGAGCGGCGGCAGGGCACCGACGAACTCCTGCTCACGATCCCCGCGAGCGACTGGGAGGTCGTCTTCGGCAAGTATCTGGCCGCGGTGGGCATCTTCACGGTGGCGCTCATCTTCTCGTGCATCTGCAACCTCGTGATCCTGCTCCGCTGGGGCACGCCCGACGCGGGGCTCTTTCTCACCAACTACCTCGGCTACTGGTTCACCGGTCTCGCGATGCTCGCCGTCGGGATGGTGGCGAGCTTCCTCACGAGCAACCTGACCGTGGGATTCATTCTCGGCGTGCTCTTCAACGCGCCGCTCGCCGTGGCCGACCGGGCGGGCACGTTCATGGCCCCGCGGCTCGCCGAGCAGGTGCGCGGTTGGAGCCTCGCCGAGCAGTTTTCCGACTTCGGTCGGGGCGTGGTGAGCCTCTCGTCGATCGCCTATTTTCTCGGGATCGTCGCCGTCTGCCTCTACGTGGCGATGGTGCTCATCGGGCGGCGGCACTGGACCGGTCGCCGGGACGGCGCACGGATGGGAGTGCACTATCTGGTCCGCACGCTCGGGCTGGCGGCGGGTGCGGCGGGGCTCGTCCTCGTCTGCCGGGCCGCCGATCTGCGTCCCGACTTCTCCGAGGGACGCATCAGTTCCCTCTCCGGTGACACCCGGCGTCTTCTGCGGGACCTCGACACGCGCCGGCCGATCGACGTCACCGCCTACGTGAGCCCGACGGTCCCCGAGGATTACGCGCAGACCCGCTTGAATCTCCTGAACGCCCTGCGGCAGTTCCAGCGGCTCGGTCGTGGCAAGGTGAACGTGCAGGTGGTGGCCACCGAGCCGAAGACCGAGGCCGCCTCGCTCGCGAGCCAGCAGTTCGGCATCGAGCCGGTGAGCGTGCTGTCGCGGGTGCGTGGCGCCTATCGGGACGAGGAGATCTTCCTCGGCTGCGCGTTCACCAGCGGCCTCGAGAAGGTCGTCGTGCCCTTCTTCGACAAGGGCACGCCGGTCGAGTACGAGCTCATCCGGTCGATTTGCACGGCGGCGCAGCAGCAGCGCAGGCGCATCGGCGTGCTCACGACCGACGCCGACCTCTTCGGCGGCTTCGACATGATGAGCGGGCAGGTCCGGCCGCGGCAGCCGCTGGTCGAGGAGCTCGACAAGCAGTACGAGGTGGTGCAGGTCGATGCCTCGAGCCCGATCACCGAGCGGTTCGACGTGCTCTTGGCGGTGCAGCCGTCGTCGCTGGGGCCCGAGCAGATGGTGCACTTCGTCGAGGCGGTGAGGTCCGGCCAGCCGGTCGCGATCTTCGAGGATCCGCTGCCGGTGCTCATGACGGGCGTGCCGGGGACGTCGCAGCCGAGGCAGGGGCCCGCGGGGCCGATGGCGATGTTCGGCGGCCAGTCGCAGCCGAAGGGCGACCTCGGCATGCTCTGGGAGGCGCTCGGGGTGGGCCTGAAGGCCGGCTCGGGGGCTCCCGCACGGGGGCAGATGGGGGCGGCTCCGCTCGTCGTGTACCAGGACTACAACCCGCACCTCAAGCTCGAGCTTCCGAGCGAGTTCGTCTTCATCGACGCGACGATCGACGGCGGCGGCGGTCAGGCGGGCTTCAACGAGGCGGAGCGGATCACGGCCGGCCTGCAGGAGGTGCTCTTCCCGTTCCCCGGCGGCATCGAGCGGCAGGGGCGCGCGGAGGTGACGTTCACGCCGCTGGTGCGCACGGTCGCCAACCGCACCGGCACGATCGAGGTCGACCGCGTGGTCGGCAATCGTGGCGACATGCGGCAGTTGCGAATCTTCGAGAAGCAGGCGGACGAGTCGATGGTGCTGGCGGCACGCATCGAGCGGGCGGCGCAGGCGGCTCCGGAGGGCGACGGGCAGGCCGCCGGCGAGGCGGGGCCGTCGAAGCCGGTGCGGGCCGTGATCGTCGCGGACATCGATCTGCTCGACGGCCGGATCTTCGGGCTGCGGACGCGGCCCGACGAGGTGTTCGGCCTCGACTTCGACAACGTGGAGTTCGTGCTCAACATCCTCGACGAGCTTGCCGGCGACGAGCGTTTCGTGGATATCCGCAAGCGCAAGCCGAAGCACCGCACGCTCGAGCGGATCGAGGACGCCGTCGCCGCCTCCCGCGAACAGGCCGAGGCCGAGCGGCAGTCGTTCATCTCCGAGTTCGACCGGGCGGAGCGCGAGGCCAACGACTCCATGCAGAAGGAGGTCGGGGCCTTCGAACAAAAGATCCGCGACCTCGAGTCGCAGGGCGACGCGAATCCGCAGGCGGCGATGCAGGCGATCCAGCAGCTCGCCAGCAGCCAGCGGCTCGCCCAGCGGCGGCTCGACACCAAGATCGAGCAGCTGCGACGCAAGCGGGACGGGCAGGTGGACGCCGTCGAGCGGAAGCTCGAGGCACAGATTCGGCGTGAACAGGATCGGCAGAAATGGTTGGCCGTGCTCCTGCCGCCGATTCCGCCGCTCGTCGTGGCGTTCTTCGTGTTCTTCCGGCGCCGCGCCCTGGAGCGCGAGGGCGTGGCGAAGTCCAGGCTCCGATGACGACGCAGTGAGGAGAGGATCAGGCAAACGATGAGCACGTCCATGCACCACGATTCGGAAGGGCAGGGGAGCGGGGCCGACGGTCGGGAGACGCTGCGTCGGACCGGCACGTTCGTCGGGGTGGGCGCGGCGCTGCTCCTGGCAGGGTGGCTCGTGCAGCCGCGGTTCCGGACGGCGAAGATCGAGCCGGAGTCGGCCCGCGTGCTCTTCCCGGAGCTGTCGGACGCGTCGAAGGCGGGCAGCCTGTCGATCGTGTCGTACGACGACGAACTGGCGACGTTGAAGCCGTTCAAGGTCGTGCAGTCGGACGGCGTGTGGGTCCTGCCGTCCCACGACAACTACCCCGCCGACGCGAAGGAGCAGCTGGCGGCCGCGGCGACCGAGCTCGTCGATCGGCCCATCCTCGACATCGTCAGCACGTCTCCCGGAGACCACGAGACCTACGGCGTGATCGAGCCGGACCCCGAGAAGATCCAGCCGGGCATGACCGGCGTCGGCAGGCTCGTCGAGATTCGTGACGCAGCCGGCAACCGGCTCGCCCGGCTCGTGATCGGCAAGGAGGACAAGCGTCGTGGTGCGGGAGATGCGTCCGGCAGCCGGCCACTGCGGTTCGTGCGGAAGGCCGGGCAGGACCCCGTCTATCGCGTGGAGCTCGACACGTCGAAGTTCACGACGAAGTTCGACGACTGGATCGAGAAGGACCTGCTGCGGCTCTCTCCGTGGGACGTGCGGCGGGTGACGATCGACGACTCCACCTGCTCGTTCGGTGTGGACGAGGCGAGCGGCCGACTCCGCGTTTCGCAGGATCGTCGGGCCCGGATCGACGTCGCGTACGACGACAAGAGCGCAAAGTGGTCGCTCGTGCGGCTCGAGGGCTTCGGCGAGGACAACAAGCCGCGCGAGGAACAGCTCGCCGATGACGAGGAGTTGGCGTCGGCCAAGCTCAACGACCTGCGGACCGCGCTCGGCGACCTGAAGATCGTCGACGTCGCGAGGAAGCCCGCGGGTCTCAGCGGGGATCTGAAGGCCGAGGAGTCGTTCACCGGCGACCGCGAGGCGGTGGCCTCGTTGGCCCAGCGCGGATTCTTTCCGTTCCAGTCCGGGGAGATTCTCTCGAGCAACGGCGAGACGGTCGTCGGGATGAAGGACGGCGTGGAGTATCTCCTGCGATTCGGAAACGGCACCGCGGTATCCGCCGACGGCACGGGCGACGACTCGGCCACGAAGGAGACGCAGGAGGGCAAGACGGGCCGCTACCTCTTCGTGATGGCCCGCTTCAACGAGGATCTTCTCGAGAAGCCGGTCATCGACCCGCTGCCTGAGGTGCCGTCCGTGCCAGCCGACGACGCCAAGCCTGACGAGAAGAAGCCTGACGAGAAGAAGCCTGACGAGAAGAAGCCTGACGAGAAGAAGCCTGACGAGAAGAAGGACGGGGGTGAGCCAGCGGCGGCGCCGAAGCCCGCGGACGCTCCGGCTGCGAGCGACGCGGCTGCGCCATCGAAGGCCGACGGAGACGCGGCCGACGCGGCCGAAATCGACGCCGACGCGGTGGCGGATGAGGCCGCGGCGGCCGACGACGAAGCCGCTCCCGGGACGGATGGGACGGCCCCCGCGCAAGACGCGGCGAAGCCGGCCGCCGACGCGACCGCGACGAAGGATGCCGACACGGACTCCGCCGCCGATGGCCCGGAGGAGGCCAAGCCTGCGACGCCCGCCGACCCAGGCCCGAAGGAGAAGGGAAACGACGCCGCGGGCAAGGCGGACGAGGCGGAGGCGAAGGCCCAGGCGGCGCTGGAAGAGCGGCGCCGCGTCGAGCGCGAGAATCGCCGCCGCCAGGAGGAGTACGACGGCAAGGTCGAGGCGGCGAAGAAGCGGGTGCGCGAGCTCAACAATCGCTTTGCCGACTGGTACTACGTCGTCGGCGACGACGAGTACGGAAAGATCCGTCTCGATCGAGCGGCGGTCGTGCAGAAGAAGGCGGCGGACGCGGCGCCGCCGAAGGAGTGACCGTCATCGGTGCGCCGTCCTCGTGAGCCGGTGCCCCGTCGTTCGATCGGCCTTTTGGTCGAGTCTCCCGGGTCACGATAGGATCACGGCCTCCGCGAGACTCCGGCCGCATCGATGTCCGACATTCTCACTTCGCCGCGGCCATCCCGGTTCGGCCGTGCCGTCGGATTCCGGCTCGCCGGCATCGGCAGTTTCGTGCCTCCGACCGTCGTGACGAACGCCGACCTGGCCCGGCTCGGCTGTGATCCGGAGTGGATCGTCGCCCGATCCGGCATCCACGAACGCCGCCATGCGGCCCCCGACGTCGCGACGAGCGACCTCGCCGCGGCAGCGGCGCGGATGGCGCTCGCCCACGCCGGCCGTCCGCACGGCGAGGTCGACCTGCTCGTCCTCGGCACCTTCACCCCCGACACGTGCATCCCCTCGACCGCCTGCGTGGTGCAGGAGATGCTCGGCCTCGATGCCCCGGCGATGGACGTGACCGCGGCCTGTGCGGGGTTCACCTACGCGCTCGTGACGGCGGCCCAGTTCCTCGTTGCGGGCACGAGCCGGCTGGCGCTCGTGATCGGTGCCGACACCAACTCGCGCGTGGTCGATCCGCAGGACATCAAGACCTGGCCCCTCTTCGGGGACGGCGCAGGGGCCGTCCTGCTCGAGTCGGTGGAGGCGGCGGCACCGGGGCGGGAGGCGGGACTCCTGGCCTTCGGCCTCGGTGCGGATGGGCGGGGGGCCGGTCTGCTCGTCTGCCGCATGGGCGGCTCGCGGCTTCCCGCGACGCCGGAGGGCGTCTCCGCAGGCGAGCAGTTCATGAAGATGGACGGCCGCGCGGTGTTCAAGTGGGCCATCCGCCTCGCCGAGGAGAACATCCGCGCGACCACCGAGCGGGCGGGGGTGCCGCTCGAGCACGTCGATCTGTTCGTCCTGCATCAGGCGAATGCCCGGATCATCGAGGGCGTGCGGAACGCGCTCGACCTGCCGGAGTGGAAGGTCTTCGTGAACCTCGATCGCTACGGCAACACGTCGAGCGGATCGATCCCGCTGGCGCTCGACGAGGCGTGGCGCTCCGGCCGCGTGGGGCCCGGCAGCACGGTCGTGGTCTGCGGCTTCGGGGGCGGCCTCGCGTGGGGCACCGCCGTCTGGAGGTTGTGATGGATGGCGGCCGATTCGACACGCCGGGAACGGCGGCGGTGGGGTCGCGGCGGGCGGTCGTGCGTGGCCACGGCCTTGGACCGGAGTGAACAAGGACTGCATGACATGACCGAGACGCCCGTCAAGACACTGCCGGTGCGGAGGGACGTGCCGGCCGGCGACACGTGGGATCTCGCGAGCCTCTTCACATCGGATGCCGCATGGGAGGCGGCGCTCGCGGCCTGGGAGGCACGAATCCCCGCGTTTACGGCGTTCGTCGGGACGCTCGGGCACTCGCCCGAGCGGCTCGCGGAGTGCCTCGCCTTCGACCTCGCGTATGACCGCGAGGGGGATCGCATCGGCACCTACGCGCACCTGCGGGCCTCGGAGGATCAGGCCGCGCCCGAGGCCCAGCGGATGGTGGGCCGCTTCCAGCACGTCTCGACGCGGGCCGGCGAGGCGGCGAGCTTCATGCGCCCGGAGATCATGGCGATCGAACCGGCCCGGCTCGCGGCGTGGATGGACGGTCCGGCACTCGCGCCGTATCGACTTCTGATCGAACGGCTCGTCCGCACCCGGCCGCACGTGCTCTCGGAGGCCGAGGAGAAACTCCTCGCCATGCAGGGCACCTTCGCGGGCACGGCGGCGAAGGTGTTTCGGCAGCTCACCGACGCCGACCTCACGTTCGGCGCGATCACGACGGGCCGTGGGGAGCGTGTCGAGCTTTCCAATGCGAGCTTCGTCACGCTCCTGCACGACACCGTGCCGGAGGTGCGTCGCACCGTCTTCCACCAGTTCTACGCCCAGTATCGGGCGCATGCGAACACGCTCGCCGCGACGCTCTCCGGGTCGAACGAGCGCGACGTCTACGCGGCCCGCGTGCGGAAGTATCCCAGCGCGGTCGAGGCCGCGCTCTTCGCGGACCACGTGCCCTTGGCCGTCTACGACCAGCTCATCGCCGCCGTGCGGGGCCAGCTCCCCGCCGTCCACCGCTACTACGACCTGCGGCGGCGGGTGCTCGGCCTCTCGGAGATTCACCACTACGACTGTTACGTGCCGCTCGTGCCGGCCCTCGAGAAGAAGCACACCTGGGACGAGGCGGTCGATGTCGTCGTGCGGTCGCTGGAGCCCCTCGGCGCGGACTATTGCGGGCGGCTCGAGGCCGGCCTGCGCGGACGCTGGTGCGACCGCTATCCGAACGCGGGCAAGCAGTCCGGCGCGTTCAGTTCCGGCACCTACGATTCCGATCCCTACATCCTGATGAATTTCCAGGAGGAGGTGATCGAGCACGTCTTCACGCTCGCCCACGAGGCGGGCCACTCGATGCACACGCGGTATTCCGCGGAGGCCCAGCCCTACCAGTACTCCGGTTACACGATCTTCGTGGCCGAGGTGGCGAGCACGTTCAACGAGCAGCTGCTGACGCGGCTCCTCCTCGAGCGGGCGACCACGCGGGAGGAGCGAGCCGCGATCATCGCCCGCGAGATCGATGCGATCCGCGCGACGATCGTGCGGCAGACCATGTTCGCCGAGTTCGAGCGGCGGAGCCACGCGTCGTGCGAGGCGGGCGAGCCGCTCACGCTCGAACGGATCAGGGGCATCTACCGGGAGCTGCTCGACGCCTACTTCGGCCCGCGGTTCTCGATCGATCCGGAGCTCGAGCTCGAGTGCCTGCGGATTCCCCACTTCTACAACGCGTTCTACGTCTACAAGTACGCGACCGGTCTCGCGGCGGCGATCACGCTCGCCGATCGGGTCGCCCGCAGGGTGCCGGGAGCGCTCGAGGCGTACCTCGGTTTTCTCCGGAGCGGGGCGTCGAAGTGGCCGCTCGACCTGCTGCGCGACGCGGGCGTCGATCTCGAGCAGCCGGAGCCCGTGGCGACGGCCCTCACGCGCTTCGGCGCGCTGGTCGACGAGCTCGCGACGCTCCTCTGAGGGCACGGGCCGTCGATCGCTGGAGCCGTCTCAGCGGGCCAGAGACCTCGCCAGCTCGACCATCGGGCGCACCATGCACCCGGTGGCCCCGCCGTCCGTCCACGGTCGCGGTTTTTCCGCGAAGGCGGGCCCGGCGATGTCGACGTGCGTCCAGGGGATGCCCCCGACGAAGCGCTCCAGGAACTTGGCCGCGGTGATCGCCCCGCCCCAGCGGCCGTCCCCCACGTTCTTGATGTCGGCCACGTCGCTCGCGATCTGCTCGTCGTATTCCGGATCCATCGGCAGCTGCCAGACCCGCTCTCCCACGGCACGGGCCGCCGTCGCGACCGCATCGCAGCAGCTCTGATCGTTCGTGAACAGTCCGGCGACGTCGTGGCCGAGCGCCACCATGCAGGCCCCGGTGAGCGTGGCCGCGTCGACGATCCGCGCGGGGCCGAGGCCCCGCACGACGTCGAGGACGTCGGCCAGCACGACCCGCCCCTCCGCGTCGGTGTTGTGGATCTCGATCGTGGTGCCGCTGCGGGCCGTGATGACGTCTCCCAGCTTGTAGGCGGCCGGGCCGGTCATGTTTTCCACGAGGCCGATCGCCGCGACGACGTCCACGGGAATCCTGAGCGTCGCGATGGTGGCGATCGCGGCGAGCATCGCGGCTCCGCCCGCCATGTCGCACTTCATCGTGAGCATCGACTCGGAGGGCTTGAGCGAGAGTCCGCCGGAGTCGAACGTCACCCCCTTGCCGACGAGCGCGAGCGCGGGTGCGGCACCGCCGCCCCCCCGGTGACGCAGGAGCACGAGCCGGGGGGGACGGCTGCTGCCGCGGCCGACCGCGAGGATCGCCGCGCATCGCTCGCGCGCGAGCCGCTCCTCGTCCCAGACCTCGATCTCGAGTCCCGACCGGGCGGCCACCGCGGCGGCTTCCTGGGCGAACGAGTCCGGGTACAGCTCGTCGGGAGACATGTTCACCAGACGACGGGCGAGGTTCACGCCGGCGCCGAGCGCGGCGCCGGTGGCGACGGCGGCCGCGTCGGCACCGACCCACGTCGTCGTGCCGAACGGGGTGCGTCGCTTTTCGGCGCGGTGCAGGTCCTGCCCCACCATGCCCACCAGTGCGCCGGCGACCGCCTGCTCGAGGTGCGCGGCCGGCCAGGACCGCTCGGCGGCGAATGCGACCGTGCCGCGGGGGCGGCCCGCGAGGTGCCGTGCGGCCGTCGCGGCCGCGCGGGAGAGCACGCCCGCGTCGACGCGGTCGGCCTTGCCCACGCCGCAGAAGAGGACCTGGGCGGCCTGCACGCCCGGGAGGACGAACAGCGGCACGCATTCGTTCCGGCGTCCGGTCAGTTCGCCGGCTGCGGCGAGTCGCGTGACGAGGCCGCCGGAGGCACGATCCACGTCGGCGGCGACGCCGTGGCCGACGCCCTCCTCGGCGAGAAAGACGACCAGCGCGTCGGCGGCCGTCGTCTCCGCGCGGCCTGCCGGATCGGCCACGACGCTCGTCTTCTCACCACTGCGGACATCGAACGCGGCCATACGACCCTCCTGGACCTGACACGATGCTCGGCGGAACGGGCCCCTCACGCCCGACCGGCGTGTTGTACCGCACGTGGGCCGCACGGCCAGACGGGCGTCGTCGTCCCCGTGAGGAGCGCGAGGAGCACCGGGAGCACGACCAGGTTTCCGGCGAGCCCGCCGAGCAGGGCCAGGCACGAGAGCCAGCCGAACGACACCGTCGGGATGAAGCCGCTCGTCGTCAGCGCGAGGAAGCCGACGACGAGGGCCAGCGTCGAAAACACCATGGCACGGCCGGCCGTCTGGTGGGCCGTCTCGAGCGCCGCCGCACAGGCGTGCCCGTCGCCGCGGCGACGCAGGAACGCCGCGATGTAATGGATCGAACTGTCGATGGAGAGGCCGAGCGACACGGCGGCGATCATCGCCGTGCCCATGTTCGCGCGCACGCCGAGCCACCCGAGCAGGCCCAGCACGACGACGATCGGCAGGGCGTTGGGGAGGAGTGCGACGACGGCCAGGAGAGGGCTGCGAAAGGCGGCCGTGAGGAGCGCGAGCATCCCCGCGGCGGCGATCGCGAAGGTGGACCACTGATCGGCGAGAATCCGCTCCACCAGTTGGGCCAGCAGCACGAAGAATCCGGTCACCTCGCCGTCGGGCGCCTCCTCGGCAACGATGCCCCGCACCTGCTCGATCACCGAGCGCTTCACGTCGGCGGGCTGCCGCTCCCGCGCCCGCAGCATGACGCGGAGCCACTGCGAGCCGTCGGCGGGGTCGCGGCCCACGAGCGTCGCGGCGAGCTGGGGCTGCTGCCCCCGCAGCAGTTCGAGCGCGCCGGTGAGTGCCCAGCCGCCCAGGGCCGTTCCGCGGAGCTGCTCGAACGGGACGGGTGACGCCGCCTCGAGCACGTCCATGACACACAGCACCTTCGTCAGGGCGGGGCGAGGCGCGCCCGCCGCGTCGGGTGCCGTCACCTCGGTGCGCAGCCGTGCCGCGAGCCGCTCCACGCGCTCGAGCGCGGGGCCGTCGACCACCGTGCCGATCGGCACGAGCACGTCCCATACGCCGGCGCCACCGAGTCGTGATTCGACCGTGTCGTAGGAGGCGACCGTCGGGCTCGAGGCCCTGAAGTTCTTCGTGAAGTCGGTCTCGACCTCGAGCCAGCGGAGCCCGACCATCGACGCTGTGGCGACGGCCGTGCACGCGGCGAGCACCGGCCACGGATGCCGCACGAGCCCGCGCACGAGCCCGTCGAGCCCCCGCTCCAAGAGCCCCTCGCCCCAGGCGGAGCGCGGATCGTCGCGGAACCGTCCCACGAGCGCCAGGAACGGCACGCACAGGGCGACGGCGACCAGCACCATGCAGGCGCCGAGCGAGGTCATGACGCCGAAGTCCTGGACCGGACCGACCTTGCTGAAGCTCAGCGATCCGAAGCCGATCACGTCGGTCGCGATCGCGCCGACGGTCGGCCAGAACAGCCGGGCGAGTGTCTCACGCAGGGCCTCCTCGGGCGGCCGTCCCTCGTCGCGGTTCCGTCGAAACTCGACGATGACGTGCGTCACGGTCCCGATCGCCACGACGGTGATCATCGCCGAGAGCATCGCCGACACCATCGTCAGCTCGAGTCCGACGAGCGCGAGGATGCCGCGCGTGCCCCAGAGCGCGAGCAGCAGCACCGCCAGCGGCACGATGAGCCAGCGCACGCTGCGAAAGCACGCCAGGAGAACGCCTCCGGCGAGCAGCGCGCTCGTCGTGCCGAGCAGGTTGCCGTCGCGCTGGAGCATCGCGAATCCGTCACGGAGCATCACCGGCTCACCGGCCAGGGTGCCTCCCGGCAGATCCGCCAGCACGGTGCGCAGGCGATCGATCGTGTCGGCCCGCGACGGGGGCTGTCGGATGCCGGCGACGGACGTGTCGGTCGGCTCCAAGACGCACACCACGCCGGCGGTGCGCCGGTCGGTGCCGATCGCATAGCCCTCGAGGAGGGACACGAGGCGGCGGGCCGCGTCGTTGCGTTCGACGTCGACAATGCGGTCGCCGAGCGGTGTCGTCGCGAGGCTCGTGGCCGAGCGGACCCCGGGGACGGCCGCGAGCCGCGTCGTCACCTCGCGGACGCGGTCGATGCCGGCGCGGGTGAGCAGGTCGGGGTCCTCGTAGACCGCGAGCGCCACCTCGCTCGAGCCGAACGTGCGCACGAGCCGGTGATACGGCGCGAGCGCGGGATCCGAGCGGTCGAACATCGCGTCGATCGAGCGCGAGAAGACGAGCGTGCGGGCCCGCTCGACCGACACGGCAGCCAGGAGCAGGGCGCCGACGAAGAGCGGCAGACGGTGGGCCACGAGCCACGCGGCAGCCTGGGCGGCGACGGGGCGCATCGGGCAATCCCAGGTGACGGGTCAAGCGGGGAGGAGCAGGGCGTCGGGCGGGAAGCGGCGCAGGGAGGCGAAGTCGGCGAGTCGAGGGACCTCGGTCGTCCCGGGGACACCGCAGTTTACCGGTACGGCTCGCCGTGACTGCGCCGACGCTCGCCGGGTTTGCCAGGTCGCCCCCCTCGTCGCGCGGGACGACCGACGGCGCGCGCGGTGCGGCGCCACGCCGCGATAACCGCCGTCGTGGCCGCGACTTGCACGTCCGTCGCACCGCCCCCGTCCGCTTGACGACCCCTCGGCGCCGCTCCTATAAGCCCCGGTCTTTTTGCACCGGGAGGCGATCGCGTCGCCCCGTCCACGTCCCCGAGTCCGCCGCCGGCGGCGAACGTCGCCACGTTTTCGCGAGCCATCCCATCATCCGCGTGTTGAACCACGTGCCACGAGTCGTGACCGAGCGCGTCCCGCGCGCGCGGCGGGTCCGTGGGCGGGCGTGCGCGCTCATCGTCGTCGTGCTCGTCGGCGGCATTCTCACGCGACCGGTCGGAGCCGACGAGACGGATGTCGCTCCTGCGGAACGCGCCCTGGCCGTGGGTGCTCCGGCCGGGCAGCTCGCCGCACTTCCCGCGCGCGGCCTGGCGTCCGCGATCGCCGAGGCGGGACGCATCGAGGTTCCATCGGTCGATCCCGGCGAGCAGCTCGCGATCCGGGCGACGCAGGCCTCGCGGTGGACCGAAGGGGCCTACGACGTCTGGCATCTCACCGGTGGAGTCACGGTCGCCCAGGGTGAGACCGAGGCGACGGCGCATGAGGCCGTCGTGTGGATCGAGCAGCAGGCCGAGCCCGACGTGCCGCAGGTGCGTGGGGTGCTCGTGCGGATGGGGGGTGATGTCCGCGTGCGCTCGGCCGGCGGCACGGATCAGAGCGCATCGACGGTGCGCGGGCCGCAGTGGGCCGGACGCTTCTGGACGCTGCGCGATCCACGGCTCGACTTCACGAGCGTCGCGCCGGGCAGCGGGGGGCCGCCCGTCTACGAGGCGCCCGCGGGCGCGGCGGGTGCGACCGCCGGGACGGTGGCGGACGACTCCGTGATCCGTCAGACGCAATTCAGCGAATTCGGCGCCCCGGTCGCGCCGGTGCCGCAGGCGTCGGTTTCGGGGCGGAGGCTCCGCGCCTTTCCGCGGTCGAGCGCGCCCCTGTCGATCAAGTGGTTTCCCAGCCCGAACGGCACGGAGTGGATCGCGGTCATCACGTCGGGCGTGAACCTGGTCGTCGACGGGGTTGACCCGGCCGGCCCGCTCGACATCTCGTGCGATCGCCTCGTCATCTGGACGCAGGGCTCGGCCCAGCCCGATCTCGACGGCGGCGCGCAGGCCGCCGACGTGCCGCTCGAGCTCTACATGGAAGGCAACGTGATCTTTCGTCAGGGCCAGCGGGTGGTCGAGGCGGCCAACATGTTCTACGACGTCCCGCGGTCGAGCGGCGTGATCACGGGCGCGACGGTGCTCACGCCGGTGGACAACTACTCGGGTGCGGTGCGGCTGCGGGCCGACGTGCTCCGGCAGGTGGACCGGAACCGGTTCGTGGCCGGGAACAGCGGATTGACGTCGAGCCGCCTCGGCGTGCCGAGCTGGGAGTTCCGCTCGCGGGAGCTGTCGTTCATCGACGAGCAGGTGCCGCTGCCCGGGCCCTTCGGCACCGGCGTCGTCGACCCGACGACGGGTGAGCCCGCGGTCGAGCACCAGCAGCTGATCACGAGCCGCGGCAACACGGTCACGGTCGGCGGCGTGCCCGTGCTCTGGTGGCCGGTGCTCTCGACGAACGCCCAGAAGCCGACCTTCTACATCAACAACGCCCAGATCAAGAACGACCAGATCTTCGGCACCCAGCTCCTGACGAGCTGGGATGCGTTCCAGGTCTTCGGGTGGCGCCGGCCGCCGTCGGGCGTCGACTGGAACTTCGACGTCGACTACCTGAGCCTGCGCGGGCCGGGCGGCGGCACGTCGCTGCTCTACAACCGGCCGGACTTCTTCGGCACGCCGGCCAGCGGCGATGCCGACGCCTGGTTCATCGGTGACGTCGGTCGCGACAACCTCGGCCTCAACCGCCGGGACTTCATCTATCCGGGGTATCCCGACCGCACCTTCCGCGGCCGCACCTTCTGGCGTCATCGGCAGGATCTCGGCGCCGACTGGCAGCTGCGGGGCACGGCCGGCTGGATCAGCGACATGAACTTCCTGGAGGAGTACTACGAGGCGGAGTGGGAGGAGGGCTACGAGCAGCGCACGTGGCTCGACCTGCGGCGGCCGACGGAGAACCGCCAGCTGCGGCTCCTCACGAGCATCCGCGTCGATCCCTTCTTCACGCAGAGCGAGTGGTGGCCGCGGCTCGATCACTACTGGCTCGGCCAGCCGCTCATCCGCGACGCCGTCACGTGGTACCAGCATTCGGGCGTGTCGTACGTGCGGCAGAACACGCCGCAGGTGCCGATCGCCGGGCAGGGACGCAACATCTGGACGCTCTTGCCCTACGAGCAGAACGTGATCGGCGAGCGGCTCGCGACGCGCCACGAGCTCGACCTGCCGTTCCAGGCGGGGCCGGTCAAGGTCGTCCCCTACGCGCTCGGCGAGCTGGCGCACTGGGGCGAGGTGCTCGACCAGTCACCGCTCGACCGTGCCTACGGCCAGGTCGGCATCCGCTCGAGCCTGCCGATGTGGTCGGTCGATCCGGACGTCGAGAGCCAGCTCTGGAACGTGCACGGCCTCGCCCACAAGGTCGTCTGGGAGGCGGAGTTCGCCTACACCGACTCCAACCAGGCCATCCAGCAGTTTCCGCTCTACGACCAGATCGACGACGACACGATCAACCAGTACCGCCGCAACATCCCCTACTGGGACTACGGCGCCACCCCGGGGCAGCTCACGCCGCTCCAGGCTCCGTTCATCTTCGGTCCGGACAACAGGTACGACCCGCGCACGTACGCCGTGCGGCGCGGCCTGGCCGGCTGGGTGACGGGCCCGACGGAGATCGCCAACGACCTCACGGCGTTTCGCCTCGCGGCGCGGCAGCGGTGGCAGACGAAGCGCGGGCCCATGGGCAACCGCCGGATCATCGACTGGATCACGTTCGACGTCACCGGCGAGATGTTCCCCGTCACGAGCCAGAACTTCGGCCAGGTGCTCGGCCTCTGGCAGTACGACTTCCGCTGGCACGTCGGCGACCGGACGACGGTGCTCTCCACGGCGGACGTCGATTTCTTCACGGGCGGCCAGCAGCTGTATACGGTCGGCGCGCTGCTCAACCGCACGCCCCGCGGCAGCTTCTACGTGGGGTTCAACCAGTTCGGCGGCCCGATCGAGGCGGCCGTGCTGACCGGTTCCTACACCTACCGCATGAGCCCGAAGTGGGCGAGTTCCTTCGGCTCGGCCATTGACCTGACGGGCCGCAACATCGGCCAGCGGTTCCAGCTCGTGCGCATTGGCGAGTCGTTCCTCATGAGCGTCGGCTTCAACGTCGACTACAGCCGCAACAACGTCGGCGTGACCTTCAATCTCGAGCCGCGGTTCCTCTCGAAGACCCAGTTCGCCAGCCGCAGCGGCCTCGACATCCCCGTCGCCGGCGCGTACGGGCTGGAGTGACGCGCGGAGGGGCGGTCGGGGCACGCATCGCCCGAGTCGTCGTGGGGCGCGTCTGTCCGCGGATGCTACAGTGACCGGGGTCGGAGGCGCGGCGGCCCGAGAGCCGTGCCACCACGCTTCGTGCCGGACCGCGAGGTGAAAAACACCGGCGGCCCTCCGTCGCGGGCGTTTTTGCCGCCGAGTCGTCCGGAGGTCGGGGCACGTGCAGGGGCGTTGGTCGCGGTTCTGGGGCATGGCGACGGTCGGGCTCCTCCTCGGGGCCGCGGCCGCATATGCCGCCGATCCTTCGCGATCCCCGCGCGGTGCCGGCGGCCTCCAACCGGTGACCGTCCAGCTCAACTGGCGGCACCAGTTCGAGTTCGCCGCCTTCTACGCCGCGGAGGTCAGGGGCTATTACCGGGATGCCT
>Ga0172376_10003328_pt1 | contig 19056 bp, 11 predicted proteins | sample Lak35m_FD_121114 | JGI IMG/M metagenome (GOLD analysis project Ga0172376, IMG submission 121114) | Freshwater microbial communities from Kabuno Bay, South-Kivu, Congo - kab_092012_35m | ecosystem: Environmental > Aquatic > Freshwater > Lake | place: Democratic Republic of the Congo: South-Kivu... | reverse complement strand
CTGGAACAGGGTGGGAGAGGAGTTGTTGGTGAGCGCGACGATCTTGAGCGCGCCGAAGGAGGCCTTGCCGGCGCCCGATCCGCTGGTGCCCGAACCGACGGTGGACTGGTTGGTGACGGAGTGGCTGAAGCTCTTCACCTCGATCTGCTGCGACAGCTTGCTGTCGTTGCTCTCGCCCGTCACCCCGTCGATCTTCAGGAACATGTCAATGGCCATGGGACACCTTGCCTTTCTTCATCTAGCCGGCCTTGCCGGCGTCCTCAGGATTCCTCCGGGACCTTCCCGGTTTTTGTCCTGATGGTAGTGATACGAATATATATTTATATATGTTCGCGATTCGTCATTTTTTTTCCGTTTTGGCAGCTTCGAGACCAAACGCTCTCGCACGGGCTTGATCAATCCCGTTCAATCCGGCCTTTTTTCATACAATGGTTAAGAGAGAGGACCAGCAAGTCATGCCGTTTCCCATTTGCCGCCTTACCGACATGCATGTCTGCCCGATGTTCACCGGGCCCGTGCCGCATGTGGGAGGCCCGATCACCGGACCGGGCGCCCCCACGGTACTGGCGATGAACATGCCAGTTTCGTGCATGGGAGACTTGGCCGTTTGCGTGGGCCCGCCCGACACTGTGGTGATGGGCAGTCCGACCGTTTTGGCCATGGGCCGTCCGGTGACCCGCATGACGAGCACCTGCGCCCACGGAGGCACGGTGATCGGCCCGGGCGCCATCACCGTTCTCGTGCCCTGACGGCTTGGTTCGCCTTGGGCCTTCGTGATCAGCCCTGTTCCTTTTTCGGGATGCCAAGTTCCCGGAACATTCCGTCGATCACCGACTGTTCCCGCACGATCGCAAGGATCATTTCCGGGAAAGGCAGTCGTCCCATTTCAACCGCCCGTCGGACGAGATAGGGCACGGGACTGTGCGGTTCGATCGACGCGAGGATGTCAGCGGCGCGCGACATCATCTGGTAGGCTTGGTCGCGAGTGGCGGCGCCACCCTGCGCCGTGCCTTGGCCGGTTGCCTGGCCCGAAGACGCGCCATCGGAAGGGGCCGCCGCCGCGGGCGACTTGCGGGAAATGATCTGGTCGAGCAGGCCCAGGATGCCGTCAAGGGCGCCCCTGAGATGGATCATCGAAGGCGCCAGGTCCTTGAGCTTTTCGGCCAGCTTGGCTTCCACCCTCGTGATCGTTTCTCGGGCCCGGGCGGCTAGTTCCCGGCGATTGACAACCGTTTCGGCGTTGGCCGCCGCGAGCAGTTGGTCGAACTTCCCTGTGCTTCCGCCTTGGGTTGTCTGGCCTTGCTTCCAGTCGAGGAAGCCCATCTCGGGCACATCCTTGATGGCTTCAAGCAGGGTGACGGCGCCGACGGTCGATGGAAATCGGGCGCCGCGGTCCGGGTCATCGAGCCATTCAAACGGGGCGGCGCGAATGTCGAGGTCGGACGGATCGTCAACCACAGGCATGAGCCTGTCCCAAGCCTTGTCAATCAGCGCTTCTAGCAACTCAAAACCATCGCCCAAGCCTTGGAAGCCCTGGGTTTTGGTGAGGGCCTCCACAAGCCTGGCACCGACTTGCAGGTCCTTGCTGGTTTCGATGAGGGTTTTTTGAGCCAGCTTGGAGATTCCCGACCAGTCGGCCTTGCGGAATTCCGTCGGTCTCAAGGGATCGTTGGCGTCATAGCTTGCCGGGTCGATCTCTTTCCGCATTTGGTCAAGTTGGTCTTTGACACCGAAGGGCAGGGGTGAACCAGCGGGGTTGGCGCCAGCCACGGGTGCGGTGAGTTGATCGAGGTTCAACTGATTGGTGATGGCCATGAATCGATCATTCCGGGGATAGCTTGAATTAGTGTTTTGTAATGTTAATTCATAAACCGCTTACTTGCAACGATTTCGACGATCTGGACGGTTACAGCTTTGCCGTCAATTCTAAATCTTCAACACCATTTCGCGATTTTCCTAAAATGCCCAAGAGTTACTGTTCAACAATTGTGACCGCGCAATCGATGCAAGATGTGATGGAGCATGCTTGCCCTTTGCCATTTATCCGGAGCATCTGACTCATGTCGGCGACGGGCTCGAATCGTATTCGCTGGCGCGCGGCGGGCGGCGAAAGGCTGGCCCGGCCCGATTCCGTCAGGTGGACATTTCTGGGAGCCAATCCGGTCGCGAACGCCCCGAGGGGCCGCCTGGGCCCCCTGGCGAGCCTCGCCCTTTGGCTTGTCGGCATTTGCCTGCTCTGCTGGATGACCACCTGGATTCACAGGCCCCGCCATGTTCGCATGATCCAGTTCGTGGCCGGCTACCAAACCAACCTCGCGGTTCCCCACAATGTGCCGGGAGTCAAGTCGGCCGAGGCGCTGTCGCTGCTTGACGAGGGAATCATCAACAAGTCGATGGTCGAGATCCTGGCGCCCGCCACGCTGAGGAAGGAAACCGACCTGGCCAAGTCGATCGCCGAAAACACAAGCCCCTTCCTGGTGATCAATTTCTTCGCGCACGGCGGATACGACGAGAAGGGTCCGTTCCTGATTCCCGATGACGCCGACACGAGGTGGGATCCGGAAAACCGGATCCGCGTGGGCAAGATCCTCGAAATTGTCGCCAAGCAGCCTGAATGGCAGGTGAAGGTTCTTGTGTTCGACGCCGAGCAATTCGACTTCCTGCTGCCGTTCGGCATCATCGAGAACAGGTTCTCGCAAGGGCTCAGGAAACTCGAGCCCGCGATCGCCAAAATCCCGAACCTGATCGTGGTCAATTCGTGCGGCTCGCGCCAGAACTCCTGGATCATCCACGATACGGGCATGTCCAATTTCGGCAGCCAGTTGGTTCGTTGCCTGACGGGTACCGCGTCCGACCTCAACCTTGACGGCCAGGTGAACCTCGCGGAGGCGCTTTCAGCTGTTTCCAAGGAGGTCGCGGCCTGGTCGATGATCAACCGCAACGCCGAGCAGACCGTGATGGTCCTGCCTTCCACGGCGAATCCAGCGCACCTGCTTTCCGACGCCCTGGTCCACCAGGCGGGCATGTCGCCTTACAACCTTCCCCCGGTGGAAAAGTTCGAGTCGACTTTGGAACTTCGCGATGTCTGGTCAACTCACAGGGAACTGTACAAGTCCAACCTGAGGCCCGACCAGTTGTGCCCCGAGCTTTGGAGCGTCTACCAGAGGGCGCTGATGCGCTACGAGGAGCTTCTCAGGGCGGACGACCCGGTGAACGCCCGGGCCATGCGTGAGATCCATCGCCAGCTTGAGTCGAGGATCCGGAACTCGGTCCAGTTTTCCCTCGACTCGTTCACGAACAACTTCGGCCTGGGCCTGCTTGCGGGCATGGAATCCGACGAGGCCGGCTACCAGGGCGTGTTGAAGCTGGCCGCGGAACTGCTCACGATTCCCGAGGGCGAGTTGTCGGGTCGGATATCGCGCTTCGCCGCGGTTTCGGCGCAAGGCTCGGCCAACCGGCTGCCGCCCCGCATCCTTCTCCAGCAGGCCATCCTCGAGGAGGCGGCCAAGTCGCCCGATCCCAACCCGGAAAGGATCGCCCTATTGATCGGCAGCCTGAGGATGCCCGGCCGGCAGCAGCCGATCGAGGCCCAGGGAGTCGTCACCTACCTGCGCGACAGGGCCGCGGGCCGGTCCAAGGACTCGTCGATCCCGCGCCTGATCCACGCGCGCATGAAGGCCGAGTTCGCCTCATGCGGCATGGTCGACGGCCTGACCAGTGTGCCGTCCTCCAACAGGGGCATGATCTTCAAGCAGCGCGAACTGATGGATGCCGATGCCATCAGGCTTTCCGCCCAGGACAGGATGCTTTCCTCGGAGGACGAGACCAGGACCCAGGCCCTGAGGGACCTCGCCCGGGCATCGGCGGCCTACGACAGGGTCGTCGCCGAATCCTCGAGGATCTCGGGGGCGCTCAACGCCCACAACCAATTGATGTCGGAAATGCCGTTTTATACGGAATGGGTGCTCAAGCTCGGCTCGCCCGTCAACCCGACCGGGGATGATGTCGTCGACGCCCTCATGAAGCCCATGACCTCCGCCTGGGACAACCTCCACCTCGCGGACGCGGCCAAGGACGAGGCCGTTTCCAGGTTGTTCGGCGGGCAGGACTACCGTGAGGCGATCGAGCGCCTCATCACGCTGACCGGCAAGGCCGGCGCCGAGTTCGAGGAGGTCAGGCGGGCGCACGCCAACCAGATGGCCTCGCTGGCGGAATCCGACATCTACGGGGAGGACCTCCTGATGGACGATGTCCTCAGGGTTCCCGTTTTGGATGTCGACGCCCGGATGAGGGTCATCGAGACCAGGGCCATGTCCAAGCTAACCCGGCTTCCGGGAACCGTCGATCCGGAATCGCTGGTGGCCAGGCCGCAGCAGAAGATGAGGGTGGCCACGCAGCGGGAAACGAATGTCCCGCGGGTCGGAAGGCTCGCGATGGCGATGATCGGCAAGTCCATTTTCGACGACAACACGGTGGCCACCGACAGCGTTTTCGAGCCGTTCGACCAGGTCGCCGAGATGGTGCGCACCTATTCCATCCAGCCGGACGAGGGCCTTGACGCGGTCGCCCGCGCCGGCCGGCAGATCGGCATGCGCCTCTCCATCTATGAGTACAACGGATCCGAAATAGCTGAACAGGTCGCCCGGGCCAGGCCGGAGGACAAGATGGGCCTGCTGATCAGGGCCGACAGGCTCGCCCGCATCGGGACCCAGACGGCGACATCGGAGAGCATCAGGAGGGAACCGGGTTCCGACCTGCGGCGTTGCTGGCTGAACAACCTGCTCGTGTTCCAGGCGAAGCGCGCCTGGGCCGAGCACCTGTACGCGGGCGACGGGGAGAAGGTTCCCTACTACAGGGCCGCGATGCAGAACCTGATCATTGACGCGTCGAAGGGCCCGGTTCCCGTGGGCCTCGAGGAGGCGAGGTCGCTCGCCGCTCTTCCCGGGGAAATCTCCGTGGGCATGGTCGGGATCGGGGAGAATGGCGCGCGGCAGAAAATCACGGGAATGATCCACTGGACCACGGAGCCGTCGATCCGCCTGGAGTTCGAGGCGGGGCCTGTGGCTGGCGGATCGATTCCCGGGGGCAAGGCGCAGGTCGAGGTGGCTCCCGGGCCTGAAATCCAGCGGCCCGGCGAGCGGCGTGTCGATCGCCGCCTGATCGACATGCCGGACGCGGCCCTGGCGTTGTCCGCGAAGCCCTTCGATGTGGTCCTGGAGTCGGAATTCGTCGCGAAGGGGCAGGACTTGCGCGCTCCGATCGCCATCGGGCGGCTTGATTCCCGCGCGGTGGTCAATTGCATTTACCGCGGGCAGCGTGTCTCGCTCACCATTCCCGTCGGGTTGCACGCCACGCCGCCGGTCGTGTCGACGGCCTTTCCCGCGTCGGGCGAGGCCACGCTTTCCCTGAGGGCCTCGAAGGATGCCGTCGCCGAGGGCGGGCAGGCCAAGGGATCGGTGGCCATCGTCGTGGATTGCTCGGGCAGCATGGGTGCCGATGGCGACAATCCGGGCAAGATCGCGCAGGTGGCCTCGGCGCTGGAAGCCGTCGTCGGCCGCCTGCCCCCCGGCGTCAACATCACGGTCTGGGTGTTCGGGCAGGCGGTCGGTCCGGCGCGCACGGTCGACAACCCCGAGGAGCATGTGATACCCGTGCTGGGCCCGACCATCATGGGTGGCGACCCGTCCGCCGTGGCGGCCAGGCTCGCCAGGCGGTTCCGGGAAGGCGAGATCATTCCCTGGAACAAGTCTCCCCTGCTCTCGGCGATGAACAAGGCCGCGGGCGACCTCGCGGCGCAGGGGGGCGCCCGGGGCCCGATGACGCTGATAGCGCTCACCGACGGCCAGGACAACAGGGCAATCGCGGATCCGAAATTGAATCCGGAGAAGCTGCAGTTTCCGGCGCTCGTGCTCAAGCTGTTCGCGGGCTCGGGGATCCAGGTGCGGGTGATCGGTTTCCAGGCCGGCGCCGAGGACCCGGCGGTCGCCGCCGACTTCGAGGCGCTCGGCAAGTTGTCGCCTCCGGGGGGCTACTCGTCGGCCTCCCACCTGCAGGAACTTGTCAGCCAGATGGAAAACTCGATGAGGCGGGAACTGCGCTACGCGCTCGAGAACGCCGACAACATCCCCGTGCCGACCCAGCCGGTTGGCGGATTCGAGGCGGGCCTGTCGGGCTTCATCGACAAGTGGATTCATCCGTCCCTGCCGCCGGGCGAGTATTTCGCGCGAGGCGCGGGGGCCCGGGGCTTGCTTGGCATCGTGAGGCTGGATCCGGCCGACTGCCTGCTTGTCGGGCTTTCCCGTGGCAAGGAGGTCCGCCGGCTGGGAATGATGGCCGACCTCGCCGGCCGGCCCACCCGCAAGTCGGGCGGTTGGACCGCCGGCATCGCCCAGAAAAAGAGGGACATGCCGGGTGTGACGATGCTGGCGGCCCTGGAGAAGGACTGGGATGCCAGGGAACAGGACCTGAGCCAGCCGAAGCCGGGCTTCGCCTGGTGGGAGATGGGAGCCAGGGGTGGCGCCCGCGGCGCCGTGAGGTTCTGGAACGAGTTCGGCTATCCCTCGCCGTGCTGGACGGTGGCCTCGCCCGCTTGGCCCGCGTCCCGGGCGACGGGCGGCCCGGAGGAGGCTTCGCTCGAGGCGTGGTGGCTGCCGGAAAAGACCATGTCCGCCGACCGCGAGTTCCGCAAGGGCAACGACTTCACCGTGGTGACGGGGCTGGAATCGAAGCCGATCGTGATCGACGGCGTCGCGTGCCTCGTGGAGTCCGTGAGGATCGAGTCGCGTCTCGTGCCGGATGGCCCGGATTCCTGGTCGACGCGGAAGTGCCTCGTGGCCCGCACCCGCTGCGCGCCTCCGTCGGAAGGCGCGCCATCCAAGGGCCTTTCGCTGGCGTTCCTCGACGGCCATCCGCTCGAAGGGAGCCAGCACCTTGTCCACGCCGAGGCGGGAAAGGCCGCCTCGATCTTCTGGCCCGTTGACGAGACGACCGTTTCGAAGGTCGGGTCGATCCAGTTCCGTTCACTTTCGAGGATCAAGGAGGAATCCGCCGCGCGCGGGTTCCATGTGCGCTTCGACCGGACGGGAACGCCCGAGGAAAACGACGAGAGGCCCCGTCCGCTGCTTCCCTTTCCCCGGGCGAAAAAGCCGAATCCGGGTGGGGCGCCATGAGCGCCGACGCGCCCGTCCGTCCCGCCGGCGGTCCGGCGCCCGATGAGGGCGCGCCGGCGGCGAACGAGCATCCCTGGGCCGACGACGGCCGCGGCAAGGGCGGTTCCGGCGGGGTGGCCAAGCGTTTCCGGTTCTTTCTGGCCGCGGGAGTCTCGTTGGCCCTGATCGGCGCGCTCGCCGGCGTGGTGAGTTGGCTTGGCCGGCCGGGAACCCCGGTCTTTTTCCCGATTTTCATCTCCCAGCAATCGGAGCGCGGCATTCCCTCCATCCCGTTCGGTGAAATCGACCGCCTGTCGATGTCCTCGGGCGCCGCGTTCGACCGCGTGCAGACGGTGAGCGACCTGAGCCTTTCGCGCGAGGCGCTCATGGGGGTCCTGGCCAGGGTGGAGGCGGTATCGCCGTGGGACGACGCCGTGGTGTACCTCGCCGCGCGCGCCTTCGTGAATTCCGAGGGCAAGGTCGGGGTGCTCCCGGCCGACGCCACGGTGTCGGGCGGCACCCAGCCGGCCACCGACTCGAACGGCCAGTCGATCCAGGGCGCCATCGAGCTTTCATCGGTCTACGAGGTGATGGAAAAGTGCCGCGCCCGGCAGAAACTGCTCATCCTCGACATCTGCAACCTGTTCGTGAACATCCCGGCCGGCGTCGCCCATTTCGACATTCCCGAGCGCGCGCTGGCCGAATACGACGCCCGTGCCGCGTCGGCCAAGGCGCCCAGCCAGCGATTCCACCTGCTGCTGCCCTGCGACGCCGGCCAGAGGTCGCATGTCAGCAGGGCCCTTGGCGGATCGGTCTTTTGCCATTTTCTCGGCGACGCGCTCGCCGGCCGCCTGCCCGCCCGGCCGGGCTGTGACGGCGCCAGGCTCGGCAAGGTTTTCCTGTCGGAAATTGTCGACACGATCGGGCCCCGCATCGACAGGTGGGTTTACGAGAACAATGTCGAGAGGCAGTATCCCGTCCTGCGGAGCCCGCCGTCCGCCGGGCAATTCGTCCTCTCGGTGCCCGGCAGGAACCCGCCGCCCGACCCCTCCGACGAGTCGTCGGCCGGATCGCTGGAGGAGGCTTCCGACCTGCCCAAGCAGATTGAAATCGCCTGGAAACTCCTCGACGAGTTCGGCGTCGGGTTGCGCGCCACGATCAACCCGAGGATCCGGTCGAGGCTGTTCTTCCTCGCGCTCAATGGAACCGTCGCGCACATTTTGGCCACCAACAGCGACAAGACGCTCGCGCGCCTGGAGGCCGACATCGAGAAGTTGCGGAAGATGGCGGGCGAGGAGATCGCCATGCTGCCCGTTCCCGGCGCTTATTCAACGCTGGGAATGCTCGGGGAGGCGGGGTTGATCTCCCTGCCCGATGAGGCGGCCAGGGCGCTGGCCGACGCGATGATCCCGGCGGTCGCGGCGGCGGCGGCGAAGCCGATGGATTCGGCGGCGGCGACCAAGGCGGGAATCGACGGCTTCCTCAAGGCGTATCCGGCACTCTCGAAGGGGGCCGCGGAGGCCCTTGCCGTTTCCGTCGCCTCCTCCATCCAGCAGCCGACGCCCCTTCACTTGGAGTTCCTCGCGGCGTTCGTCGGCGCGCACCACCGCGAGGCGGTCACCGCCGAGGGCAGGCTCCTTGTCCAGTTCGCCGGCTTGTGCGCCTCCGGGCAGGTCGACCCGCTTTTGGCCAGGCGGGTTCTTTCCGTGAACCGTTCCGTCAACGAGGTCGCCGCCAAGTGGGAATCGTATGTCTGGATTCCCGGCATCACCGACGAGATGTGCGAGTCCTGCATGCTGGGAACCTGGCTGGCGGCCAACAGTCCCGCCATGCACGGCGCCGAGGCCAGGGCCAGGCTCGATTCCGCCGGGGTGACGGCCCTTTTTGTCGAGGGTTTCCACGAGGTTCTGGTCGGGGCCACCGGCGAACTCGAGCTCTCCACCCTCGACCTGGCGAGCCTGCTGGCCTTTCCCACCCCGCTGCCCGCGGGATGGCGCGAATACGCCGAAAGGTGCGACGAGCTGATCCAGATGGTGCGCAAGTTCCCACGCAACCGCAGCCTCGACCTGCCACAGGCCCAGGCGGCGATGGGAACCATCCGGGTCTCGTGGAAGAAACTCCACGCCATCCGCGACCAGATCCACGCGCAGGCGAGCCAGCAAGGGATCGCCGACTTCGAGAAACTCGTCAACGGCGGAAGCATGTCGACATCGGTCCTCCAGGAACTCGACACGGTCGGCAGGCTTTACGGCATCTCGTGGCAAGACAGGAAGAGGCTGATCGCGACCCGGGAAAAGCTGATCGACGCCCTCGCTCAAGCGACCATCGCCGAGGAGAAGGCCGACATGGCGGCGATGTCGATTCCCCAGCCGCTTCCGAGCTTCAACTACCGCGACCTGGCCTGGTCGCCCTGGAGGGGCGCGGTCGAGCTGGACAGGCTCGAACTCGCCCACCGGATGATCTCCACGGGCGGCCTCGAGGGACCGTCGATGGACAAGCTGGCGGGGATCATCTCCGTGCTGAGGTCGGGCCGGGGCGATTCCCGGACCTGGGGGCGGGCGGGCGCGCTGCTCAGGACGATCTTCCTCAATGATATCCCCGAGTTCATCAGGCAAAACGAAAGGATGTCGATCTTTTACAACATGATGTATCCGGGTTGGCTGTCGGTCACCCGGCTTGACGACCTGTCCACGAACCCGCAATCGATCAACCGTCGCGTTCTCAGGCAGGGACACATCTCGTGGATGGAGACCCGTTTCCGGCACCTCACCGCCGTGGGCCTCGACCCGTCTTTCTGGAGGGACCAGTCGAGCCTGGTGATCGGCCGGAACTCCCCCAGTCCCACGACCGAGATCATCGCCGATCCGCCGCCGCCGGTTTACCTGCCCGGTGAGGGGAGCGGCGCCGATGTCCAGGTCCGCTGGTACCTCGACGGCCCCGACGACCTCAGGCCCGAGGTCGGCCTGATTCCCTCGGCCGACTCCCCCGTGGTCGCGAAGATCATGGGGGTGAGGCGCGATGCCGCGGGCGGCACGGTCGCCGTTCGCCTCGAGCGGAAAGGTTCGCCGGCCCGGGCCGCGACGGCCCGCCCCATGCCCGTCGTCATCGAACTCAAGGCCGGCACGCGGTCGACGCCCGTGCTGATCAATGTGCTGCCCGATCCGGCAGGCGACCTCCCCGCCATCCTGATGAGCGGGGCGCCCGACGACTCGTCGCTTTTGGGCGACGATATCCTGATGCGCGGTTCCGGTTCCGTCCGGAAGTTGTACCCCAGGCTGAGGGGCAATCCCGCCAAGGCGTCGAACATCTCGCTCATCGCCAGGCTGAGGGGGCGTGAGGGCGAGAGGGTCATGGGGCCGCTCAGCATCGCGGTTCCCGCCGGAGCGGTCGTGCCCGTGCCGCTGGAAAACCTGCTGGGCGGAGCGCCGGCGGGGATGCCGCCGATGGGAACCGCGCCGCGGGCGGCGTCCCCGCTCGCCTCCAGCCTGCCGGCGACGCTTGCCATCGAGTTGCGCGACCAGGCGAACCTCTCCGGGCCGGTGGCGTCCCGCGAGTTCCGCCTGCTGCGGCAGGAGCCCGCCGACATCGTCGAGATCGCCTCGGCCACCATCGGGGCCGATCCCGCGGGCGGGGGCGCCACGCGCCTGAGGATCGGGCTGCGAGCGCGCCGTCCGCCGCTCGCCGCGCCGCCTTGCCGGGTCGAGCTGGCGCTCGACACGCGCAAGATCCTGCGCCTGGGACCGGGCAACACCAAGGCGGTGCTGCCCGCCGACGGATCCATGGTTTACCTCGAGCAGGGGGGGATCGTCCGGGGTCCCGACGGCATGGGCGAGGGCCAGTTCACCATCAACATCGACGGAGCGCCGATGCTTTTCAGGCTGCGGGCCGATTTTCGCCCCGGTGAGTCGCTGGAAAGCGCCGAACTGGTCAGGAAACCTTACCTCGGCCTCGACGCGCGCTATGTTCCGCCCGCCGAGGATCCCGCCGGAAAGCTCCCGCCGACCGAACCCGCGATCCGCATCGAATGCTGGGCCACCTCGGCGCCCGAGGGCGCCTCGCTCAGGCTCGACCTGCTGGGCGGACCCGGATTCACGAACATCGAGAAGTCGCAGGTCCTTCCCCAGGGCTTGCGTTCGGTTGTGAACATCAAGCCCTCCGAGGGCGCCGCCTGGGAGATCGGCCGCGAGGAATCCACCTGGCGCCTGGACTGGGACATCGAGGGCGCCAAGGGCGCCAAGAAGGTTCGCCTGCGGCTTGTCGGCGCCGGGGGGGAAGTGGTCGACTCGCTCGAGGAGGCGGTGTTCATCGACCCGACGCCGGTCCGTTTCGTCGACATTTCGGGGTTGCCCAAAATGGTGATTCCCGGATCGGCCTACCCGGTGGTGGTGGCGCTGGATCCGCCGGAATCGGGGATCCGCGAGCTGGTGGCGTTTCCGGGGGCGCCGGTCGCGGGCCCCGGCGGCCGCCCCGGCCCCGCCGACGGCGCCGCCGCCTTCCCGGTGACCCTGAACGGCCGGGTGGCCACGGTGTCGCTGGCCGCCCCCGCCGACCTCAAGGGGCCTCTGGCCGTCTCGATGGTGGCGACCAGCAACGCGGGGATCTCGTCGGTGTTCACGCGCTCGATTCCCGCGGGCACCCCGCGCCCCCTGGCGGAGCCCTCGGTCGCCGGCGTCGTCAGCGAGGGCGGCCGGCCGCAGGCGAACATCGAGGTGCTGCTGCTCGACGCCAAGGGGATGAAGGCGGGCTCGGCGAAGACCGACGAGAAGGGTCAGTACAAGATCGAGAATATCAAGAAAGGCGCCTACACCGTGCGCGCGTCCAAGGCCGGGTCGGGCCGCTCCGCCTCGGCGAAGCTCGAGCTCGAGCCGGGTCCGCCCGCCAAGGCCGACCTGGTGCTCCTGGAATGATCCCGGCTCAGGGCTGGATGGGCGAACCGATCAGGCCGCGGTCGGCCGGGATCACCATCTCCGCCGGCCGGGCCGCGGATTCCCCCTGGCTGATGTTCGCGGGCGGTGGCGACTTCATCGCGTAGGCGAACAACCCCGTGAGGCTGCGCTGCTCGCGCGCCAGGGTCGGGCAATCGCCGCTGCGCGCCGGCATGACGGCCTTGCCCCGCCTGACGGCCTGCATGGCCTGGGAAATGACGGTTTTGGAGTCGGCGGCGGCCTGGGCCGGCCGGGCGCCCTTCATCCCCTCGGCCGCCCCGGGCGAAGCCGGGTCAGAGAGGATGATCCTCCCGCGCAGGGGAGTCGCCGCCACGGGGGCCGCGTCGTCGTCGGCGTCCTGGGCGCGGGCGGTGAATGCCGCGGGACGAAGGGCGGGGGGAGGCGCCGCGCCGGCGGGGGGGGCGGGGGCCATGGGCATGGCCGGAACCTCGGGCCTGACCGGTTCCTCCTTCTCCACATAGCAGTTGAGGGCGCGCTGGAGGGCCACCAGGGCCATCTCCCTCACGCGGGGAGAGTTCTCCGGAGGGTTGCCATCGGCGCTTGAGCCGTTCACGCACACCGTCAGGGTCTCGATGGTGCGCTTGGTGGCGCAGCAACCCACCGCCAGCACCCGCGCGGCGTCGAGGCGCACGCATTCCGACTTGTCGGTGCGCAGCGAGGTGATGAGCGCCAGTTCGGCCTCGGGGTACCAGTTGCAGTCGATCTTGGCCAGGCACCGCACCGCCTTGCGCCGTTCCTCGATTTCGAGTTGGTCCTTGGTGATGCGGGCGCAGGCGCCCGCGGCGCTTGAGGCCGGCGCCTTGAGCGCTTCCTGGCTCACCGGCGGGCAGCACGGCTTGATGCACCCGCCCGTGGCGAGGCTCAAGGGCAGGGTCATGTTGCCCAGCATCTGGCCGAGGCAGCAACTGCACAGCTTGGCCTTGCACTTGTCGCACGCCGCCTTGATCGCCGCCAACTGCTTGGCGTTGGGCAGGATCATTCCCATGAGATTGGTGGCGCCGCCGGAACCCGAGGTGGTTGTCGGCGCGGTGGTGGTTGTGTCCTGCGCGAAGGATTGGCAGGCCAGGGCGAACGAAAGCATCACAACAAGGTGATTCCTGGGCATGGCGGCGCCTCCGGAGGTTGGATTGTTATTATTTTCGGCAGGGCCACGCGGCAGCTTGACGGATTTTTTGGCAAAACCCTTAACTCCGTCAAAGTTTGCCCAGTCAACCAACCGATGAAACATGGACACGGTGGGGATGCCATGCACTTTTCAGCCAGCCAAGCCGCCGGATTCTGCCTGCTGACGGCGTTGGCCTGGGCTGTTCCCGCCTCCCATCGGGCGGCCGCCCAGGATGTCGCCCCGCGTCCGCTCGCCGGCACCATCATCGAGGATCCGGGCCCGCTTCCGGCCCCGCTGGCCTCCTTCGAGGGCGGGCTGATCCAGGCGGGGCATTGCGCCTCCTGCGGCACCGGCGTCCTCGGCGGCGGCCTGGGCCGGCTGGGCGGCGGCGGACTGCCCGCGGCCGATCCACTCGATCCCGTCGGCTGCCCCGGGCCCCACTGCGTGCCCGGCCGGCTCAACTCCCACTGCCCCGAGCACGAGGGCTTCATGTCCCGCCTTCTCACCGGGCTTTACGAGTGCCTCATGGTGCCCGACCCCTGCTACGAGCCCGGCTGGCGCCCGATCATGGATGTCGGACTGTTCACCGAGTGCGCCCGCCCCGTCAGCCAGCAGCGCATCCGCATGGGATCGCAGCAGCACATGACCAACTACACCCGCAACTCGTTCCGCATGGCGCCCTTTCCCATCGGGCCGATCCCGGGTAACCCGCTTTACTATGTCAACTCCTACGCCAACACCTACGAGGCCAGCCTCTACACCGAAATCTCCGCCGGCAATGTCGCCGCCACCTTCGATGTCCCCTTCGTCCTCACCACCTTCTCCGACAACGGCTCGGGCGGCTCGGGCTTCGGCAACATGGTGGTGGGCACCAAGTCGACGATATTCGACAGCGAGTTCCTCCAGGTTGGCATGTCGTTCAAGTCGAGCCTCGCCGTGGGACTGCCCATCAGCGGACTGGGCAACGGCCTCACCTCCATCGAGCCGGGCGTGCTTGTCGGCATGAAGATCAGCGAGGACATGTTCCTGCAGCTCAACTTCAACGAGTGGATCCCGTTCGGAGGCGTGCCCCCCTACCCGGGCGCCATGCTCATCGTCTCGGGCAGCCTCAACCGCAAGCTGTGGCAGGCCAATCCCGCCGTGCCGCTGTTCGGGGCCATCGAGTACGCCGGATATTACTTCCAGTCGGGCGGCTACATGCCCTACCAGACCATCGCCTCCACGACGAACATCCCGTTTGTCTCATCCTCGGGCAACGCCTACCAGCAGATGGGGCCGTCGCTGAGGCTGTTCATGACGGAAAAGCTCGACATGGCCTGCGGCGCCATGTTCGCCCTGAACCCCGGGCAGGGCAGTTGGGGCGACCAGCAGTACCGCCTCGAGTTCCGCTTCCGCTACTGAGGCCCGTGTCCGCCATCGCAACCGGGCCCGTGAAGGTGCGCGGCGGGCTGGCCGGTCGCGGCGGGGGCGTCGTCGCAGTTGAGGCGGATCGTCTCGCCGTTGAGGTGAACCGACCGGCGCGTGCGCACGCGGAGTTCCTCGGCCTCGATGCCGACGGGCCCGTCGGCGCGCAGGCTGATGGAGGAGGCGGAGTCGAGGCTGAGCGAGGCGCCCGCGACCCTCACCAGGGGCCCCTCGGGCGTGAGCAGGATCTCCACCTCGAGCTTCCCCTGGGGGGAGAAGACGCGCAGGTTCTCGGGTTGCCAGGAGTCGCCTTGCGAGACCACCACCTTGCGGCCCGAGGCGAGGGGGTAGGATGCCGGCTCGAGGGCCTTGCCTTGCTGTTCATCCGCCATGCGCGGCGCGCCTCCCCGGGTCAGGACATCGACTTGGGGGCCACAACGAACAGGGTGAACTGGATGCGGCAGTTCTTGCCGCCGATCGAGAGCGCCAGTTCCTGCCTGTCCTGGATGTTGCCCTGCACGCGGTTCTCGTTGAACCTCACCGCCAGGCTCAGCGTGCGCTTCACATCGCCCCACTCGGCGCCGGAAGCCTCGCGGGCCAACTGGAAGTAGGTGATGCCGGGGGGCAGCACCCGCGGCGGCGTCTTGATCGTGGTGAAGCTCATGCCGGCCTTGCCCGCCCGGTAGATGCCGTCCACCTGGTCGGCGCTGCCCACCTTCATGTCGAGGATGCCCGGCGTGGTGATGATCCGCACCACCTCCTCGCCCGCCAGGTCGGACTGCACGCCGATGAACATGCCCCAGTCGGGCTCCAGCCACGACGGCTCGAGCGACACCTGCATCCTGAGGCCGGCGCCGATGAACGGCCTGTCCTTGAATTCCGGCTCCACCACACGGTCGAGGTATTCCTCGATGATCCGCCGCAACGGCACCAGCGCCTTGTGCGGTTCGCCGTGGTCGAGCGCCGGCAACGCGGGAAGCAGGCGGTTCTCGCCCGTGAACGCCAGCGCGCCCACCAGCCGGCAAAGCTCGGCGTAGGCCTGACCCGTGGTGGCGGTGGAGTCGTTGGCCAGCGCGTGCAGGGCGCCCTGCGCCGCGTTCAGCGCGTTGAGCTGGGCGATCAGCAACGGTTCGCGCGCCCCCAGGCCCATGCCCCCGGCGCGCAGTTGCGTCGCCAGGCCCGTCGCCTTGCGGCCGACGCGGTTGAGCAGGTAGCGCACGATGTTGTCCGACAGCGGGCCGTAGGCGTCGCAGCGGAACACGGGCGGGTAGAAGTCGGGGTCGAGCGTCGGGGCGCCGTCGGGCCGGTTCGACCGCACCACCCGGGCCAAGGGCAGCACCGCCAGGCCGTCGGCGCGCTCCCCCTGGAGCAGCAGGCGGGGGCTGAGCGTCCTGACCAAAATCTCCTCGGGGCGCTGGCCGTCGTTCTCGTCCTCGAACGAGACCGGCTCGACGGTGCAGCGGACCGCTTCCCCGCCGCCGGGAAGGTTGTTCGACCTTCCCATCGAAAGGAGTGGCAGGGCCAGCGAGACGGTGGCCGAACCGTCGCGGTCGAGTTCCGCCTTGAAGGGCCGCGCCGGGACACTCGTTTCGCCCGGGATGTTCACGAGGGTGCCGTCGGGCATGAGGGCCTTGAGGCCCTTCAGCTGGAAGGAATGGTTGGCCAGGGCGTCGAGGTCGATGTCGATCTCGCCGATTCCGGCGGATTTTCCGAGCGCCAGGCCTGCCACGAGGGCCCTTTGGACGGCATCGTGCCTGTCGGCGGCCTGAAAATGATGGGGCCTGAGGAATAAACCCTCGTTCCAGTAAACGGGCTTGCTGGCCATGTCGCTTCCCGGGCGCCCCAGATCGTGGTCTTGTGTCATACTACATGCTGGGAAGGAAATGGCCGCCCTCGATCTCGGGGGCAACCGAACCGCCGGACGAACCATGAACACCGACCTGATCGACCGGCAATCGGAATTCGCGCTCGCCCTGCTGGGCGAGGGCCTGCGGGTGCGCGAGGCGCTCGAGCGCGGCGAAACCCTCTCCTTCGAGCTGGAGCATGCCCGCATCCGCGAGATGCTGCTCGCCGCGGTCGACCTCGACGGCGGCATGAAGGTGACCGTTCCCCCCAACGCCATCCCCCAGGCCCTGTGGAAGCCCGACACCCTCGCCTCGGGTGCCTGGTCGGGCGAGTTCCTCGGCGTGCGGTACCCGCTAGTCTGCTGGGTGGACGAGCTTTTCTGCCTCGAGTCGCCCTGGGCCGACCGCTGGAACGAGCAGAAACTCGAGGCGGAGATCTACGGCACCAACGACAGGGCGTGGAAGTTCTGGCAGCAGGCCGCCATCGTCGACGCCAAGGCCGACATGGGCCTCATGCAGATTTTCTTCTGGTGCGTGATGCTCGGGTTCAAGGGGATGCTGGCCGAGGAACCGTTGCGCCTGGCGGAGTGGGGCGCCGCGCAGCGCGAGAAACTGTGCCGGATCCAGCCCCTGGAGTTTCCCGAGGAACTCGAACCCGACCCGCCCACGCGGGTGCCCCCGCACGACGCGCTGCTGCACCACCGGCGGATGCAGGTTGTGTGCGGCATCGCGCTGATGGTGTCGATACCGGCGCTGTTTTTCCTGCTGGTGCGCTACTTCTCTTCGTGAGGAAACGCCCCGTTTCTTGTGACAAGCCGTGATCGGCAGCCGGCCAACGCCACAAACAAAATCGGGCCCCGAACGGAGCCTTGGACCGGGCATCAAATAAATGAGTTTCCCAAGACCCCGGCACCCCCCCCATCATCATTTTGTTAGCCCTTTCATGTCCATGAAGCATCGAACGGCGCGAGTGACCTATGAACTGTCGCCAGATTGTTGAATGTCCGCGAGGGCCCCTCACTTCGTTCAGGGCTCCTAAGCATCGTCAGCCTTTGTCAAGCTTTCATATTGGGATCCGTTCATCGCTTAGGAGCCCCCAGCGGAGTGAGGGGCGAGTCGATCAAGCAACAACACCAAGAGCCATAGCGGAAACAAAAGAGCCCCCAGTGGAGCCGAAGTAAGTGGGGTGCATTAAAAAGGTCCCGATTTGCATTTTTATCGGGATTATCAATCCAAATCATCTACTTCAAGGCCGCTCCAGCACCGCGGTGATCGGGGCCGGGCCTACCACTTTTCCCAAATGTTGCCCGTCTTGCGGAAGGTGGTGGGGTCGGCGCCCTTGCGCAGGCCGGGGTGAAGCGCCAGGGCCCCCTTGGCCCACAGGTGAAGCCCTTCCGAAACATCCAGCCCCAGGTCGATGAAGTGCGCCTCGCATTCATCGCGGTTGGGCCCCGGCCACAGGTCGGCACAGGCCAGCACCGCCATGCCCACCATGCGGTGCGCCAGGCTCGTGGGGCAGGCCACGGGGTGTTCCTTGCTGGGGGAGAGGTTGTCGGTGGTGAAGGAGACGGCGCGCGCCAGCAGGTGCGCCGGGGTGTCGCCGTCGATGTCGAGGATGCCGCCGACGGCGTCGCGGTTGGCGGGGGTGGGGTCCTTGACCCAGTTGAGCACCTTGGCGAGCAGGGCGCCGGGGCCGGGTTCCACCCCGGCCTTGAGGAGTTGGGCGGCGCAGAGGCACCCCCACCAGACCGATTCGCGGGTGGAAAGCCAACCGGCGATCAGTTGCAGGGCGCGGCGGGGGTTGGCGGCGGCCAGGCGCGCCGCCGCGGCGCTCGAGTCGCCGGCCTCGGCGGCATCGGGCGCCATGGCCCGGGCCAGCGCCTCGGCGGCGGGCGAGGCGGGGGTAAGCACGGAGAGTTCGGCCATGGCACCTGCTCCTGAGACAACATGGGGCGCGAAACCCGGGGCGGAAACGGCCTGCTGATTTCAGGCGGATCCCGCGCCGGGTTTCCAGTTTTCCCAAATGTTCCCCGGCGCGGGCATGGTTTTGGAAGGTGGTTTGGCCGGGGCGCCGAGTTCCATGAGGCGGGCCACGAGTTCCTCGCCCGGGTTGATGGGAATGGGTTTGGGCGGAGGGGGAGGCTTGGGAACGGAGGCGAGGATACCTGCCGCGGTGATAGCCGCCTTTGCTTGTTCACTTTCAATCAGCGCGGGAACATCCTCAAGCTGTTTTTGGAGCCTTGGAAATTCCTCGTCAATCATCTGCTTGATGGCGGTGGTGGTTTCGGCGTATTCCGCTTCCATTAAAGGGAAGTCCTTGGCGAAGGCCTTTACCACCTCGTCCCGGTCGGATTTCAGCGCTGCTTGAAGATTGGAAAGCAGTTCAGAATATTCCGCTGGCGGATTGGTTTTGAGGGCATCCTCAATGGTTTGGAGCATGGAATCGCAAAGTTTGTTGAGGGGATCAAGGTCTGGTTTTCCAAGCGGAGGAAAAATCATGGGACACCCATTACTGAATTAAGCGATATGCGCAGATGTCAGCCAATATTATTTTTTGCCAATGTTGCCTTGACATCTGCGATTGCCTTAGTATTATTTTGAATGAGAGT
>Ga0172376_10003327_pt1 | contig 19057 bp, 26 predicted proteins | sample Lak35m_FD_121114 | JGI IMG/M metagenome (GOLD analysis project Ga0172376, IMG submission 121114) | Freshwater microbial communities from Kabuno Bay, South-Kivu, Congo - kab_092012_35m | ecosystem: Environmental > Aquatic > Freshwater > Lake | place: Democratic Republic of the Congo: South-Kivu... | reverse complement strand
CCTGGGCTATGCCATATCAGGCTACGCGGTGGCGGGATATGCACAGGATTCCACGGATTACAGTTGGCTGGAACTGGACGCGGCGGAATGGGACTCATGGCCCAACTCGGTATGGGGTGGAATAGAAGCGTCGTGGGAGACCTGGCCAGAGGATGTGTGGAACAGCACCAGGACGCTGTTGGCTCTGTTCACGGCACAACAGGCAGCCAAACTCACGGCCAGCGGAGTTGGCCAACTGTTGTCCAGCACATCACTGTCAGAGAATGCCGCATTCAGGATCGAGGGAGTGCCAGCGGAGATCAGGAGCGACTTCCTGTGCGATCCCAGCCCTTCGGGACTCATCGGCATCGGCAGCACCATTACCAGCGAGGCGATCATCACTGCCCTGGCCAACTACATCATCAACAACTCACAGAACATCAATGGTGCCTTCAACGCCACCCTGCTGGCCAACTACATCGTGCAGTTCCTGTGGCAGGCACAGAGCGATTTCAGCCTCACGGTGTCACCCACATTCCGGCCCAGTGGAGTCACCAACGCACAGTGCATCACCATGGTGGATGCCCTGGCCAGCGCCATATATGGCCCCACCAAGAACCTACAGAGTGCGTTCGATCCCGTTCTCGTGGCCAGGTTGTTCGTGGGCACGGATCCCTACCTCATACACAAGATATTGCAGGAAACAAGGCAGATCTTCGTGGATGCGGAATCTCGTGGTATAAAAGTGCCCCAAGAGATCAGATTAAATAGCATACCGGCAGAACTGAAGTCGTTCTTGGTGCCGCAGGAAACAAGGAAGATGAGATTGAACATACCGCCTATGACCAACAGATTTACAACACCTAAAGTGAGATCAGAATAATGGCAAATTTGACAGGATTCCAGAGAGACAACGCAGGACTTTTCATCGTGAAAGATCCACAGGCCAATGTCCAATATGGCCTGGACTTCACTGACTATCTGCAGACGGGACACACCATCAGTTCCGCAGTGGTCACGATAGAATCAATCACGGGAGATGCCTCACCACTGGCACACCCCACCAACGCCGCCACGGACGTGGTGGTTACCAACCCAGTGGTCAATATAAGATTGCACAACGGCACTGCCAACAACATCTACAACATCAGATGCAAGATCACCACCAGCGGTGGTGACACGGACGCAAGGCACTTCCGCATCGTGGTCAAGGACAAGGTATTATAATGGCACGAGTTGAAAAACGTTCATACAAGTTAGATGTTGAGATGATTGGCAAGTTGGCCTCCATCATGTGTTCCTACGAGGAGATCGCGATGGTGATGGACACTTCTGTGGACAACCTCAAGAAGAGATACCGAGAGGTCATCGAAAAGGGACGTGGAGAGGGCAAGAAAAGTTTGAGGCGTGCCCAGTATGAGAAAGCGGTGCACGACAAAGACGTGAGAATGCTTATATTTTTAGGCAAGAATTATCTTGATCAGAAAGACACACCAACTGATGCCGAGAGCCAAGAACCATTACCGTGGCCCAATGAATAGATATGAAATTATCAGAGCCGCAAAAACAAGTAGCCACAGATCAAGCCAGGTTCAAGGTATTGGTGACCGGGCGACGTTTTGGCAAGACCACTTTGGCCATCAGAGAACTATGTTTCGAGGCCAGACACGCCAACAGGCTGGTGTGGTATATCGCACCCAGTTATAGGCAGGCCAAGCAGATAGCCTGGGTTCAGATCAAGCAATTACTTACAGACCTCAAATGGATCAAAAAAGTCAATGAAGCGGAATTGACCCTCTACCTAAAGAACAATTCAAGGATCTGCCTCCGCGGGGCGGACAACTTTGACAGCCTGCGTGGAGTGGGACTGCATCTGTTGGTGATGGATGAGTGTGCGGATATCGATGAGCAGGCCTGGACAGCGATCCTGAGGCCCACACTTTCGGACACGGGAGGCCGTGCCCTGTTCTGTGGCACGCCCAAGGGCATGAACTGGTTCTACGACCTATATCAACAGGGGCAGAATTCAGACAACCCCAATTGGAAGAGTTATCAATTCACCACCCTGCAAGGCGGATGGGTCGCTCCGGAAGAGATCGAGCAGGCCAGGAAAGATCTGGATGCCAAGACATTCAGGCAGGAATACGAGGCCACCTGGGAGACCTATTCCGGCATAGTGTATTATGGATTCTCCATGGCAGACAGCGTCCGCAATTTCGAGGTGCCGCAGGACATCACCACCTATCACATAGGCATAGACTTCAACTTGGATCCCATGTCAGCGGTGGTCTCCTACATAAAAGACAACATCCTGCACGTGTTTGACGAGATACAGATCTGGAGTTCAAACACGGACGAGTTGGCGGAAGAGATACACAACCGCTACCCCGGCAAGAAGATATTCGCCTACCCGGACCCAGCGGCCCGACAGAGGAGGACCAGTTCGGCCAGGAGGACCGATGCGTCAATATTGCAGAATGCTGGCTTCATAACCAAACTGCCTGGCCGGCACATGAGCATCAGGGACAGGATCAATTCGGTCAATAGCAAGTTCTGCAACGCGGCCGGACTGCGGGGCATAATAGTTCATCCAAGGTGCCGCCAACTAATAAATAGTTTAGTCAAGCACACTTACAAGGAGGGCACTAGTCTGCCAAACAAGAATGACGGATTTGATCATATGAACGACGCCCTTGGATACAAAGTATCATTCCTATACCCTATCGTAAGACAGGCAGAAGCGGAAGAGCAACAGAGATTCACAGTGAGGACGGGCAATGGCCGAATTTAGTGCAGTTAATAGTGGCAGGGACAGGGGCGGATTCAACGCACAAGGACTGCCAACGCATCCGGAATATCAAAACTACATCAGGAGATGGGAATTCTTAATCCGCAGTTATCTCGGAGGCCTGGAATACAGATTTGGCAATTATCTAACCAAGTATCAGATGGAAAGTTCCGCTGAATACATCAGCAGGTTGGCACAGACGCCCTATGATAACCACTGCAAATCAGTGGTGCATATCTTTAACAGTTTCTTATTCAGAACAGAGCCCAACAGAGATTTTGGATCTTTAGAGAACATGCCGGAACTGGAGGCCTTCCTGAAAGATGCCGACCTCGAAGGCAGGACATGGCAGTCATTCATCAAAGATGTCAATATACTCAGTTCCGTCTATGGCCATGTGTTGGTCCTGGTGGATAAATCAGATGTCAATGTGGGCACACGGGCCGAGGAATTGGCTCAGGGTCTGAGACCTTATGTCAGCATCTACACTCCAGAGAACATCATAGACTGGCAGTTCACAAGATTGGCCAGCGGCCTATACGAATGCAGTTATGTAAAATTATTAGAGAGGGAGATGAGATACGACAACACCAATGTCCAATTCTACATCAGGACGATCAGCAAAGATTCAATCACTATCGAATCCTATCAACCGAATCAGCGTAATCCATTGAAAGTGGTAGAGATTATACCCAACAACCTGGGCAAGGTGCCCGTGGTCTGGGTCTATGCACAGAGATCTCCAACAAGAGGAATTGGCGTGTCTGATATTGGTGACATCGCGGACATGGCCAACGGTATCTATAACGAACTCTCAGAAATTGAGGCCACAATAAGATTATCAGGACATCCATCATTAGTGAAAACGCGGGAGACCGAAGCATCCGCGGGAGCGGGGGCAATAATCAACATGCCCAACGATCTTGATCCGGGACTCAGGCCAGCATTATTACAACCATCGGGACAGTCAATTGATTCAATTTTAAATTCTATGAAAGGCAAGATCGAAGCCATAGACAGGATGGCGTTCTTGGGTTCAATGAGAGCGATAGAGCAAAGATCCATGAGCGGTGTTGCACTACAAACGGAGATGCTTCAGTTAGATGTAAAATTAAATGAAAAAGCAAGAAATCTCGAACTGGCAGAAGAGCAGATCTGGAGATTGTTCGCCAATTGGATGAACATGGTGTTCGACGGCGAGATAAAATATCCCAGTCAGTTCCAGGTCAGAGACAGGAACTTTGAAATGGACCTACTTAAGAAGGCAGCGGACAGCAACCCTGCGGATGCCAGAGTCCGAGCGGCCATTGATGTGAAAATACTGGACATATTGGAAGTTGACGAGGACGACATCGCAACGGCCGCACAGCAGGCAGAGATACAGGAACAACTGATGACCGGTGACAGCAATGAAGAGATCATCGCGGACAATCCAGGCACCACGGTCACGGACATTGAGGCGGCGGCGGCGGCGGCGGCACGCGACAACTGATGCAACCACGACTGGTGCACAAGCACCTGCTCATACGAGCCTTGGTAGATGAGGCACCCAACAAAGATTTTGACCTTGACTCAGCACTGCAAGATTTGATCTCAAGGATAGACATGAAGATCATGGCAGGTCCTTTCACCGCCTACTGCGCCAACGAGGGCAACGTGGGTTGGTCAGGCACAGCCATCATAGAGACATCACACATAGCCATACACTGCTGGAACGAGCCCAGGCCGAACGTGATACAATTGGACGTGTATTCCTGCAAGGAGTTTGAGATCGAAGATGTCACCAATTGGTTGAATGAATACTTTGGCGTGCTGATGGTGGATCACAAATTTTTAGACAGAGAGAATGGTTTCGAATATATACTGTAATGCCAATAAGGAAAATGTATCGGCTGCCGGTGGAATCCAGCAGGCATCTACAGATACAGCATCTATATAACGAATACATCCTGCAGTTCAACAAGTGCATGGCTGATCCCAGCCGCATATCAGCACAGAGGGCAAGGAAGGCATTGATAAAACTTAAGAAAGCGGCCGGAGCGAGAGCCATAGAATTATTGGAACTCTATGCCCCCACAAAGAACGTGGGCAGGCAACCAGTGAATATGGATCACAAAAAGAAAGACACCGATGTATCTTAACGCCAACATACCCCTGATCGAGTGCTACGTGCGGGGCAACTACCTGCGGGACCAGCGAGACAGCCACGACAGATACTTTTGGTGCGTGGTGTTTGGCGTGACATCCATACCCAAGCAGGTGCCGCTGTTCAACTTCCATATGGAGGACGGTGGCATATGGTGGAGGGCACCCATATCAGCATTCTGCCAGGAAGAAGGTGTCAAGGAACAACCCCTGCACGATCTTGTGCTGTGGGATTCATTCAGCCACAACATCGCGGTGACGACATTTTATCAATTGGATGGTGCCACGGTCATATACACCAGCAGAGACAAGAAGAAATACCAAGGCAGATATCTCTTCACACTGGATTGGGCGGAGGGCGACTACAACGAGCTTAACTATGGATATGCATCACGACCTGATCAACACAAATGCGGACACGTCCTTGCACTGGACAATGGCAACTTTGCAATTCAGCCCAATAATCGCTGCCGCGTGTTTGATAGCAATATGGGTGTGGATCTCAATCAACCGCCCCTGATCAACAGACTGGTCAATACCAAGAGATGGAGCGTGGAGGACCAACCTCGCTGGACCACGGACGAGAAGGAAGTGGGCCAATACGACTACGATTACAGGGACACGGAAAAAAGTAAATAAAGTATGGTAAAAAAAATCTATCAGAGTAGCAGGGGCGGACTCAATCAGCGGGGCAGGAATTATTTCAACAGGACGACAGGATCAAATCTCAAGGCCCCTTTGAGACGAGGCACTTCACCACGCAGGGTCAGTTTCGCTGCCAGATCTGGTGGCATGAGTGGTGGCATGGGCACGAGAGCCAAACCCACGAGATTGGCTTTGGCGTTGCGTAGGTGGGGGTTCAGTAGCAAGGCAGAGGCCAGGGCATTCGCCAGCAGGCATCGGAAAAGATAATCACATTAATCAAGCATAAATAGTTTTATCGAGGGGCCTATCCTACCCTCGCAAACAACAAATGGAGGACTACGATGAGTCTAACGACATCGCAAGCCAGTAATGAAGGTGTTATTGAGGCACCAAAAGAAGGCTCTAAAAATACCACTCAAGAGGCTGAATCAACCAGAGTCTATACCCAAGTGGAATTGGATGCTATCGCGGCAGAAGTGAGAAGAAAAGCCGAAGCCAAGATCGCAAAAAAATACGAGGGCGTGGATGTTGAGCATTATCGATCGCTGACGCAGAAAGAGGAAGAACTCCGAATTCAGCAGGCGAAAGAAAAGGGTGAGTTTGAAAAGATCCTGAAGGAACAGGCCGAAAAGGCCAACCAGAAGATCTCTACTTTAACCCAGGAACTGACCAAGATCAAAGTGGACGGCTCGCTGTTAAACGCGGCATCTACCTTGAAGGCCATCAATCCCGAGCAGGTCGTGAGACTGGTTCGAGACAGCGTCAAGATGTCAGAGTCTGGAGAAGTTGAAGTGTTGGATCCCAAGACAGGACGAACAAGATACACCGAAAGCGGTGACCCTATGTCGATAGATGGATTGGTTTCAACGTTCTTGAAAGAAAATCCTCATTTCGTCACAGCGGGACCAGCCGGTGGTGGATCTCAATCAAACACATCAAGTAATGCCCAAATAACCGAAGTTGACATAGCCAACTTGGATCTTATGGATCCAAAACAGAGATCCTTATACAAGGAGTTGAGAGCGAAGAAATATCCTCGCATCAACATATAAGGACGCTAACCAACAATAGGAGTTTTGTAAAATGGCAACATCAGGTAGCCCAAGATTACAAACATCAGACACAGCACTCTTGACGAATATTCTTCAAGAAGCAGTGTTCACGGCACAAGAAAAGTCAATCGCAGGCAGTTTATTCACTGTCTATGACATGACATCAATACCAGGATTAACTGCACAAATTCCAGTTTATCCTTCTATCGCTGCTCAGGAACCCGGTCAAACAGACGAGGTCACTGACACATCGGTATCACTATCAACAATCACTATCGCCGCATCAGAAATTGGTGCCAGGGTTGACGTATCAGATCTTTTAGCAGAATCCACTGCAAGAAACATGGGATCAGATGTGGGACAATTACTGGGATCAGCAATTGGTGAGAAGATAGACTCTAATGCATTTGGAGTTTTCACTGAAGCCAACATCACAACCAACGTTGTGGGAACCAGCACAGGTGAGATCACGCCAGAAACAATATTGCAAGCGGTTTACAAACTTAGAAATGTGAACGCCCCAACAGACATAGCAGGAGATTACTTCTGTGTGTTGCATCCGGGACAAGCGTTCAACATCGCTAAAGTTTTAACACAGGCGGGCTATGCGGCTTCTGTCGCTCCACACGTGTCAGACGTGGGTAATGAATTATTATCCAGTTCTGCGTATGTGGGAAGATTGTTCAACGTGAAAATATTCCAATCCACAACAATCGCGGCTGACTCAGCCAACGGTGCTTTTGGTGCGGTATTTTCTCCACTTGCATTTGCTCACGTGTTGAAAAGACCTTTGAGATTAGAAACTCAGAGAGACGCTTCAAAACGATCAACTGAATATGTTGCGACCACAGCGAGAGGCAATGGTATCCTAAAAGAATCATATGCTTGTCTTGTGAGAGGCGACAAGTTAATCAACTAATAAGATTTTTATTAGTTCTGACTGCGAGAGAGGCCCTTGATTGGGCCTTTCTTGTTTATAAGCAATGACACACTGCCTAGTCTGGTTTAATGGACCTTCCGCTCTTAATCTACACACCGTCATACCACCACAGCCGCAGGAGATAGGTTGCAATTACATCCTACAGCACAGGGCGGTCAATCACGTGGTGGTGTTTGATCGAGCATTGAGGCCAACAATAAACATAGATCCCGGAGTGGTTTTTTATGGTTGCAATGGACAAAAGCAACTGCCCCACTGGCAGGAAGTGATCTACACCACCCTGGACCAACCGCACAACAGCGGATTGCTGGCAGTGCGATTGGCAATGAATTTGTCATTCAAACCCATCTATGTGCTGGGCTGTGATTGGGGGCAGAGCAATCAAAGCATATTTGATCAAAAATACAAAAACACCCGACAGATAGACAAGATGACCAACCCCGGACGCAAACTGCTGGAGCGATGGGGCAGGGAGCAAGACATCATATTGGTGGGTGACAACCCGGCCATGATACGCATACAGAACATCTCCGTGCAGGATTTGATCACACGCCTTGCTCACGCTAAATAACAATACCAAGAAGGACTTGGTAAAAAATTAATTAATTGAAGGTAGGACCTCTATATGTCACAATTTGCCAACGATGACAATCTCATCGAATATGAACCACAGATAAAAGAGTTTGGGATACAGGATTTCTCAGACCTGCACGAGAAGACCTATGATGACATCATCCGTCTCTTGAACATCGAATGGTTCCCCACAGCGGAATACGGCAAGTATGACATCAGCATCATTGGAGCCAAGACCAAGTTGTCTCCAAGTCGATTGACCACATCACAATTCACCAGGGCCGCGTGTTATCACGTGCTGTCCTATTACATCTATCCAAGGTTATCCACATTCGCTCCTGAATCGGACACGTTCAGGGAGAAGATGAGATACTACAAGGAAAAGTTCAGAGAGGAATTTGATCTGATCTTGAAGGTGGGAGTTGAGTATGATATCGACAGTTCAGGAACCATATCAGACTCGGAGCGACAGCCTTTCAATTTCGGTAGATTGATAAGGTAATGTCCGCAAGAGAGAACATAGCAAAGAATATCATAGAGCAATTGACCAACATGACTGATCCTGCCCCGGGGTTGGTGAGCAGAAAATATTTTGATGTTACCAAGTTGGCCATCACGCAGTTCCCGGCCATACTGGTTAACAGCACAACGGAAGATCGCGAAGACATATCAATGGACCTCAGACAGGGCACTGTCACATACGAACTTCGATGCTATCTCAGAGGCACGGAACTTGACACCTCGAGGAACGAACTGATCGAGCGGGTTGAAGAAACCCTGGAAACACAGAGGGGCAGAGACATCACTGTGTCCGCCACCAACATCCACAACGTGACCACGAGGATCAGCCAGATACAGGTGATAGAGAGAGAATTGCCATTGTCGGAAGTGGTGATCACTGTGGAAGTGAGATACACCTACAAAAAAGGAGTTTTATAATGAATTCTTTACCAAAGAATAGTGATGGGCACACATCATTGAAACCAAGGCAGGAGAGGGACTATGGTATCACCATGTTGAGATATCAGTTGTCGGCGGACGCGGAGGTCATAAAAAAAATGCATCAATCGGTGCCGGTTGATCAAAACAAGGAGGCCAAATAAATGGCAGCAAACACAACAACCTACACTGGTGAAAATGGTGTTATCAAGTTCATTGGGGCAGACTCAACGGAAGTGGCAGTGGCCAGCGTGAGAACCTTTTCTATCGAGCAAGAATTAGAAACCATAGAATCAACAGTGATGGGATCAGGAGCAAGGACATACATTCCGGGATTGAGACAGTTTTCGGGATCTGTGGATCTTTACCTTAAAGACAACGACGCAGGACAGAGAAACTTATTAAGTTATGTTTCCGGTGGTGGATCGGAGGGGTTGGGTTCTATAGAACTATACCCGTCTGGTGAGACTACAGGAATCAAACTGGCGGGCAACGTGATCATCACAAACTTCTCCATCACAAGCAATTTTGATGGAATGGTGGAAGGCACGGCAAGTTTCGCTGGCAGCGGCACATTGACGATCACTGACATCTAATGGCTCAGATCATTGTCAAAACCGATCTCAAGAGAGTGATAGTGGATCTTGGAAAACTGACTCGACAGGAAAAATTAGAGACGGAGTCAGATTTATTTGCCACGATCAAGAGACGCAGTCCGGTGCGTTCAGGGCTATACAAAAAATCCTGGGCCAAGAGAAGCACCAAGGCTGGAGCGGTGATTGGCAATGCTCAGCCATATGCTCAGAAATTGGAGGACGGACCCGGCAGGAGCCCACAGGCGCCCCTGGGTGTGGTCATACCTTCGATCAATGAGGTGATCAAACGAAGACTAACAACAAGGAGAACAATAAAATGACAAGTTTAACAGACAAGATAGGCAAACATTATCAATCGGCCATCGCCGGTGAACTGCACAAGTATCACTGCGAGGAGTGGGGTATTGACATTTACTTCAGGACCACACATTCATTCAAGGATGAGGCCAAGATAGTGGAGTTGGCATCAAAGGGTCTGGTGGTGGATGCGTTGGTTGAAACGGTTCTGGTCAAGAGCAGAGATGCCGATGGCAAGAGGCTGTTCACGGATGCAGATAGAATCAAATTGATGAACGAGGCGGATCCAGCGGTGATCATAAAGATCAGCACGGCGATCAACAACGCCAAGATTGAGTCAATGCCTGAGGCTATCGCAAAGGAATAGCATCCAACGTTGAGTTGAGATTCATAATGGTCCTCGCGGACAGGCTGAAGATGCCCATCCAAGAGATTATAGAATTGTCAGCGTTGGAGATACAAATGTGGGCCGGATACTTCACTTATGAAAGTGAAGAGCAGAAAAGGACTATGAATGCTCAAAAGAAAAAAGGCAACCAACCAAGGGGTAGATAATGGCCGCTGGTTATAATTTCTTATTAAATTTTATTGTCAAGGGCTTGGGCGGAGTCACACAACTCCAAAATGGCCTCAGGAGAGTGGACAAGCAGGGCCAAAGTTTGGCCAACACATTCAGGCTCATGCGGACTGCCCTGGTTGCTTTTGGGGGTGCCGCGGTCATTGGGCGTGTAATAGAATTAGAAAAAAATATTGAAAAGACGAGATTGTCTCTGAATGCACTGACAGGATCAGTTGCGGCTGGCAATCAGGCATTCCAATCCGCTGCCAAGTTCTCGGCAGACTACGGATTTGAGTTAAGCAAGACATTGAAGGCCACGCAGGATCTATTGCTGTCAGGAAACAATCTAAAAGACATACCGGACATATTGCGTGTGCTGGGCGGAGTGTCAAGGACCACGGGAGTGGACATCGATGGACTCGCGGATGAATTCACGAAATTAAAAACATCGGGGGCGGCCAGCGCCAAGACCTTGGGACCATTGCTGGAAAAAGAACTTGGCAAGACATTGTATGACAGCATCAAAGACAACGCAAGGCTTTCTATAAAAGAATTTGAAAAACTGGGTCCGGCATTGGGCACGGCACTGCAAAGCGGCACCGGTGGAATCAACCAGGCATTGAACGACCTCACACAAAATTTTGACAAGTTCCTGCAATCATTCCTCGGAACTGACAATGCAGAAAAAGTAGATTTCTTTGCCAAGGCCTTGGCTAGACTCACAGAACAGATGTATGCCCTTAAGATAGGATTGGGAGCACTTCTCGCACTGGCGGGTCCTGTAGGAATCTTCTTTGGCTCGATACTGGGGCTCTCTGGACTATACGATCTTTACGTGGGAATGAAACAGACCAACCAAGAGATCAAACCATTAAAACAACAACTGGCAGAGGCGGCGGCAGAGACAGGTGGTCTGTATTCAGGAATATCTAAACTTAACAAACAATTTACGACCGCTCCTGTGGCATTGAACTCCACCACAATGGCCATAGGAAAATGCACCGAGGGCATGGCAGGACTGACAGCAGAGTTCGACAAATTATTGAAAATTCAAAAAGAAGTTAGAGATCAGTTGGAGGCATTTGACAATGAAATGACCAAACTTGGTCAAAGCATATACAAGGAGTTTAGCACATCAAACATAGCCTTGGATGCGATGCGTAATGCGTTCAACAATATAGACAACGCGGCCACCGAGGCATTCGTGGGCATCATCAAGGGCACGATGAGCGCCAGAGATGCGGGCAGGATGTTGGCCGATGCCATAGTCACAGAATTGATAACGGCGTTCGTAAGACTGTTCATCGTTGGGCCGCTGATGAGGCTGTTGGCGGAATACATCTTTGGCATCGTGGACGCACAAGACGCAGAGACACAGGCTTTGAGAAAAACCAACAAGGAACTGCAAAAATACATCGGGCTGAGATTGTTTGCCGCATTATTAGGATTCTCAAAGGGCGGACCGGTCAAAGAAGGTGGCCCCGAAGCGAGAGCACTGGGTGGTCCCACAGCAGGAAACACACCATATCTTGTGGGTGAGCGAGGACCGGAATTGTTCGTTCCAAATAGCGACGGCTACATCGTGCCCAACAATAAATTAAACATGGGAGATGGCAGCACCTATGGCATGTCGTCGTTCGGCAACATGAACATCACGTTCAACATCAACACCGTGGATGCACGTGATTTCGATCAACTACTGCTCACAAGGCAGGATATGATAATAGGAATGATCAACAAAGGCCTCTATGAAAGAGGAAAAAGGAGTTTGACAGCATAACATGAGCGGCACATTTCCCACAGCAGAGTTTACAACACTGGATTTCAGAAGCAACAACAATGTCAAAGCCACCATCAGCGTGAGCGGGCGGACGCAGAGAGTCAAGTCGGGAGGCCAGTTCTGGAGTTTTACGTTGGAGAGCCCACCGCTGTCCAAGGCGGACTTCTTTTCGCAATACAGTTTCATAGTTAAGCAGAATGGACAGGCAGAATCGTTCACCATAGTGCCACCAGAGATAGCATCAACCAAGGGCACCGCATCTGGAGCAATAACCATAACGCAGACCGCGTCAGCGGGATCCAGCAGGGTCAGCGGCAACGGAGCCACAGGAACGCTAAAGAAGGGCGACCTCATCAAGTTCAGCAACCACGACAAGGTCTATATGCTGACTGAGGACGTGAACATGGACGCCAGCAGTGAAGATTTCTTACACATATTTCCATCGCTGATCACATCGGTCACGGCATCCACCACAACAGTGACCTATAACGACGTGCCTTTCACTGTGTTCTTTGATGGCAATGAACAGAGTTTCAATACATCCGCGGACGGCACATATAGATATCGTATCGCCTGCCAAGAGGAGATCTAATGAGCAGGAACATCGCACCCGCCCTGCAAACAAAGTTACAAGCCCGCAAATTGTTCGTGGCGGACTTGATTGAACTTCATTTAGACACACCGCTATACTTCACCAGTTCCAACATTAACATTACTTTTGACAGCGAGACCGCTCCCGACGCCGGCAACAATGAATATCTGGCACAAGGACAATTTATCGGATACGGCAACGTGATAGAGAGCGCAGACCTCAGAGTGGGCACCCTTGAAATGACATTCACCGCGGTTGATGGCACAATGGTCAGCGTGGTCCTTAACAACGATTACATTGACAAGCGGGTGGTCATCTATCGGGCGGTGTTGCAGGATGACTATTCATTCACAGCGTCTGACGTTTTTATGGTATTTGACGGCTACATAAATGGATACAACATTAGCGAATCTAATGACACCGCGACGCTGACCCTGGAATGTTCAAGCCAGTTCGCCGACTTTGAGAGGACCAATGGCAGGAGGACCAATCCGGCCAGTCAAAAATTGTTCTTCAGCACTGACAGAGGGCTGGACTTCTCGCCTCAGATCGTGAAAGACATAAAATGGGGCAGGGCTTAATGAAGACCTTTAGATTTCTAACCAAACTGGACATTCAACCTATGCTTGACCTGGCATACAAATTCGTATATGAGAGAGGATTGGCCGACACAGACTTCGACAGGGTAGCATACAATTTTACAGTTAAGAATTGGTTCGCCACATCGGCAGTGAGACCATATGGCACGTTCATCAATGACGAATTAGTTGGATTCGCGATGCTGGTGAGTGACAGGGTGTTCTACAACAACAAAAAAAGAATCTCTGTTGATCTCATCTATATACTGCCACAATACCGCAATCACCTATACTACCAAGAGTTGTTGGATAACATATTTGACCTATGCTCGCAACAGGGTGTGGAAGTGGTTAGGACATCCGCGATCAATTATGTGCTGCCATACAATCAAACGCAGGACATTATGATTCAGAACGGATTTAAACAGACTGATACAATTTGGGAAACAAATGCAAGTTAGAAAAATGACCAGAGAAGACATACCTGCCTTGTTCAAGATGAATCTTCAACAACTGAAAGAAAGCCGATTCCCTCATCTAAAGGAAAATCTTAACAAAATGCGTAATTGGTATCTTAATTTTATCAACAATCCAAGTCGCGTGGTATTCATCCTGCAGGATGAACAAGGAGAACTGGTGGGAGCCGCGGCGGCAGGTGCCAATCAGTTTTGGTGGAATTATGATACCTATGTGATGGATTACTTCTTCTACGTTTATCCAGAACACAGGAAAGGACTCAACGCAAAGATGCTCTATGATGCCATCTATGAGTGGGCCGCAAAGTGCAGGGCGATAGAAATACAATTGAGTTATGTCTATAGCGATGATCCAAAAAAAATGGCAAGGTTCTATGACTGGATTGGATATCGCAAGGTGGGCGAACATTATCAACGGGAGGTGATCTAATGGGTTGGGCACGAGAAAACATTCCTGGATATAAAGAAGGAGAAAAATTAGTAAAGGGCGTAGCCAACTTCGTCAAGGGAGTGGTGTCAGTGTTCACGGGCGGATTTGGCGTGAACTTCGACGCACCCGATTACAGCGTCAGTTCGGCGGAAAGCATCCAGGGGGTCCTGATCAACAAGGATTCTGCAATCGCGAACATACCAGTGGTGTATGGCACAAGAGCAGTGGGCGGCATCAGAGTTTTCGTCAGCACCGGCTCTGGCAGCAATGAATATCTTTACGTGGCCTACGTGCTGAGTGAAGGACGGGTGAATGCTTACACGAAATTATTGATTGATGAAAACACCGTGACAGTGGGAGATTATTCTCACGGCGTGAGATCATTTGCCACATCAGGACTCTACGCCAATGATTCAAGATTGGAAGTGCAGTTCTTTGATGGCAGGGATGATCAGGTGGCCAGCACATTGCTGAAAGAAGCGCCGGGTTGGACCGATGACCACAAACTCAGTGGCATTGCCTACATCGCCTGCAAGTTTCGCTGGAAAAAGATAGATACCAATGAGGACGCCAACAACAACCCATATGGTGGCGGGGTCCCCAACGTTGTGGTCACCTTACAGGGCAGGAGAATATTTGACGCCACGACCTTGAGCGCCGACAGCACAGTAGATCACACCACCGCATACGCGGCGGAGTCAGTCACATTTGATGACAACCCTGTCAGCGTCCTACTGGATTACATGAGGAATTCAAGATATGGCAAGGGTCTGACAAACGAAGTTTTTGACTGGTATAGTTGGAAGGTGGCCGCAGATCTCTGTGATCAAGTGGTGCCTTACACAGCCAGCACCACCGGCAAAGCATTTACCTGCAACGCAGTGATCGACACGGCACAGACCCTTATGGACAACGTTAAAAACATCCTGATCGGCTTCAGGGGCATAATGCCCTATCAGCAGGGCAAGTATGTGATAAAGATCGAGCACGGTGGCGATGACACAGACATTGCGGCAACTCCAACTGACCCGGGCGTGGTGTTTACTGCCACAGATGACAACATCGTGGGTGGCATCAATCTCAGCGGAGACAGCAAGAGAAGCAAAATCAACAGGTGCAGGGTGACCTATGTGGATCCAGATGCAGACTTCCAACCCAACGAGGTCATCTATCCCGAAGATGGTTCCGCTGATGACATCGCGTTCTTGGCAGAGGACGGCATTCGATTGGAGAGACAACTGACATTTGCAAACACAACCAGCAGAGAACAGGCACTGCAGGCCGCGGAGGTGTTCGTAAAACGCAGCCGCAACTTCAAGCAAGTGGGATTTGCCACACACGCCGCTGGATCAAACCTAACGGTGGGAGACCTCTTTAGGGTGATCAACACCAGATTGGGCCTGGATGGTGTATTTAGATGCACCGAACTCGGCATTAATGAAGAGGGACAGATAGAGATACAGGGTTTTGAGCACCAGAGCAGTGCGTATGGAATCAACAGCAAGACAGTGGACATCACACGGCCAACCCTCAGCCTGCCAAACCCATTCTTGGTTGTGGCACCCACAGCAGTCACGGCCACATCAGGAGCGGCACAGAACATCCCCACTGGTGGAGGATATTTGGCTGAGGACAGCACATTGAGAAGAATCAATGTGGAATGGACGGCCAGCACAGACCCTTTCGTGCAGGATTACATCATCGAATACAAATTGAGCACGGATGCCACTTTCGCCACAGCGGGCGTGACCACGAGGACGCAGTTCTACATCGCACCGGTGACCTTGGGTAGCATCTACAACATCAGGGTGGCGGCAAGGAATCAACTGGACCGCAGGAGCAACTTCGCATCCGCCGCGGCGCACACGGTGATCGCATAGATGGAGCGACGAGAATTCTTCGAGTTGATCCAACCCCTGGGCGAGTTCCGTTGCACCCAAGACCTACGCAGGTTCAAATACCGTGCCAAGAAAAAACCACATTGGACGCTGAATCAATACCTCAGCCACTTTGGCCAGTGCCTCGAGGGCCAATATCATCACTGCGATTTCGCACTGGACAAGGCCAGCGTCACACAGATCCAGGTGGTGGGCTATCAACGCATGGCACAGCGAGGCGGCCTCGCGGTCAGGATCAAGAGCAACGCATTCACCTACTGGGGCCGCGGCCGCAGATGGAACACGCCCCGAAAGAAAAAATAATCAGAGAAAGCGAGACGGACACTGGAGAACCGGCAAATGACTGCCAGCGGAAATGTCCGCCCCAAAGTATTTAATCAGTAATTGGTAAAGTTAGAGATGCCGCCCATGGCGAGCGGCACCCCGATATGGCATCAACAAAAAACGGATTGCCTTTTATTGAAATAGCACAACGATCACAGCGGTCAGGAACTGGTCCTTCGCACTCCCGTTGAACTGTCAATATTTATATCGTCACGCATCAAGGGCCACAATTCGCGGGCCTGGTCGTGGCTGAGCCATTTGAGATGGCCGTGCTCTCTGCACCTGAGGCAGGCGTGATGTATGGAATTCGAGGTGGTCTGGATATAGACCTCACAGGAATCTTGGCATCTGTCTAAATATTTCATATTACAATACATCATCTATGTCTTTGCCATAGGATGAGGTGGGTTCTGTGATTTTGCCTGTGGCAATCATTCTGTTGGCTCTCTGTTTTTCTGACAGATCACCCACATCACCTCTCAGGGCTATCCACATCACTGTGTCTTTGTGTATCAATGCCAGAGTGTATCTCCTTTCCTGTGCTTCTGATATCAATATGGTGCTCAATCTTTTCACAGTGGATCCTTTGCGATTTTTATAGCCTGGTAAAAAGCATTTGCTCACTCTGGGCTTGTAGCCTTGCAGTTTTAATTCGTGATATAGGTCTCTCACGAGATTATAATGTGGATCGTTTTTATAATCCACGAAACCTCTCTTGAAACTGGCAAATGGAGAGTTATTGAGACTTCTAAATCTATTGATCTCGTTGCTTTTGCAGATGCTGAGTGCTATCTTGTGTTTGGGTTTATGATTGTGAGAATTGTCAAATAGATCCACTTTCACCCATTGCCATAATTTTGGTAAAAGGCCATTTTGTCTTGTGGCATCACTGCCACTTTCCCGTATCTCCTCAAAAGAAGAGCGAAGCGATTCCTCATGAGATATGTTGTTGTTATTTGATTGTGTGCTATCACAATCACTACTTACATTGTTGTTATTCGTTGTTATTATGTTGTTAATATTATTATTATTTGTAACCATATGTTCTCCTTTTTTACGATTATATACGTTTTGACCCAAAAAAAGCAACCTTTTTTGGTTAAAAAATAAATATCTGCGTTGGGATCCTAAAGTGGCATACTTTGATACAACCCAACGGGACCTGTGCGTAAGACACGTTCTCTCGCAAGTAAGCGTTGCTTTATAAAGTCGCACAGGTCCAACCAAAGAAATTTATGGCACAGACCACACAGAACTGGGACTTCATAATAGAACGCCGGCAACAGCAGGCCTACCGAGACTACAAGAAAAAATATGGTAAAGATAATCAACATCGATCACTATCGCCGGGGCCGGCAGAAGCAGGCCCAGAAAGAAAAGTTGATCACGGCCAGGCAACAGATCCGTCGCAGTTATGATTGGGCGGACCACGCACTGAGAGTGCTGGAGGAGGAGATGCCGCCCTTGACGGATCGAGCCGCGGTGTATTTCAGTTTCATAAAGTTTGCCAGGCAGGGACTGCTAAGGCAGGGTTGGAGCGGCGAGGACATTGAGAGGATAATCAAAGAATAATGCTGTGCCTTAAACTCAATAGCACATGGCAGCCAAAAAGACCACCGGTGGGCACACTTCTCACGCAATACAGCGAAGAGCCAACAGAACCATTCCAAGGCATCCGATACTGGAGCGTGCCGCCAGATCATTCGCTATGGGGTCTGATCAAACCCAGCAGAAGAGATCGATGGAGCATGAGCCTAATGACCATAAACATTAGCATCCCGCCGCACACCGACAGCGGTGTCCGAACTGTGATCAACTGCTACGGTGCCACATCGGACGCGGTCACACACTTTTATCAACAGAGGCAACAGACAGTGACCCAGCGACAGGTGCGAAATCAAACCACGGGACATCTATACGATCCCAGAGAATTGACCATACAATCAGAATTCACAGCGAGAGCAGGAGAACATTGGATACTGGCTGTGGATCACATCCACAGTGTGACCACAAAGACAGCAGAAGAGAGATGGGCCATATGCCTCAGCACAGATCAACAGATCCAACGAGCAGAAGAGGATTTACAGTGAGATTCCACATACTGGGCGTGCCACACACGGTCACCAACACGGCATATCTCACCTGTGCCTTCACGCAGAAGGTCTTGAAGTTTGGAGCAATGATGACGCCCCGGGGCCACGAGGTAATACACTATGGCCACGAGGACAGCGACCTCACCTGCTCGGAACACGTGTCAGTGATAGGCAACGAGGATTTACGAAAAGCATATGGCAGTTATGATTGGCGAAAAGAATTTTACCGTTATGATGTGAATGATTCAGCCTACCGGACATTCTATTGGCGTGCCATACAGGAGATAGAGCGGAGGAAACGGCCAGGAGACTTTCTCTTGCCATTCTGGGGATCAGGAGTCAAACCCATCTGTGACGCACACGCTGACATGAT
>Ga0172376_10003323_pt1 | contig 19065 bp, 15 predicted proteins | sample Lak35m_FD_121114 | JGI IMG/M metagenome (GOLD analysis project Ga0172376, IMG submission 121114) | Freshwater microbial communities from Kabuno Bay, South-Kivu, Congo - kab_092012_35m | ecosystem: Environmental > Aquatic > Freshwater > Lake | place: Democratic Republic of the Congo: South-Kivu... | reverse complement strand
CCACACCCCCCCTGAACCAATTTGTTAGCGGGTGCTGCGCACCCGCACCCGCCTTAAGGGGCTGCGCCCCTTAAGAATCCCCGACTGGGGGCAGAGTCTTTGAAATTGGGGTCCAGGGGTGAAACCCCTTTGCTGGGGCGTGGGGACCGCAGGTCCCCACATTTAAATTCTTACTCCCTCCCCTCTGGGGAGGGTCGGGGTGGGGATTAAAAAAGATACCTTCCTATTCCCTTGTGTGAAATATCCTTGTAATATGTGCATAGTCTACTTACCCTAGTAAAATACTAGGATTTTAATGAGGTGCACCATGAACTATTATTCCCCACCCGTTGATTTGTTGGCGCCTGATACGGCGCATTTGGCAGACAGTATCGAAAAATTTAAGTCAGGGGTACTCAATCCCATTCAGTTCCGTGCCGTTCGTGTGGCTTATGGCATCTATGAACAGCGCAAAGAAGGGACCCACATGGTACGGATCCGGAATCCGGCCGGTGGCATCACCCCCGCCCAGTTAAAACAAATTGGCTTGATTTCGGCCCAATATGGGGACCATGAGTTCCACGTCACCACCCGCCAAGAAACCCAATTGCATTATGTGGATATTGATCATGTGCTGCCCGTGATCGCAGGGTTATTAGAAGTGGGCCTTTCGCCTCGCGGTGGGGGAGGTAACACCATCCGAAACATCGTCACCGCCCCCGATGCCGGGGTGTCACCCACCGAATCATTTGATACCACCCCCTATGTGATTGCCTTGACCGATCGCATGATTCGCGAAGCCGATTCATGGACCTTGCCACGAAAATTCAAGATTGCCTTTGCATCCCACCCTTCTGATAATGCCCACGCTTGTTTTCATTGCCTGGGGTTTATTGCCACCCTTAAAGAGGGGCAAAAAGGGTTTAAGGTATATGTGGCCGGGGGTATGGGCGCCAAACCCTTGTTGGGACACGTGTTACATGAGTGGATTCCGGATACCGATGTGTACTATGTGACCAAGGCCATCAAACTCATGTTCGACCAATACGGCAACCGAAAAAACAAACACGAAAACCGGATTCGGTTTTTGTATGAAAAATTAGGCCCCGAGTTGTTTGAACAATACGTGGCAGAGTCATTTGCCAAAGTGAAACAAACCCCTGGGTTGGCGTTGGTGTTGCCAGAGGTGCCCAATACGGTGCAAACGCCTGATTTTCCGCCCACTGTGGTGGACACCCCTGCGTTTCATCAGTGGAAAAAACGGTATGTGTCGGCACAGTCTCAACCCGGGGCCTGTTTGATTAAGGTGCCCTTGCATTTGGGGGATATCCTCAATGACGATGCCACCAAGTTGGCCGATTTGTTGGCCCCTTTTGGTGCGCATACCATTCGCTTGTCGACGGATCAGAATTTGTATTTGCGAAACATTCCCGAAGCGTACTTGGGCACCATTTATGAGGGCTTGCAAGGCATTCGCACCCAATCGGACTTGCCGCGTATGATGAGCAACATGATCGCGTGCACGGGGGCTGCCACCTGTAAATTGGGTATCTGTTTGCCACGGGGGGCCACACCCGAAATCCAAGCCCGATTGGCCAAGTCGACCCTCGAATTGGATGCCATTCCCGATATTCGGATTCACATGTCGGGCTGCCCCAATACCTGTGGGATGCACCATGCGGCTGACTTGGGCTTTTTTGGTAAAGTGTCGAGAAAAGACGGCCGCATGTTGCCAGCCTATTGGGTGGTAGCGGGTGCGATTCGTCGAGAAGGTGAAACCCGGTTTGCCCGTCGGTTGGGCGAAGTGGCATCCCATGATGTGCCACATTTTGTTCATGATTTGTTGGCACGTTATATTCCGATCAAAGACCAATACCCAACCTTCGATGCCTATGTCGATGCCCAAGGGGAAGCCGATATCAAAGACCTGTGCGAAAAATATGCCAGCATCCCTGGGTTTGAAGAAAACCCCGAGTATTTTCGCGATTGGGGGGCAGCGGATTTCTTTACGTTAATCGGGTTGGGGAAAGCCGAATGTTCGGCGGGGATGTTTGACATGATTGAAGTGGATGTCAAAACCATTTCCGATGCCAAATCGGCCATCGAAAATGCCACCGATCAGGCCAGCATTGACCAAGCCCTGTGGTCGATTGTGTTTTCGGCGTCTCGGATGTTGTTGATTGCCCGTGGGATCGAAGCCCATGATTCAAACGCCGTGTTTGACCACTTTGTCAAACATTTTATTGAGGCGGGCTTGATTGCGGATCGGTTTAAAGACCTGGTGTTTGCGGCCCGGTTAAACCACCATTCCTTTTTAAATGAGCACCGTGAGTTGGTGTACATGCTGGGGGATGAAATGGTGAAGTTATACAAAAGCATGGACGATTCGTTGCGGTTTCCTGCCGACAAAGCCGACGCAACGGCTGCCCCCACCGACGCGGTGGTAAAAGATTTTAGGGGCGTGGCCTGCCCCCTCAATTTTGTAAAAACCCGCTTGGCATTGGATGGCATTGCGTCCGGTCAGCAATTGGAAGTGTGGTTGGATAATGGGGAGCCCATCGAAAATGTACCGGGATCGGTTGAAAAACTAAACGAAGGTCACCAGATTGTGGCCCGCATATCAGAAGACGGGTATTGGCGGGTGATCATTAAAAAGGGATAACCCATTCGCATACTCAGCATCAACCTGGGGTTTTGTGGTGGTGTCGAAGGCCTGTCACCTGTTCTTCGGCACCCCCGCATGATCCGGGATCGATTGGATGCCATCGTGGCATTACTCGATGGTGACCCTGCCGATGTGGTGGGCATTCAAGAGGTGGACCAGTGCTCGTTTCGGTCACGGTGGGTGAACCAACGCAAGGCCTTGTCTGCCCGCTACCCCTATCACCATTGGGCCACCACGTGGTGCCATCCTTGGGTGCCCTACCCATTCACCTGGGATGTGCGGCGTCAGTTTGGCACCGTATGGGCGGGGCAATTGGTGCTCAGTCGGTGGCCGTTGGTGGCATGTCACACCGTGTCGTTGGGCAAGCGGCAGGATGTGGGGTGGGTGCGACGATTGTTTGAATTGAATCGGGTGGCCCAACGCATGACCCTGATCCATCCGGATGGCCCGTGTGAGCTGATACACACCCATTTAGAGGCCTTTCATGGCCCCACCCGCAGGGCCCAAATGCAACATTTGTTACACATACCCGCCACAGACCCTGTGGTGTTATGGGGGGATTGGAACGCCAGTCATGACACCCATGCGGGGCCACTGTTCTATCCAGATGAGCCCACGGTCAATATGGGGGATGATGATACGGTTGAAAGGGTGAGGCAGGCTGGCTTTGATGTGCCGTCGCCCCCGTTTGATTTCCCGGCCCGTCATCCCACCCGGTCACTGAGTTATGTGGCGGTTCGGGGGGGGCGTGTCGCCCAAATGGGGGCGTTACCCGATACCGGCGCATCGGATCATCGGGGGATATGGGCCACGGTGGTTCGTGAGGGACCGACAGTGGGATACCGTCACCATGGTCGATAGGGTATAGTGTCGGGTATGTCGTATCCGGTGCCCATTTTATTAACGGTGTTTAATCGCCCCGACACTACCCGCGTGGTATGGGCGCGCATCCGTGCCCAACGGCCCTTACATCTATATATTGCCGCCGATGGGCCCCGCGCCCACATCCAAGACGAGGCCCAACGGTGTGAAACGGTGCGCCACTTGGTGTCACAGGTGGATTGGCCCTGTTCGGTTCATACGTTGTTTCGGGATCACAATTTGGGATGTCGCAAGGCCATGGCGGGGGCCATTTCTTGGTTTTTTGAGCATGTGCCCTATGGGGTGATTATCGAAGATGATTGTGTGCCCCACGATGATTTTTTTCGGTTTTGTGACACCTTGTTGCATCATTATCATGATGTCGACACGGTGGGCATGATCAGCGGTAGCAACCCATTGGCGGGTGAATACCCCACGACGGATTCGTATGTGTTAACGTCATATCCCCAAATTTGGGGATGGGCCAGTTGGCGACGGGTGTGGCAACACTATGATGAAAACCTGACCGATTGGCCCGATTGCCACGCCCATTTATTTAATCATGTGCCATGGGTACATGCTGGCATGCGTCATTATTATGCCCGGTTGTTTCAAAAAATTAAAACCCATCAAATTGATACCTGGGACATTCAAGTGAATTACATGGCACTCAAACACCGCTGGGTAACGGTGTTACCCACCCGGAACCTGGTGTCTAACATTGGCTTTGGTCACGGGGCCACCCATACCCACCATCCCCAAGACAAAATGGCCAATGTGCCGTCTCACCCCCTTTCGTTTCCCCTGCAACACCCCCCTGTGATAGTGCCCAACCCATTGTGGGATCAGCTGATTCAACGCCGGCTTTATCCGTGGCACCGACGAATCAGGCAATGGATTCCCGTATGGCTGGTAAAACAGATACGAAAGACCCTGCATCGGATACGCAACCTGACACCCTAAGGCCAGGCCCCGATGAAGGGCCCCCCAACAAACGCTGGCTGTGAGACATTACCCCCAGCACAATCATGCCAACTAAACACCCCACCCACATCACCCACCGAACCCATTGCAAGGTGCGTGCCCCATGGTCGTGATACCACGCATGCCACCGGCCCCATCGATTGCTTGTTTCCCCCACTTAATCCCCTCCCTGTTCCGTTTATTAACTTATCGCCAATAAACGCTCCCCAATCCCAAGTAATTTAATGGCCCATTTCCCGATGGTAGCGCACAAAGGCACGTGACAACTCACTTTGTTGCCGGATGGCCATCCCCTTGAAGGCATGATAAGTGGCTTGGGTTTCGCACAGGGTGCCAAAATCAATCAACCCGCTCGAAAACCGCAGGGTATGCAACCGTAAGATTTTGCCTTGATCGTCTACCATGGTGTGGCTTTGATGGGCCATTTTTTCGGCTGCCATCAATTGCTTGAAGGCAATCATGCTGTCACGAACCGCTTTTTTTACCGTGCTTTCATATGCCAATAGGGCGACTTTTTCACCCTCGCTGGCGGCGGTTACCTGGTTGGACAACCGCCAAAACGTAAAGAGGGGATAGGCAACATCCATCGAGGCGGACCAGCCCGTCATGTGGGCCCCTGTATCCATCAATTGAAAGGTGCCGAGGTATCCACCCACTGACACCGATGGCCATGTTTGGGCCTCGATGGCACCCAATTGGGCATTGGCGGCCACCATCGCAGCGCGGGCCTGCTGAATATCGGCCCGTTGGGTCAGAACGGTCAGGGGGGTTTCTTTGTCAGTGTCAAGGGATAACAGGGGAATGTCGTCACTGTCACCGGTATCGACCCAGCTGGGGGTATCCGTACGGCCCGCCAATTGAACCATGTGATACGTGGCCGCCGCGACATCTGACTCGAGTTGGGCCAAATTGGATCGCAGTTGGGTTACCACAATGGCCACTTGATGCCATTTGGCGGGGTCAGACAATCCCGCTTGATGCAACGATTGGGCCATACTGGCTTGTGTTTCTCGGGCAGCCAGCTCAAGTCGCATGTGGTGCAAGCGACGGCTGGTATCGCGCCAATTGATGACCGCCAGGGCCATGTCGGCCACCAATTGCGAGTGAACCCCTTGTCGGGTGGCCACCTGTTGGCTCACCTGGGCATCGGCCGCTTTGATGTCGTTGGATCGCCGACCAAAAAAATCCCATTCCCACCGAACTTGGGCCCCAATTTGACCATAAGTGGCCTCGGTTAACGGAAAAAACCGTAAATTGGTGCGACTCAAAGACCCGGTGAGTTCCAGGCTGGGCCATTGCAACGCCCTGGGCACCTGTGCCAAATGGGTGGCTTGTGACACCCGATGGTCCATGGCTTTCCAATCGGGGTTGTACCCGGCCAATTCACCTACCAGTTCGGTGAGCAACGGGTCATTTAAACGGGTCCACCATGGTGCGCCATTGGCCAGTGTCATGCCCCCCATTAGCCACACCATTCCCAGCACCCACCATGGGGCCCGCGGGCGCCTCATTTCGCACCGTCCCGTTGAATGTAGACATCCAGTTGTTGCCCCACCAATATCCCCTCATTGGCAGAGGCAATGCGATAGACCACTTGCATGACACGGGTGTCGACCCGCTGGCCACCTGACACCAAGTTTACCTTGGGTTTGACATACTTTTCGATGCGAACAAAGTCCAACGAAACGGCACGCTGGGTATCCCCACGGGGGGTGGCCACGGCCTTGGCGGTGGGTTTAACATGGTGTGAGAGGGTTTCGTCAATTTCAACCCGAACATGCAGGTCGCTGGTATCCCCCATGCGAATGAGGACCGCTTGGGCGGCCCCTCCGACGGCTTCGCCGGGTCGGCAGGCCACTTCTAATATTTCACCCGATAGGGGGGCTTTGATTGACAATCGGTCTTTGGTGGTGTGCCACTGGGCAATTTCGGCTTCTAATTGGGCCACCCGGGCCTTGGCGGCTTGGGCTTCGAATTGCCGCTTCGAAAACTCATCGCGCGAGACCGCCCGTTTGTCGGGTAAATTCCATACCAAGTCAAATTGGTAGAGTGCCTGCTGGGATTGAATACGGGCCACTTTTAACGCGGCGGCTGCACGGTATAGTTGGGCATCCACTTCCCGCTGGTCCATGATGACCAAGGGGGTGCCGGCCGCCACGCGGTCGCCGACCGATACCAAGACCCGTTGGACAATGCCGGGTGCATCGGTGCCAATTTCAATCAATTCGCTTTTGGGTTCGACAATGCCAATGCCAGCAATGGCTTTTTCGTAGGGGCTCACGGGTGGTGGTGCCAACGGGTTCTTACTGACGTCTGGTTTTCGGGCACACATGGTGACCACAGCAAAGATCAATAACGCCCCAGCGAAAAGGGGTAATTTATAACGGGTGATCCAACGAAGATTCATAACGACTCCTTATGTAAATAGGTTTCATGGGTGTACACCCCCATCATGTGCCCATCGGCCATATCATAGATGCGATCGGCAAAGGGGTACACCCGGTTGTCGTGGGTCACAACCAACACCGCCCGTTTGGGATGGTTGGCAACGGATCGCAAAATACCCATGACATCCCGACCCGTTTTACCGTCCAATGAAGCCGTGGGTTCATCGCACACAATCAGGGCGGGGTCGTGTACCAATGAGCGGGCAATGGCCACCCGTTGTTGTTGTCCCCCCGACAATTGCTTGGGTAGTTTATGGCAATGGTCGGCCATGCCCAATGTGGCCAACAAGTCTTTGGCGGTGACCACCGCTTTGGATAGCGGGATGCCCGCTGCCACCAATGGCATGGCCGCATTTTCAGCTGCGGTAAGCGTGGATAACAAATTAAATTGTTGAAAAATAAAACCAATGTGTTGCCGACGAAACAACACCCGTTGGGTGTCGGTCATGCGGGCCAAGTGCTGGCCCAATGTGATGACGGTTCCTGAGGTGGGGCTCAAAATACCCGTGGCAATCGAAATCAGGGTGGTTTTGCCGCATCCCGATGGGCCGACCAACATCGACAATTCCCCCATGGGAATTTGCAAGGTGACGTCTTGCAAGGCCACGGTGGCGATGTCACCCGATTGATAGATTTTGCCGACGGTGTCTAACGAAATGGCCGTCATGATTATCCCTTAAAGACCATGGCCGGATCGGCCCGAAACACTTTAATCAAACTCACCAACACCGACACCGCAATAATGAGCGTGATCACCACGGCGGCACCGGCCACCACTTGCCAGTGCAAGGTGAGTCCCCTAAAGGCGGGCACATTGCCCACCGAGCGAATAAACAATGCCGTCAAACCCATGCCAATGCTGTAGCCAATCACACCCACAAAGGCAGCTTGTAACATGACCAGTCGAAACAATTGCCCGTTGGTGACACCAAAAGCCTTCATGGCAGCAAACTGTTTGGTGTTTTCAACCACAAACAAATAAAACGTTTGGGCGGTGATGGCAGCCCCGATAATCACCCCCAAAAAAACAGTGATGCCAAAATTGATGGGAATACCAGTGCGGGTGGCAAAATAATTGATACTACGCCAGGCAAATTCAATGCGTGGCAGGGCTTGTAGGCCCGTGTCTTGTTCAATGCGACGGGTGACATCGGCGACCCGTTGACCGGGTGCTACTTTTACCACCACAAAAGGCAAGCGATTGCGTGCCTGAGGAAACAACTGGGTGATGGTGGCATACGACACATACAACGTGGGGTAGGTGGTGAGGGTTGGGGCGGCATTGCAAATGGCCTTAATGATCAGGCGGTGATCGTTTAGTTCCAATTCGCGACCCAGGCTAAACGCTTCGCCGGGCCACATAAACTTATAGCCATTTTTATCCATCATGGCGGTTTGGGGTTGGGTAATCACGCGGGCATTGCCCAACAGGGTGTCATTGGCCAATCCCACCAAACTCACCTCATCGATGCCCACCAATACCACCACTTGGCTCAAGCCATTGGGTTGTCGGACGGTGGCCACCCCCTTGTAAAAAGGAACGGCCCATTGAACGCCTTCAACAGAGCGAATGACAGACAAATCGATATCCCGAATGGGTTCGGGTTCATCGATGTAGCGGACCCTGCGATCCATGACCCAAATATCGGCTTCGGTGAGGTCGAAAATAAGGCCAGCGGTTCGTGTCATTAAGCTAATAAAGACAGAGACTTGTTGTCCCATTAACAAGCTGGCAAAGGTGACACCAAACACCAATCCGAAGTATTTGGGTTTATCCCCTAATAGCATTTTTAAGGCAATGGACCACATGGTGGCACTATACGGGTTGCAAGGGGGTCTGACAAGGTGAAGGGGGGGCATCGGTTAAACCGCCGTTCCACGGCGTTATGTTGGGGCTTAAAATCCTCACGTACGGTCAAGTACGCTCCGGTTTTAAGCCCCAACATGCCTTGTGGACACGACGGTTTAACCGATGCCCCGTCATTTATTTTTGGCTACCAGCCGTTCCACGGCGTTATGTTGGGATTTTTTCCCCACCCCGACCCTCCCCAGAGGGGAGGGGGTAAAAGTTTTATTTCGGGGACCTTCGGTCCCCAAACCCCAGACCAGGGGCTGTGCCCCTGGACCCCAAAAAGGGATGCCAGTCTCTTGACTTGGGGATTTAAAGGGGTGAAACCCCTTTGCTGGGGCTCGGGGACATTCGGGGTCCCCAACCTATCATTTTCGGGATTCTTAAGGGCAGAGCCCTTAAGGCGGGCGTGGGCCAAATAAAATATATTGGGCACCCGCTAACAAATTGGTTCAGGGGGGAGTTATGAGGGGGGAACGCCCTCATATCAAAATTTAACCACGGGGGGTGTGGGGCCCCGCCCCACATTAAAAAACCACCCCTTTGACCAGCCCACATACAATGAAGTCCTTATGATCATCAAACGACTTTCTGGAAAGCCAAAAACCGAAGAAAAGGAGCCAACACTAGATGTTTTTTTGGCTACTAAATTTGACATACCGGATTTGGAGAAGTTGCCAATTGAAGGGGTCTTTAAACCAATCATCAAGCAGCGCCTTGATGAAATTGAGCGTTGTTATGACGCCCAAGCCTACCTAGCGAGCATTATTCTTATTGGCAGTGTAATAGAGGCTGTGTTGTTGGGTGCTGCCATTACCAATCGCAAACAATTTAGCGAGGCCACAGGCAGTCCCAAAACCGCAGTTGAAAAATGGAACCTTAGTAGCCTTATTGATGTGGCAACGGAGATTGGTATGTTGAAGAAGGATGTAGGCAAGTTTAGCCAAACTGTCCGTGAGTTTAGAAATTATGTTCATCCTTTTCAAGAAGCAAGTCCCGACTTTAAGCTTGATAGGCACACGGCAAGGATTTGTTGCCAAGTATTAATGGCCACATTGGCCAGTGTCGCAGGAGAACGATAGTAGAATGATGCGGTGTCGTGTGCTTTAATATCTTTTAAAATGAAGAGGGGGACCCAATGATTTTGTCACATAAAAAGCGAACCATTACCGTCCAAAACAGTGATATCTCAGTTCAAACAATGGATGGTGAAGATTACATTTGCCTAACGGATATGGCCCGAGGCGAAGACGGGTGCGACCATATTCGCAACTGGATGCGCACCCGTGAAACCGTTGAATTTTTAGGCCTTTGGGAAACCATGCACAACCCTGATTTTAAAGGTGTCGAATTCGACACCTTTCGAAAAGAAGCGGGTCTCAATCGCTTTAATCTAACACCCCAAAAGTGGGTGAATGCAACGAATGCAAAAGGGGTGATCTCTAAGGCAGGGCGTCATGGTGGCACGTATGCCCATCGCGACATTGCATTTGAATTTGGTAGCTGGATTAGCCCCGCGTTTAAGCTTTATTTAATGAAAGAATACCAGCGACTCAAGGCAATAGAGAGCAATCAGTATAACCTGGAATGGAATGTGCAACGAATACTCAGCAAAGCCAACTATTTCCTTCATACGGAGGCCGTTAAAGAATACATCATTCCCGATTCCAAACGGGTATGGAACCAACATTTGGAATATGCCGAAGAAGCGGATTTAATCAATGTCGCTATTTTTGGATGCACGGCAAAAGAATGGCGAGAAGCAAACCCTGAACGTACAAAAGCAGGTGAAAATATCCGTGATTCAGCGAGTATTAACCAACTAAATGTGTTGGCAAATGCGACCGTACTCAATTCTGAAATGATTCGAGATAAGTTGGCAAAAGAAGTTCGATTTAACAAATTAAAAGACATGGCAACACGGCAACTGGAGGCACTTGCGAAACATGATGGGTTGAAATCGCTAAAAAAAACGACAGACGCTGTCTATTTAACCGCGCCCTCCGATTTGCCTTAAGGGGTTGTGCCCCTTTAAATCACCTAAAGTGGTGTCGTTTCAACCCCACCCCGACCCTCCCCAGAGGGGAGGGGGTAAAAGTTTTATTTCGGGGACCTTCGGTCCCCGAGCCCCAGACCAGGGGCTGTGCCCCTGGACCCCATTCAAGGTTTTTTTATTTGATATGAGGGCGTTCCCCCCTCATAACTCCCCCCTGACTTGTGTTAGTGGGTGCCCAATATATTTTATTTGGCCCACACCCGCCTTAAGGGGCTTTGCCCCTTAAGAATCCCCTATGCTTTCGGGACCAGGGGCGTAGCCCCTGGGCTGGGATCCTAAGGGCAAAGCCCTTAGTCTGGGGTCTGGGGACCGCAGGTCCCCAGAATAAACATTTTTTTCCCTCCCCTCTGGGGAGGGTCGGGGAGGGGGTAAAAAAGTTACCTTATTCGCCTGGGTTTAAAAAAATGCGATGCCGGGAACCATATACCCATTCACGTTGGATAGAAAGGGGTTTGTGATGCCATACCCAAGGTGCCGTTTTTCAACCCAACAGCGCGCACCATGGCACCATCAGACCCAATGGTCTTGGAATCGGTGATGAACATGAGATGGGTAAGGAGTACGATGATGGGCTTGGTGATCGCGTCAACACCAATTCAGGCAGCACTGTTCGGTGCCGGTTATACCAACCTTACCACCCCACGCATTGTGTCGTTTCGACCCGCCATGATGCAAGTGGGGTTGTCGAGTCATTGGTTGCAAAATGACCAATTAAATTTTGATATGAACGCCAATTATGCATTGAGTCGACAATTTTCACTGGGTCTGACCCTGGTGTCACAAAAAACCTTGGTGTTTCATACCCAAGCTGCCATGGTGGCCATTCCCTCTTTTTTTAATTTCAGATTGGGTGGCGGGCTTCTAAACCTCAGTACCGACCCAGATTTGGCCACGTGGGACCTTCAAAAAGGAAACCAGCGGTACAATTTTACCGAATACATGGGCGCTGCCGTCGAATCGTGGGGGATTACCTTGACCGGTGGGTTTATGAAACGGCGACAAATGACCCCCTCACAAGACATTGAAAAAAACCTGGCGGCCTCACTGTTTTGGGCCATTGAATGGGCCACCCCCTACGGGGCACTGGTGATGGACCAAGATGGTGAATCCAGCAGCATGGGGGTGTCTTTTATGATCGATGACAGCACCCGCCTTACCATCATGAGGACCGATCCGATTGTCGCTGACGCATCGAATCCTGCCCTTCAGTCTGCATTTGGATTGTACCTTCGAAAAGAGTTTAGTGTGTTTGATGAGTTAAAAAGTGAGTTTAAAGCCATTAAGGAGTCGATTCATGAATACCAAATTACCAAACGTCAATTTGACCAAGAGTTATTACAACTCAAAGCCGATTTGGAACAATTGCGTGTATCAAAACAGGGTGTCTCATCCGCCTTAAATACCTTCGTCAAATCCTATCAACCCTTTGAAGGAAATGAAAAATCGACCGAAGAAATCTATGTCAATGGGCTGGCGAGTTTTGAGTTTTTTCAGCGTGCCCAAACGTTTTACAATCAAGGCGCTTATTACAACGCCATTCAAGAACTTAAAAATGGCCAATATGCGTCCCCTTTGCTGCCGATTTTTCCGATTCAAATTGGGTCGATTTATTACTTGTTGGGGGATTTAACCAATGCCACTCGGTATTGGCAACAGGGGTATGCACTGAACCCCAATCATCCCGAATTGCACAAGTTGCCCCCGGCGATTTTGGATGATATTCGACAACGTGCCAAACAATAAGGAGTGTATCATGATCAATAAAAAATGGTGGCTGGCGATGGGCGTAACGTTTTTGTGTGCGGCGCAAGCGGTGTCGGCGTATGAATTGGTGCTCTCATCGGCCAACTTTATTCCATCCGAACGAAAAAACAGTATTTCAGTATTGGTGAAAAATGATACTGAGAAACCACAGGCGGTTGAATTTAGCATTAAAGGCATCGACATGGATGCGTCTTACAACGAAACCCATACCGATGTGCCCGACAATTTATTTAAGGTATCGCCATCAGGGATTATTGTGGAACCAGGCTCGGAAGAATTGGTTAAAATCACTTGGAACGGCAAAAAAGAAATCAGCAAAGAATTGCCATTTCGATTGATTGCCCGAGAACTGGATATTGAAGAACCCGCCAAAGATACCGAAAAAGAAACGGAAGAACCCGCCAAAGATACCAAACTGTCTGTAAAGACGTTGTTTAATCAAGTGCGGTTCATATCGGTATTACCCAATACCATCGAAACAAAGGTGACCGTGATGGCCAGCAAAGTGATGAGTGGTGATGCCGGCAAAATGGCCACCGTGACCATCAAAAATATGGGGACCGTCAAATACCCGGTGGATAACAAGTCGATCATGATTGTGTCCAAATCAGATCCGTCATCCATGGCACGCTTTCCGTTGTCAACTTTTTCTTTGTTACCTGACTTGAATCGCTCATACGAAGTGCCTTTGCCGTCTACATTTGTAGGGGATGAGGTGACGGCGTCCCTCGTGGACAATCCCGTCCCTGTTAATGCAAGCACTAATTAAACTAATCGTGGTAACACTGGCAGTGATGACTGTGCCAGTATTTGCCCAAACAGTCAGCACGCCCAAGGGGAGGGCGGGCCCATTGAGTCTCAAAAAATCACCGGTGGTACGGCTCGAAGATTACGCCAGTTTGATGGTTAACAATTCGTCGTATGGCACCATCAAAGTGGTGTATTATTCCGGGAAATCAGATGTCTATATTGATGGGCCGACTTTGGTGAAGGTGTTGGGAACCATTCAACAGCCGTCGGCATGGTCGGTTTTTGAAGGGCCATTGGGGATCACGGAGTGGGTATCGGTCAAAGCATTGCGGGAATTGGCGTACGAGGTGAGGTTTTCAAAGTTGACGTTAGAAGTGGTGATCGAAACCCCCGTGGCCAGCCGCTTGAACCAAGAAATATCGTTGAAACCCACCGCAACGGCGGCTAAAGCCGTCAGGGTGACCCACCAACCCGCCTTGATATCGGGGGTGGTGAATGTGGGGGGCGTCCATGACATCAAACCCGATACCTTCAACACCACCTTTGCCCATGGGTATGACATCAATGGGGTACTCAATCTGAATCAAACACTGCTACGGTTTTGGGTGGTTCGACCCGCTCCCCAAACCATCACCCTGGGTTCTTTTTATGACCTCGAAAAAACAGTGATTAAAGCCAGTGACGATTGGGTATGGAATACCATCGCACTGTCCAGAACCGATTACAACAATGGGGTATCCTATATGTTAGGGGATGTCACACAACCCAACAGCACCATGTTATCGTTTCCTAACGTATGGGGAGTGGCCATTCACAGCATGGGACGGTCTCACTTGGTGAATAGTAACCAGCGAACCACTGAGACCGAGTTAAACGTAAAAAAACGAAGTGAGGTGGTGATCGAAATCAACCAACGGGTGATCCAAAGGCTGGTATGCAACGCCGGGATGTATCGGCTGGTTGATATTCCCTTGGTGCCATTTGGCAACACGATTCGATTTAAAATAAAACCACTTCAAAGCAATGACCCTGAAACCATTGTATCCAAATGGGTATATATTGACCCTGATATTTTACCCATTGGACGTATTGAGTCACGGTTTCAAGTGGGGGTTCCCCTCATCGTTGATTTGTCTGGTCGTCAGATTGACCCATCGGTATGGTCGATGGCCAGTGGGGTGAATATGGGCATCGCACACAATACCATGGCGGGTGGACTGGTGGTTGTTGGCAACAAGGGCACCCGAATTGGGTTGGATATGACCCTTGTATCCCCCATTGGCAAACTCAATGTGATGCCTCAATTTGAGCAATATGGGGCCTACCCAGTGGGGCATTTGCAGTGGGGAATCAGTGTGATGGATGCCAGCAAAGAAGTGAAGCGTCAACCATTTGGGTTGTCGTTCAAATCGTATGTGTTCAATGTCCCCTTTTCTGATACCACCACTTCTGATCTCAAATACAGCATGAGCAATGCCATTAACGCGACATGGCACTGGGACACAGCCCTGAAACTTGACAGTGGCGTGACCCACCTCATGATACAAAATCAACACAAACTAATTGGCACCTTTTCAGGAACATGGGATTGGGGATGGATTAAATGGGGCGGGCAATGGCAGTGGAAACTAACGGATCAACAATGGCAACGCAATCAAAGCATCGGGGCATGGTTTAGGGTGTTTCAGGCCAATATTCAGGTGGGGGTGTATGAGATCGATCAAATATCCGGGGTTAGTGCCTCATTGGCTTGGCAACCCATCCCAGAACTAGCGGTTCAAACACAACAAGGGCTCAATAATGACAGTGTCGAATGGCGCTACAATGTCAACGACTCGACCAAATGGGTGGCCTCGCAAACCAATCGATACAACGATACCAATGCCAACGTCAGTATCCAACAGTTGCAAATGAATCAAGGCAATCAACATGAATCAGTGGATTGGACATGGTCATTAAAAAAAATGGTGCCCGCCACGCCAACGGCCAGTATGCCCAAAACACCCCACGCGATTTCACATCGCGTCAACGTGTCTAACCGTCGGTTTGTGGGGGGCTTCAATCGGATGGATTACAATGACACAGAACCGGGATACTCGACACTATCGTGGGGTAGTGCCGTGGTATTTGCCGATGGACAATGGGCCATCAGTCGCCCTATTTCGTCGGGATTTGTCATGCTTAACGTCGCGGGTGCCGCCCACTTACCCGAGGTATACATTAACAAACAACCCTATTACGATGCCTTGGGGGCGTCGGTATATAGCCAACTCAATCCCTATCAACTGAATGCGATTGAAATCGAAGCCCAATCTGCGGAGGGTGAGTTTTTGGGATCATCCTATGCAAAAATAACCCCCTTACCGAATCAAAATTATGTCGTTGGGTTGACCGCCACACCCCGTGTGACACTCACCTTTAGGGTGAAACCCTATCATCAACAGCGCATGACGGGGCAACGGGTGACCATGAAACGCCTCCATGATGATGCCGACGATACCCTGTCCGTTTTAATTGGTGCCGGTAACCAAGTGGTACTCACCGACGTATACCCCGGAAAATATGAGCTGACGTTTTCAGATTCAAGATTGGGGCGTATGATCGTTAGCGTATCGGATTCGGTAATCGAATCAAAAGAATTGGGGCTGATTCCATTGGGTAGTCAAACGGTGAGCGTATATGCCAATTAAGCGATGGGTGTGGGTGATGCTGGTCATGATGTCGGGCACGGGATATGCCGCGTATCTTGATATTTCGGCGTTTATTGGCCGACAAGTGTATCGCCCATCCGATCCTGTGGCCTCATATTGGATTCATTCGTTTGGTGTGCAATCGGTGTCGGGACCTTACATGGTAGGGTTTTTATCGAAAGATCCCGATCGGGCCACGTCTGCACTTTACAGCAACCATCCCAGTGCCATTCGGGATCCCTTGAGTCAAAATGCCAGTCGGTATCGTCGCGCATGGGCACCCAATGGGAGCAGCCTTCGATATGCGTTGTATCAATCCCATGACACACCGATTCCGCTCACGGATGTGGCGTCATCGGTGGAAAGGGCGTCGCTGATCATGGGGCAAGATGCCTCATTTGAAACGCGACATTTGGTGTATGTCTCGGCCTTGCCTGGTCAATGGGTGCCACCAGGGGTTTATCAAGAGCTGGTTACCATTGAGTTGTTGTCGGGTTTTTTTGACACCCGTGCGATGGCCACCCGGGTGTTTGAACGACCCTGGTCGGTGGTGATCCCCGTAGGGGCCGTGACGTATTCACGGGCGGTGACCCCAACCGAATTGTCGTTTAATCCCATTAAACACACGGTGTTTGAGGGGCGTGTGCACTATAAAATAGGGGCCAATGTTCCGGTGACGGTGACGTTTGCCTCACAAAATGGATACCGATTGGTTGATGACCAAAGTGAGGTGAGGGTATCGTATCAGATGACCCCGCTGGTGACCTCACAAGATGTTACACTTTTTTTTAAACTGGGAATGAATCCAAGCAAGCAAGATATTCAAGGACGTGCCACTGATACCATGACGGTGACCCTGATTGAACAATGACGGTCAATGTCACGGGTCACAAACATGGCAATGGGTGGTGATCTAGGTGACGAACGATTGGGTGGGGAGAAACCCTTTCTAACAACATGGCAGTGAAACAATGGCTGATTATAGGGGGCATCGCACTGATGGGGTGCCTGGGGTATTGGTGGTGGGCGCATCAGGGGCCCCTTGGCACCCGGTTTCCCATTAAAGCCCCTGCTGCCACATTGGTTCAATTGCGGTTAGAATCAAAAATGGAAGCGGATATTTCGGCATTATTAAACCAATTAGTCGGGGATGGGCATTATCATGTGTCGGTGATTTCCCAATTGGATGTGAGTACAGAGCGTCGGGTGACCGTCATGCAAAACCCCACCACGGTGACCACCAACGCCAGTGAAACGGTGGCGGTTAATCGCTACCGAACCCCCAAAACCAAGCCCCTTCCGGTGCCGGAAGCCCCCGCTGAAAGCATGGGATTGCCAGGGTTTAACACCACCCGATTTGTGAAGCCATCCCCACCCAAAAAAACGTATTCGGCCGATTCATTGCCGGGGTTTCCTGAACCAGCGACAGTGGCCCCGGCGGCCAGTGCGCCCCCCCCATCCCCCACCCCCAACAGCATATCAGCGGGCCCCGTGATGGATGAAACATTCGGTTTGGATGAGCAATCACTCAAAACCCAGACGGGTACCCAAGTCTTGATCAACGAAACCAAGACCGAACAAGTGGTAGAATCCAATATTAAAAACATGGTGGTGACGGTGGTGATTGATTCGGATGCCTTTTTAAAAGCCAACATCGACAAGCCGGAATTAATGGCCATTATCGCGAAACAAGCGGTGATTAACCGTGCCCGGGGGGATGTGTTAACCATTTCATTTGTGCCGTTTAAAACCCAACGATGGTCCATCGTCTATGCCCAACGGGTGCTGACACAACCCTGGGGGTGGGGCAGTCTATGTATCATCTTCGTTGGGGTGATGGGATGGGTGAGTCGAGGCTGGGTATTCAGGGCGTGGCAAAAACACCAGCGGGCCCGTCGCATTAAAAATGCCCATCGTCAACACGAACAGTCAGAAGAGGGGTTAATCACGCGGTGGCATCATCACGATGCCATGGTTCGCGAATCGTTAGATGAGCAACCCGATCAAGTGGCGGGGGCGTTGGCACGATGGATGGTGACGGCCTTTGAATCAGAGAATGCTGGATCGCCATTGACCGCGGATCAGGTCGGCGATGTGGGCAAAAGCGGGGGGGAACAAATGAATGAGCCACCCGTGTCGGGTTTGGGGACTGATAATCAAGTCATCGATGAGGGGCGCGTGCCCTAATTCCACCCCGATCATGATGGACGGGCTGACCCACAGTGATCGTGTATAACCGGCTGCCACCACCTTCGAAATGATCTCTCGAATGCGAGTGGGTGGCGTTTGTACCCATTGAATGGTGATAATGGGTTGTTGAACAAACGCCCATCCCAACAATGAATCAACCGACTCTAACACACGATCCATCAGTGGTAAGCGCAACCAATTGGCATGTTGAAAGGCGGGGTGCCGATGAAACAGTTCCGAAATAGACAACCTCACCAATGGGTTCATATCCGAGTCGATGGATACCGCAGAGGTGGTGGAATCGGTATCGATGGCAGCACACTCAGTTTGAAAGTGATCAATATACAATGCATTGCGATTCAACAACCTGAACTGTTCAAACTCAGCTTCAATACCCAATATGGGAACCTGAGGAAGGGGGCAGATCATTTCCCAAAACCCCACCCCTGATCCCAATTCAATGACCCGCAAATCGGGGCATTCACTCATTAAGACCGTGCTCATTTGGGTAATGGCCTGAATGGCGTGGGCATCACGTATCCATTGGGTCACCCAATAATCATCCAATGGGGCTAGCATGGCATGATGATTCACGGTTAGCGACACCACCCATGCGCGTTGTTTCCCCCATGCCAGACAGCATTTCCAAAAGGATTCGGTCCAACGCCACCATGCAACACGGCGAGACACCATCAGTTGATGAAACACCACTTGACCTATAATGGATGCCCCAAGGGGTTGTCGAACGCCATGCCGATCACTCATAGTCTATTGCCACCTTATTGATGATGTGTGCACTGCTACTTAAAGATGATAGGGTACGATCAATG
>Ga0172376_10003322_pt1 | contig 19072 bp, 32 predicted proteins | sample Lak35m_FD_121114 | JGI IMG/M metagenome (GOLD analysis project Ga0172376, IMG submission 121114) | Freshwater microbial communities from Kabuno Bay, South-Kivu, Congo - kab_092012_35m | ecosystem: Environmental > Aquatic > Freshwater > Lake | place: Democratic Republic of the Congo: South-Kivu... | reverse complement strand
CATGCCCTCCATGTCCTTGTACTCCAAGGCTTCACGCAACAGGGGCAGCGGAGACTTCAGGGGCTTGTTCATCTTGTTTCAACTCTTGTTGGTCAAGGTCTTCTTCATAGGCCGAGTCGAGATCTTCGAGATCTATGGTCTGATCTTCCATCTCAATTGAACCTGTGCGTATGTCCGAGATTAGACTTTTGGGCATGACGATTTCTACCAGCCATACCTTCTTTTCTATCAAGCGTGCTTTGTGTGTGCCCGGCACGAAATTATCGGGCTCTTCGATCTTGATAGGTATCTTTATGGTAGTTTTTTTGAATCGCACATCGCAGTCAAAAGGCAACAATCTGCGGGCACCACGGGGATCGGGCATGAGTTTTTCGGGCCACATGAATATGCAACCGATCTTATAACGGCCAATATCGGGCCCTTGCACCAGTTCGCCCAGTTGCCAGTTGCGGAAGGCGTAGAGATCCAGTTCATCCAGCACACGTTCAAAATCCAAGAGACTCAGCAGGCTGCCTTCCGACAGATACAGATCACGGATGTTTTCTGCTACCAACCAATAGTCAGCGTGATCTTTGAAAATTTCTTTGTCCAGGCTCATAGTGTTATTTATTGCGGATGGATCATCGCGATCAGTTTGGATTCTGCCATGCCCAGTGTTTTACTTATGAGCCGCAACAGATCTAAACCTACACAGAGAACTTGTGCTCATGGGTACCTAAATACTTGCAGGGTAGCGACAACCATGTTCAACAAAGGAGAACCTGATTTGAGCAGAGCACGAGGAGCCAAGGCACAACGCCGGCAACAACAACAGTATCAAGCAGTAGAAAACACCATCAACTTCAGACCGCAACACAAACCCCAACAACGACCCGTAGAACTCATACCCAAAAGCCGAGGACAAGAACGCCTGGTGCTAAGCCTGTTGCATCCCGATGTCAACATCGCCGTGGCCGTGGGTCCTGCAGGCACAGGCAAGACCTATCTTGCTATGCAGGCAGCCATACGGGCCTTGCGTGCGGGTGACATAGAACGTATCGTGCTCACTAGACCGGCCGTGGGTGTAGAAGATGAACAGCACGGATTCCTGCCCGGGGATCTCATGGCCAAGATGGAGCCTTGGACACGTCCTTTGTTGGATGTGATAGGAGAATACTATCATCCACGCGAGATACTTCGCATGATGGATGATCACACCATAGAAATTGCTCCCCTGGCCTACATGCGAGGCCGCACGTTCAAACAGGCCTGGATCATCGCAGATGAAATGCAGAATGCCACGCCGGGACAGATGAAGATGCTGTTGAGTCGCATTGGCCAAGGTAGCCGCATCACTGTCACGGGCGATATAGAGCAAGCAGATCGCCGAGCTGCGGAGAACGGATTGCTGGATCTCTGTGCCAGATTAGAACGTCAGGAAGTGGTGGGCATGGCAGTGATCAAACTCACAGGACGTGACGTACAACGGCACCCTATGATCACGGCGATACTGGATCTTTATCAGTGATGACAGGATAGACTGTTTCGAGATCTTCGATCAATCTAGCGTAGTGTTGATGATAGAAATCTCGTATGCGGTTCCAGTCACGTGGCACAGTGACACCGTCCATTGATGCTTGGACGACCTGTCGTGTTTTAAAGTCAAGGATCACTGCTGATGATTGTGAATCTCGCAGTTTGATTTTTTTGCTCACTGATACCACTTCGTCCATCTGGCCCGTAGCTTTTTTCACATAGCGTACCATGAAATATCTCATTTCAGTGCCGCCAGTTCTATCAAGGTAGCCGACAGGTTGATCTCCTGGTCGGTGACCAATGGCACGTTGGCTATACCATTGCGTATGATCACTATGGCCTGATCCTGCTTTTCCTGGTCCGCACTCCATAGTCCCAGATTGTCATACATCCAGCGGAACACTTCTTCCATCTCCTCCGGTCGCACCGACGAGCACATCATCTTCCTGGCTTCGAGCACACGACCTTGCTTGAACAGGTCTACCACATCCAGTTTCCACTCTCGCACTCCGCCTTCGTCGCCATGAGGTCTTTCCAGTTTTCCCTGTGTGGAATTCATCTGGCAGGTATTCAAGCATTTACGCAGATCTGGATAGGTAGATTTGACATAGGTATCCAAGGTATCAAGATCAAATTCTACACTCTCAGTGACCAGTACAGTAGCCACGCGAGCAGTAAACTCAGTGACATCCACCCGCTCGATATGAAATCCTTGGCATCTACTATGTAGAGCAGGTATAACCCTGTTAGGATAGTTACAAGTAAGTATAAAGCGAGCACTGGCATGATATGTCTCCATTACACCGCGTAGCGCGGCTTGTCCGTTGGGTGAAATGTAGTCGGCTTCGTCCAACAGTACCACTTTGAAAATTCCAAAAGGCATGGTCTGGACGAAACCTGTGATTTTGTCTCTGATGGTATCCACGCTGTTTTCACGACTGGCATTGATTTCCAGCACATCATAGTCATCTATGCCCAGTTGATTGATTAGTATCTTGGCCAAGGTAGTCTTGCCCACGCCGGGCGCACCGGAAAACAACAAGTGCGGAATGGATCGAGCATCAATCCAGGCTTCGACCTGTTTTCTCTGTGCATCGTCACGGAACACATATTCGGCCACTGTGCGCGGGCGGTATTTTTCAGTCCAGAGTTCTTTCACACTATTCCTTTTTGAGTGCGTCCATGATCCGTTCCTGCTCCCACTGGGATTCCTCAGCGAATCTTGGTAATTGTTTGTATCGGTCTTCTAGCCAACATTTTAACAGATATAGATCGCGTTTGCAAGCCTGGCTGGTCCAACCATCGTTGTAACCGGAGGAGATTTCTACAAGGCTGGCACCAATGACACGGTAAGCCAGTTCAAGACTGGGTTTTTGGAATCCCATGCTTATCTAGGTAAAAATTCAATTTCTGGAAATACATCCAACATATTAGTTTTATGATATTGATCTAATAAATCAACGTTATACCAAAAATCTTTGGCATCAAACTCATGATCATTTTCAATGTATGAAAGCACACTCTGGAATCCATATGTTGCTCTGCCCAATGGATCTCTGGGAATCAACCAGGATAAATGATCATTGTATGTGCGTTTGATTTTGTCTTTTAATTCTTTTGTGCCTTGGTCTACTCTTAGATATTTAGGCTGAAACAACATCTGGATATTGAAATCCTCTGGTTTGATCAACCCTTGGTTTACCCAAGATTTGTGAAAGTCTGGAAGATGCAGCACGTTCATTATGCTCACAGTGGCAGAAATATAAAAGTCAATGTGTGGACATTGATCCATCATCATTTTGCGGTTGTGCAAAACATCCTTCCAGGTCAGCCCTTGTCTCAAGTACTCACCTCGTTGATACTCACCATCAAGGCTGGCACCTATGGAAACATTAGGAAATCTTTGCCATAAAGTCAGCAAGGATTTATCTTTCAGCGTCAACCTAGACATGTTCATATTGTAATTCAATTTTACATCATGACGCCCGTGCGCATCCAAGATTTCTAAGATTTCGTAAAATTTATCGATCATCGCTGGCTCACCGCCAGCAAAATAAATTTGTTTGACATGATCCACATGTTTTATGATCTGATTAAAAATATCATCTTCGTTTCGGCCAGCCTTTAGTATTGGAGATCTGGCATTTTGTATCTGGCCTATCTTAAAAGCGGGCTGATACCATGATGAAGATGCGTCAGGTCCACAACTACGACAAGCAAGATTGCAGAGATTGTTATATCTGACGTCCCAATAATTGAGTTGGAATACATCAAGATGTCCATCATCTTTGGTCTGATCTATCAGATCGATTTCGTTGATTAATAATCTATTTGCTGACTGTCTAAGAGTATCTCTGCCCATGTGCTGTTTGTCATAGCATCGTTGACAGGCAGGCATCGGTACATTTGACAGCATATCTTTTCTGACTTTTTTCCATGCGTCAGAATTCCATATAGTCTCAAGTGAATCTTTGGAACTGTCACCCAATGATTTCTTGAATTCACAACATGGGCGAACCATGTTGTTGGGCTCTATATTAACACCTGTCCAGGGCAGCATGCAAAAAGTTTTGCTCTCGAACAACAATTTTTTTTGATCATTTCTAAGTTTACTGATCTGATCTGTTATATTGTTGACACTGGCGTATTTAGAAAAAGATTCAAGATCTCGTGATTGATTTTTTCCATATTCCCCTTGGCATTGATATACATGGAAAGGCACTGGATCTTGGCTAAAATTGTCGAATATCTGCTGATAATCGGTTTTGATACTAGGATTGGTGCTGACCAGACATACAAAGAAATTAGAAATATCTATGTCACAGATGATCGATTGCAGATTCTGTAAAAGTTGGCACGACGACTTTGGTGTGGAATAATCTTGTGTTATGACAAATACTAAGCGTTGATTAGGATCAAAAGATGGCCGATACAGTGTTTTGACTTTTAAATAAAAATCGATGTCAGCAACGTCAACATCTAAAGCAATGACATCAATGACATCAAATTCGGATTTTAACTGGCTGACACACTCTTCTACTGTACATTGAGTAAGAACATAGGGAATAGATAATTTGGTCATTGCCCTGAGACAGCATCAGACATGGTGTCATCGTATCCTGGATGTTCATCGGACACCAGCAAGATATCATTGGGATCTACTCGGCGTATGGTTTTTTGACCTTCGTCGTCTTGGATGTCAAGCCCGCGAGTCCAGCGGCCGTGCGCCACGCAGATCCATTGTCCAGGACGCACATCTCGTTGTTCCGGACCTATCTCATAGACCTGGCCCCAACGAGCACGGATACCTGTGGCCTTGCCGTTGTCACCGGGCAGAATGATACCTGAACTCAGTTGGCGATCTTTGAACTGCATGTCCTTGACCAATACTGTGTCATTCAAGGCACGCAGGCGAGTGATGCGATGCGGAGCGTATGCGGCTTTCATTTAGAGTTTTTTTACACCTTCCTGATGCTGTGCGATTTCTCGCGGAGTTTTTAAGGGTTCCTGGCGGACCTGGCGTGCCCGAGCGATGGCAGCTGCCAAGCCTCCCGAGGCTGCAGGCGCGGCTGCTTCTGCCGGTTTCACAAAGTCGTCTTGGAAATCCTCCGGTGGTGTGGGGATGTTCGCTGCGGGTGCTGCTGTGCGACTTTGCTGTACCGGAGTGTTTGATACATTGGTGGTCTGGCGGCGGTACTGCCGATCTACCTGTTGATTGCGGGTGTTGATAGGTCGATTGTTGCTGTCAATGAGATCGCCGCGAGCATTGACTTTCATGTTGCCCACTGATCGCACTGTTTCATTGCGGAGTTGCAGGGAACCAAGATCTACCATCTTGCCCTGGGCGGTACGATATACTTTTCTGGTCATAGCAGTTTCCTTGTTGGATCAGGTATTTAACGCAGGAATTCCCTGGGATCTAAATCATAATAAATGCTGTTGATGCGATGTACTCCTAGAAGATACAGCACATAACTGGCCACTGATGATCCCCGACCCACTCCCCAGATCACACGATTCTCTCGCATGACATCCACGAGATATTTCATGTATCTCAAGAGATCGAACAGGTCATGTTCTTGGTACAGCAACAGTTCTTCACCTGTTCGTTGCAGTTCAGCATCAGTCACGCACAGTTCCAAAACATGTTTGGCTATGTCCATGTTCTTGTACTCATCGGGCATGAACCAATGATTCTGCCGCACATGATCGAATTCTGGAATAGCAACATCATCGTTCTCAGGAAAAGTCCAGGTCAGCACGGCCGCAGGATCTTCCAGTCTTTGGATCAAGCGTGCCAGGTCCACTGCTGGATCCACAGTGACACCGGGCAGAGTCCATATCTGCTGCCCCTGCATCACGGCGTCGCACAGATCCTGCTCTGCCAGCACTATTTCGCCAAATTTATTTGTCAGCATCTCGTCCAAAATCCGCAAAGACCACGCTGTTGCTCTCTTTGTCAGTGGCATCAGTCCATGCCAGTCCATGGTCAGTCCACTCAGGACGAGAGTTGAGACTGACCACTTTGTCCCGGGTGTGTGTCACAGGCATGTCATACCATGTGGGACCTGCGTCCACCCACCAACCTGCCTGGCTCAATCCTGTGCTGAGATTTTCGCCGTGGCTGTGCAGATAGCCCATGTTATCGCCTTGCACACTGGAGATCTCTACATCAGTGACCAAGATACGATTTTCCATCACAGCATTGAACTTCAAGTACAACATCATGCCCATGATCTGGTCAACCGGTTCATCGGGCAACACAATCACGCGGGCGTCAGTTTGTTGATACTGGGTGAGTTTGGGATGATTGTGTGCGATCATGATGGCATCTTCAAATATGTAGTGTGTCATGTGTTTCACACGTTCATAGGCTATGTTCTGTTCGTGATTGTCTGCGGTCACAGTGATCATGTCAATCTGTGCTTGATACTGATTTACACAAAATTTATCGCCATGCACCAGGCCTGCATTCCAACCAAGTATGGTCCGCAATCTAACGTTCATGACACGTCAATCTTGTCCGAAAAATCCGGGCCGGTTTTTTTGGCAGCATCATAAGCGGCTTGCTGTTTTTCTTTGAGTTTGTTCTGATACGTGGCCAAGGCCATTTGCACTTGGGCACGGAGATGTGCATTGCCCATGCGATGTGCCAGACCGATCTTCTTGGTCAGTTCGGTGACCTTGGTAGACAACTCGTCCAAGGTTAGATGATCTATGTTCTGGATTAGTGGGTGTTCCATGGATTAAAAAGCCCTTGTGCTAATGTTAGCATCAAGGGCCCATGATGTCAATGCATCCGGCAGATTTAGGCGAACACCGCACCGTTGTTGCCAATCGCAAACCATTTGGAATTGATGTACATCAGGGTACATGCCTGGCCCACAGCAGAGAACGTGATGGTACCTGCACCGCCCCAGCCCGGATTGGCCACGGTTATGACCATGTCACCCGAATCGCCGTACATGGCAAACACCTTGATCTGACCTGTGACACCTGCGGCCAAGGTGGCCGTTTCGGCAGCTGCGGTAGTAAAGTAAGAAGTGGTGAGATTGAGATTGGCAGCAGCCGATGCGGCCAAGTCTTCTGCACTGGGCAGGTAAATAGGATCGAGATTGCGGTTCTGATCGATAATGGTTATAGTGGTGCCGCCATCCGAAGTTTCAAACTCAAACTCATAGGTACCAGTTTTGTTGAACGTGATCACGTTGCTGGCTATGCCCTGGATGTTGCTGGTTCCCACGGATACTGCTGCTGGCAAGGTCAGGGTATGTGCTGTTGATGCCACTGTGATCTGCAGTCTCACACGGCTGGTGGTACCGGCAGCAGAAAAATTGCTGAAAGCCAGGGTGATGCTTCCTGACGTGGTCACGGTGTAGTAGGATCCTGCCGCATAGTTGATGGTCTGGCTGCCTGACACAGTGCCCAGGGCCACACGGGTCTCGCTCATGTCCTGGAGTTGAGCATCGCTTAGTATGCTACCACCCATGTTATTGTTCAGTGTGGACCCGGTAAGGGCAGCCTTCAGCACTGCTTTGTTCTGCAGATCCGTGATCTCTGCGGATGCGTATTCAAAATTGGTTTTGGTGTTGGTGAAGTTGTCACGGAAACCCTGTGAATCGTTGTCCTGCCCTGCTACTGGGTAGGCTCCATCGATGTTCTGCGGATTGATATTGGATGCCATTTTTTGTCCTAGTTTAATATGTTTGTTCGGGGGAACACAAGGTATTTATCGAACTCGTCGGTGTCGGTCCAACGATCTGCTGGGGTGATAAACCTGGTGCTGCTGCCGTCAAAAACAGTGGTGTCGTTGTCAAATGTGGTTGCAGCAGGAGGGTATGGCACCCATTTTCCTGCACTTACACTGTCGTCATAGGGTATCCAATCGTAGGTCTGGCTGCGATCAATCTCATAGCGGTCTACTTTGAAATCCACTCGATTTAACTGATCACCAAATTGTGTGCGGATGTTGTAGGCCACTCGGCCGCTTTCGCCGGGTTTCACATATGCAATTACCCAGGCAGGAACGAAACCCAGCACCTGACCATTGACCTGTTTGCTCAGCATCCACAGCGGCAAGGCCGGCGTGATCTGTCCCACGGTGTCTATGACCTGGTCACGCATGTTGATGAGACTGTTGGGATATACCACGTCAATTTCTGTGCTGTCTCCTTCGTTTACTGGATATGGCAAGGTCACTTGTTTGCCCACGCTGACTCCGTCATTGTTCACAAGATTGTCTATCACTGCACTGTACACTACTTCATACAACACATTGCCCGCTGCATCCAAGGCACGGGCTGTGCGTATCTCGCCCAGGGTAAGGTTCTTCCAGTAGTGATTGATGTCTAAACTTTGTACATAGAGATCAAGGCTGGCTGCCGTGAGACCATAGGCATGGTCGTATATCACGCTGGTAGCGATGCCAAAGTTGGGATCATCCGCACGATAAATCACGCTCTCAGGGATGATGTCTTGATTTTGGATCAATTGATCTATCAAGTCTCTATCTGATTCAGGAGGCATGGCCTTGATATACAAGGTTTCATAGGGTTCGTTGAACACGCGATCCACTGTGACAGTGAATCTGCGAAACACGCTCACAGCGTTTATCAATTCTGCTTCAGTGATGCTGGCCGTGGCAGTGGCACTGCTACCACCGCCACCGGTGATGGTCACTGTGGGTGGAGTCACATAGCCACGCCCAGGATTACCCAAAGCGATGGCAGTGATCACACCTTCCACGATGGTGACCACGCCAGCCGTGGCCTGTATGGCCGTGGCTGTGGCCGGGGGAGCAGATATGGTCACCGTGGGTTGGCTCGCATATCCTGTGCCCCCATTGGTGACAGTGATAGCACCCAATTGATAACCCACCTGCTCGGTGGATGCAGCAAAGGCGTTCACAGTAAAATCAAATTCACTGTCAAACGTGGTTTCGTCGATGTTGAGCCGGGTGTTGAGGTTGACATCAAATGTGGTGGTACCAGAATCCACAGCAAATGTGTTGAAGCTCACGCGACCGGTGATGTGTCCTGTGGGCTGTAAAGTAAGACCCTGCGGTAATTTACTGTTGCTACCAGATACCAGGCGATATTGTAGGCTCCGACCTCCACGATTCACTGCTTCCACGGCCAGGGTTGAGATTGAACCATTGTTGATCACGCCAAGATCGGGTTCAGTAAGCCAGGTAACTTCAGTATTGATATCACCAGTGATGGTTATGGTGAAATAGTAGAATCCCGAAATGATAGAGGAATTGTTGGCCTTCAGAACTCTGATGGCGAACCTGTAGCTCTGTTCGGTGGCACCTTGATCGGGTATGTAACCATAGAACCAGCCGGTGTTGGGATTGATGGTGAGTCCTGGAGGTAAGCTGAACGCACCGCGGTCGAATCCTATGCCAGTTTCGTCGAACAAGGTACCTGCGGCATCAAAGCCCACACCAGCACCCACAGTGATAGAGTACTCAATGGGATCGCCGTCAAAGTCTATGGCGTCAAGCTTGAACGCATAGAAGTTGTCGGCCCGCACACGACCAAGATCTCCTGGCGGTGTCAGCAGCACAGGTGTGCGTGTGGGCACCACGTCTGCGGTGATGAAGGTGTTGTCTGCGGTAAAGTCCGTGGTGTCCGCACTCATGGAGTCTTTGCTGTAAACAAAGATCTCAAAGGTGCGGGCATTGGAGTCTTTGCCGTCGGTGATCTCCAAGGTAAACTGATAGTTCTTGCTGGCGGATCGGGTGGAGAAATCAAAGGGATACTGATCGTACTGCGTGGCATCATAGCCTGGTGTGGCCGTGCCGGCTGGACCTACCAAGGGTGCTATCACACCAGAGATGATGCCGGTACGAGGATCCAGAACCAGTCCCGGTGGCAGGCTGCCCGACAGCACCAGGATCCTGACTGTATCGTCGGGGTCAGTGTCAGTGAATTCGATCTGTATCTCAGCTTCTGTACCGTCATAGAACGTGCCAACGTTGCCTGCGGGTGTGACGAATTCAGGAACATCCTGTCCTGTGACAGTGATGGTAAATGTACGATCAGCCAGGCGATTCACTGTGCCATTGGGGTTGCGTGTGAACGCACGTATGGCGAATCTGGTGGTGACATCTTTTGAAACTTCGGTGGGCACGCCCTGCACTCGGACCACGTTCTTGGGCACACCTTCCACAGTGCCCGTGGCAGTGACCTGCACACCATCGGGCAGTTCACCGGCTATGAGACGGAAGAACACATCCTCGCCATTGGCCACGGCCTGCACCGGTGTGCTATAGAACACACCTTCGGGTATGGTTCCTAAACTACCGGCAGGAGTGATCCATTGGGGCTGTGCCATTTAGATCGCAGATCCTGCTATTTTCCGCCAGATGATGCTTGAGCCATCATAGTCCTGGAAACAGTAGTAGAAAAAGCCTGCATCGGCAGCGTACATGCCGGCTACATCACCAATGCTTCCTGTGCCCGCTGCGGGCGGGTTTTCCTGGTATCGGGAATAGATCTCAGCGAAATTGCTATTGCATTTCTGATAGGCCGTGCGCAGCGGGTCGCCGGTGCCGTCGTTGGGTGCTGTGCCCACGTTGATGACTTCTAGTGCCATGTATTACCTCGCTTTTGATTATTTAGCGAGTTTTTGGAGCTTTATAGACCGTAATACTAAAATGCTGAGAGTGCTGCACGTTTCCAGGTATTCGCAGATACACAAACATAAACATAGTTGCTATCCACTGCAATTTCTCCCGGGGTACCAGGACTGTTGCTGGATTTTGTTGCAGGGGCGAGATACAATGCCTGACCCACTGTGAGGTCGTGATCTATGTCAACACTGCTCATGAATCGGGTATCGTTGTTGATCAGGATTTCACTGCTGTCATCACTGCTGATCGACGTGGTCTGTATGGCAGCAGCCGTCAACGTGCCGCTGCAATCGATGCCACCAGTACCAACATAGGCAGCCCGCCAGGAAAGATTGACAGTACCAAGATCTCTGGTGTTGGTAGCATTGGGCACGACCGTGGCATTGGCCTGTATGATGCCCGTGCCATTGGGTTTCAGTACGATATTGCCGTTGGTGTTGTTGCTCTGTATAGTGTTGTTGAGGATGGTGATGTTGGAACCAACTGGTCCTGTGTTCCAGATGGCATCAAAGTTATCGTCGGTTTTTATGAATGCTGTGCGTAAGGGATCGCCCTGCCCGTCGTTGGCAGCGGCTCCATAGTTGATCTGTTGTTGGGTGTTTCCGGTGTTGGGCATTGCACTGTGTCCTTGGGTTCACAGTATTTACCGGATCATGTGCTAACCGTAGGGGCTGAAACTTGAGCCGCAGCCGCAGGTGGTTTCGGCCTGGGGATTGTCTATCACGAAACTGGCACCCATGTCGGATTCTTGCCAGTCGATCCGGGCACCAGTCATGTATTGCATACTCATTGAATCGACAAGTATGCCATCCACTTCAAAATCGTCGTCGTTTTGAGATTCTTCTAATGTAAAACCGTAAGAAAAACCTTGGCAACCACCACCTTGTACAAAAGCACGCACTCGTAATGTAGGGTTATTTTCTTCTGATAAAATGTCAGATATTTTATTTTTAGCAGATTCTGTAATTGTCAACATATTTTTTTTGCCTTATATCCGTGTCTACTTCTATATAACCATGATGGCTTGATTCCATTTCCGTGAGCCCAATAATTTAGATTTTTTACTGTGACACATTCACCTGATGGAACGAAAATCTCCCAGATTGCTGCATTTTCTTTATTTCTTTCACTCAAATCTTGCCTACTTCTACCTTTATTAGCACGGGAGATTGCTGCCTTATGAGTTTCAGCCAATGGTTGCGAAACATAATCTTCTTTTTTAGTATAATGATTATCACCACTAATAGAAGCCAAGGTCAATTGTGTATGTTTTTTTCCAAAAAACCCGTTCTTTGATCCCACCATCAACCCTTTCAATTTTGTACTTACAATAGATGAAATTTCTGGGTTTTTCATAGGATTGTGCTTACTCATTTCGACAGCAAGAGCCTGACGTGCTTTTTCATAATTTTTGCTATACCTTACAACAAAATTATTACTGTGACACATCCGTATCCATGCACTTGCCATTTTTGATTTATCTATTCCTGTAGAAATTTTGTATAACAACCAATGAGCAATAAAATGTTCTCTTGCTGTCAAGAACACAAGATTTTTTTTATTATTACTGCCTCCTAATGATCTCGGAATAATATGATGTTGTTCCACGTAAGTGCCTGCAGTTTTACGAGTCCAACAACGTTGTCTAGCCCTATCAATAATATTATTATAAATTTTTTGATAATTCATAATCTCTCGTTACAGACGTCCCAGTCGATGATACGCCAGATGTTGTCCAGATATCGTTCTTTGTCCCACTGGTAATCCAGGCTCCATACATGCTCCCACCAGTCCACCAACACACAGATGTCAGTCCTGACCTGATGATTGGGTATGGTCTTGATGTCACCCCCGGTGCTGAGGTACACCCAGCCCGATCCTTGTATCTTCATGGCTGCTTCTTTGAAGGCCTCTTTGAAACCGTCAAAGTCGTTGAATTTTTCTTCGATCAAGGCCAGCACAGCACCCTTGGGAAGATTGCGACCTTTGGGCGGTCTCAGTTGCGGGAAAAATTTGTTGTGCAGGAAACTGCCCGCACGGTTGAAGTCTGCGTTGCCTTCGCCGGCATTGTATCGCTTGGCATATCCCCGGGCCAGATGCCCATAGTGATATTCGATGCTTTCCTTGCTGAGCACAGGTTCTAACTCATCCTCCGCATAGGGCAGGGGAGTGGTTTCCAGTTTGGCCGGACGGGTGGTGGCTTCTACCAAATCGATGTGTTCGCGCAGGTGTGGTAAGGTATCCATGATCGTATTTAGCGGCGCCGTGTGATGCGACCGCGGGTGAGATCATATACAGAAAATTCAATTTCTACCCTGTCACCCAGCAAGATCTGGATGTTGTGTTGGCGCATCTTTCCAGATATCACACCCATCACTGGTTTTTCTTGGCCATCTACCAACACACGGAACATGGCGTTGGGCAACACTTCCACCACTTCGCCTTCCATGCGGAACTGTGAATCTTCTTTAGCCAAGGTCGAACTGGATTCTCTTGACACGGTCCCAGCGGAAACTACGCCAGGCTGCTTGATTGACGTCCCAGACCACGCACACATCGAGATTGGGTTTTTTGGGGGCAGCATTTTCTTTCACTGTGTACTTAGCACCTAGATCTTCACGCAAGGTACATTTCATCGAGCGAAACTCCCCGTTGGCTTTTTCAAAGTCCACAGTGACCGCTCGCTCTTGCAGTAGTCCCTTGACCCAATCACGCATGATCGCGCGCTCGGCCTCATTGGCCGAACAATAGTAGTTGCCAGGATCGTCGGTGAGTTCCCGCCAGGTCTGGCTCTGTTCAAAGTTCATATCGTAGTCTCCTCAGATGGAACATGTGCGGGCCAGCCTGTAAGGAACAACAAACGGTCTTGCTCGTCGCGAAACATGAAATCCATGTAGTCAGCATCCACATAGGTGGTATAACGATCACCGGGCAGGCCAAACACTTCCACACACTGGGCCAGCATGTGATTCCAGCGTTCGGTGTAGTCCTGGGGTTGCCACAGGATGCGGGCCGGGTATGTCATAGTTCTATGAGTTTGGGCTGCCAATGATCTGCCCGGGCTTCATAGCCGATGTAGCCGCGAGGATTGCAGACCACGCGGGTGGTACCAATGTGATAATCAAAATCTTCATGGGTGTGCCCGTGAGTCCACAAGCAGATTTCCGGATGATCCAGGATGAACCCATCCATATTGCTGCTGTAGCAACCGTTGGTCTTATAGTCAGATTGATAGCGAGGATGAGTGCTCTGCCGGCTGGGACTGTGATGCCCCACCACGATCACGCGGTCCGAATGTTCGCCCTGGGCTCTGCGATCCGCGATCACTTCACTGATGTAGTTCCGCATCACATGATGATCCTCCAGGGCATGCTCGGGCAAGAATTTGCCTCGACCACCTGTGAGACTGTTGGCCACACCGCGAAAATCATGCATGATCTGTCGGGCATGCCACAGAGTCAATGGATCCTTGCCGTTGAAGTCGGTCCACAAGGTACCACCTATGAACAGGTAATCTCCAATGGTGATTGACTGTTTTTCCAAGAAATGGAAGTTGTCGTAGTCTCGCACAGCCTCACGGATGCCATCGGCAGATAGGGCAAAGTCGCCGTGATAGTGCTCGTGGTTGCCCATGATCATGACCACATCAGGAAATCGTTCATGGCATCGCCGTAGGAAGCCGTGTACCCTATCACCACGCTCGTCGGGTCTATCAAGATCTCGGGCCACCAGGATATCGCCTGACAGGATCAGCACATCCACATCGTGGGTATTCACCAGATCTAGATCGCCGAACTCAGTATGGAGATCACTTGTTATGTACAGTTTCATTAGCGTCTCATTCTGGCAATATCTACTGCTTCCTCATCGGTGAAAATTGGAACACTATTTGATTTATGTAGGACACCTATACCCTTCATGGCTGTTCCCGTGTAAATTTTGTCTGCTGGGCGAGAGGCCACGGCACCCGGAGTGTCCGCGCGGCTGGGGATGGCCTGGGGCTCACGGCCGGGTGGATACTGCGGAGAGACACGGACCTGGGCCTTCGCGGGCTCGCGACTCTTGCTGAAACCCGGAGCGAGATCAGCCCAGTCGGCCTGGCGCTGCTGCCACTCGGCGCGGAGCTCGCGGTCCTGGCGTGCAGCATCGGCCGATGCATACTTGCGGCGCTTGGAGCGTATTTTACCTGTGGTGGTCAGCCACGGGCCTTCGAGATGCATGGTCATAGCGAGAATCCTTCTAAACCTACGGACATTGATTGGGCTTGTTCAATCCAGCGTCGACGATCAAGTACGAATACCTCCAGGGCTTGATCTTGCTCATATGTAGATAATCTTTCCACGCCCGCAGGGGCTCCAGGCAGAGAGTTGATCCAATCCTGATGAGTCATTTCATCCAATCGCATGACAGCATCTAACACGGTGATGTCATGCTCTTGGGCGAAAGATTCGATCACATTCACAGAAGTAGCGAGATCCATAGTCATTGTTTCTCCTCCAGACGGTCGATGCTTGATTGTACAGCATGGATGAAATTCTGGGCGACCTCGCGGCGCATGATTATGCTGCCGGCCACCCGGGTGTGTCCTAGGAACAACACCCGGAAGGCTTCACGGAAGCGATTGAATCCCCGTTCCCACACAGGCGTGGCGAGTTCTTTATAGAGCGTGACCGTGATGTCGCGGGTTTCGGGATCGCCTTCAACTTCGATCCAAACATCGAGATCGTGCGCGGAATGATGGCAGTCGCAGGCCACCCGGAAAGCGTCGGCGTCCGACCACTCGCCGGTTTTCATGATGTTTCTTGCGGGTTGATTGTCCATTCTACTATTATAGCAGATCGGACATTATTGGTCAACCGGCATGGCGCAGACAGGAATTGGCTGCATTTTGTGTAGGTTTCTCGCGCGGATCGATTGGTATCGTCTCAGTTTGGCACGGTCCGCAGGAGTTGGCACCTGTCCTTCGCTATCCCAACGCATCATCTGTTCCAGTGCCTGATAGGTCATGCCCAGCTGATCTTCGTCGGTCCTGCCATCGTCCCAGAGCCCGTCGGTGGGTGCGGCCGTGATGATTTCGTCCAGCACGCCCAGTTCCTGGCCCATGGCCCACACTTCGGTTTTCATGCAGTCGCCGATGGGGCTGATGTCCACACCACCGTCGCCGTACTTGGTGAAAAATCCCACGCCAAAATCTTCCACACGATTACCCGTGCCCACAACAATGCCGTCTTGACCTTGTGCGATCTGATACAGGCACATCATCCTCAGCCGGCTCCTGCTGTTGGCCAGGCCCAGATCACTGGGATTCACGAAACACGTTTCAAACTGCCGGAAGGTAGGAGTTAGATCCACGGTCATGTGTGTGGCGTTGTCAAACTTGTGGGTCAGCCATTGACCATGCGCCAGGCTCAGGCTGTGTGTTGATTTGCTTTGTTTGATAGGCATGCTGACTGCGATAGTGGGCAGACCAGTGCGGGCCGACAGGGTGCTCACTACCGCTGAATCTATACCGCCTGATATGCCTACCACAAGAGTCGTTATCTTGTGTTTGGTGGCATATGATTTGATCCAACGGGTTATGTGGTTGATGCGTTGTTTAGGAGTCATGATTTCAGCGTGTTCCACATTTTTGTTTTTTCTTCGATGTCCTTGACCATGGTCCGGTATTGGTCACCCAAGGCTTTTAGTTCAGACCAGTCTGTTTCCAAATCTTCTCGGCACTTCAACAAGCCCAACCTCTGTTCAAGACCATCCAGGATCTGCATGAGGCTGCGACCATTGATCTCGATGTCGGCGTTTTCACCGTCGAGAGTGATCTTGCCGCCTTGTGGTGCGTTTTGCCAAGAATCGCTGAGAGTCCAGGTGCCACTAGGGCCAGGCATGTTGGTGATGGTCACAGGAGGCACCGCACCGTAGTGGGGATCCCAGGTACATCCGGTACTGGAAATGTTCATGAGATCTACGGAGTAGATGTCTGCGGTGCTAGAGTCCATGATCCGTCCTTGTTGTCAATCCATGCTAATTCGTCGCCGATATTCCAGCCCAGACGGGCCAACATATCATCAGAGAACTGAAGATAATGATCTCCAGTTTGTTCGTCATACTGAACTGTCAATGTATATGTCACTCTCGGTTGCCAAACAGTTGCAGCATGGAAACAAAGATGTTGATGAAGTTGATGTACAGGCTCAGTGCACCAAACCACTGCATGCGATTGATTTCATCTTCGCTGGCGTTCCAGAACATGTCTCGGATGCGGTTCATGTCATAGGCAGTGAGTCCCAAGAAGATCAGGATGGTCAACACATTTAAGGTCATCTGCAAGGCAGTGGATTCTACGAAGATGCCCACCACACTGGCGATGATCAAACCAATCACTCCTGCGAACAGGAATGGTCCCCAGCCTGAGATATCTCTTTTGGTGAAATATCCCCATGCGGCCAAGGCTGAAAAACTTACCGTGGTTCCAACCAAGGCCTGTGCGATCGACGCTGATGTGAACACAGCAAACAACATGCTCAAACTCACGCCCATGGCTGCTGCAAAAGCAAAGAACCACAGTTTTATACCTTGTTCGGTGAGGTCGTTGCCTTTCCACATCAGGAACAGGCTCATGGCCAAGGGTGCGAATATTATGATATAGCCCAGGATACCCGAAAACAACACAGGCACCAAACCCAGGGCGTTGACCATGGCGGCCAATACCAAAGTGGCAAAAATACCTCCGGCCATGCGGCCCAGAACACCGGCCACCGCGGTGTTCAAACTTTCAGCTGCTGATAGACTTGTGTTCATTTTTATCATTCTCCTCGTTGATAAACGCTTCGTCGAAAACACGGGCATCCCACTCTTCGTCTGAGAGAGCATGCAGCCCGGTACAAAACCCTGTGGCTGATCTTCCGCAACCACAAGGCACTCCACCTTCCAGGATCTGATCTGCCCGGACCTGCATTATTTCTTTTCTGCCAGGGCTTCTTTTTCAGCCGTGATTTCTTTCCTGCGCTCTTTGATGGCCTTTGACATTTCTTGCAGGGCCTTGCGAGCGCGGGCAGCAGCGGCTTTCACACCTTTGACTGCGAATTTCTCGTTTTCAGAGATGTAAGTCTCAAATGCTGTTTTGATTGAGTCGTGATTTTGGCTCATTTATTTTCCTTTATGATGAGAACTTCTACTGCCGGGTCCGAAGGATCCACTTGGTCCCGGCTTTCTACCACCCTGGCCTTCACTGACTTCACCCAGGCCGCGAACTTGACATCTCGCACCCAAGGATCATCGTCCTGATCCACTCCGGCCATGTACATGGCTTGATCAACTGTGAATTCATGCTTGGGCATATGTGTATTTTATGCTATTTACATCTGTGTGTCAAGGTTCTCTACCACCAAAACACTGCACGCCCAAATCCATACACGTTCACCAGCATGAAATAGGCCGTGAGCATCACAGGCCAGGCCAGTTTCCGGCGAACATAGGCCCAGCAACCTGCGGCACTGCCTATGAAGAATATGGGATAGATCACTGAAAGATCGGGCTGGGCTGCGGTAAATGCCATCATGAATGAAGCCACCACGGTAAACCCAAACGAAGTCATCTCCAATGCAAAAGCCCAGGGATCCGACCGAAAACTGGCACTCCAGAAATCTCGTATGCGTTGTATCACAGCACGTCGATGTGGCGTTTGTTCCAGGTGTCCCAGATCACAACATTGTCCCAGCCATGAGACCAGCTCATCTGCAACATGCTGAGGCTGCGGTGTTCGAATATCTTCATGCGATTGGATTCTATGGTAACCTGGCAGTTGGCTGTCCTGGCCCAGGTCTTGAGTTGTTGTTCTGCGTTTTTATCTCGTACGATCACGATGTATATGGGCTCCGAGGCCCGGAAGTTGCTGATGGTCATCTAATGTAAGGTCACGCCCGCGGGTGTTTTCTTGGGCGGTGGATTCTTTCTGGCGTTAATCAGGGCCTGGAATTCTGCATCCAAGGCGAAAAATTCTTGGTCGTGTTGGTGAGCTCGTTCTTCCGTGACTCCAACCAGTCTCATCATGGCCCCCACGCTCACCGCTTCATAACCTCGGCGGTGCATGACTTCGCAGATATCCATGATGAGATCGCGTACAGCATCTTCGAATTGATCGTCATTGAGCATGTGGATATTTAATCCAGAATGCTCGGCCAAACAAAAAGGGCCCGGAGGCCCTTTTGTGGTGAAGCGGAAGCAGATTAGGCTTCTACCTTGGTACTGGCCTTGGTTGTGGCCTTGACCTTGGCGGGCTTCACAGCCACGCGGATCTCGGCACGCTTGGCCACCTTGGTCTTCTCTGCGGTCTTGTTGGCGATGGCATAGGCCGCATCACCAGAGAAGTTGCCTGTGTCGGCCAAATACTGCAGGGCCTCCAGCTTGGTCATAGGACGGGGAAGT
>Ga0172376_10003321_pt1 | contig 19072 bp, 17 predicted proteins | sample Lak35m_FD_121114 | JGI IMG/M metagenome (GOLD analysis project Ga0172376, IMG submission 121114) | Freshwater microbial communities from Kabuno Bay, South-Kivu, Congo - kab_092012_35m | ecosystem: Environmental > Aquatic > Freshwater > Lake | place: Democratic Republic of the Congo: South-Kivu... | reverse complement strand
GAGCAGAATGAACAGCGGCCCAAACCCGCGCCACACTCGTGAGAATCCCGTGTAAGCGGTTTCGCCTGTGGCAATCGTCCACCGTCCGATTTCAAAGTTGATCCACAATTGCAGAAACACACCAACAACTGCCGCCCACACCATACCAGCACCATGTTCGGCGACGGTACGCGGCCAAATGACGATTTCACCAGCGCCGATCGACAGCCCAACCAGCACCGCTCCTGGGCCGATCATTTGCCAAAATGAGCCTTTGCGTGCGGGCATCTCAGCCATTTTGAGAGGATCGAGCGGCGCGAAGAAACTCATGCAATGACTCTCCAAAAGAGCGAACTAACAACGAAACAGCATCAGCCTACTGGTCATCTCGCACACTGCTATCAACACGGCCATGAATTGAGTGGTCGACGTCGCGAAAGTCCGCCAGTGCCTATCGATGAGCAGTCTCAAGCCGCTAGATAACGACAACACCAACGTGGCGGTTGCAAAAAGTTGGATTCGCGAACCAGACATCACACCGCTGGTGAGCGACTCAGTGGAGACGTTCAGAGATCCAGTTTGTCGAGATCGTCCATGAGGTCATCGAGTGCGTCGCGCGGGCCGCATTTTGTCTGCCGCTTCTTAATGCCGACACTCAGTCCAACGGCATCGCGTCCATCACGCACCAGTTCGATGTCGCGTTCACGCGCCGCCAGTTCGAGCGGGTCCGGCGCTCCGAACAACTGTGATAAATCGATCTTGAGACTCGTCACTTCGCCCGCCGCGCCAGCGATCTCCGGCTGTTTGTGTTGCGGGAAGATGATCGCATTTGCCGGGCAAACGCGACTGCACGCTGGGCAGCCTTTCTTACAGTTGTCTTGGGTCTCGACGAGGATTCGATCCAACTCGTCAACGCCATAGACGCCAAACAAGCAGAAGTCGATGCACTCCATGCAATTCGTACAGCGGCTATAGTCGATGACCGGATACCAACGCCGTTTGACTCCTTCTTCGGCGTCGGCGACCGAGTGGCCGTTATTCGGAGCAGACGTCGGTTCGAGCAGTTCGCGCGGATTGAGATAACGCTGTAATTGATCTTTGTTGGGAGCTCCCTGAATCCAATCCATCAGGCTAACAGTCTTCACGTTAGTCTCAGCGAGAATTCGGCGGATCTCATTGAGGTAAACTTGAGGGTCGGAAGACGCCTTCAAGTCTGCGCAATAAATGAAGCGATGGGGAACATGGAGCGCTCCGATACCTGACGAATCAGCGGCAACCGGAGCCTCATCTTCGGGTTCGTCGTCGTCATCGCTTTTGATGAGCAGCGTGCCTTCTTGGCCTTTCACTCCGGCTCGATCGAGCGTCCAGCGGATCGCGCGCGGATAGAGCCAGCCTAGCACCAACAAATTTCCTGGCACGCCCTTTAAGAACAGCAGGCCCGAGTGATCGTGAGCCAAGTCGTATAAGTTCGGAATGAGCGACACATCGACGTCGGGTTCAAGCATGCACGCCACTGCGAGATCCTCTTCGAGCTTGCGCTTCGCGGGATTCTTGCCTTGATGCTGCGAGATGACGACGGTGAGTTTCTTGCCGACCATTAACTGATGCTCCCTGGGATGAGCGGGTCAAGCGAGTCTGCGATCGTCGCGCTGGCATTCTGCCTGCAAGGTTCAGAATCCAGACGCGTTGGTCGTCAAACCTACGACTCGTTGACCTGCCCTTTGAGGACACGTTGGGTTTCGTCCCAAGTGCTCTCCAGCAGTTGCACATACTCCTCAGGAGTAAGTGCTGGCTGCGTTGTCTCGAACGAATAGAGCCAACCTTTGTCATAGCCGTCAGTGTTGATCGCCGAAGGGTCTTCCAGCAGTTGCGGATTAAATTCGACGACACGGCCTTCGAAAGGAGCATAGAGAGCCGAGACCGCTTTCGAGCTTTCGATCTCACCGATCTCTTGCTTGTGGCGGACATGAGTTCCGGCGTCGACGGTCCAATCCAGGAAATAGACGTCCTTAAGCAGTCTGACCGAGTACGCCGTAAATCCGACTTGAAACAACTCGCCAACAGGCTTTAGCCACAGATGGTTCTTCGAGTAGAGCCGGTCGCTCGGAATCCGAGCTTCGTACTTACCCATGGCGAACACGAGGTCTGCGGACATAGCGGGAGTTCGACTTTGAAGGATGGGGAGGCGGGCGCAGCCAGTGTGCGTTGGAAGGTTGGTGTGAGGGGCTGGAGTAGAAAGCACGGTCCCCCTTGATGCAACTCGCAGCGCGCGGCCGCCGTCATGTGGGGTGTTGATTATTCCTGAAGTCTGTGTCAGTGCCCGAGTGATGTCTTGGTTCGCTACAGTGCCGCCGCCCGAGTGACTTTGATCATCGAAGAGGGAGCTGCGGCTTCACGGGGAGACTTTGATGGAACTAGGACAACTTTTGACCGCTGCTGGTGGAGCCTATTTGGCAGGCTCGATTCCGTTTGGCTTGCTTATCGCCCGTGTTTTTCGTGGTGTTGATATTCGACAGCATGGCAGTGGCAACATTGGCGCGACCAATGTCGGACGCGTGCTTGGAGCCAAGTGGGGCATCGCGTGTCTCGTCCTTGATGCGCTCAAAGGCTTGCTTCCCGTGTCGCTCTTACCGCAAATGCTCGTTGAGGCGGGGGCCGCGAATGCTGGGGTCGTGCAAGTCATCGCTGGCGTGGCGACCATTCTGGGGCACATGTTTCCGTGTTGGTTGAGGTTCAAAGGAGGTAAGGGTGTCGCCACGGCGCTGGGAGTGGTGATCGTCATTGGGCCTTGGGGGTCGTTGGCGGCACTGGCCGGGTTCATTCTAGGAATGCTTGCCACTCGGATCGTTTCGGTCAGTTCAATCCTCGCCGCGCTCGCCTTCGCGATCACTCAAATGGTGATGCTCGCTCCTGGTGCATTCGCTGGAAGCAAGCTGCCCGTTGCGATCTTCAGCTTGGTGGTGCCCGCGCTGATTATTTTCCGACATCGCTCCAACATCGGGCGGTTAGTTCGAGGCCAAGAGCCGCAGTTCAAGTTCGGCAAGTCGAGCGAGGCGCCGTCAGCGAGCCCGTGAGTTCATTCTCTTGAGGGGCTCTCAACCTGCGACTTCAAGGCGCCAAATTGAATCGCGGTTTTCGACTGCGGATCAGATCCGACTCATACGCCCGGCGCAAGGCTTTGTCCTTGGCGTCGGATTTCGCGTCGAAAATATGCAATTCGACGGTCACGTCTTTGATGCCGTTTTCGGCCAAGTAATTGGCGAGCGACTGGCGATCTGAGCGATCGAGATGCTTTGAGACGCGCGTTCTCAATTGAGACGACTCGCCGATGTAGAGGTAACCCGTCGCGTCTCGGAAGATGTAGACACCGGGGCCGTCGGAGATTTGCTTGGGGTTCTCGACGATCTGCGCTGCTGTTAGCGCGATGACTTCTTTCTCCCATTTGGCGACGCGCAGCACTAATTCTGGCGGCAAACGTCGCGACTTTCTCAATGCCAGCGCCGCTTTGCGGAGTCGATAGGCGTCTGTTTCTGGTGCGATGGACCGCGCGAGCTTGTCGAATTCAGCCCGCATCGCGGGATCGCACAAGACGTGATCGGTGTTGGTGCGATGTTTGTCTTCGAGGAACCGCGCGGCGACTTCAGCAGCATGCAAGTAGTCATCATGTCGCTGAGTCCGCCGCTTGGTCGCCGAGACATCAGACAGATCGCCCGCCTTGCGGAGCGTCATCAGCATCCAATTGCAGTCGAATGCCGAGATTTCTGGCATCCGTTCGTTGCAGACTGCCAAGAACTTGCGATTGAGTTCATCCTGCAGGATGACTTCGTCGGTACTCCAACCGTCATGGGTCGATGTGTAAGCGAGTCGCACCACATCTTTCAGTCGCCGTTTGGCGGCGGCATCGAGCGTCGTTGTGGCGGGCTTCTCATCTGAAGAGTTCTGTGTTTGCTCGTCTGCTGGCAGGCTGATGCTCGAAAGAGCCATGCCGAGTAGCGCCAGCAAGAGAACTGATCGAATCCAGAAACGTGGGTATTCACTGGTCAACATCGCATGGCCCTGGGAGTGTTGTGGGATGAGACATTTCGTCGGCCCAGTCTTGAAACATTGCTGCCTGTGAGCGTCGAGATTCGCTCTCCGGCGCGATGCCGCGAACTCCTTGCCGTGATAGATCGAGGCTTATTCGCAATCACGAGGGATCGGTTCGCATGGCCAGTCTTCTGGACGCTCCAAGACTTCACAGGTCTGTGGTGTCGCAGTCTTAGCGACTTAGAGCAAGTCACGACGATCCGAACTTCTGCATGCAGGTTCCCTGGTCGCTTGGACTTCGTCGAGCGTGTGAATTCTTGATCTCTGCCAGATTGGCCTTCAGTCAGCCGAGGTATTGGCCGAAGACGAACTTCTGATTGGGATTTCATTGACGGTTGGCACTTTCACCGCGGCGACAACGAGACACCCCATGCGGCAAGCAGCCTTTCAAAGTCGGGTTACGACATCTGCTCGATTCTGATAATCCCCACGGTCTGCATTCAGCTAAGGACGGCAACCATGAGCAGCATTCTTTTTTCGTCAGATGCATTTACCTCTCGGAAGGCTCGATTGGATTGGGTCGAACGAGCCAACCAACTGACGCACGGTGCGGCAGCGGGGCTTAGCTTGATTGCGGCCTGCGCGCTGATGGCTGCTGCGGTCCCGTTGGGCGACGTGTGGCTAACGACTGGTTGTGGTGTGTATGGCGTCTCGTTGGTGCTGGTGTATGCCGTGTCGGCATTGTCGCATTCATTCCGACGCGGGCGCTGGAAGCACTGGTTTCGAACGCTCGATCAAGTCTGCATCTTCTTTGTGATGAGCGGCATGTTCACGCCGGTGGGACTGACGATCTGCCGTGCTTGGTGGCCGGTGCTCGCGGCGATGTGGTTGCTCTCGATTGCTGGCATCGCGACGAAGCTGTTTGTGACTGGCCTTCGCAACGTACCCGTGTGGTTCTATGTCATCGTGGGTTGGATGCCGCTCCTCGCGATGAAGCCTGTCGTGGAAGCATTTCCAATCGCGGGCCTGCTCTGGATCTTGGCCGGCGGGGCCTTTTACACCTGCGGCACTTACTTTCTCGCGAACGAGGAACGAGCACCGATCTTTCATCCCATTTGGCATCTGATGGTTATCGCGGGTAGCACGTGTCACTTCATCGTGATGCACCAGTTTTTGGTACCCATGCTGAGCCAATCGGCGGGATGATCTTTGAACGCACGGCAGCCAGAACTGCGTGCTTCGTGTCCTGCTCTGGAGCTTGCTTGATGTGAATGTGGCCTCGTCTGAACTGGTGAAGTCGCACTCGGCATCCAGCCGTTGGTGGGCTGCGTTTTTAACGCCGCGGCTCATCGGTATTGTGTCCTCGCTGATGGGACCATTGTTGTTCTTTGACGAGTTCTCGTATGAGCAACCCGCCGCCAAATGTTGCCGAACTGCTGTCGCTAGCCCGCGCGGGTGATCGCGACGCGCAGAATGAATTGTTCGAGCATTGTCGAGCGTACGTCGGCTTTCTGGCGCGGTCGCATGTCGAAAGTTGGTTGCAAGCCAAAGTCGATGCTTCCGATTTGATTCAACAGACCATGCTTGAAGCGCATCGCGGACTCGAACGCTTTGAGGGAGCGACCGAAGGCGAATGGCTTGCTTGGCTCAAACAGATCTTGCGGCACAACGCGACGGACTACATTCGTCGCTTTGGAGCTGCCAAACGCAACGCAAACCAAGAACGCGAATTCTCTCAGGGGCAATCGAGCCTGTTTCGTGGCGTGTCCGAACCCTCCGGTCGCGAGGACACACCCAGCGCGATCCTGGCGCAGAAAGAAGAAGAACTGCTTGTCGCGAATGCGTTAGCCAAGCTCTCGGAAGATCATCAAGAAGTCATTGTGCTTCGCAACTTGCAGCGTCTGCCATTTGATCAAATTGCCGAGCGTATGGGGCGGACACGTCCGGCCGTGCAGATGCTGTGGGCGCGAGCCATGAAACGACTTCAGGAAGTGGTCAGCCAAATGTCCTTCCATCGATAGTCACCGATCGAACAACCAGCTTGACGATGCGGAGCACTCACCACGAACCTGCGGACGTTGATGCGATCGACCGCTTGTGATCCGATGACAGGCCTTCGTTCGCTTGCTCGACACTCACTCCCGCCGTGCCTCCGATTGGTCTTTGCGATGCTCTCACTTCACGACGACAGCCTGCCGACTTGTGATTCGTTCAACCGCCGCGAGTGGCTGCGGATCGGTTCTGCTTCAGCCGCAGGAATGGCGAGCTTCTTTGGTCAGCCGATGGCACGTGCTGAGCATGTCGAGCACGATCACGTTCGCAGCTTTGGCAAAGCCAAGCGGGCCGTGTTGTTCTGGCTCACCGGAGGGCCTCCTCAACAGGAATCGTGGGATCCAAAAACGGAAGCTCCGCTTGAAATACGAGGCCCGTTCAATCCTATTCCGTCACGCACCCCGGGGATGAATGTTTGCGAGTTGATGCCGAAGACTGCGCTGCTCACCGATCGCATCGCCGTGCTGCGAGCTTGCGTCACCAAAGACAATGCACATTCCTCAAGCGGCTATCAAATGCTGACGGGCATCCCGCATGTGCCACCCAATGCGGAGAGCGTCACCGCGAAAGCTCCCAATACGTGGCCGTGCCTCGATTCCATCGTCCGCTATCTGAAGAAGGACGCGAGTGGTGTCCCTAGCTCTGTCGCTGTTCCGGAGCACATTTGGAACGACGGCAACTTTCCTTGGCCCGGTCAGGACGGAGGTTTTTTAGGACGCCGCTTCGATCCGTGGCTCGTGAACTGCGATCCGTCGAAGCCCGGCTTCAATGTGCCGGATCTCGCACTGCAAGATGGCATCTCGACACTGAGATTCGATCAGCGACGTTCTTTGTTGGAGCAAGTCGATTCGCACCTCAGTCGCGTCGACGTCAATGCCGCCGTCAAACAGTACAAGCACGAGACGCAGCAGGCTGTCAATTTGTTAACGGCCGGCAAGGTGCGCGATGCGTTTGATATCAATCGCGAGTCGCCTCAAACGCGCGAGCTATACGGCATGTCGCGGTATTCACAGAGCGTGCTTTTGTCGCGTCGCTTGCTCGAAGCCGGTGTCTCACTGGTCCGCATCAATTGGACGCGCATTGCCGATCAACCCAATCAAGGAGGTTGGGATACTCATGCCAAGAACGCCGAGTCCCTCAAGAGTCTGCTGATGCCGATGATGGATCAGACTTACTCGGCCTTGCTCGAAGACCTCGAACAGCGCGGTATGTTGGAAGACACGCTCGTAGTGTGGATTGGCGAGTTCGGCCGCACGCCGCGTCACAACGGTAATGCCGGTCGCGATCATTGGGGCCATTGCTTCTCGATGGCTTTTGCCGGTGGTGGTATCCGTGGCGGTCAGGTCTATGGAGCTTCGGATCGCGACGCGGCCTATCCAGTGGATGGCGCGGTCACTGCGGCGGATGTGACCGCCACGATTTTTCATTGCCTCGGCTATCATGCCGATACCGAGATTCACGACAACATCGGCCGTCCATTTCCAATCAGTCGCGGGCAAGTCATTAAGGACGTGTTTTGAGCTGCACTCCAGGGAACCGGGCTGTCGCGCAAATCTACTTCCCGCGCGAGTTCCCCAGGGACGCACCTTTGCCTTTGAGCTTGAGCTTCAGCGTGATTGTGCCGGAGTTCTCGTCGTTGATCTCCTGCCACGGTTCTTGACAACGCACAAATAACTGGCCGTCAGTGTCCGGCGTCCATTCACCTGCAGCGCCGAGATCGAAGGAGGCTCCGAGTTCATAGCCCTCGGGATTAAACAGCACGCCGATCAGTTTGCCGCGGCCATCGGGACCACCATCTGCGGTGACTTCGTCGGCGTCTTTTGAGAAGTTCCATTGGCCGTCGGCGAGATACTCGTAAGTGGTTCCAGCTTTCAGTGAGCAACCGGTTGGTTGCCATCCGCCCTTCGCTTTGATCTTCACCGACTGCGGCGTTGGGCCGGCGAGATGTTTGAATTTCATCTTCCAGTCCCAAGCGCATAAGTCCGCGCGAAAGCCAATGTCGAAGTGCTTGAGGAAGAAGAGATACTCGAATGAAATCTCTTTGGCTGACGGCCCATACACGCTTTCGAATGACACCTTCTGTCCCGCAAGCATGCCGATACCGAGCGGACGAAACTTCGGTGAGTAGTTCGGGTTCGTCGCCAATAAATGGCACAGAGCCCAACGCCACGCATAGTTCTGCCAAGAGTCGCCCGTCATCTCGTTCCCATTCACGATCGAGTTTAGTGACTTGGGCTCGGTCGTACGGATGAACTCCACAACGCCCGGATGGCAGTTGACGCTGGCGTCGTTCTCCTTCCAGTACTGGCCCATCTCGGCCATGCCTTCGCTGTACCAAGTCGGGCCTGTCGTCCCGAAGCTCTGGCCACAGTAAGCGTGCACAGCCTCGTGCTGCGGCGTGCCGCGATCTGCGACGGCATAGACGATCGACTTGGCTAGGAAGGCTCCGGTGCTGCTTTGCAGCTTGCGAGTCGATGTCACTCCGGCTTGAGCTTGAATGCTCTGCAAGCCGCGAGGATCCAGCGATCCTTCTGGCCAGTTCGCCAAGTTCTTCACGACATAGCACTCGATGACTTGCCGGTTGGGGCGCCCCCAGTATGTCGAGATCAGCTTGAGCATGTTTTCGAGTCGGACGAGCAACTCTTTGGCGTCATCCTCACTGAGATCCGTGTGCAGCAGAAAATTCTTCGACGAGTAATCCTTGGGGCCGCCGCTGGTGAGAGCCGGCTTGCCGATAGGAGCGGGCTTGGAATTCTTGCCGGTCGTCTGAGCCTCGACCGTTGGCAGTCCGCAGACACCAACCAATAACAAACAAGCGAGCAACCGCGACATCGCGTGAGTCCTCAAAAAAACAAACCGTCGGATTTGGTAATCGACTTAAGCCCGCCTCGGGCTTTTTAAGAATGTGCTCGGGCGTCGTCTGCTGTTGATGCCGCGAGGACGCCACCGAACGGTCTCTTAAAACACATGCGGACCACGATTTTATCGTGCTTTCAATCCCATAAGTTTGGCACGTTGAAAACGTGCCCCACGAAATTCAATAGGTTGTTAAGAGCTTTAGACTCTGCAAACGAGGTTAAGCCGAGGAATCTGTACCTCGTGTCCGGTCGACATGTTGCATCGAACACAGCATGCTCACCGCATTGCCGAATCGGGCGGCTGTTGGTAGTTTCTGCGACACACTAAGAAAGCACACTAACAAAGGAACTTTTGAGATGACCATTACTGAAGCCCTTCAAGATGCCATTAATAGCAGCGAACTGAATTATCGAGCCTTGGAACGCGAGACCGGAGTCATCCGCCAGAGCTTGATGAAGTTCTCTCGCGGCGAAACATCTTTGCGGCTCGATATCGCTGACAAGCTGGCCGCTTACTTTGGTCTTGAACTCAGGGCTGGCGACTCGAAGCCCGCTGCGAAGAAGAAGCCAACAAAGGGCAAACGCTCGAAGTAACTGGAGTCGCGGGTGTTGTTCGGATCAAAGACAGGCTGGTGAGTGCTGATGAAGGCATCCGCTGATCATGTCTTGTTGCAGCAGATTCGAGCGGGAGAAGCTGCGGCTTGGGAGCAGTTGATTGCACGCTTTGAAGGCCGATTACTGGCTTTCGTGCGCAAACGCTTGGTTAATCAAGCTCAGGCGGAAGACGTTGTTCAAGAAACCTTGATTGGGTTTCTCACTTCGCTTCCTAATTTTGATGCCAGCCAGTCATTGGAAGCGTTTCTATTCTCGATTGCGACTTACAAGCTGACGGATGTGATGCGACGGCAAGGTCGAAGACCCACATTGCCGTTGCATGTCTCGACGCAGAGCGGACATCTCGCAGAGCCTGCCGGTCCATCTCGCAAAGCGTCGAGCCTTTATCGCAGTCGAGAACTGCAAGTCATTCGCGGCGAGCGGCTACGGCGATGCTTGGCGGGACTCATTGACGAGTGGCGGCAAGCCCGCAACTACGAGCGGCTCAAGTGTGTGGAGTTGCTTTTCGTGCTCGGTTGGCCAAACAAACGCGTGGCGGAGACGCTCGCCCTCAGCGAGCAAGCCGTTGCCAATCACAAGTTCTTTGTGGTCTCGAAACTCAAAGAGTTGGGCGACGGAAGTTTCTAGTTACCAGTAGGTAGTCAGAGTCGTCGTACTAACGACTACCGACCATCGCCTTAGGACTTGATCACCCCATCTCAAACCCCTTGCGTTGGTCACGCTTCAGCAACTTGTTCGCCGCTGCCGAGTTCATGAACTGCTCGGTCTCGGGGTTCCACTGCAGCTTGCCGCCGACGCGCATCGCGATATTGCCTAAGTGGCAAAGGCTGACCGAGCGATGCTGACTGACGATGTCCGAGATCGGCGTCTTGCGGCTGATCGTGCAGTCATAAAAATTACCCATGTGATTCTTGATGGCGTCGATCTTGCCCTTCCGCTCCGGACGCGAGTGGTTGTCGTTGTCGTAGATATCGAAGTCCTCGCGATTGAGCGGCTTCTTGGCGAGATCCTCGACGGGCTTGCCGACGATCGTACCGCGATTGACGAAGAGACGACCGGCATCGCCTTCGAACATGACGCCGTCGCGGTTGTAGTCACCGCGCGGGGCATCGAGGACTTCGAGCTCGACACCGTTCGCGTAGCGGTACTTCGCGTGATAGTCGGTCGCGACGTTGTAAGAATTCTCACCCGTCGGGTACTTCGCTGACCCTTCAATCTCGACTGGTCCCGAATGCTGCAAACCGGCGCCCCATTGAGCGATGTCGAGATGATGCGCTCCGGTGTCGGTCATCTCGCCGCCCGAGTACTCGTACCACCAACGAAACGTGTAGTGGCTGCGTTCCGCGAGATATGGCATGTCGGGAGTCTGCCCCTGCCACAAGTTCCAATTGAAATGGCTCGGCACGGGGAGCATCGGGAACGGACCGCCTTGCTTGTTCTTGCCCATCACGACGGTCATGCGCTGCAGCTTGCCAATGCGTCCGGCTTGCACCATTTCAACGGCGAGTCGGAACCGCGCGTCACTGCGCTGCCATGTGCCGACTTGCACGACACGGCCCGTCTCTTTGACGACCTCAATGATCCGCTGCCCCTCCGCAACAGTGAGGGTCAGCGGCTTCTCACAATAGACGTCTTTTTTCGCGCGGCAGGCGTCGATGAGCATCTTCGCATGCCAATGGTCCGGCGTACCGATCAGCACGACGTCGATGTCCTTTTTGGCGAGCAGATCTTGATAGTTCTCGAAGATTTGTGCGGTACTGCCGAAGCTGGCCCGCGCCTGCTCGCGCACATGTCGATCGACATCACAGATCGCGACGACATCACCAAACGGCAATGCTTCGCGCGTGATGACCGAGCCTTGATATCTCATTCCAATGCAGCCAATACGCCAACGGTCATTGGGCGATTTTGGCGCGGCGGTGTCTTGAGCATTTGCGGTCCATGTGTAAGGCGTGAAGGCCCAGGCAGCGATACCGGCCGTCGAAGCCATGAAGGAGCGGCGTGGAAGTGGAAGGTGGTGCATAAAATGGCTTTGTGTTTGAGGAGCTTGGAGAGAGCGATCTTGATCGCGAGTCACCGCGAATCGCGAGTCACTGCACCGAACGACTGCGGTGCTGCGAGTCCTTGCCGGAGTTGCTCGCAAGTTGCGGCGAGTTGATGGAGACGATTGGACTGAACTTGCAATCCATCAAGCTCGGCTGCGAGATGCGGGAACTGACCGTTTTGCATGCGCTCATCGGCGAGTTGCTGAGCGAGTTGATTGATCTCGACTGCCAGGCCGCGATGTAGGCGGTTAGAGAAGCCAATCAATAACAGGGCCGACCATAGCGCGAAGAAGATCAAGGCTGAAAGATAAAAGTCCGAAGTCGGCAAACTCTGCGCGTTGAGCAACGAGTCATAGAAAAAGCCTTTGCCTGCACGCCACAAGACATAGCCGAGATAAGCCGCGAAGAGCAGTTCATACCAGCATCGTGCGAAGAAGCCGGAGTTCCGTTTTGCGACGCGCGTGATAATCGCATCGACTCGCTCGCGCGCTCGTTCGAGGAAGTCGACTTCGAATCGTGCCGAGTCCGATCGCGGTTGCTGTGACGTGGACGTCAGCAGTTGCGGGTCGAGTTGCGCATCGTGCAGATAGCCGGTCAGCACGAAGCGGGCTTCGCGCTGTAATGATTCATCAATGCCCAGAGTGGCCAGTTCTTCGAAACGCGATTCGGCAACGTGTTCCTTCGAACGATCAGCGAGCCATTTCGTACCGTGCATCGCTCCCAGCAAGACGAACTGCGCTGTGGACCGTGCTCGCGCGAGGCTGGCTGATGCGATCAAGCCCCCGAGTCCACCATAGACGCGGAGCATCGTCGCGAATGGACTGACTCCCCATCGTGCAGTGACTGAGGAAAGTAACCGTTGCTCCCACAAGTGACGGCTGGCTTGCAGTTGCTCACGCAGCGCATCGCTCATCGCGCAAGTCAGTTTGTGGTGATGCTCGGTCAAACTCTGTTGCAAGCGATTAAGCGCTGGGGTGTGCTCGGCAGCAAGTTGCTCGCAACGCCTCAGCACCGAGTCGACGAGGTCCAGTAAGTTGGCTCGTCGAATCTGCACGCGGTCGGCAGCGGCAGTGCGTGACGACAAAAAGTCTTGCAACCGCGCGAACTCGCCGGTCGGTCGTTGTCCGCCTTGCTGTTCGCGCAAGGCTCGGACGGAATCGACGAAGAACATTTCCGGCACTTCGAACGTACCGGCAAGCTGTTCGCGCCAGTCGGCGCGGATATCGACATCGTGATCGGCATGTGTTTGCACGAAGAGCAATCGGCAGCCGGTCGCGGCCACATTGAGCTCATCGAGCACTCGGGCTGAGCGGTATTTCTGTTGCGTCGAGGTATAGAGCAGCACGTCACAATGCGGCAGCAAGCTGCGCAGCATCGCGAGGTTCGAACCGACTCCAGCATCGGGTTCGTTGGTATCAGGATCCGGGCAATCGATGACGACGATGTCGCGTAGCACGTCTGAATTGACGGCGATGACATCGAACTCATTGATCGGCAGTTGAAGCGCCGCGAGTTCCGCCTGAGGATGCTTCAAGAGGACGGGGCGGCGAGTCGTCGGGCGCTCGCGCCCGGACTTCGAGCATTCTTGCCCGACCAGCGCATTCACGAGCGAACTCTTGCCAGTGCCGGTTCCGCCGAACGTTGCGACGACCAGTGGGGCTTCTAGCCGAATGCGCAACGCATCCAATCGCGGCAGTAGTCGTCGGAGCAAGGCTCGCGATTGTAAGAACGGCTCCCAGTTCGATTCGGCGTCGGTCCACTGCCGCAGTCGCCGCAGCAATTCATCGACCTGAGCGAAGAGTTCCAGTTGTTGCAGTTCAGCGTTGGTCATGCGAAGGTCGATTGAGGGAAGGCAAATTCTGAGAGTGCGGTACTGCTTGGTTAAGCCAGCACCTCTGACACCACGCGCCCATGCACGTCGGTCAGTCGGAAATAGCGGCCCTGAAACTTGTAGGTCAGCTTCTCGTGATCGATGCCTAAGAGGTGCAGCACGGTCGCCTGAAAGTCATGCACATGCACGCCGTCACGGGCGACGTTGATGCCGAGATCATCCGACTCGCCGTATGTGATGCCGGGCTTGATGCCGCCGCCGGCCATCCACATCGTGAAGGCATAGGGATGATGGTCGCGGCCCCAGCGCGGGCGGTTGTTGATGTCGCCTTGAATGAACGGCGTGCGTCCGAATTCTCCGCCCCAAACAACGAGCGTCTCGTCGAGCAACCCGCGCTGTTTGAGATCCTTCACGAGTGCCGCTGACGGCTGATCGGTGTCGCGGCATTGGTTGTAAAGCTCGGTCGTCAAGCTGTTGTGCTGATCCCATCCGGCATGCATGACTTGCACGCAGCGGACTCCGCGCTCGATCAAGCGGCGAGCCATCACGCAGTTGTAAGAAAACGTACCCGGCGTGCTCGCGTCGGGACCGTACATCGCCAGCACGTCTTTGCTCTCGTTCGAAAAGTCCGTCAGCTCGGGCACGCTCGCCTGCATGCGATAGGCCATCTCGTACTGAGAGATCCGCGTCGCGATCTCGGGATCACCGAAGTCATGCAGCTTCTTCTCGTTGATCTTCGCGATGTCGTCGAGCAACCCGCGCCGTATCTGTCGGCTCATGCCTTCGGGGTTATTGAGATAGAGCACGGGCTCGCTACTGCCTCTGAACTTCACGCCTTGAAACTTCGACGGCAAGAAGCCCGAGCCCCAATAGAAGTCGTAGAAGATCTGCCCGCAACTGGTGCCCTTCGAGACCGACGTCATCACCGCGAAGGCCGGCAAGCTCTCGGTTTCGCAGCCGAGTCCGTAGCTCAGCCATGCTCCGAGCGTCGGGCGTCCGGGGATCTGCGCACCGCTCACGAAGAACGAGATTGCGGGCGCATGATTGACCGCTTCGGTATGCAAGCTCTTCACGAAGCAGAGGTCGTCAGCAACGCTCGCGATGTGCGGCAAGAAGTTGCTGACCCATGCGCCCGAGTCGCCGTGCTGCCGAAAGGGCTCGACTTCCGAGAGCATCAACTTGCCCTTCGGATTGCCGGTCATCGTGCTGAAACGCTTCTCGCCGAGATACGACTCGGGCACCGGCTGCCCGTGCAACTGCTTGAGTTTGGGCTTGTAATCGTAGAGGTCGACGTGCGTCGGAGCTCCGTTTTGGAAGAGGTACACAATCCGCTTCGCCTGCGGTGCGGCATGCGGCAGACCGGGCAAACCGCCGATGCGCGCGGCTCCTGTAATTTCCGTTGCAGCGAGCCCATCGCGGTTGAGTAACCCCGCTAAAGCCGCCGTCCCGAGCCCGCAGGCCGAGCGGCCAAAGAACTCACGGCGATTCACATTCAAGGCATATTCATACAACGGATTCATAGGCCGCTTCCGTCGGGAGTAGCATGGAGTGAGGCGATGCGGAGTGAGTTGGAACGTAGCCAGCGAACCACGGAATGACGAGTCGGGCGATGATAAGACGCGGAGACCGGCTTGTTCTCTTGGTCATCGTTACACTCGTCGTTTCAAGTTCGCAGCAAGGCGTCCGTTTGCGAGGTAGTGAGATCCTCGCAATCACGCGGTCTTCTCAAATAAAGCAGCGTGCTCGCGCATCTTCCCGGCACATTGGCGGCTTTGCGGAGCGTGCCTCTTGACTTTCGACTGGCTGAGTAGTGTCGTCCTTACCCGATCCACAACGGATTGATCCGAACAAGATCGAGTCGGTTTATGCCGACTTCGGACATGAACTGCGCAGCTATATTGCGGCGATCCTGAAAGATCGCGAGCTGGCTGACGAGGTCTTGCAGGTCGTGTTGCGGAAGACGCTCGAAGTGGGACATACGGCTCACTCGAATTTACGAGGTTGGATGTTTCGAGTCGCGTTGCAGGAATGTCAGCTTCACAAACGCGAGTCGCAGCGTGAGCGGACGATTCTGCAGAAAGCCTTCTGGAAGACTGGTTTTCGCACCGTTTCGGATGATCAGCCAGCAACGAGCACCGTGCGAGACGAAGTAGTCGCTGCAGTTCGGCAAGCCATCGAGACCTTGCCGGTCGAGCAGCAAACGATCGTCCGCATGAGAATTTATGAGGAAAAAACGTTCGCCATGATTGCTGAGGAGTTGCGAATTCCGCTCGGAACAGCGCTCACGCGGATGCGTACAGCGATATTGAAATTGGAAGCCGTGTTGCAGCAGCACGCGGAATAAACGTGAGTGATTGAGGAACCATCGCGATGAGCGATCTGAAGTTGAACGACGAATTGTCTTGGTTGGCCTTTCGATACGCCGCTGGCGAAATGACTGCGCTGGAAGCCAACGCATTTGAGACCCGCATGCTCGAAGATCTCGATGCTTGCGAAGCAGTCGCTCGGATGGCGTTGCTCTGTGAAACCGCGAATGAGGCGTTCGAGCGACCGCTCGCTCCACTACACGCGATCTCTGTTAAGCGGCGCACTCCGCGTTGGGTGATCGCAGCGACGCTGGCGAGCATGGCATGGATGGTCGGCATCGGAGTGTGGTTTGCTGGGCACAATCGGGCCGAGCGGCGAGCCAATGCTGAAATCGTCGGTATGTGGTCCTCTGTCTCGTCTGGAGAAGCCGTGGCAGTCGCGGTGGATGACGTCGAAGTTCCACAGTCAGAAACGGCTGCTCAGGGTGATGTCGTCGTGCCAGATTGGATGTTAGCTGCCGTACGACTTGAAAATACGAGTGATGATGAAGTGCTGGAGAACTGAGTTGTTGCGGTGTATTGCCTACTGATTCAGATTCTGAAGGACACGCTAGTGAGTGTTGCTCATCAAGTTTTGCGACTTGTTCCGATCGTATGGCGATGTGGTCTTAGTGGCCTCGTGCTATTGGTCGGCACATTGAGCGTTGCTCAAGATCGAGTTTCGAAGGGGGATGCTCCCAAGAACGAAGTCGTCAAGAAGGTCGAGCAGCGGGGCGAGTTTAAGACCGCCTCTAAATCCGCAGCAAAGCCACAAACGCCGATTGTCGTGGATGAGAAAGCGGCCTTGCAGTTTGCGAGCAGTCACCACCCCGAGTTAGCCGAGATCCTGCAAACACTCCGTAAGTCCAGCAAGCAGCAGTTTCAAGCGGCGATCACAGACCTCTCTCGTGAGCAAGAACGCTTGAGTCGCCTCGCTGAACGAGATCCCGAGCGTGCCAAGATTGCCATCGCTGCATGGCAGATTGACTCACGCATCCGACTCGAAGTTGCCCGGTTCACAATGGCTCAAGATGCCGAGCGTGAGGCTCGTATTAAAGAGTTGCTCAAGGAGCGATTTGAGATTCGTCGGCAGTTATTGGAGTTCGATCTGCGTCGAGCGCGGCAGCGATTGGCGAAGTACGAAGAGCAGTACGCTCAACAGAAAGACAACTCGGACAAGCAACTCGCAGCTGAGTGGGAACGTTTGAAGAAGTCAGTGGCAGGCCAATCGAAGCCGAAGTCTCGGACAGATGCGAAGAAGAAAGACTAAGACCGCCCGCCTTTATTCCCTCCCGATTTGAAGAGGTTTTCCATGAAAAAGAGCTCGTTCTGGATGGCACTACTCGGTGTTGCATCCGGTATCACATCGGTCGCGATGGCCGAGGCAACCGTCGAGCCGGTATCGAAGCGGTACGCTGACAACGGCACGTCAGACACTCCCGACTTCCGTAAGCATGTGATGCCGTTGCTTGGACGACTCGGCTGCAATGGCCGTGCGTGTCATGGGTCGTTTCAAGGCCAAGGTGGATTTCGCTTATCACTCTTTGGCTATGACGCAGATCTTGATCACAAAGGGCTCGCCGAACGAGTCGATCTCGAAAAGCCAGAAAGCAGCTACGCGCTGCAGAAGGCGCTGCTCGAAGAGCCTCATCGTGGTGGTAAGCGGTTCGACGTCGGTAGCTGGGAGCACAAACTGCTTACTGCATGGATTCGAGGTGGGGCCAAGAAGACGAGCGAAGGCGATGAGGTCGCAAAGCTGAAGTCGATTGAAATCGAGCCTAAAGAAGTTGTCTTCAAGATGGACGGCCAGTCGACGCAACTTAAAGTCGTCGGTGTTTGGTCGGATGGGACGCGCGAAGACGTCACCTGTTTGTGCCGCTTCCAAACCAATGACGAACAAGTTGCCGAGATCACGAAGGACGGTCTCGTCAGCGGTAAGCAACGCGGTGATACGCATGTCGTCGTCTTCTATGACAACACCGTAAACCCGATCCCTGTGATGCGTCCGGTCACCGATCGCAATGGCGACAACTATCCGTCGATCGAGACGAAAACAAAGATCGACGAATTGGTGCAAGTGAAGCTCAGAAAGCTCGGCATCATTCCATCAGATGTCGCAGGCGATATGGAGTTCCTACGCCGTGTCTCGCTCGACTTGATCGGCACGCTGCCGAGTCCTCAAGAGATCCAAGCCTTCGTCGCGGAGACTGATCCCAACAAGCGCGCGAAGAAGGTTGACGAGTTGCTCGAAACTCCGGCTTACGCGGCATGGTGGGCAACGCGACTCTGTGACTGGACCGGCAATACGAACAATCAAGCCAACAACGGCCCGGTGCCGCGCGAGCAAATGACGCGTGATTGGTACGAGTGGCTCCGCGACCGCCTCGCCAAGAACATGCCTTACGACAACATCGCGGAAGGCTTTGTAATGGCCAACACTCGCAATAAAGGCGAGTCCTATACCGCAATGTGCGAAGACCTGACGAAGTCTTACTACCAAGATAAGACGGGGGCCGCGCATCGTGATTCCGTTCCGCACTATTGGACTCGCAACAACTTCCGTACGGCGGAGGATCGGACCATTGGCTTCGCCTACAACTTCATGGGCGTGCGAATTCAATGTGCTCAATGCCATAAGCACCCGTTTGATCAATGGACTCAGGATGACTTCCATCAGTTCAAGAACTTCTTCACGCACACGAAGAGCAACGGTCGTACTGGCGATTCAAAAGCAGAGTACGAAGCGATCGTCGCGGCACTCGGTGTCGAGATGAAGAAGGGCATGAATCAGAACGAGCGTCAAAAGCTTCTGGCTTCGGCAGCGAAGGAAGGCAAAGTTCTACCATTCGATGAGGTCAACACTCCGAAAGTCGCGGCCAGCACGAGCAAGTCGAAGACCAAAGAGGCGAAGCCCGACGCAAAGCGTCCGGTGCCGAGTGGTCCGAAGGCTCGCTTGCTCGGCGCGGGCGATGTCGATCTGAGTCAATCGGAAGATCCCCGTCAGCCGCTGATGGATTGGCTGCGTTCAAAGGACAATCCGTTCTTCGCGAAGGCATTCGTGAATCGTGTTTGGGCGAACTATTTCAACGTCGGCATTGTGCAACCGCCTGACGATCACAACCTTGCCAACCCGCCGAGTAACAAGGCGCTGCTCGACTATCTGTCGACGGAATTCATCGCCCACAACTTCGACATCAAATGGTTGCATCGCGAGATCTGCGCTAGCGCCACCTATCAACGCACATGGTCGCCGAACGAAAGCAACAAACTCGACGAACGCAACTTCTCGCACGCGGTCCCGCGTCGCTTGCCGGCTGAAGT
>Ga0172376_10003320_pt1 | contig 19075 bp, 20 predicted proteins | sample Lak35m_FD_121114 | JGI IMG/M metagenome (GOLD analysis project Ga0172376, IMG submission 121114) | Freshwater microbial communities from Kabuno Bay, South-Kivu, Congo - kab_092012_35m | ecosystem: Environmental > Aquatic > Freshwater > Lake | place: Democratic Republic of the Congo: South-Kivu... | reverse complement strand
TGGTACCCCGCGCGGATGCACCGGCCCGACAGCCACACGTTGAACAGGCCGGTGAAGAGAAGGACCAGGAACAGGACGACGAACCCGCGCCGCCGGGGGACCGCGGAAACCTGGGGGGGCTCCCTCCGGATCTCCGTGATCATGCACTGGCCGTTTCCGACGATCATCCTTCTCATTTCAGTCTCCTCCCTCGCAACGGCGGGCGGCGCGAAGCTTGGCGCTGCGCGCCCTCGGGTTCTCCCGCCCCTCCGCTTCCGACGGCACGACCGGTTTGCGGGTCAACCGTTCAAGGGTCGGCCCTTCCTTCGTCTCCCCCGACGCGGGCCGCCGGAACGCCGTCTTCACCATGCGATCCTCCAGCGAGTGGAAACTGATCACCGCCACCCGCCCCCCCGGGGAGAGGTGCCTGGGGATCGCGTCGAGGAACGCGCCGAGCGAGGAAAGCTCCCCGTTCACGGCGATCCGCAGAGCCTGGAACACCCTCGTGGCGGGGTGTATGTCCCGCGGCCAGGCCCTTCTCGGGATCGCCGAGGAGACCAGTTCCGCGAGCCCGGTGGTCGTGCGGATCGGCTCCCTTTTCCTGCGCTCCACCACCGCGCGGGCGATCCGCCGGGAGAACCGCTCCTCCCCGAACCGGTAGAAGAGGTCCGCCAGATCCTTCTCCCGCGTGTCCCGGAGCACCTCGGCCGCCGTCGGCCCGTCGCCGTCCGGGTCCCGCCGCATATCGAGGGGACCCTCGACCCGGAACGAGAAGCCGCGCGACGGGTCGTCGAGCTGGATGGAAGAGATCCCCAGGTCCAGCATCGCACCGTCGAACGTCTTCCCGCCCGCGGCCTCGCGCAGGGCGTCGAGGTCGGCGAAGTCCGCATGGACGAGCCGCACCCATGGGAACTCCGAGAGCGAGCGGCCGGCGATCTCCAGCATCGAGGGGTCCGCGTCGGCGCAGACCATGAATCCCCCGGGGCCGATCCTCGCGGCGATCTCCGCCGCGTGCCCGCCTGCTCCGGTCGTCCCGTCGAGAAAAACCTCGCCGGGAGCGGGGGCCAGCCATTCCAAAGTCTCTTTTAAAAGAACGGGTGTGTGGCCGGGCGCCAACTGTCAGATCCCGAGGGCGCTGATCTCCCGCGCCAGCATCGGGTCTTCGCGCACTTCCTTTTCGAACCGGCCGATCTCCTCCTGCCACCGGGAGAGCGACCAGATCTCGAACCGGTTGGGCATGCCGAGGATCACGACCTCCTTCTCGAGCCCCGCGTAGGACCGCAGGGATGGCGGAACGAGGATCCTCCCCTGCTTGTCCGGAACGACCTCGACTGCGCCACCGATGAAAAACCGGACGAAGGTGTTCATCTTCCTGTCGGTGCTGGGAACGCGCGAAAGCTGCTCCTCGATCCGCGCCCAGTCGTCCGCGGCGAAGGCGTAGAGACAGTCCGAGTAGTTGGTGAGAAAAAACGATCCCTGGCCGGATTCCTGCAAACAGTCACGGAAGGGCGCGGGGATGTTGACCCTGCCTTTAGGATCGATGGTATATTCGAAGCGTCCCCGGAAGATCATGGTGGCCCGTTACCCACCTTTCCCCACAATTACCCACTTGTTGGCTATTCTATCGGTACCCACGGGGGTGTCAAGGTATTTCGATCCATTCGAGGGAAAAAATCGCGGGCGAACGGAAAAATCACAAACGGGGTTTGTGGGGAGTGTCGCCGGAGAGATGAAGCGTCCGAGGAGGCCGTAAGCCGGGTTCTGTGCGCGGCGACGAAACGCATCGCCGCGGGGCGGCCATTTCTCTACGACGGACGTTTCCGGCCGTCTTGAGCGACCTTGACCCGAGGGCCCCGGGCGGGCCGCCCTTCCCCCGCCGGCGGCAGAGCCGTCTCGGGGTCGCCCTCCTATTTGGTCTTGCTCCGGGTGGGGTTTGCCATGCCGCGACGATCGCCCGCCGCGCGGTGAGCTCTTACCTCACCATTTCACCCTTACCGCCCGCCGTAGCGGGAGGCGGTGTCTTTTCTGTGGCACTGTCCTCGGGGTCGCCCCCACCGGGTGTTACCCGGCACCCTGCCCTGCGGAGCCCGGACTTTCCTCCCGTCCCCGACGATGCGTCGCGGGGACCGGCGGCCGCCTGGCCTCCTCGGACCCTTCATCCTTTCCCGTGCTGATCGATCGCAAGGTTCGCCAGGGAATCGGCCCTCCGGTTCTCCTCGCGCGGTACGTGCAGTATACGGACCACCGGAAAAACGCGCAACCGGCGGCACGCCTCCGCGTGAAGCGGCCGGAGGTGCTCCGCCTTCACCTTGTACGCTCCCGTCAACTGCCGGACGAGGAGTTCCGAGTCGGAGTGGACGGTGAGGGAGGATACGGGGTGCCGGGCCGCCGCTTCAAGCGCCAGAAGCAGCGCGCGGTATTCCGCCACGTTGTTCGTCGTCTCCCCGAGATAGGCGCAAAGCTCGATCGGCGTCCGTCCGTCCCCGAACTCGACCACCGCGCCGGCCCCCGCGGGCCCCGGATTCCCGCGGCTGGCGCCGTCGACGCGCACCGTGACGTCGACGGAGATCACTCGCCGGACGCCTCGCTCTCCGACGCGTCGTAATACACGACACGGTTGCAGTTGGGGCAGGTGTGGATCCGATCCTCCCGCTGCAAGAGGTTGAACAGTTGCGGGGCGATGTTCATGTGGCACCCCATGCAGGAGTAGTTTCTCGCCGCCACCACCGCCAGGCCGTCCCGCCGTTCGAAGATCATCTCGAATCGGCGAACGAGGGACGGGTCCAGCTTCTTCGCCACCTGGCGCCTGCGCTCGTCCAGTTTCCCGATGTCGTCGTCGAAGGCTCCCATCCGGGCGTCGATGTCGACCCTCCGCTCCCGGTACTTCCCCGACACCTCGTCGAGGTCGGTTTTCCGCTCCGCGAGACGCTTCTCCGTCTCCTCATAACGCACGAGGAGAGCGAGAAGCTCCTCTTCGCGGCTCGTGTTCGTCCTCCGGGTCCCTTCGATCTCCTTGAGCATGGCGTAATATTCCTTGTTCGTCTTGATCGACATCAGCTTCGCCTTCGCCCGCTCGACCTTATCCCGCTCCTCCTCGATCTCCCTCTCCTTTTCGCGGCGCAGCTGCTTCAGGGCCTCGAACTCCTGCTCCGCCGCCAGAAACGACGCTTCGCGCTCCTCGAAGAGGCTCTTCAGATCCGCCACTTCGAGGGGGATCTTCTGCTTCTCCTCGTCGAGCCGACGCGCCTGGCCCATGACCTCCTGCAGATCGATCAGGATCCTCACTTGCTCCATCAAGGCTTTTCCCCTCCCCTTCTTGGCCCCGCGGGCACCGCCCGCATCGGTTCTTCTTCCATGATGACACGGGCCGACACGGCCCCCGAAAACCGCGCGCCGATGACCCGCCGGAATTCCGGCAGGATCCACCGTTCCCCCGAAGCGTGTCCGATATCCGCGACGGGCATATCCCCCGCCGCCGCCTCCAGAGCCTGGTGGTACTTCATATCTCCGGTCACATAGAGGTCCGCTCCCGCCTCGCGCGCGGCGAAAGCGAACTCCGCACCGCTCCCACCGACGACCGCAACCCGGCGCACCGTCTTCCGGCGGGGGCCCGCGGCGTGGATCCACGACGGCCGCAGGGCGCGGCGCACCGCGTCGAGTGCCCGGTCGAGCGGAAGCGGTTCCGGCAACTCGCCGACGATCCCGACCCCGCCTCCGAGGGCCCCCTCGCGCAACGGCACGACGTCGATCGCCGGCTCCTCGTACGGGTGGGCCTTCCGCACCGCGCCCAGCACCGCCCGAACCCGGCTCCCGGCCGCAACGGTCTCGAGCCGGACCTCCGTCACACGTTCCTCCTTGCCCCGTGTCCCAAGTCGCGGAGAGGAACCCGCCCCCCCGAGAAACGTTCCTGTCCCCGAGGTCCGGAAGGAACACCGGGAATATTCGCCGATTCTCGACCCCCCCGCCTCCGCGGCGGCCGCCAGCACGGCCTCCGCGTGGGAGGACGGAACGAACACCACGATTTTGCACGCACCCGAGGTCGGTTCCCCGGGAATCAGCGGGCGGATCCCGCGCAGTCGCAAACGCCGTCCCATCGCGTGCGAAACGCCCCTTGGAGCGACGTCGGCGTTCGTGTGCGCGGAGATGACCGCCACCCCCATCCGCAGCAAAGCGAACGCCGCGGCGGAAGATCCGGAGTCCGGACGGATGGATTTCAGGGGGGTGAACACGACGGGGTGGTGCGTGACCAGGAGGTCCGCGGAACGCCGTCGAAGACGCGCGAGCACCGCCGACGTGGCATCGAGCGCGATGAGGACGGACCGCACGGGAGCGTCGGGGTCGCCCAGCAGGATCCCGACGTTGTCCCAGTCGGCGCAGTGGGCGAACGGGAAACGCTCGTCGAGCGCCCGCCACACGTCGTTTACAGTAACCGCGGCTCGGCGGCTCACGTCGGCACCTCGCGGCGATCCTCAAACAGAAATGCACCGGTATCCGGTGCATTTCGTGCCGTGTCCATCGCGGGCGCGCTCATGCCAGCCCCCATGGAAACGTCGCTATTGGTGGGCCCACCTGGCCTCGAACCAGGGACCGACCGGTTATGAGCCGGTGGCTCTGACCAACTGAGCTATGGGCCCAACCCGAGGAACAAAAAGTCGTTTTTTCATTATCTTCCGCCCGTTCACGGGGTGTCAACGTCGTCCGGCCCTTATTCCATGAAGGTCCGCAGCCGCTTGCTCCGGCTGGGGTGGCGCAGTTTCCTCAGCGCCTTCGCTTCGATCTGCCGGATCCTCTCCCGGGTCACCTCGAAATCCTGGCCCACCTCCTCGAGAGTGTGATCCGATTTCTCGCCGATTCCGAACCGCATCCGGAGAACCCGCTCCTCGCGCGGCGTGAGGCTTCCCAGTACCTTGTCCACCTGCTCCGCGAGGTCGATGTTGATCACCGAATCCACCGGCGACGCCGTGTTCTTGTCCTCGATGAAGTCGCCGAGGTGGCTGTCCTCCTCCTCGCCGATCGGCGTTTCGAGAGAGATCGGCTCCTTGGCGATCTTCAGCACCTTGCGGACCTTCTCGAGGGGGATGTCCATCCGTTCGGCGATCTCCTCCGGGTTCGGCTCCCGTCCCAGTTCCTGCACAAGATACCGGGAGGTCCGGATGAGTTTGTTGATCGTCTCGATCATGTGGACCGGGATACGGATGGTCCGCGCCTGGTCGGCGATCGCGCGCGTGATCGCCTGGCGGATCCACCAGGTGGCATACGTGGAAAACTTGTATCCCCGCCGGTACTCGAACTTGTCCACCGCCTTCATCAGACCGATGTTCCCCTCCTGGATAAGATCGAGGAACTGGAGACCCCGGTTGGTGTACTTCTTTGCGATCGAGACCACCAGACGGAGGTTCGCCTCGACCAGTTCCCGCTTCGCTTCGCGGACTTTCCTCTCCCCCCGCTCGATGGCGGCGAGCGTCTCCCGGATCTCCCTGGCCTTCAGCCCCGACTCCCGCTCCACCTTGCGTACGGTGGCCCGCGACGTTTTGACGGTCTCCTCCATCTCGAGGAGCTTTTCCTTCTTCACATGGTATTTCGAAGCAGCCTTCGTCAGGCCGTTTCTCTTCGCGTGGATCTCCTTGAAGATGCGGAAAAACTCGGTCTCCGTTTCGACCTTCATCCGCGCGCAGCAATCGCGGACGAGGCTCTCCGCCCCTTCGACCCGATCGGCGAACCGGCGGATCTTGTCGCCGATGACCTCGATCTGGCGCTCCTTCAGGTGGATCTCCTGGATCGACTCCACCACGCGCTCGTTGAGGGATGCGTACCGGGATTTCAGCGTCACCCGGTCCTTTTCCTTCAGGCCGCCCTTCCGGAGACGCAGTTCGATCTCGATGGCGGACAGGTGGGTCTTCCGGATCCGCTGGACGATGCGCAGCACCTTGTCGAGCGCCGCCTTCTCCTCCTCTTCCGTGGAGTCCTCGTCGAGGTCCTTGATGACGTCCCGGACCTGCACCTCGCCCGCCTTGAGCTTCTCGCCGACCTTGAACAGGTCGGCCAGCGCGATGGAGCAGCCCTTCACCGCGGAAACGATCTCCCGCTCGCCGTCCTCGATCCGCTTCGCGAGGCTGACCTCGCCCTCCCGGTTGAGCAGATGGATGGCGCCCATCTCCTTGAGGTAGAGGCGTACCGGGTCGTTCCCCTTCACTCCGCCCGGATACCCGAACTCCTCCTCCTCGACGGCGGGCTCCTCCTCGGCGGCTGCCTCTTCCTCCTCCCCCGCCTCCTCTTCGCCGATCAGGAGGTTGGCGCCGGGATGGAGGGGGACTTTCTGGAAGTCGTCGACCACCTCGATCGCGTTCGCGCCGAAGATCGCCATGACATCCTCGATCTGGTCTCCCGTGAGCACATCGGGCGGAAGGGCGCTGTTCAATTCATCGTAGGTGACGTACCCCTGCGCCCGCCCTTTTTCGACCAGTCCGTCGATGCCGTTCGGCTGTTTCCGCCTCACCATCTGCCCTTCACCTCGTCATCGGGATCTGCGTTCCGATTCCAGCCGCTCCAGCTCCCGCTTCGCGGCCACTACGCGGTCGAAGAGCAGCGACGCTTCCTCGCCCAATGCACCCTTCACCTTCTCCTGCAACTCCTCGGTCTCCTCCCGCGCCCGTCGGATCCGGAGGGAAAGGACCGCCCCGGGGTAGCGCCTGCGCGCCTCCTCCGGGGAGACGTCCGCCAGCACAAGCTCGGCGGACAGAAGTTTTCGCACCCCGTCGGGAAGATCTTCCCCAAGCGGGAATCCGGTTTCCCCGGGGGCCCGCTCCGCCAGATCCGCAAGGTGCGCGACGGCTTCCCGGGCGGCCTCCTCGGAGAAAAGCTCTCCGACCCCGTCCCGGCGCGCCGTGATCGCAAGGGAAGGGTCCACAGCCAGCAGCCGCAGGAGATGGCTCTCCTCGGCGCGGGATTCCTTTCTCCGCGGCGGGGCTCCCGCTTCCGGAACAGGCGGCTGGGCGGACATCCCGATCTGCCGGTGTATCGTGTCGACCGGCAGCCCCGATGTCTGCGCCACCCGCTGCGCGTACAGCTCACGCTCCGCCGGGTCGGTCACCCACCGGAGATATTTCGCCATCAACTGCACGTACGAAAGTTTTCCGGGAAGGGTCGCGAGATCGTACTTCCTCGATACCCCGCGCTCGATCGACTCCATGAGGGGAACCGCTCCCTCGATCCGCCGGGTCAGCTCCTCCGGCGGCGCCGCCTTCGCCCAGTCGTCCGGATCCATTCCCTTCGGGGGGAACAGGGCTTTCGGGCTCACCCCCGCCGCGTATAAAGGACCACCGGACCGCACCGCCGCCTTTTTCCCCGCCACGTCACCGTCATAGAAGAGGATGACGTTCTCCGACAAACGCTTCAACGTTCGGGCGTGGCTCTCCGTCAGCGAGGTCCCGCACGTGGCCACGACGCCCCGGACCCCTTTCTGCCACAGACCGATCAGGTCCATGTACCCCTCGACGACCAGCACGCGCCCCTCGCTCCGGATCGCCGGGAGCGCCTGGTACAGGCCGTACAGGAGGGAACTTTTCCGATACAGGTCGGACTCGGGAGAGTTGAGGTACTTCGGAACGGCGTCGTCGACCGCCCGACCCCCGAAACCGCAGATGCGCCCCCTTGCGTCCCCGATCGGGAAGAGCACACGCCCACGGAACCGGTCCCTGTACTTCCCCCCGGAAGGGAGCAGAAGGCCTGCCGCCTCACCCCGGGACGGGTCGATCCCTTCCCGCTTCAGCGTGGAAACCAGTTCGCCCCCCGTACCGCAATAACCGAGGGCGAACTCGCGCTCCGCTTCGGGAGTCACTCCCCGTCGTCGAAGAAATCCCCTCCCGGCTTTCCCGGCGGGGGACGCCAGAAGTTCCCGGTACGTGTCCGCCGCAAGACGGAGAAGGGCGTAGAGATCCTCCTGCGGCCGTGATCGGGCGGCCCCGCCCTCGTACCGGACCGACACGCCGTATCTCTCCGCGAGTTCCTCGACCGAGTCCGCGAAGGAGAGGTTGCGCGCCTTCATCAGGAAGTGGAAGACCGATCCCCCCTCCCCGCAGCCGAAGCATTTGAACGCCTGCCGGGTAGGGTGGACAAAGAACGACGGCGTCTTTTCCCGGTGGAAGGGGCACAGACCGCGAAAACTCGCCCCGGCCCGGGACAGAGGGACCGTCTCGGAGACGACCTCTACGATGTCCGCCCGGTCCCGTACTTCCCGGATCGTGCTTTCGGAGATCCGACCTCCCAAAAGTCTCCCTAAGTGTAGCGGTCCCCTGGACCGCTACTTCGCCAGGAGGCGCCGAACCGTTTCGCTGACCGCCTTGCCGTCGGCCCGGCCCGCCACCTTCGGCATGAGCACCTTCATGACGCGTCCCATGTCGGACGGAAGGCCGGCCCCGGCTTCCGCGATCGCCTCGCGCACGGCCACCTCGATCTCCGCCGCGGTGAGCGCCTTCGGGAGGTACCGGTCGAGAACGACGATCTCGCTCTCTTCCTTCGCGGCAAGCTCCGGGCGGTTCCCCTGGAGGAACAGACCGATCGATTCGCGGCGCTGCTTGACCATCGCGGCAATCACCTTGAGGATCGCCTCCTCGGGGAGCGTTCCCCCCTGCGGCATCTCCTTCCGGGTGACCGCCTCGATCTCCCGGTTCCGGACCGCGGCCACGGCCATCCGCAAAGCAGAAAGGGCCAAGGAGTTGCGCTCCTTGGCCGCCGTCTGCATGTCCTTATGCAACTGTTCCTTGAGTCCCAATCCGTCGTTACCTGGTCATCTTCTTGAGTTTCTTCAACGCGCGCTTCCTGGCCGCCAGCGTCTTCTTCTTCTTCTTGACGCTGGGCTTTTCATAATGTTCCCGCTTGCGGATTTCCGAAAGGATCCCGGCTTTCTCGCACTGCTTCTTGAAACGCTTCAGTACGCTTTCGAAGGGCTCCTCTTCCTTCACGCGGACGCCCGGCATGGTTGGATCACCCCTTCCGTTGCCAAATAACAGCCGAAAATTATAGTATTATATACCTATCCGAACACCCGTCAAGAAAGATCCTTCCCGCGTCAACCGAGCCCTGGGGCGAGAAGCCGACCGCCGACAAGATGGAAGTGCAGGTGGGGAACGACCTGCCCCCCCTGTTCCCCGTTGTTCACCACGACCCGGTATCCCGACTCGGCGACGCCCCTCTCGTCGGCGATCTTCGCCGCCAGACGCAACGCCTTCCCGAGCACGGGGACGTCGTTCTTGCCCGCATCGTTCAGGTTGACCATGTGCTCCTTCGGGACGATGAGCACGTGGACCGGCGCTATCGGGTGGATGTCATCGAACGCGAGCAAGTCGTGGTCCTCGTACACGGGTTGCGTCGGAATCTCTTTCCGCGCGATCTTGCAGAAAACGCACTCGTCACTCATTCGATTTCCCCCCTCGCCGGTATGCGGTGCGGTAAAAGCATGTCCGTTCCCCCGTGTGGCACGCTGCGCCCTTCTGCCGGACACGGTACAGCAGGGTGTCGACGTCGCAGTCGTAGAGGACCTCCTCGACGTCCTGGAAATGCCCCGACGTTTCCCCCTTCACCCAGAGGGATTTCCTGGAACGGCTCCAGTAGGTCGCGTGCCCGCAGGTGAAGGTGCTCCGGATCGCCTCGGCGTTCGCCCACGCGACCATGAGAACCACGTTGTCGCCCACGTCCTGCGTGACGACCGGGACCAACCCACGGTCGTCGAACTTCACCTGCCCGATCAACTCGTCCGCCGTCATCGATCCTCCCTTAGCTGCGTCGCCTCGGAGGGCGGGGCTCCGTTCGTGGCTCGCCGTGCGATGGACCTGCACGGCTGCGCTTTACCTCACTGCGCCCCCCCTCCTACGGCTACTCCGCAGGATCCTCCCGTTGCGCTTTCCGTGCTGCCTTCCCGAACAGTTACCGAATCTACGAACGGATCGCCGCGGCCGGCCGCACCGGCACGCCGTGGCGCCGGAGATACTCCTTCGCCTCTCCCACGGTGTGCTCCCCGTAGTGGAAGATGGAGGCCGCGAGCACCGCGTCCGCCCCCCCCGCCGTCACTCCTTCCAGCAGGTGTTCGAGGGTCCCCACCCCGCCCGAGGCGATCACGGGAATCCGAACCGCGTCGGCGATGGCGCGCGTCAACGGGATGTCGTAGCCGTCGCGGGTGCCGTCCCGGTCCATGCTGGTCAGCAGGATCTCGCCGGAGCCGCACTCGTCCATCCGCCGGGCCCACGCCACCGCGTCGATGCCGGTGGGAGTTCGACCGCCGTGGGTGTACACCTCCCAAACCCCGGACCGGCCCGGGACCGCCCGCGCGTCGATCGCCACCACCGTGCACTGGCTTCCGAACCGCTCTGCCGCGCGCCGGACGAAGCCGGGATCCGCCACGGCGGCCGTGTTGATCGACACCTTGTCGGCCCCCGCGAGCAGCAGGTTCCGGATGTCCTCGATCGTGCGGATCCCGCCGCCCACGGTGAGCGGCATGAAGACCTGCTCCGCCGTCTTTCGCACGACGTCCATGAGGATGTCCCTCTTCTCGTGGGACGCCGTGATATCGAGAAAGACAAGCTCGTCCGCTTCTTCGTGGTCGTACCGGCGCGCGATCTCCACCGGATCTCCGGCGTCTTTCAGATCCACGAACCGGACGCCTTTGACGACGCGGCCATCCTTTACGTCCAGGCACGGGATGATCCGCTTGGCCAGCACCCTCCGGGTTACTCCCGCTCCGCCTTCAGCGCTTCGACCAGGTCGATCGAGCCGTCGTACAGGGCGCGGCCGATAATCGCGCCGGCCACCCCCTCGCCTTCCATCGCCTTGAGCCTGCGCAGATCGTCGATGGTCGTCACACCTCCGGAGGCGATCACCGGGGCGGAGACTCCGTTCGCGAAATCACGGATGGCGTCGAAATTGGGACCCACCATCATCCCGTCGCGCGCGATGTCCGTGTAGATGAAGCAGGAGACGCCCCCCTTCTCGATCTGCCGCGCAAGCTCCACCGCGATGACGCCCGTCACCTCCACCCACCCGCGGATCGCCACGCGGCCGTCGCGCGCGTCGATACCGGCGGCCACCTTTCCGGGGTAGGCGCGCGTGATCCGGGTGACTTCCTCGGGGCTGCGCACGATCGAAGTCCCCAAGACCACTCGGGAGACGCCCGCGGCGAAGTACCGGGACGCCGAATCGTAATTTCGCACGCCGCCTCCCACCTGGACCGGCACACCCGCCCCGGAGGCGATTCGGCAGATGATCTCGGCGTTCACCGGCTTCCCGAGAAACGCCCCATCCAGATCCACCACGTGGAGGATGGACGCGCCCGCGGCAACGAACCGGCGGGCCACGTCCAACGGGGAATCCGAGAAGACCGTGGCGTCTTCGGCCCGCCCCTGGCGCAGCCGAACCGCCTTCCCTCCCTGGATGTCGATCGCCGGAATGACCTGGAACGGCACGGTGTCCCTCTCAGCGCTTCAAATTCATGAATCCGGTTGCATCCGGGTCACGCGGCGTCCGCGCAAAGACGGCCGAAATTCCCGAGAAGACGCAGGCCCGCGGCCTGGCTCTTCTCGGGATGGAACTGGACGGCAAGGCGGTTCCCCCGCCCCACCGCGGCGGCGAACGGCATCCCGTACGTCGAACGGCATACCACGTCGCCGGAATCCTCCGGTGCGGCGTAGTACGAGTGCACGAAGTAGAAGTACGTCCCCGAGGGAATTCCGCGGAGGGCCGGAGGGTCGCCGATCACGTCCACCGCGTTCCACCCCATGTGCGGTACCTTGAGCACGCCTCCGTCCCCGGCCGGCATATCGCCGGGAAACCGAACCACGTTCCCGGGGAAGAAGCCGATCCCTTCGTTGCGACCGAACTCTTCGCTCCCGGAGAAGAGAAGCTGCATCCCCACGCAGATTCCGAGGAACGGCCCTCCTTCGGCGAGGTACTCCCGGAGGAACGGCAGCAACCCCTGGCGGACGACGTTCCCCATGCAGTCCCGGAACGCCCCCACCCCGGGAAAGACGATCCCGCGGCAGGAGGAAAGCGCCTTGGGATCGCCGCTGACAAGGGTCGGGAAACCGAGGGATTCGAGGGCCTTGCTCACGCTTCGCAGGTTCCCCATCCCGTAGTCCACCACGCCGATGGCCGATCCCCGCTTCATGAAACGCGCCTTCTCACCCGAGAATCCCCTTCGTGGAGGGAACGCCCTTGACGCGCGGATCGAGTTCCACCGCCGTGGACAGTGCGCGCCCGAGCGCCTTGAACACCGCCTCGACGGTGTGGTGCGCGTTGGAACCGTACGTTACGTTCACGTGCAGGCAGACCCCCGACGACTGGGCGAACGCCCGCAGGAACTCCTCCACGAGCTCGACGTCGAACGTTCCGACCTTCTCGTTCCGGAGGGGGAAGTTGTAGACGAGGTGCGGCCGCGCGGAGACGTCCACCGTCACCGCCGCCAGCGCCTCGATCATCGGAACGACCGCGTGCCCGTACCGGCGAATCCCCTTCATGTCCCCGAGAGCCCGGCGGAACGCCTCTCCGAGACAGATCCCCACGTCCTCCACGACGTGGTGAAAGTCGACCTCGACATCTCCTTTCGCCGCGATCGTCAGGTCGAACAGCCCGTGGCGTGAGAAGAGCGTCAGCATGTGGTCGAGGAAGGGAACCCCCGTGCCGATCTTGCCCGACCCTTCCCCCGAAAGCCGCAGGGAGAGCTTGATCCGGGTCTCCTTCGTCGTCCGCTCGACCTGACCTTCCCGGTTCATCACCGCTCCCCCCTTCCACGGGTGCGCGACAGGACCGCCTGCGCATGCGCGGCCAGTCCCTCCTTCCGGGCCAGCCGCACCACGTGCGGCGCATCGGACCGGAGCGCTGAAAACTCGTATGATACCACGTTAATTTTCTTGAGGAAATCGGCAACTCCCAGGGGGGAGGAAAAGCGGGCCGCCCCCCCCGTCGGAAGGGTATGGTTGATCCCGGCAACGTAGTCGCCCACGGCCACCGGGCTGAAAGGGCCCAGAAACGCGGTGCCCGCGTTGCGGATTCCCGAAAAGTCCTTCCACGGGTCCCGCGTGACGATGCTCAGGTGTTCCGGCGCAAGCCGGTTGACGACCTCGACCGTCTCCCGGAGGGAACGGGTCAGAAACCCTTCCGCGCGGGAAAGGGACTCCCGCAGGATGTCGCGGCGAGGAAGGGAGTGCGCCTGCCGCGCGAGCTCGCGCTCGACGGCCGGGGGCAGATCGCGCGAATTCGTCACCAGCGCCACGAAAGCGTCCTCGTCGTGCTCCGCCTGGGAGAGCAGATCCGCCGCGACCCAGGCGGGATTCGCGGTGCGGTCCGCGAGCACCACCAGTTCGCTCGGACCCGCGAGCATGTCGATCCCTACGGTTCCGAAGACCTGGCGCTTGGCCTCGGTCACGTAGGCGTTGCCGGGCCCGGAGATCACGTCGACGCGCGGAATGGACTCGGTCCCGCAGGCGAGCGCGGCGATCGCCTGGGCGCCGCCGATGCGATACACCGCGGAAACGCCGGCGATCCGGGCCGCCGCCAGCACGACCTCCGGGACCGTGCCGCCGGGGGCGGAACACGCCGCTACGACTTCGGAAACCCCCGCCACGCGGGCGGGGAGGGCGTTCATCAGCAGGGTCGAGGGATACGCAGCCTTCCCGCCGGGCACATATACGCCCGCCCGGGCGACCGGCAGAACCCGCTGGCCGAGGGTCGCCCCGGAGAGGGAAACCCCGAACCCGCCCTCCATCTGGTGCCGATGAAACGCCTCGATCCGCTCCGCGGCGAGCTCGAGCGACCGGAGCAAGACCGTCGGAACGCGCCGCCACGCCGCCTCGATCTGCCGCTTCGGTACGGCGAACCCGTTCCTTCCGGGGTCGAATCCGTCAAACCGCCGCGTGTATTCCGCCAGCGCCGCGTCGCCGTCTTTCCGAACCTTACGGAGAATCTCGGCGACCACCCGGGACACCTTCTCCGCGCCGGCGGAACCGCGGACTTCCGCCCTCTTCAGCGCCTCCCGGTATTTCACCGTTCCCGACCGGTGCCACCGCATGCGTCCCCCTCCTATTCCCTGACCCGGGCGATGTCGGCGCCCAAGGAGGCGAGTCTGTGTTCCAGCGTCTCGTACCCGCGGTCGAGGTGGTAGATCCGGAGCACCTCGGTCGTCCCCTTTGCTGCCAGCCCCGCCAGCACCAGCGACGCCGAGGCGCGAAGGTCCGTCGCCATGAGCGGCGCCCCGGAAAGCGCCGGAACCCCCTTCACCGCGGCCATGTTCCCCGAAACGTCGATCCTCGCCCCCATCCGCCGAAGTTCGGCGACGTGCATGAACCGGTTCTCGAAGATCGTCTCGGAAATGATGCTGAACCCGTCGCCAAGGCACATGTAGGCCATGAACTGCGCCTGCACGTCGGTGGGGAACCCGGGGTACGGAGCGGTCTTGACGTTCACGGAGCGGATCGGACCCTCCCTGCGGACGCGCAACCCTCCCGGGACGGACTCCACGTCGGCCCCGGACCTCCGAAGCTTTTCGACGACGGCGTTCATCGACGAGGCGTCGGCGCCCAGCGCCGTCACGTCTCCGCCCGTGATCGCGCCGGCCAGGAGCAGCGTCGCCGCCTCGATCCGGTCCACCATCACGGCGTGGCGCGCCCCGTGGAGAGAACGGACTCCCCGCACGACGATCTCGTCGGTTCCCTCCCCCTCGATGTCCGCCCCCATGGCGCGCAGCAGGCGCGCGAGATCGCACACCTCGGGCTCCTGCGCCGCGTTCGACAGGACGGTCGTCCCGTCGGCGAGGGAGGCGGCCATCATCAGGTTCTCCGTCCCGGTGACGGTCTTCATGTCGAAGGTGACGCGCGCCCCCGAAAGGCGATCCGACGACGCCTCGATGTACCCTTCGGAAAGGGAGGTCGTCGCCCCCATGAGCTCCAGCCCCCGCAGGTGCTGGTCGATCGGGCGGGCGCCGATCGCGCATCCGCCGGGAAGGGAGATCCGGGCCCGCCCGTACCGGGCGAGGAGCGGCCCGAGGACCAGGACCGACGCGCGCATCGTCTTCACCAGCTCGTACGGCGCCTCGGCCTCCCGCGCGTCCCCCGGCGTGATCCTCAACACCTCGCGCTCGTCCGCGCCGCCGTCGTCGTGCGTAACCTCCGCGCCGAGGATCCCGAGAAGCTTCTCGAAGGTGGCGATGTCCCGAAGCCGCGGCGCCCCGACGATCTCGACCGGTCCCTCCGCGAGGAGCGACGCCGCCATGGCCGGAAGCACGGCGTTTTTCGCGCCGGAGACACGGCAGGCCCCCGAAAGCCGCCTTCCCCCCTTGATGACGAAGATGTCCAGTGTCAGCGCTCCCGTTCCGGTTTTTTCCAGCCGACGTACCGGTCCCGCCCCGCGAGGTCCGGAAAGACCCCCTGGGGCCGCAGAGGCTCGCACGGCAGCGAACACACCGCCTCTCCCTGCAAAGCGCCGATCTCGCACCAGAGCTCCCCGCCGGGCGACAGCAGCCCGGCGGCGCCTGCGACCAGGGGCCGCAGGACCGACAGGCCGTCCCGGCCGGCAAGAAGCGCTCCCGGCGGTTCGTGGTCACGCACCTCGGGCGGCAGGAGGGGCCACTCCCCCTCGGCGACGTACGGAGGATTCGAAACCACTACAGCAAATCGGCCCCCGCATTTCAAGGCGGAAAGCAGGTCGCAGCAGACCGGCAGGACGCGGTCCGCCACCCCGTTGCGCGCCGCGTTCCCGCGCGCCACCCGCAACGCCCCGGGCGAGATGTCGGTGGCCACGACACGGGCCGCGGGAACCTCGGCGGCAAGGGTCACCGCGATCGCCCCGCTCCCGGTCCCCACGTCGAGCGCGAGGGGTCGCGCCGTCGCAGAACGTCGAAGGGCCGCCACCGCCCGTTCCGCCAGCCCTTCCGTCTCGGGACGCGGGATGAGCGTGTCGGGGGAGAGAAGGAACTCCCTCCCGAAGAAATCCCACCCACCGAGAACGTACTGCAGCGGCTCGCCGGCCCCGCGCCGCGCGATCAGGGGGAGCAGCCGCACCGAAGCGTCGCCGATGTCATCGCCCATCGACAGGAAGAGGCGCCCCCGGGGGATCCCGGTGACCGCGGAGACGAGGATCTCCGCCTCGCCGGAGGCGGCGTCCCGTACGCGCGCCATCTCCCGGCGGCAGATTAAAAGAAGATCAGAAAGGATCATGGATTGTGGGTTGTGGGCGAGGGACACTCCTCCAACCGCAGTACCGACAACCTCCAGGAATGTCCCTCGAAAGCGCCTTCACCTCACAGATACTCTCTTCTGCTGTACCACGCGCCGCCAAGATCCCTCTGTGGCCTGTGAGTGCTCACGCTCAGCCGGTCTTGCGGAGCGCCTCGACCTGGGCCTGGGAGGTGAGGGCATCGATGAAGGGGTCGAACCCGCCGTCGAGCACAGCGGAGAGCTGGTGCAGCGTCAGCCCGACCCGGTGGTCGGTCACGCGATTCTGGGGAAAATTGTAGGTGCGGATCCGTTCGCTGCGGTCCCCCGTCCCGACCTGCGAGCGGCGCAGATCGGCCCGCTCGGACTGGCGTTTCGCCATCTCGGCGTCGTAGAGTCGGGAGCGCAGGATCTTCAGGGCCTTCGACTTGTTCTTCAGCTGGGACTTCTCGTCCTGGCACTGGACGACGAGCCCCGTGGGAAGATGCGTGATGCGCACCGCGGAGTCGGTCGTGTTGACGCTCTGGCCTCCGGGCCCGGAAGAGCGGAACACGTCGATCCGGAGGTCGTCCGGCTGGATCTGGACGTCCACCTCTTCCGCCTCGGGCATCACCGCCACGGTCACCGTCGAGGTGTGGATCCGGCCCCCCGCCTCGGTCGCCGGCACGCGCTGAACGCGGTGAACGCCGCTTTCGTACTTCAGGCGGCTGTACGCCCCGCGCCCCTCGATCATGGCGATCACTTCCTTGGTCCCCCCCAGCCCCGTCTCGCTGCGGGAGAGGATCTCGACCTTCCAGCGCTTGGAGTCGGCGTACATCCCGTACGCGCGGAAGAGCTCCCCGGCAAAGGCGGACGCTTCGTCTCCCCCGGCGCCGGCGCGGATCTCGATGAGAATGTTCTTTTCGTCGTTCGGATCCTTCGGAACGAGCAGGGCGCGGACCTCCTCGGCAAGGCGGTCCTTTTCCGACGTCAGCCGATCGATCTCCTCGCGGATCATCGCTTTCATCGCCGGATCGGTCTCGACGTCCTGGAGGGCGCGGTTGTCGGCGAGCTCCTGCTCGATCACCCGGTACCGGGCGTGGGCCGCCGCCACCGGCCGCAACTCGGCAAGCTCCCGCCCGATCCTCTGCATCTCCCGGGGGTTCCCCGTAACCGACGGGTCCGACAGCAGCCGCTCCAGCTCCGGTATGCGCGCCGAGGCCGATTCGAGCTTATCCCACAAGGGAGACCTCCGAACCGGGCGGACCGGACACGCGCCGGAACGACACGATCGCCACTTCGATCTGGGACAGGTCCGGCTCCCGGGTGGTCAGCCGCTGCAGCCACAGGCCCGGCGCGACCAGCGCGCGGAACCAGGGGGACCGGATCTTTTTCGCCGACAGCCGCAGCACTTCGTAGGAGATTCCCGCGATCGCCGGGATCAGCGGAAGCCGCAGGAGCGCTTTCGCCAGGAGGGAGCTCTCCCTCGGGATGAGGGAGAAGACGAGAATGCTGATCACCATCACGAACAGGAGGAAACTGGTGCCGCACCGGGGGTGCAGGCGCGGATACTCCCGTACTGCCTCCGGCGTCAGATCCGCCTTCGCCTCGTAGGCGTTGATCACCTTGTGCTCCGCGCCGTGGTACTCGAAGACCCTCCGGATGTCCTTCATCCGCGTAATCCCCGCGATGTACAGGACGAAGACCAGCACCCGGATCGCCCCGTCCGCGAGGTTGAAGGCGATCGACCCCCGGAGGGCGGGGACCAGGCCGGCAAGGAGATGGGTCGCGTACAGCGGGAGCAGGAAGAAGAGGCCGACCCCGAGGACGAGGGCCATCGCCATGGCGCCCGCCATGGCCAGCCCCCCCGACGCCGCACCTTCACCCTTGTCCTTCGCGGCCGACGAAGCTCCTTCCGCGTCCTCCATCGCCTCGTCCGCCGAGTATTGCAGGGCGCGGTACCCGATCGCCAGCATCGCGGCCATCGTCACCACCCCGCGGAGCAGGGGGATCTTCGCGATCCGCTTTCGCGCCGCCGATTCCACGAGAGGGAAGTCCCGGACACGGATCTCCCCGTTGGCCTTCCGCACCGCGACGGCGTACAACAGCGGCCCCTTCATCATCACGCCCTCGATGACCGCCTGGCCGCCCAGGACCAGTTCCGCGGGTTCCGGGGGCATCAAGCGCCGCCCTTCTTCCCGAGAGCCGCGATCTCACGGCGCACCTCCGCCGGCTTGCCGCAGCTCATCTTCCCTTCCGGGCAGAACCCCCGAACGCAGCCGGGTCCCGCCGTCTCGAACAGCAGCGGCGCCCGTTCCCTCGCGGCAGAAAGCATCCGCTTCGCCATCTCCCGGATCTCCCACTGCGCCCGCCGGCACGTCCGAAGGGCGAAGAAATGGTGCAACTCACGTGCGTTCATCGTGATCAGGATCTTCGTTTCCGTCGCGTTGGGAAGGGCGAAGCGCGCATCCTCGGGCGGAACGCCGGCCTTCATCAATTTCGCGTAGAGCCGGGAACAGGCCGCCATGTGACGCTCGTACCCGGCCAGCAGGTCGGGGGAGGCCGCGACGGTCGGCGGGGTGACGTACCCGAAGTTGGCGGCGACGTACCGCTGGCTCTGCTGGGAATACGATGCGATGCGGTGGCGGACCAGTTGGTGCGAGGCGGCGCGGGAGATCCCCTCCACGCCGTAGGTGAGGGTCACGTGCTCCAGAACGGAGGCGTGTCCCATCGAAAGGACCCGGCGGACGAGATTCCTCGCGTCCCGCCGGGAGATCTCCTCCCGGAGTTCCCCGATCGAGGCGGGAGAGTAGCAGAGCCGCGCCGCGAGCGCGACGACACGCTCCGGGTCGGGGGTGCACGTGAGAAGCGAGACGTTCACGGCCGGAAGGTGCCCCCCGGGACTAGGCCTTCGCCCCCTTGCC